>Ga0315912_10000265_pt1 | contig 107835 bp, 90 predicted proteins | sample VfabasoilMG_FD_204469 | JGI IMG/M metagenome (GOLD analysis project Ga0315912, IMG submission 204469) | Garden soil microbial communities collected in Santa Monica, California, United States - V. faba soil | ecosystem: Environmental > Terrestrial > Soil > Garden | place: USA: California... | reverse complement strand
TTCCAGCGCTCCCATAGCTCAGCGCTCTGCGCCGCTGTGAACCCTACGCGACGATACCTGCGTCTCATGACTGCCCGCTCCACGACCTTGATAAGGTTACGTGTTGCGGCGATCAGTTGAACTCACGTCTGAATCCGGACATCGGCGGTGTGTGCCGGATGGAGCGACTCATACGCCGTCAGCAGCGCCGGCGCACCCGCCATGATTCTCGAGAGGTTCGGAATCATGCCCAATTCCTTCCTGGTCGCAGCCAGCATGGCATCCGCACCGGGCGGTGCCGTTGTCTCGTCGTGCAGTTCGAAAACACGGGACTGCTTTGGGTTAGAAGCGGAAATTGGGTCGCGCCCTTAAGCCCATTGTCGGGAAATTTGCCCAGGGACCGCCGGGTGAACTGCTCTGTCGATCTGAGCTTGGTCTCATTACTCATTGCGAGGACGTCTAGGTCACCTTTGGGCGCTCCGCCTCATTTTGCACGCATCGAGAGCGGGGGACCACAGCCAGACTGCGCGGCGTCGACAGAAGCAGTGGTCGGTGCCCGAGAATGAAGAGAAAGGTTCCCACTTCGCATTTCAATCGGCGTGCCGTGATCGGCCTCATCGCAATGAGCATGCCAAGCGTGACGGCTTTCAGCCGCGACGCTGTGAAGCCAAAGGTGCGTGACGTCGTCAGGATGCTCATGGAGGCGCAGGATGGCCGGCGTCCCGACTTCTCTCAGCAAGATCTCAGCGGGCTCAACCTTGCGGAACTGGATTTCAAGCGGGCCGATCTTTCACACTGCAACCTGTTCGGCGTGGATTTGACCGGCTCCAATCTAGAGGGCGCAGACCTTTCTCACGCAACGCTCGACCGAGCCGTGCTCGTCGGCACGCGGTTCTCAAATGCAGCGCTACAGGACGCGTCGATCCGGCGGCCGAGCGTCTTTTCCGACATGCGCCTGGATGCCCATGACATTCCCGTGTTCCGGAATGCAAATCTGACGCGAGCCAGGGTCACGGCGCGGCTGGATGGAGCTGATTTCAGCGGGGCGACCCTGTCGCATGCCAGCTTTGTCGTTTGGGAGGAGCGCAATCTGGGTGGCCCGCCCACGAGCGGACTTGCTCGCTGTACTTTTGCTGGCGCGAGGATGACCGGCATCAATGTCCGTGGTTTGTCGCTGACGCACTCCGTGTTCCGAAATGCGGATCTGAGCGGCGCCGACCTTCGCGAAACAGACCTCTCGCATGCCGACTTCGAGGGGGCGACGCTCACCGGTGCGAAGCTCGACGGGGCGAAGCTGGAAGGAACAAAGGGCCTCGGCTAGATGCGGCGTGGGTCCTGCCGACCGCGCTATTCCTTCGTCAGGCCGAACACCACGACGGCGCCACCTTGGCGGAAGCCCCAGATCTGGCTGCCGCCCGCCGCGACCGCGACGTATTGTTCGCCGTCGATCTCGTAGCTCACTGGCGGCGCATTGACACCCGCGCCACAGTTGAAGCTCCAGAGCTTTGCCCCCGTCTTCGCGTCGAACGCCGAAAAATCGCCGCCGCCCTCGCCGGTGAACACGAGGCCGCCCGCCGTCGCCAGCACACCGCCGATCAGCGGCTGATCCGTTTTCGTCTGCCAGGCTATGCGGCCCTTGTTTGCGAGGTCGAGGGCCGTCAGCGTTCCCCAGTTCTTCTCATTCGACGGTTCTATGACGAAATAGGGAACCGCCGGTTTGTCGTCCTCAGCGGGCAACTCAGCCGTGCGATAGATCATGGGAACATGCATCCCGGCGACGTAGACGATCCCGCGTGCGGCGTCGAGCGACGCGGGTGACCAATTGGAGCCGCCAGCCGGGCCGGGCGTGATGCGGACGCCTTGAGGCGTTGGCGGCGCGAACAGGTTGTCCTGCGGAACGAACGCGTCGGACTTGAACAGCAGCGCGCCATTGCGACGGTCGTGCACGTAATACCAGCCAAGCTTGCTCGCCTGGCCTAGTGCGGGAACCGCCTTGCCGTTCACGCTTACATCGAACAGCGTTGGGGGACTGGCGACATCGTAGCCCCACATGTCGTGCGGAACCTGCTGGAAGTGCCAGACAAGCTTGCCTGTCGCCGCCTCGAGCGCGAGGAGCGAGACGGTATAGAGATTGTCGCCGGGCCGCGTGCCGTCAGCGGCTTGGGGTGAGGGGTTTCCGACGCCGAAATAGATGATGCCCGTCGCCGGATCGACTGCGGGCGTGTGCCAGATCGATCCGCCGCCGTACCGCCAGGCGTCGGGATATTTGGCAAGGCTCGCCCTCTCGGCGGAGATATCGCGGCGGAGTGGAACTCCATCCGGCGTTTCCGTTCGGAAGCTGCCTTCCCAACCTTCCTGGGTGGTATCGAATTTCCAGATCTGCTTGCCCGTTTCGGCGTCGTAGGCAGCGAGGAAGCCGGGGCGTCCGTATCGTCCCGCCACGCCGACCACTGCCCCCAGCGGTGCGCCTGGTCGCGGGCTGTCAAGATGCAGACCGTAGCCGACGCCCGTGATGCCGACGATGACTTTTCCGTCGTAGACGAGCGGCGCGATGACAGCGCCGACACCCGTCGATCCCGTGATGTTTCTGCCCTGCAGCGGGTCGCCGGCCGCAAGTGCCCGCTTGTCCTCCGTCGCGCCGGTTTCCTGCTCGGCGAGCGCAATATCCCAGACCGGCTTGCCGGTCGACTGATCGAGCGCGACGAGGCGGGCGTCGACGGTCGCGACGTAGACCTTGCCGTAGCCGAGCGCCGCGCCGCGGTTGGCCGGCCCGCAACAGGTCTTCTCCGACGCGCGCTTATGCTGGTAGCGCCATCGTTCGCGCCCGGTCTTGGCGTCTAACGCAACGACATGAGAAAAGGGCGCCGTCAGATACATGACGCCGTCGGCGATCAGCGGGGATGTCTGGAACGTCGCCGCGATGCCGGTTTGATAGATCCATCTCGGCACGAGACGTTTCACGCTCTCGACATTGATCTGATCGAGCGGCGAGAAGCGCTGCTGGCCATAGTCGCGCCCGTAGAGGAGCCAGTCGCCGCGATTCTCCGCGGCCGACCTCAAGCTTTGATCGTCGATCCCCGCAGCCCATGCCACCAGAGGCTCGAGGACGAGTGTAGCTGTCGCCAATGCGACGAGGCCGGGCCTCAATGAGCGATGCACGATGGTTCCCCAATATCGATTGGCCGGAGAGAGCAGTTGACGGCAAGGCGAATTACTCCATTTTCCGATTGCCGCGCTATCTCCGAAAATTCTTCCGAGAGCCTCCCTACTTCTTTCTGGGATCATCCTCCGGATTGACGTAGATGAGGTCAAACGGGCCGATAGCCGCAACCTGGATGATCACTTCCTCGTCGCCAGCCCACACATAGTGCGGATGATCGGCGGGCAGCAGGAGCAAGGAGCCTGGCCCGAGCATTTTGCCTTTTGCCTTTTCGACTGTCTTGCCCATGCCGCTCCCCATGGTGCCGCTCAAGACGGTGACCGATTCAAAGACTGGATGAATGTGCGGCGGCACGACGTAGTTGGGCGGGAACTTGGCGCGAAGGATGAACAATCCGGGCTTCTCTGGGTCGCCATGCAGAACCACGGTTTGGGCGCCTTTCGGAAACGCCGGGTTGTCCTGATAGGTCATGCCCCCGGGCGTCAGCTCCTTGGCGTCCTCAGCGAACGCGGGGCTTGCCAGCGTCATCAGCGCGGCAGCGATCAGACCTATCTTCATGGGCGTCTCCTATGTTTCCTCGTTGCTGATAGACACTTCCGGAGTCAGTCAGACTGCCACGTCCTTCCAAGGCGGCAGCCGACCGGACGACTCAGCGCCAACGATCGCCGTGAGCCGCTCGCTTCGAAACGCATTCGCCAGTCTCCCGGTGCCAGGCATCCACGCAAGCGTAGGAGGGCTGCGATCGGGCCGGCAGAGGAGTTTACCTGAAGGTGCTTGGGCAAATTGCCTGAGCACGGGGGTGCTGCTGCGCTCTCGCGTTTGGCCGACTTCGCATCGGCAGGAAATTTGCCCAGGTGCCCTCGGTCAATCGCCCATACGTCCGCGCGTCGAAATCGATGAAGCTTTCAAGAACGATCATCCCATCGAAAGGAAATGCCCATGGCGCGTTCAATGCTATCCGGCCTTTGCGGAGCGGCCTTTCTGGTCCTCACAGCTGGAGTCTCGCTCGCCAATGATGATGCGGCGACGGGTAAGGCCAAGATCGCGGTGTTTGACTTCGAGCTCGAGGACACGAGCGCGGGAGGCGGCATCATTGCGCAAGACTCCTTCGACACGACGTATCTCGCGCAGTCGACGGCCGAGGCCAAGCGCCTGCTCGCCGAGTCCGGCCGGTACGCTGTCGTCCCGACGGCGGGCGCCGATCTCGAAGCAACGAGCAAGAACGGAATACGAAGCTGCGGCGGCTGCGAGACCGGCATCGCCCAGAAGCTCGGCGCCGACCAGGCCATGACCGGCGTCGTCACACGGATCAACCGAACCGAGTTCACGCTTGCGATCCGCATCGTCGATACTCACGGAGGCACCGAGATCTCGACGAGCTACACGAACTTGAGAATGGGCGCGAACTACGCCTGGCCGCGGGGCGTCAAGTGGCTCATGGAGAATCAGGTGCTCGCCCACAAGACCGGCAACTAGACGGCTCCGCGCGACGGCAGGACAGGCAAGGGACTGCTCTTCCGATCGCGCAGATCAAACCGCGGCCCGCCATGTCGCCACGTCTTGCGCTCGGAGCGGTACTCGGTCCCCATCTTCTACCATTCCCACGCATTTTCTCGCCTCGCGGCGGGCAAATGATTAACACGCGCTCTGCCGGCGCTGCCCATCGCACCCCTGATTTGGCTTGGGCAATTTGCCCGACGTGCAACTGTTCCGCTTCACAGTTCGAGCCCGAGTGCTAGCATTCCAGGCACGCACTGAACGAGGTTGCACGATGAACCTGAAATGGCTCCTTGTGAGACGCATTGCGCTGGTCGCTTTGGCCTGTCTCCTCGCCGGCTCGGCCCTGGCGCTCTACCAGAGCGCACGCACCGCCAAACAGGGCAATGTCGACGTCGCAGAGGCCGTTGCCCGCCAGCTCGATCTGCAGCTTTGGCGCATCGCCACGGCGCTCGACATTCCCAAGCGCTTTCCCGATTGGGATCTCGTCACGAGCTACACATTGCAGCCGGGTCAATGCGTGCAGTTCCTGAGCATCGACGCCTCGCGGCGACGCTCGAGTTGCTCGGGGATCGACGCGCTGTCGACCACTGTGCCTCAGTGGTTTGTGCACGCCTACAATTTATTGATAGGCACCGATCTGTCGGTGTCCAAGACGATCTCCCGCTTCGGCGTCCCGCAGGGGACCGTTCTTGCAGAAGCCGATCCAAACGCCATGGCTGCTCAGGCGTGGAACACAGTCGTACCGCTCTTTACCTTTTGCGCGGCCCTCGTGGTCTCGATCTGCTTCGTAACCTATTTCGTGATCGATCGCGCACTGCACCCCGCAAGAGAAATTCTCGCAGGGCTCAACCGCCTGGCAGAAGGCAACTTGGAATGCCGCCTGCCAGCCTGCCAACTGGCTGAGCTCAATCGCATCAGCGAGGTCGTCAATGCGCTCTCAGAGGAGCTGAGCAAAGTGACGTCCGAGCGGGCCGAGCTTGCACGTCGTCTCGTGGATACGCAGGAGCAAGAGAGGCGACACATCGCCCGCGAGCTGCACGACGAGATCGCGCAGAAGCTCGCCGCGCTCAACGCGCTTGCGGCGAGTATCCGGACCAGCGCGCAGCGCGACGCGCCGGGGCTCGTAGGGGAGGCCAGGGAGCTGGAAAAAATGGCGTCCGGCTTGATGATATCGCTGCGCCGGACACTCACCTATCTGCGTCCGCAGGAAATCGATGATCTTGGCTTGATTCAGAGCCTCAAGGCACTTGTCGAACAGCACAACAAGAGCGCACGCGGCCAGACGAGCTATTCGATCGAAACCACAGGCGAGGTGGAGCACCTCAGAGCCGAGACCAACGCCCACGTCTACAGGATTGTCCAGGAAGCGCTGACCAACGCGTCCAAACACGCCAATGCGCGAAATGTCAGGGTGCTGCTGAGCCAGCTTGCCGACATGGGCCGGGAGATGATCAGGCTTTCGGTGGTCGATGACGGGGCGGGTCCGTCTCCTGCGGAAAAACCGCTGCTAGCCTTGGGATCCGGCATGATCGGCATGCGAGAGCGCGTCGTGGCACTCAGCGGAAAATTCGCCGCCGGACCGCTACCGAGCGGCGGCTTCGGGCTTCAAGTGGAATTCCCGACATTGCAGAGAGGAGCCTGAGACGGCCATGGGCATCCGTGTCTTGCTGATTGACGACCATGCCATTGTCCGCGAGGGCTATCGAAGGCTGATCGAAAAGCATCAAGGCATTGACGTCGTCGCAGAGGCTGAGGACGCAGCGTCGGGCTACAACGCCTTCAAGAAATCCAATCCCGATGTCACGGTCGTCGACATCTCGATGCCCGGGCGCGGAGGCATCGATCTCGTACGGCAGATACGCCAATGGGATGGCGCCGCTCGCATCCTCATTTTCACGATGCACGCGAGCGCGACCTACGCACAGCAGGCATTTCGTGCCGGCGCACGAGGCTATGTCACAAAAAGCAGCCCGCCCGACGTGCTAGTGAGTGCGATTCGCAGCGTCTTCGCAGGACGCCCCGCGCTTTGCGCGGAGATCAATCAGGTCATCGCCACAAGCCGCGTGTGCGGCGACGTGTCGGCCGTGGAAGAGCTATCACCCCGAGAATTCGAAATCCTGCGCATGATCCTGGACGCAAAATCGACGGATGAGATCGCTTCAGCTTTCAATCTCAGCCCGAAGACCGTAGCGAATTATCATTACGCAATAAAATCCAAGCTGGGCGCTCGCTCCGACATCGAGCTGGTCTACTTCTGCATGCGGCAGGGTTTGGTACCTTCGCTCGCGGTGCCCGGCGCTGCTTAGGGCACAGTCGCCCTTGGCTTCGGCGTCGCCATTGAAGTCGGAGAAGCTGCACGAGGTACCCGCTCAGCGGCGATAGGCAGGCTTCCTAGAGCCGACGATTCCGCCGGCTGCTCCGCCCGCGGCAGCCACGTGCTCCGATTGGCGCTCGGTGAGCACGGCCGGGCCGTCCTGCGTCGCCGTGTCCGGTGCCGTCAGCCGGCTCGCGGCTGATGGATTGCTCGCATGCGCGCTCATGTCGTCGTTTCCTCTATGCATGCCCAGCCACTGTGGCGGGGCTTCCACAGCTCATTACCCGCCAATGTGGACGGCGCCCGTAGGCTCGATCGTGAAAAGCGCGTGAAATCGACGAGCGGCTTGCGAATTTTCGCAGGCTGTCCGACCCGAACCTGCGCTATTGCGGCAGGCCGGCTGCGCTCAACGCCTCAAAAATCGGCTGGCGGATATGCGGGACCACGTTTCGCAAGTATGGCTCGATGGTGCTGATGCTCAGCGTCGGATAGATGGCAATTGCGGCTGCAATCGCCTCCTTCGCCCCTTCGCTGCGGCCGCCGCCGGACAGCGCCGCGGCCAGCGCCAGGCGTGACCACCTGTCCGTCGGATCGGCCTCAATCGAGCGGCGTGCGACCGCCTCGGCGGCCACGAAGTCCTGAAGCCCGAAATGGCAGAATGCCGTGAAGTTCAGAATCGTGCTGAGCAGCGGGTCCTTGGGGCTCAGGCGCTGGACAAGATCGAGGAGCGGAAGCGCCTGCTCGTGCTCGCCGGCCCACATATGCGCCTGCGCCAATCCGAAATAGGCGTAGGCAAAGCTTGGATTGAGCTCGAGCGCGCGGCGCTGATGGGCGAATGCTTCGCCGAGCTTGCCCGTCAGCATGAGAATGCGTCCCATCACGGACCAGGCGAATGCGCTTTTTGGATCGAGCTCGATGGCTTTGCGGCCATGCTCGAGAGCCCTCGCCATGGCGGCATTGATATCGTCCGACAATCCCCACGCGGCCCTGACATAGGCAATGTAGGCGAGGCCGGCATGCGGCATGGAGAAATGAGGCGAGAGCGAAATCGATCGCTCGAGCCACATCTGCCCAGTCTCGAAATCCGACTTCGTGAACCGTTGCAAGTGCCAGAGCCCGCGATGGGCCATTTCCCAGGCCCCGAAGTCCTCGCCTTCGAGCCGGGCCACCCTCTCGCGCTCTGCAAAGCGGATGTTCGCATCGAGCGCTCCGGCGATGTGGAATATGATCTCGTCCTGGATGACGAAGGTATCTGCAATCGCCCCATCAAATCGCTCGGCCCATATGCATCGCTTCGTGACCGCGTCGGTCAGCTGAACGGTGACGCGGAGTTGATCGGCGGAGCGACGATAGGTGCCGGATACGGCATAGCGCACGCCGAGGCCGCCGGCAGTCGCGCCTGCGGTTGCCGGGGCACTGGGAAACTGATCGCTGGACTGGCGTGCAATCACGAACAGCTCCGGCAATCGCGAGAGCTGCGTGATCAGGTCCTCGGAGAAGCCGCGCGCGACCAGCTGGTCATCGGAGCCCTCGCTCAGGCTTGCCAGTGGAAGGACAACGATCGAGATGGGGCCCGGAGGCGTCAGTGAGGCCTTTTCGGAAAGCGGGGCCGCATCTGGGGGGCTCTGTGCGCTTGCTCGCTCTCTTGCCACGGTCGGTCGTCGTGCGAGCATTTCTGTCGCCAGAGCCGAAGATTGCGGCGACGGATCGACGGAGAGCTCTCTCTTGAGCAGCTCTGTGAGCCTCTGATACTGCTCGAGCGCCTTGGATCGTTCACCGGCGGCCTCGAAGACGCGCATCAGGACGCGGTGGCTCTGCTCGCGCAGTGGATCGAGCGCGACAAGCCGCTCGGCCAGCAAGATCGCGTCGTGGGTCTGGCTGCAAGTTTCGAGGGCCGCGATGGCCTGCTCGAACGCAGACTGCGCAAGATTGCGGCAGCGCGTCCGCTCGAAGGTCAGCCAGTCTTCGAAGTCCGGGCTGCTCAGCGAATCGCCATCGAGGAACTCCCCTCGATAGATGCGGCCGATGTCCTTCGCATCTGCGGTCCCCTTCTCTCGAGCGGCGCGAGCCAGGATGTCGACGTCGATCCGCAGGCGGCCTGGCGCAAGCATGACGCTGTCGCGTCCCGCTTCAATCGCGAGAGGAGTGAGGGCGCTTTTCAACGCCGCCAGCGCATGCCGAAGGCTCGCGCGCGCCTGCTCCTCCTGCGCATCCGGCCAGAACAGATCTGCGAGCTTCTCCCGCGAGTGCGCTTGGCCCGAAGGCGATGCGAGATAGGCAAGCAGCAGGCGGCTCTTGCGGGTTGGAAGGTCGATCGGCGACCCGTCGGCTGCGAGCAGCTTAAACCCACCGAGCAAACGAAGCTCGATTCCCTCGCGCGCCTCTGTGGTTTCTCCCGACATCCGTTCAACCTGCGGCATTTTTTCAAGACGTGGAGCATCATACGAGGTGCGACCCCTCAGGGAGATGGCGCCCCGTTCAGAACGGGGGGACCGGTCGCGATAGCTCCTCGCCGCACGGGTCAGAATCCTACACCGGATCGTGCGCGTACCTTCTACGTGACCCACATTTTGACTACCAGCTTCGTGCAGGGCAGCAACCTTCTTGCTCCCGCCTCGAGATTTGATCGCAATTTCACGGGCTTTTCACGGTGCTCCAACGGTGCCGCGCTAGCTGTTGCGGGCGAATTAATCATATCTGGAGAAGCGCACATGAAGTCCGCGTTCTACTCGGCCTATGTCGCCGGTCTCTGTCCGTTAAATGTGATGATGGAGATAGGAAAATACGGATTGGGCAGCCATCCGAAGAGGCAAGCTGTTCCGATGCGCGAAGACACGGCTGCCGATCTCACGGGTGCGCCTTCGCAACGGCAACTCGCTCATGCATCCGAGAAGAATGAGTGACGACAGCATAGAGACGCGCGTTGACGAGGTGCAAGTACGGGGAGCTAAGGCTCTCTGCGCCGGGTGCGATGGGAGAGTCCGTTAGACCAAGCACCTTACGCCCTATGCCAGCGGCGGAGCTGCATGGCGCGCCGCACGCGCGAGCTTGCGAGCTCGACCGCGGCATCGCGTGGAAGGGCATGCTTCGTCTTCGCCATCTCCAAAACAGCTCGCGTGTTTGCGGCAATCTTTTCAGCAATGGCGTCGAAGGCCGCCCTTTCAGTGCCGCCGTGATACTCGACCGCAGCAGTGATCACGCCTCCGGCATTGGCGATGAAGTCCGGAACCGACAGGATGCCTCGAGCGTGCATGCGTTTCTCGGCTTCTGCCGTCGCCGGGATGTTGGCGCCTTGGAGCACGAGGCGGGCCTTGAGCCGATCGACGTTGTCCTCTCTCAAGACATCCGGGCGCGCGGCCGGAAGCCAGATATCACACTCGACGCCGATCAGATCATCGGCATCGATTGCTTTGGCGCCCTTGAGCTCTCGAACGCTTTTCCCCTCGGCCTTGAGTTTCACGAGTTCGTCAATGTCGAGCCCATTGGCATCAAAAACGGCACCTTTGGTATCCGACGCTGCAATCAGTTTTGTGCCCTTCTTCGCAAGATAGTGCGCCGCATGCCGGCCAACGGCCCCGAAGCCTTGCACCGCAAGCGTCGCGCCCCTGAGCTTCACGCCCGAGAATTCTTCTGCCACTTCGGCTGCGATGGCGAGCCCGAAGCCCGTCGCGCCGATTTCGTCGAGGGGAATCCCGCCCAGCTCTCGGGGTAAACCGACGGCGCGGCCTATCTCGTCCCTGATCCACGCCATGGCGGTCTCGTTGGTCCCCATGTCGGGGCCGGGAATATACTCGGTGAGATCGCGGATCGCGCATGCAAAGGCGCGGATGAGCACTTCCTTATCCGATCTGGGCATTGCCGGGTTGCCGAGGATCACGGATTTGGCGCCGCCGTGAGGCAGGCTGGCGGCAGCATTCTTGAAGGTCATGGCGCGCGCGAGGCCGACACACTCCTCGACGCTCACGTCAGGTGCCATGCGGGTGCCGCCGATCGCGGGGCCGGTCGCGACGTTGTCGATAACGACGATGGCCTTGAGACCGACGGCCGGCTCGGAGATATGAACGATCTTGGCGGGACCGATCTCATCGGCGAATTCGAAGATGTCCTTCATAGTCATTTTTCTCATCCGGGTCGGCGACCTGCGTTCTTGCAGGGCCCTGTGAGATCGGCGACGACCGCATTCAGAAAGCGCGTGGCCTCGGCGCCGGTCACCACGCGATGATCGAACGTGAGCGAAAGGGGGATTACCTTCGTAATGCGAGCTTCACCGCCTACGGGCCTTACCGCGTCGAAGATGCGGCCCGCGCCTAGAATCGCGACCTGAGGTGGCACGATCGCAAGCGATGCGTTGAGGCCGCCCAGCATGCCGAAATTCGAGAGCGTGATTGTCTGGCCCTTGAGCTCTGCGGGTGGCACCTTGCGCGCGGCCACATCGCGCTTCATCGCCTCAAGACCGGTGCGCAGATCCTTGTCGTTACGATTGCTCACGTCGCGCAGCACGGGCACGAACAGGCCATCGCCCGTGTTCATAGCAATGCCAAGGTCGATCCTGGTATGCAGCTTGCGCGCCATTTGTGCCTTGTCGAAGGAAGCATTGAGCGCCGGCTCTGCACGGCAGGCCGTTGCGATGGCGCGGATCAAACGCAGCGTCACGTCGGCATCTTTCGGCCAATGTCCAACGATCGCCTCGTCGGTGACGGTCGAACCGGGCACCTCAAGTGCCGAGCGGGCCATATTGACAGCCATGGCGCGGCGCACCCCCCTCAGGGGCTCGAAGTCGGCGGCCAGAACAGGCGGGGACTTGAGATTATCGAGGTCCGCGCTTGTGATGGCGCTGTCCGGTCCCGTGCCCTTGATACTCGCAAGATCGATGCCGAGCTCGCGCGCCCGCGCGCGCACGCTAGGGCTTGCCTTTATCGCTGCTCCCGGTGGCGAGGCGGCAAGTGGGGCCTCGGGAAGGGAGCCGACCACCGTGCCGGCATCGTTGCGCGCCGCCCCCTCATCTTCGAACTCGACGATTGGCGCGCCAACCTTGACGATGTCGCCCGGAGCGCCGTTGATCCTGGCGATGCGCCCGGACCACGGTGACGGCACCTCGACAACGGCCTTGGCCGTCTCGACCGACAGTAGTGGCTGATCGGCGACCACGCGGTCACCCACGCTCACATGCCACGAGACGAGTTCCGCTTCGTCCAGGCCCTCACCGAGATCTGGCAGAAGGAATGCTTTCATGAGTAGGCCATCACGTGGTGAACTGCTTCGAGGATGCGCGCTTCGGAGGGCATGTAGTGGCGTTCGAGACGCGGTAGAGGCATCACGGTATCGTAGCCTGCGACGCGCCGGATCGGAGCGACGAGTGAGGTCAGTGCTTTCTCTGCGATTCGCGCCGCGATCTCGCCGCCGAAGCCGCCCGTCAGCGGGGCTTCGTGGATGATGACGGCGCGGCCCGTCTTGGTCACGGACGCGATGATTGCCGCCTCATCAAGGGGCTTCAAGGTGGCAACGTCGATAACGTCTGCCGATACACCCTCGGCGGCAAGCACATCTGCGGCAGCGAGCGTCTCGCGCACCATGGCGCCCCACGTGACAAGCGTGACGTCGGACCCCTCGCGAAGCACAAAGCATCGGTCGAGTGGGAGGCCGGCGCCGTCGTCGGCTACTTCCTCCTTCAGTGCGCGGTAAGCGCGGGTCGGCTCCATGATGACGACTGGATCGGGATCGCGGATGGCCGAGAGAAGCAGACCGTAAGCCCGTCGCGGTGACGACGGGAATACGACCCTAAGGCCCGGCACGTGCGCGAGCATCGCCTCCATGCTTTCCGAGTGGTGTTCTGGCGCGTGAATGCCGCCTCCTGAGGGAGTGCGCAGGACCATGGGGCACGAGAGACGTCCGCGTGTGCGCGTCCGGAGGCGCGAGGCGTGGTTTACAAGCTGATCGATGCAGGGATAGACGAAGCCCGAGAATTGAATCTCTGCTACGGGCCGAAAACCTTCCGCGGCGAGCCCGATCGACAATCCGGCGATGACGGTCTCAGAGAGTGGCGTGTCACGCACGCGCTCGGGGCCGAAGCGTTCGAGCAGCCCGACAGTTGCACGAAACACGCCGCCGTCAGCACCCACATCCTCGCCAAGGACGACCACGCGCTCATCTTCGGCCATGGCGCGAGCGAGCGCGAGATTGACGGCTTCGACAAGCGTTGCCTCAGCCACGGCTCGCCCCCGCAAGTCGCTCGGCCGCAGCCTGCTGGGAAGCGAGATCGGCTGGGAGCGTGGCGAACGTGTGATCGAATATTGCCGCCATCGGTTCGGCTGCGGTGGCCAGATACTCGTCTACGGCCTCATTGATGCGCTTTGCGTTGTCCTCGTGTAGCGCCTCCTCCTCCACTTTCGACCAGCTCTTGCTGTTCACGAGATAATTGCGCAGGCGCGCAATCGGCTCCTCCTTCCAACGGGCTGAGACCTCAGCGTCGCTCCTGTAGCGGTGGGCGTCGTCGGCGGTCGTGTGGTCTGACAACCGGTAGGTCACGGCCTCGATGAGCGACGGCCCATCGCCTGCCCGCGCCCGTGCGAGCGCCCGCTCCGTCGCGTCGCGCATGGCAACTACGTCGTTGCCGTCGACCTGCTCGCCAGGAATACCGGCTGCCCCAGCCTTCTGTGCGAGCGTCTGCGCGGCGGTCTGGCGGCTCCGCGGGACCGAGATTGCCCATTGATTGTTGTTGACGACGAAGACGGCCGGGACACCCCAGACGCCGGCAACATTGATCGCTTCGTAGAAGTCACCCTTCGACGTACCGCCGTCGCCTGTAACCGCAACGGCTGCACGCCTCTCACCCCTCATCTTCATCGCCAGCGCGACGCCAACGGCATGGGGCAGGTGGCTCGCGACGGGAATCGAGATCGGAAAATCGCGGCGGGGGCCATGGAAGTTGCTGCCACGCTCGTCGCCGCCCCAATAGAGCAGAAGCTCGACCGGGGTGACGCCGCGCCACAGCATGGCGCCCTGCTCTCGGAATGATGGCAGGAGAACGTCGTCGGCCTGCATCGCACTGGCGAGCCCGATACCGACAGCTTCCTGGCCCAAGGACGAGGCATAGGTGCCGAGACGGCCCGTACGCTGCAGCGCGACAGCCTTCTCGTCGAAGGCGCGCACGAAGACCATGGCCCTGTAAAGGGGCACGAGCGCGCTGGCATCCTGGGCAAACGCCGGCATTCCGCGCACCGCCTCGCCGGCAGCATTGATGAATTGTCCAAGAGCAGACCCCGCACCTTTCGTGTCGTCGGCATTCAGCGGGCTCATGGACATTTTGCAGGTTCCCAGCGACAGCCTCGACAAAAGGTGTAAACAGCGATCGATGGAGTCTCTTTGACACGGCTCAATGGCGGCAGATGCAGACCAATAAGTGGGTACATTCGGAACAGATCGCGCTGTGTCGCAAAGCTAGCCGTTGACGCGATACATGGGCATTTCGCCCCGGGGCGGATGCGGATGCGCGAGCACGCCATGGCCCTCGCGCGCGCCGTCGCCCACGGCTGACACGGCGAGATGGTGGTTCACGAGACCGACGGCAGCGTCGTGCGCCACGCAAGACCCTCGCTCACCTATCCAATATCGTTGGCTTGATGCTCGGTGGTGTATGTGACGCGAGCAAAGCGGCTAGCGGGACCTGCGGCTCGGGGGCACATCGGCTGACATTGGCGAGACCCTGTCATCCGCCCGACCATAGTGGTCCCGATCAAGGCTGCGTTCGGTCATGAACACGGCAATACAACCAGAAATAGGGATCAGCAAGAGACCCATCAGGGCCAGCCATGCTACCATGCTCGGTGGTCGCAAGACGTCGACGGTCAATAGGCCGGTGATGGAGACCACCGACCAAGTCCAGATCGGGAAAAGCCAGATCGCATTGTCACACAGCCAACAGCGGCTCGTGTCTCGGATTTTGGACATGCGGTTCACTCCATGCGCGGTGAATCCGCGATTAAATCCTGTGAGCCTGTTCGCCGGCATTAACAAGGACAATCAGGCCCGGCACCTCTTTGAGGCGCGTTACGCGCGTCCGTTTCGGTCGACGGGCGATCCAAGCGCCCTCGTGCGACCGGACCGTATAACTTTGGACATGCGTCGCTGCAGATGTGGTAGGTAGGGCGATGAAAAGAGAAACGATATGCGGCTGGCTGGTGGAGGTTTCGAACGCCAATAGCGCCGAGGGCGGTGACATTGTTCGTCGCTTCAATATTGCTGAGCCGAGCAAGGCGGAGGCAGTAAAATCGGTTCGCCGGCGGATCGCGGGAGCAGAAGGAGCAACCGTTACAGCTCTCAAAAGCCTCTCGCGACATACGGTATATGGTCTCCTTCGTCTCAAGCGCGGAGAGATGATGCACGTCGTTTGAATTGCAGATCACGTTGTCGCGGGCGTCGTCCACGACGGTCGCGTGAATGACGTCGCTCAGCGCAACTGTCAGGCTGTTCTCGAGCGAGCCGCCGGCCCCATCGGAGACGCCCACCGAGATCTGGTGCTCACTGGCCTGCTTCTGTCATGACTTTGTCAATGAAATCGGTCGGTAGCGGGACTCAGCGCGATTACTATTGGGGAAAGCTAGGCGATCTTCGAACGTTTACCGCTTGGCGCCCAAAATGGTGCATTTGAGAGCCATCCATCCCATGCTAACGCATGCAGGCTATTGCACTGCGGGACCTGCTTGAACACTGCGAATGCCATCGAATAAGCCTCAAGGGCTTTCAATTTTGGTCATCGACGAGAACCGGCTCCGTGCCTCGGTCATCGAGGCGGGTCTGCGTGACGCAGGCTATGACAAGCTGACAATTCTTCAAGACGTGACCGGCGTCGCGCGCCGTATCGCCGAGCTCGAGCCCGACGTCATTGTCATCAGTCTCGAAAATCCCAATCGCGACATGCTCGAGAACTTGTTCCAGCTCTCGCGCGCGGTGAAGCGACCCATCGCGATGTTCGTCGACCGTGCCGACCGTGCCTCGATCGAGGCCGCGGTCGAGGCCGGCGTCTCGGCCTATGTCGTCGACGGGCTTAAGCAGGAGCGTGTGAAGCCCATCCTGGACATGGCCATCAGCCGCTTCAATGCCTTCTCGCGCATGGCGCGCGAGCTCGAGGAGGCACGCACCGAGCTCGAGAGCCGAAAACTCATCGACCGCGCTAAGGGCATCCTGATGAAGACGCGGGGACTCTCGGAGGAGACGGCCTATGCGCTCCTGCGCAAGACGGCCATGAACCAGAATCGCAAGATTTCGGAAATCGCGCAGAGCCTGATCACGGCAGCTGGGCTGCTGGCGCCGCCGGAGGACGAGTGACCGTGGCCGCAGATCGCCAGATCACAGCCGGCATCATGCCGCTTCTCGACAGCGCGCTTCTCGTGGCGGCGAAGGAGAAGGGATTTGCGAGTGGCGAAGGGATCGACCTCGCGCTCGTGCGGGAGACCTCGTGGGCGAATATTCGTGACCGTCTGGCAGTCGGGCATTTCCAGGTGGCGCACGTGCTGGCGCCGATGCCGATTGCCTGCAACCTGGGACTGACGCCGCTCGCGGCACGCACGGTTGTGCCGATGGCGCTCGGGCTCGGAGGAAATGCGGTCACGGTCTCGAACGTGCTTTGGGAAGATCTCGTCGGGAATGGAGCAAAGGCGGACCTCGACCCCAGGACTGCCGGCGCGGCTCTCAAGTCCGTGGTGACGGGACGTGCCACGAGGGGTGACGGGCCGCTGCGATTCGCCGTGGTGCATCCGTACTCCGGGCATAACTACGAGCTGCGCTACTGGCTCGCGGCTTGCGGCATCGATCCCACCCGCGACGTCGAGATCGTCATTGTGCCGCCGCCGTTGATGGCTGATGCGCTGGCCGCCGGAACGATCGACGGGTATTGCGCAGGCGAGCCCTGGAACACGGCCTCCGTGGTGCTCGGCGTCGGGCATATCCTGACGGTCAAGGCCGCGATCTGGCGCTCGAGCCCGGAGAAGGTCTTGAGCGCCGATGCGCGCTGGGCCGAGGCTCAGCCAGAGGCTCTCGCCGCGTTGCTCCGCGCGCTGTGTAAATCGGCGCAATGGTGTGCCGCGCCGGCCAACCGCGAGGAGCTCGCGGGCCTGCTTTCCGGTCCGGCCTATCTGCAGAAGCCTGCGGCGTGGATGATGCCGGCGTTGTCGGGGCAGATCGAAACCGGCGGTGCGCAAACAACGCGGGTCGAGGATTTCTTCATTCCCTTCGCCAAGGCGGCGACCTTCCCGTGGAAGAGCCATGCGCTCTGGTTCTACTCGCAGATGGTCCGTTGGGGGCAGGTCGCGCACAATGCGGCAAACGAGGCGGTTGCTCGCGAGACCTACAGGCCCGATCTCTACCGGGCAGCGCTGGGGCCGATGGGGATCGCGATGCCGGTTGCGAACGCAAAAGTCGAAGGCGCGCTCACCGCCGAGACGCCGGTCGGCTCCGCGGGGGCGAGCCTGTCGCTCGGCCCCGACGGCTTCTTCGACGGCGAAATATTCGATCCCGACAGACTTGATGACTACATCGCGCGCCAGCGCTGATAACGCGCCCGGTTGGGTTGCCTGCATACATTTTGTGCGCCTGCGAATGCGAATTGCCAATTGTTTGGACTTGCTCTTTTGCCCCGCGCTAGCGACGATGCTGCGTCGCAACTGATTGTGCCCGGTGTTCTTGAGGGCCGCGGACAGTCAGATGCGTGAAGGCGTCCAATGCAGGGCGCCGCTGGCAAAGCTGCCGTTCAAGACACCGTTGCCCGGAACCGTCCGGGCACGATGACTTGGCCGGCAGCTTTTTTATTTGGAGCAAGCGATGAGCGCGCGCGAGACCGCAGCCTTCACGTTCGACACCGGCGAGGGCCGGGCGCTTTGGATGTCGACCATTGCCTTCACGGTGTGCTTTGCGGTGTGGACCATCTTTTCCATCATCGGCATCCGCATCAAGGATGAGCTGGGATTGAGCGAGACGCAGTTCGGCGTGCTCGTCGGTATGCCGATCCTGACCGGATCGCTGGTGCGGATCGTGCTCGGCATCTGGACTGACCGTTTCGGTGGACGGCTCGTCTACACGCTGACCATGCTGACGGCGGCCGTGGCGACGGCGCTGCTCTCGTTTGCGCACACGTATACTCAGATGCTCGTAGCGGCGCTCGGGCTCGGCATCGCAGGTGGCTCGTTCGCGGTCGGCGTCGCCTACGTCTCGCGCTTCTACCCCTCCTCCAAGCAAGGGACTGCGCTCGGCATCTTCGGCGTCGGCAATGTCGGCGCAGCCGTCACCAAGTTTCTCGCGCCGATGGTGCTGATCGCCTGGGGCTGGCAAACGGTGGCGCAAGTCTGGGCCGTCGCGCTCGTCGTAATGGCCGCGATCTTCTGGTTTTCGACCAGCGACGATCCCCTGACGCGTGAGCGGCGCACGGGCGGCAAGGCGCCGGTGCAACTCAGGGTGCAACTTGCGCCTTTGAAGGACGTGCGCGTCTGGCGCTTCTGCCTCTACTATTTCTTTGTCTTCGGCGCGTTCGTGGCGCTGGCGCTGTGGCTGCCGCGGTACCTGATCGGCGTCTATGGGTTCGATATCGCGACCGCCGGCATCGTCGGCGCGGCCTATTCGATCCCGGCCAGCATCTTCCGCGCCTATGGCGGCGTTCTCTCCGACAAGGTCGGCGCGCGCGCAGTCCTCTACTGGACGTTTGCTGTCTCTGCCGCTGCGACGCTCATTCTCTCGATGCCGCCGACCGACTATGTGATGCGCGGCATCAAGGGTGAGATTGCGTTCCATCTCGAGCTTGGGCCGGCGGCCTTCATCGTCGTCGCCTTCGTTCTCGGCTTCTTCATGAGCCTCGGCAAGGCGGCGGTCTTCAAGCACATACCGACCTACTATCCCGACAACGTCGGCTCGGTGAGCGGGCTGGTCGGCATGATCGGCGGTCTCGGCGGCTTCGTGCTGCCGATCGCATTCGGCTTCCTCAACGACGTCACCGGGCTCTGGACGAGCTGCTTCATGCTGATGTTCGCGCTCGTGATGGCGGCGCTGATCTGGATGCACATTGCGGTCCGGCGCATGGAGAACGCAGGCGGCAAAGCGCCCGCGCGCGACGAGAGCGCCTACGCCTACGTGGCGCGATAGCGGGAGCGGACCGATGCTAGAAAAACTCGTCATCGTCGGCAACGGCATGGCGCCGGGCAGGATGCTCGAGCACCTCATCGAGAAGGCCCCCAGCCGCTACCAGGTCACGATCTTCAATGCGGAGCCGCGCGTCAACTACGACCGCATCATGCTCTCGCCCGTCCTCTCGGGAGAGAAGGATTACGAAGAGATCATCATTCACGGTGACGGCTGGTACATCAAGAACGGGATCACGCTTTACAAGGGTCACAAGATCGTCGCCATCGACCGCGCGGCGAGAGCCGTGACGTCGAACCACGGCGTGGTGGCGCACTACGACAAGCTCGTGATCGCCACCGGCTCGAGCCCGCTGATCCTGCCGGTGCCGGGGAACACCCTGGCCGGCGTGCTCACCTATCGCGATCTCGACGACGTGCAAGCCATGATGCTCGCGGCGCAGTCGCGCGCCAAGGCGGTGGTCATCGGCGGCGGCCTGCTCGGGCTCGAGGCGGCCGCCGGTCTCAACGAGCGCGGGATGGACGTGACCGTTCTCCATCTCATGCCGACGCTCATGGAGCGCCAGCTCGATCCGGCGGCCGGCTACCTTCTGCAACGGGAGCTCGAGAAGCGCGGCATCAAGATCATCACCAGGGCGAACACCAAGGCGATCATCGGCGAGCGCCGCGTCGAGGGCGTCGAGCTTGCCGACGGCAGGGTGATCCCCGCGACGCTGGTGGTCATGGCGGCTGGCATCCGGCCGAACGCCGCCCTGGCCAAAGACGCCGGCATCGACATCAACCGCGGCATTCTCGTCAGCGAGGGCATGCGCACGTCGGACCCGGACATCTACGCGATCGGCGAATGCGCCGAGGTTGGGGGGCACGTGTACGGTCTCGTGGCGCCGCTCTACGAGATGGCGCGGGTTGCGGCCTCGCATCTCGCCGGGGACAACGCGCCGCGCTTCGCCCACAGCGACACGCCAACCAAGCTCAAGGTCACCGGCATCGACGTCTTCTCCGTGGGCGACTTCGCCGACAACGACGACGGCGAGAGGCAGGAGATAGTCCTGCGTGACGCTTCCGCAGGCGTCTACAAGCGCCTGGTGCTCAAGGATAACCGCATCATCGGCACTGTGCTCTACGGAGAGACCGGCGACGGCGCATGGTTCAACGACCTCAAGAAGAAAGCCGTCGACATCACTGAGATGCGCGACACGCTCATCTTCGGCCAGGCCTATCAGGGAGGGTCCCCCCTGGACCCTATGGCGGCCGTTGCAGCCTTACCGGATGACGCAGAGATCTGCGGCTGCAACGGCGTGTGCAAGGGGAAGATCATCGGGGCGATCGAGGAGAAGGGCCTCACCTCGCTCGACGACGTGCGCGCTCATACGAAGGCGTCGGCGTCGTGCGGGTCGTGCACGGGTCTCGTCGAGCAGGTGATGAAGCTTGCGTTGGGCGACACCTACAACCCCGTTGCCGTGCAGCCGATGTGCAGCTGCACGAGCTTGGGGCACGACGACGTGCGCCGGCTGATCAAGGCCAAGGGACTCAAGACGATACCAGCGGTCATGCAGGAGCTCGAGTGGAAGACCTCGTGCGGCTGCGCGAAATGCCGCCAGGCGCTCAACTACTATCTCGTGTGCGACTGGCCGGGCGAATACGCCGACGACTACCAGTCGCGCTTCATCAACGAGCGTGTGCACGCCAACATCCAGAAGGACGGGACGTACTCGGTGGTGCCGCGTATGTGGGGCGGCGTGACGAGCGCGAAGGAGCTGCGCGCGATCGCCGATGTCGTCGACAAGTTCCAGATCCCGACGGTGAAGGTCACCGGCGGACAGCGCATCGACATGCTCGGCATCAGGAAGCAGGACCTGCCCGCGGTCTGGGCCGACCTCGGCAAGGCGGGCTTCGTGTCGGGTCACGCCTACGCCAAGGGCCTGCGCACGGTGAAGACCTGCGTCGGCTCCGAGTGGTGCCGCTTCGGCACGCAGGATTCGACCGGCCTCGGCATTCGCATCGAGAAGTTCATGTGGGGTTCGTGGACGCCAGCAAAGGTGAAAATGGCCGTATCGGGCTGCCCGCGCAATTGCGCTGAAGCCACCTGCAAGGACGTGGGCGTCATCTGCGTCGACTCGGGCTTCGAGATTCATTTCGGTGGTGCCGCAGGCTTGGACATCAAAGGGACGGAGGTCCTCGGCCTCGCGAGGAGCGAGGACGAGGCGCTCGAGGTGATCGTCGCCCTTACCCAGATGTATCGGGAGCAGGGCCGCTATCTCGAGCGCATTTACAAGTGGGCCAAACGCATCGGCGTGGCCGAGATCCGCCGTCAGGTGCTCGAGGATGTCGAGAGGCGTAGGACCTACTTCGACCGTTTCGTAGCATCGCAAAGATATGCGCAGGTCGACCCATGGTCGGAGCGCGCTTGCGGCAAGGATGCGCACGAGTTCCGGCCGATGGCGACCGTCGGCCTTGCGGTCGCGGCGGAGTGAGGGCAATGAACTGGATCCCCATCGGCCAACTGTCGGACATCCCGTCTCGCGGTGCGCGCTGCGTCAACACGCCTGCGGGCCGCATCGCCGTCTTCCGGACCGCGGACGACCGCGTGTTCGCCATCGACGACCACTGCCCGCACAAGGGCGGACCGCTAAGCCAGGGCATCGTGCATGGAGCGGCCGTGACGTGTCCCTTGCACAACTGGGTCATCTCGCTCGAGACCGGTAAGGCGCTTGGCGCCGACGAGGGTGCGGTGCGCACCATTCCCGTCAAGGTCGAAGACGGCCGGCTATTTATTGCGCTCGACGCCGTCTCGAACAAGGCGGCCTGAGCCGATGGAGAAGGCGCGCACCGTCAAGACGACCTGCCCCTACTGCGGCGTGGGCTGCGGCGTGATTGCCGAGGTTGCCGCCGACGGCACGACGAGCGTGCGCGGCGATCCCGATCATCCCGCGAACTACGGGCGACTGTGCTCGAAGGGCTCGGCACTCGCAGAGACGATCGGTCTTGAGGGTCGGCTGCTCGATCCGCTCGTTTACGGCGAGCATGCCCCCTGGGATCATGCGCTCGATCTCGTGGCCGGTAAATTCGCGAGCGCCATCGTCGAGCATGGGCCCGACTCGGTCGCTTTTTACGTGTCGGGGCAGCTCCTGACGGAAGACTACTACGTCGCAAACAAGCTCATGAAGGGGTTCATCGGCTCGGCCAACATCGATACGAACTCGCGTCTGTGCATGGCGTCCTCCGTGGCCGGACATCGCCGGGCGTTCGGCATGGACACTGTGCCGGGCTGCTACGAGGACCTGGAGCTTGCCGATCTTGTCGTGCTGGTCGGCTCCAATCTCGCCTGGTGTCACCCGGTGCTCTATCAGCGCCTCGCGGCAGCAAAGGAGAGGCGGCCGGAGATGAAGATCGTGCTGATCGATCCGCGCCGGACGATGACCGCTGACATAGCGGATCTTCACCTGCCGATCCGTGCCGATGGCGACGCAGCACTGTTCTGTGGTCTTTTGAGCCATCTCGCGACAAGCGGCGCGATCGATTACGAATATGTACGGGCGCACACGTCCGGATTCGCCGCTGCCCTTCAGGCAGCGCGATCCATCGATTCCTACGACATCTCGCGGCAGACGGGGCTCGATGCCGCGACACTACAGCAGTTTTTTGCCCTCTTCGCCCGCACGCAGAAGACCGTCACCGTCTACAGCCAGGGTGTCAATCAGTCGAGCTGCGGCACAGACAAGGTGGGCGCCATCATCAATTGCCATCTGGCCACGGGGCGCATCGGCAAGCCTGGGGCGGGCCCGTTCTCTGTCACCGGTCAACCCAACGCCATGGGCGGACGCGAGGTCGGCGGCCTCGCCAACATGCTGGCGGCGCACATGGAGATCGAGAACGGCGACCACCGCGAGCGGGTGCAGCGCTTCTGGCGCTCGCCGCGCATCGCGGAGCGGCCCGGGCTCAAGGCCGTCGACATATTTCGCGCCGTGGCCGACGGGCGGATCAAGGCGCTCTGGGTCATGGCGACCAATCCCGTGGTTTCCATGCCGGAGGCGGGGGAGGTCGAAGCCGCGATCCGCGCCTGCCCGTTCGTTGTCGTGTCCGACGTCGTGGCCGAGACCGATACCGTTCGCCATGCGCATGTCCGGTTGCCAGCGACCACGTGGGGTGAGAAGAGCGGCACTGTCACGAATTCCGAGCGGCGGATCTCGCGCCAGCGCACCTTTCTGCCGGCTCCCGGCAATGCAAGACCTGACTGGTGGATCATCTGCGAGGTCGGGAAGCGAATGGGGTTCGTCGAGGCTTTCGCCTACAGTTCTCCGGCGGAGATCTTTGCCGAGCACGCCGCGCTATCGGCGTTCGAGAATGACGGAGTGCGAGATTTCGATATCGGTGCTTTCGCCGGCATCGATGCCGGGGGCTTCGACTCCCTGGACCCCTTCCAGTGGCCGCGCCGCGCTTCCTCCGCCGTCGCACCCGTCACGCAGCGCTTTTTCAGTTCCGGCGCTTTCTATACGCCCGATCGCAAGGCGCGATTCGTTGCCGTCACCGCGGATGCCATAGTCCGGACGAGCCCTGCCTTCCCGCTTATCCTTAATACGGGCCGCGTTCGCGACCACTGGCATACGATGACGCGCACGGGCAAGAGCGCGCGTCTTTCTCAGCACCTCGCCGAACCGTATGTAGAGATCCATCCCGAGGACGCTCGCCGGCAAAGCATCGAGGACGCGCATCTCGTCCGCATTGCGAGCCCCTTCGGCACCATTCTCGTCCGCGCCTTGCTGTCTGCACGCCAAACGAAAGGCACGCTCTTCGTGCCGATGCACTGGACGGATCAGTTCGCCTCCCGCGCGCGCGTCGGCCGGCTGGTGCCGGCTCTGACGGATCCAATATCGGGACAACCGGCCTCGAAACATGTCCCGGTTCGCATTGAACGCTTTGTCGCCGCCACCTTTGGCTTTGCGGTGCTGCGTCAAATGCCGCAGAAGGTCCCGTCCGAATACTGGGCGATTGCAAAATGCGACGGGGGATGGCGGGTCGAGCTGGCCTTTGCCGAGGACAGCCATGACTGGGCTGCGGTGGCCGCAGAGCTCTTTGATGCTCCTCCGGAGGCCGAGTCGATCGCCTACGGCGACTGCCATGCAAGGCAGCATCGCTTCGCTTGCTTCGATGGCGATCACTTGGTCGGTGCCTTGTTCCTCGCGCCCGAGCCGGTGGCGGTCTCGCGCAGCTGGGCCGTCGAGCAGCTCAGCGCGGCGAGCGCAAAGCAGCATGTCCGCCAGGCCGTAATTGCGGGGCGGCCGGGGAAGGGTTCGGTCGACCGCGGCCCAACGGTCTGCGTCTGCTACGGAGTGGGTGCGCGCGAGATCGCCAATGCGGTGACGCGCGGCTGCCGCACGGTTGCGGCCGTCGGCGAGGCTTTGCAGGCCGGAACCAACTGCGGGTCCTGCCGCGCCGAAATTCGCGGTATCATCGACGCCCACCAGCTCGCGGCCGCGGAGTGACGGGCGCAAAAGACAGCTGACGAAACCGGCTTTGCTCGGTCCAGCGGGGACACAATCCAGGAAGACGATCGCGATGCGAGCAGCTATCGGAGTGTTGACGGTCTCCGACCGTGCCAGCGCCGGGACCTACGAGGACAAGGGCGGCCCCGCAATCACAGAAGTGCTGGGTGAGATCATCTCGTCAGCGTGGGAGCCCGTAGGGCGCGTGGTGCCAGATGAAAGGGCGCGCATCGAGGCCGCACTCATCGAATTGGCGGACGTGGAGGGCTGTAGTCTCATCCTCACCACCGGCGGGACGGGCCCCGCGGCGCGCGACGTGACACCCGAGGCGACCGAGGCCGCGTGCAGCAAGATGCTGCCGGGATTTGGCGAGCTGATGCGCCAGCGCAGTCTCGAGCAGGTGCCGACCGCAATTCTGTCGCGGCAAACGGCCGGTATTAGAGGCCGAACGCTGATCATAAATCTTCCGGGCCGTCCGTCTTCCATACGTCTCTGCATGCTCGCCGTTTTTCCGGCGGTTCCCTATTGCTTGGATCTGATCGGCGGGGCGAGGATCGAGACCGATCCCGCGAAGTGCCGGGCGTTTCGCCCTCCGGCCTAGGCCATGTGCGACGCGCACTTTTGAGCGCCCTGCGACCCCGCGGTCGGCTCCGCAGGCAGAGGCGTAGAATTTTTATTGCCGTATTTGATCTGAATCCCGGCGAGGCGCCCTCGAATCCGCTCACGTCGCCCTCTCGACGAGGACGCGATCGGAGGAGAAGGACATGAACAGGATTCGACTGGCGGCACTTGCCATCACGCTCGGTGCAGGCGCGTGCCCGGTTATGGCCGACGACACGGGCCTCGCAATTCTTCACGATTTGCGACGGGAAGGCGGGCGCAACTGCTTCCTCGACCATTACCACTACGGCAATAGCTCCGGCGTTCCCAACCGCAAGAAGGCCGAGATCGTAGCAATCTCCTCGTGGTCGGACTTTGTGGATTTCGAATACGGGAGCGACTGGGCGAGGTACTCGCGCGCTGCCAGCAAGTCGGTCAAATGCGAGCAGACGGGAAGCGGCTGGACATGCTCGATCGAGGCCCGGCCCTGCAAATAGCTGCAGACGTGCCATGCTGGCATCAATCCCGACGGGGCGGTTTACCTAAGTCAAGGACGCCCCAGGCATATCAGCCATTGTGCCCGCTGCGGTTGTGCGATCGCGCAGGTTCCGAATGGCAAGCCCAAACGGGTCCCAGTGGCATGTGGAAAGCGTTGCACAGAGTCTCAACTGTGATTTGCCCGTCTATTCCCAACATGCTTGATCAAGGTCAATTTGGCCCCGTTCGCATCACGGCAATGCTCTTGGCAATTGGACAGCTGGCCATAGCGGGGACGCCGATATGCAAGGTGGACAAAGCGTAAGCGCGGGTGAGCAAGGCCGAGCGTTGTGGCTGTCAACGATCGCCTTCACGGTCTGCTTTGCTGTCTGGACGATCTTCTCGATCATCGGCATCCAGATCAAAGAGCAGCTCAGTCTCAATGAGACCCAATTCGGCCTGCTGGTCGGCACGCCGATCCTCACCGGCTCGCTGATCCGCATCGTGCTTGGCATCTGGACCGACCAATACGGCGGGCGGCGCATCTTCACGGTTGTAATGCTTTCGGCGGCGGTTGCGACCTGGCTGCTCACCTATGCGGAAACCTATCCCCAAATGCTTGTCGCTGCGCTTGGTGTCGGCATCGCCGGCGGCTCATTCGCGGTTGGTATCGCCTACGTCTCGCGCTGGTACTCGACGGATAAGCAAGGCACGGCGCTCGGCATCTTCGGCGCCGGCAACGTCGGCGCGGCAGTCACCAAGTTTCTGGCGCCCTTCGTGCTCGTTGCCTATGGGTGGCACACCGTCGCCCAGGTCTGGGCGGCGGCGATCGCGCTTATGGCCGTCGTGTTCTGGTTCACGACCAGCGACGATCCGGTCCTCGTCGAGCGGCGGCGGCGGGGCGAGCAGCCGAAGAGCGCATGGCTCGAGCTCGAGCCGCTCAAGAACCTGCAGGTCTGGCGCTTCGGGCTATATTATTTCTTCGTGTTCGGCGCCTTCGTCGCGCTCGCGCTGTGGCTGCCGCGCTATTTGATCGGCGTCTATGGCGTCGACATCAAGACCGCCGGCATGATCGGCGCCGCCTACTCGGTGCCCGCGAGTCTTTTCCGCGCTTATGGCGGCCACCTCTCCGACAAATACGGCGCGCGGCGTGTCATGTATTGGACGTTCCTCGTCTCCGTCGCCTGCACATTCATCCTGTCCTACCCGCCGACCGAATACGTCGTGCGCGGAATTCAGGGCCCGATCACCTTCCAGCTCGAGATCAGCCTCGCTGCTTTCACGGTCATCGTGTTCATTCTCGGGTTCTTCATGAGCCTGGGGAAGGCGGCGGTCTACAAGCACATCCCCGTCTACTACCCGAAGAATGTCGGCGCGGTCGGCGGCCTCGTCGGCATGATCGGTGGTCTCGGCGGCTTCGTGCTGCCGATCGCTTTCGGTGCGCTCAACGATCTCACCGGCATCTGGACGAGCTGCTTCATGCTGCTCTTCCTCCTCGTCACCACCGCGCTGATCTGGATGCACGTCTCGATCCGGCACATGGAGCGGCAGGTGGCCATTCCCGACCTCAAGCGGCTCCCCGAGCTGCCGGAGATGCAGCCCATTCACGAGCCGCAGCACGTCGGTGCGCTGGGGCCAAGCCTCATCGAGGATTGGCGGCCCGAGGATCCAACCTTCTGGCAACAGACTGGGCGCGCCATCGCGCGGCGCAATCTCTGGCTGTCGATCCCATCGCTGCTCTTGTCGTTTGCCGTCTGGATGGTCTGGTCGGTTGTCGTCGCCAAGCTGCCGTTGGTGGGCTTCCAATACACGACGGACCAGCTCTTCTGGCTCGCGGCGCTACCCGGCTTGTCGGGCGCAACGCTCCGGATCTTCTACTCCTTCATGGTGCCGATCTTCGGTGGCCGGCTCTGGACCACGCTTGCGACCTGGTCGCTCATGATCCCGGCACTCGGCATCGGCATGGCCGTGCAGAATCCCGATACGCCCTATTGGATCTTCCTGGCGCTGGCCCTGCTGTGCGGCTTCGGCGGCGGCAACTTCGCGTCCTCGATGTCGAACATCTCGTTCTTCTTCCCGAAGGCCGAGAAGGGCAATGCGCTGGCCCTCAATGCCGGCCTCGGCAACCTCGGGGTGAGTGTCGTTCAGTTCGTCGTGCCGCTCGTCATCACGGCAGGCGTGTTCGGATGGTTCGGCGGCGATCCCGTGATGGTCAAGGAAGGAGATCGCGAGTTTCCCATGTGGCTGCAGAACGCCGGCTACATCTGGGTTCCGTTCATTATCGCCTCCGCATTCGCGGCCTGGTTCGGCATGAACGACATAGCGTCCGCCCGCGCATCATTTGCCGAGCAGTCGATCATCTTCCAGCGCAAACACAATTGGATCATGTGCTGGCTCTATACTGGTACTTTCGGCTCCTTCATCGGGTACTCAGCGGGATTTCCCTTGCTCGCGAAGACGCAGTTCCCCGAGGTGAATGCGCTTGCCTATGCCTTCCTTGGACCTCTCGTCGGCGCACTCTCTCGCTCGGCGACGGGCTGGGTTGCAGACAAGTGGGGCGGGGCGCGAGTGACCTTCTGGGTCTTTGTCGGCATGACCGTCGGCGTTTCGGGAGTTCTCTACTTTCTTAGCGTCAATAGCTTCGCTGGCTTCTTTGCCATGTTCATCTTCCTGTTCTTCGTCAGCGGCGTCGGCAACGCCTCGACGTTCCAGATGATACCGGCGATCATGCGCAAGGAGATGGACCGGCTGATGCCCGGCGCCGATGCCGCTACGCGCGTGCGCCAGGCCGACAAGGAGAGCGCGGCGATCATCGGCTTCAGCTCGGCCATCGCGGCCTATGGCGCGTTCTTCATTCCTAAGGGCTACGGCACCTCGATCGCCTGGACGGGTGGGCCCGAGGCCGCGCTCTGGGGGTTCCTCGTCTTCTACGTCACGTGCATTGCACTCACCTGGTGGGTCTACACCCGCCCGGGTGGGCTTCTGCACGACATCGAGCGCGGGCGCGGCCCGTCGCTGAGACCATCTGCACAACCGGCCGAGTAAGCGGGAGAAAAAAAAGCCATGAGCCACTTTCTCGATCGTCTGACGTTCTTCAACCGCGTCGTCGACGACTTCTCCGACGGCCATGGCGTGGTCACGCGCGAGGACCGGCGCTGGGAGGACGGCTATCGCAAGCGCTGGCAGCACGACAAGATCGTGCGCTCGACGCATGGCGCCAACTGCACCGGCTCGTGCTCATGGAAGATCTACGTCAAGGGCGGGATCGTCACCTGGGAGACGCAGCAGACGGATTACCCGCGCACACGGCCCGAATTGCCCAACCACGAGCCGCGCGGCTGCGCACGCGGCGCGAGCTACTCCTGGTATCTCTACTCCGGTAACCGGGTGAAGTATCCGCTCGTGCGCTCGCGGCTCTTGAAGCTCTGGCGCGACGCGCGCGCAAAGCATACGCCCGTTGCGGCCTGGGCTTCGATCGTCGAGGACCCGAAAAAGCGCGCCGCCTACACCAAGAAGCGCGGCAGCGGCGGGTTTGTCCGTGCGACGTGGGACGAGGTCAACGAGATCATCGGCGCGGCCAACGCCTATACCGCCAAGACCTATGGTCCCGACCGCGTCTGCGGCTTCTCGCCGATCCCGGCGATGTCGATGGTCTCCTACGCTGCCGGCTCGCGCTACCTGTCGCTGATCGGCGGCGTATGCATGTCGTTCTACGACTGGTATTGCGATCTGCCGCCGGCCTCCCCGCAGACCTGGGGCGAGCAGACCGACGTGCCGGAATCGGCCGACTGGTACAACTCGGGGTTCCTCATTCTCTGGGGCTCGAACGTGCCCCAGACGCGCACGCCGGACGCTCACTTCTATACGGAGGCGCGCTATCGCGGCGCCAAGAGCGTCGTCATCTGCCCCGACTACTCGGAAGCCTCCAAGTTCGGCGACATGTGGCTGTCGGTGAAGCAGGGCACGGATTCGGCGCTCGCCATGGCCATGGGTCACGTCATCCTGCGCGAATTTCACGTCGACCGGCAGGCGTCCTACTTCACGGATTACGTGCGCCAGTACACGGACATGCCGATGCTGGTGCGCCTCGTGAAGCAGGGCGGCACGCTCGTGCCCGAGCGGCTCGTTCGCGCATCCGACTTCATGGGCTCGCTCGGCGAGACCAACAATCCGGAGTGGAAGACGGTCGCCTACGACGAGGCATCGGGCGAGATCGTCGTCCCCAACGGCTCGGTCGGCTTTCGCTGGGGCGAGAAAGGCAAGTGGAATCTGGAAGAGAGAGATGCTGCGGGGCGCGACACCAAGCTCAAGCTCTCTCTCGCCGATACCAAGGATGAGTTCGCCGAAGTCGCATTCCCCTACTTCGGCAACATCGAGCACGACCACTTCACGGGGACCAATCATTCGAGCATTCTCGAGCGCCACGTGCCGGTGAAGAGATTGCAGCTTGCCGACGGCGAGGCCCTGGTCGCGACCGTATTCGATCTCTTCATCGCCAACTACGGCGTCGACCGCGGCTTCGGCGGCGGGGACGTTGCGAAGAGCTTCAACGACGACGTCCCGTACACGCCGGCCTGGGCCGAGCGCATCACGGGCGTGCCGCGCGACCAGATCATCACGGTCGCACGCGAGTTCGCGCTCAACGCCGAGAAGACGCGCGGACGCTCCATGGTGATCATCGGGGCGGCGATGAATCACTGGTACCACATGGACATGAACTACCGCGGCGTCATCAACATGCTGGTGATGTGCGGGTGTGTGGGTCAATCGGGCGGCGGCTGGTCGCACTATGTCGGCCAGGAGAAGCTGCGCCCGCAATCGGGCTGGCTGCCGCTCGCGTTCGCGCTCGACTGGGGCCGGCCGCCGCGCCAGCAGAACTCGACCTCGTTCTTTTATGCGCACACGGATCAGTGGCGTTACGAGACCTTGGATGTGAAGGAGATCCTGTCGCCGACGGCGCCGCCGGGCCCGTGGGATGGCGCCATCATCGATTACAATGTGCGCGCGGAGCGCCTGGGATGGCTGCCTTCCGCGCCACAGCTTGAGCAGAACCCGCTTTCAGTCGCGGCGATGGCCGCCGCCAAGGGGCTCGAGGTCAAGGATTACCTTCCGCGCGCGCTCAAGTCGGGCGAGATCAAGCTTTCATGCGACGATCCCGATAAGCCCGTCAATTGGCCGCGCAACCTGTTCGTCTGGCGCTCCAACCTGCTCGGCTCGTCGGGCAAGGGGCACGAGTATTTCCTGAAGCACCTGCTCGGCACCTCGCACGGCGTGATGGGCAAGGATCTGGGTGCCACGGGCCGCCAGAAGCCGCTCGAGGTCGCCTGGCATGAGGAGGCGCCCGAGGGGAAGCTCGACCTCCTGGTCACGCTCGACTTCCGCATGTCGACCACGTGCGTCTATTCCGACATCGTGCTGCCGACGGCGACCTGGTACGAGAAGAACGATCTCAACACCTCCGACATGCACCCCTTCATTCATCCGCTCACCGCGGCGGTGGACCCGGTGTGGGAGGCCAAGAGCGACTGGGAGATCTACAAAGGCATCGCCAAGGCATTCTCGCGCGTCGCGCCCGAGGTGCTGGGCGTGGAGAAGGATGTCGTGCTGACGCCGATCATGCATGACACGGCGGGTGAGATCGCGCAGGCGCTCGACGTCAAGGACTGGAAACGCGGCGAGGTTGCGCCGATCCCCGGCAAGACCATGCCCCAGGTCACCGTCGTCGAGCGCGACTACCCGAACGTCTACAAGCGCTTCACGTCGCTCGGGCCGCTCATGGACAAGCTCGGCAACGGCGGCAAGGGCATGACCTGGAATACGCAGCATGAGGTGGAGTTGCTGCGCAACCTCAACGGCATCGTCACCGACGAAGGTCCGACGAAAGGGCTTGCCAGGATCGAGAGCGACGTCGACGCGGCGGAGGTGCTGCTCATGCTGGCCCCGGAGACCAACGGCGAGGTCGCGGTCAAGGCGTGGGAATCGCTTGGGGGCTTCACCGGTCGCGAGCACGCCCATCTCGCGGTGCCCAAGGAGGACGAGAAAATCCGCTTCCGCGACGTGGTCGCACAGCCGCGCAAGATCATCTCCTCGCCGATCTGGTCGGGTCTCGAATCCGAGAAGGTCTGCTACAATGCCGGCTATACCAACGTGCATGAGCTCATCCCGTGGCGCACGCTCACGGGGCGCCAGCAGCTCTACCAGGATCATCTCTGGATGCGGGCCTTCGGCGAGGGCTTCTGCGTCTACCGGCCGCCGATCGACACCAAGACCGTGAAGCCGGTCATCGACCGCAAGCCGAACGGCAACAAGTCGGTCGTACTCAACTTCATCACCCCGCATCAGAAGTGGGGCATCCACTCGACCTACACCGATAACCTCCTGATGCTGACGCTGTCGCGCGGGGGCCCGTGCGTGTGGATCAGCGAGGCCGACGCCAGGAAGGCCGGCATCGTCGATAACGACTGGATCGAGGCCTACAACACCAACGGCGCGCTCGTTGCCCGCGCGGTCGTCTCGCAGCGGGTCAAGGAAGGCATGTGCATGATGTATCATGCGCAGGAGAAGATCGTGAACGTGCCGGGCTCCGAGCAGACCGGTCATCGCGGCGGGATACACAACTCTGTCACGCGCGCCGTCCTCAAGCCCACCCACATGATCGGCGGTTACGCGCAGCAGTCCTACGGCTTCAACTACTACGGCACCGTGGGCTCGAACCGCGACGAGTTCGTCATCGTGCGCAAGATGGCCGAGGTCGATTGGCTCGACACGCCGACCGCCGATCAGCCGACCCCGCTCTCACGCATTCCGACGCCGGAGGCCGCAGAATGAAAGTCCGCGCGCAAATCGCCATGGTGCTGAACCTCGACAAATGCATCGGGTGTCACACCTGCTCCGTCACCTGCAAGAACGTGTGGACCAGCCGCGAAGGCATGGAATACGCCTGGTTCAACAACGTCGAGACCAAGCCCGGCATCGGCTATCCGAAGGACTGGGAGAACCAGGACCGCTGGAACGGCGGCTGGGTGAGAAAGAGGAACGGCAGAATTGAGCCCAAGATAGGCTCGAAGTGGCGCGTGCTCGCAAACATCTTCGCCAATCCGGACCTGCCGGAGATCGACGACTACTACGAGCCCTTCACCTTCGACTACGAGCACCTGCAGAAGGCGCCCGAGCTCCCCGCGTTCCCGACCGCGCGCCCGCGCTCGCTCATCACGGGAGAGCGCATGGAGAAGATCCATTGGGGTCCGAACTGGGAGGAGATTCTTGGCGGCGAGTTTTCCAAGCGCTCGGAGGACTACAACTTCGAGGGCGTGCAGAAGGAGATCTACGGCCAGTTCGAAAACACGTTCATGATGTACCTGCCGAGGCTCTGCGAGCATTGCCTCAACCCGGCGTGCGTCGCGTCGTGCCCGTCAGGCGCGATCTACAAGCGCGAGGAGGACGGCATCGTCCTTATCGACCAGGACAAGTGCCGCGGCTGGCGCATGTGCGTCTCTGGCTGCCCCTACAAGAAGATCTATTACAACTGGTCCTCCGGCAAATCGGAGAAGTGCATCTTCTGCTATCCGCGCATCGAGGCGGGTCAGCCGACGGTATGCTCGGAGACCTGCGTGGGACGCATCCGCTATCTCGGCGTCGTGCTCTATGATGCCGACCGCATCGAGGCGGCGGCGAGCGTTCCCAACGAGCAGGATCTCTATGAAGCCCAGCTCAAGATCTTCCTCGACCCCAACGATCCCAAGGTGATCCGCCAGGCGCGCGCCGACGGCGTGCCCGACAGCTGGCTCGAGGGCGCCAAGCGCTCGCCGATCTGGAAGATGGCGATGGAATGGAAGGTCGCGTTCCCGCTGCATCCCGAGTATCGCACGCTGCCGATGGTCTGGTACGTGCCGCCGCTGTCTCCGATCCAATCGGCGGCGGAAGCCGGAAAGATGGGCCACGACGGCCAGATGCCCGACGTGAGGAGCCTGCGCATTCCGCTCAAGTACCTCGCCAACCTTCTGACGGCGGGGAAGGAGGAGCCGGTCGCGCTCGGCCTCGAGCGCATGCTCGCCATGCGCGCCTACATGCGGGCGAAGACGATCGACGGCGTAATCGACGAGCAGATTGCGAAGAAGGTCGGGCTCACGGGCGCGCAGATCGACGAGATGTATCACGTCATGGCGATTGCCAACTACGAGGACCGCTTCGTCATCCCGACCGCCCACCGCGAGCTCGGCGAGGACGCCTACGACTTGAAGGGCTCGTGCGGGTTCTCGTTCGGCAACGGCTGCTCGGACGGGCGCACGGAGACGAGCCTGTTCGGCGTGCCGAAGAAGGCAAGAACGCCGATGGAGGTCGAATGATGAGACGGACGCTGAAAGTGATCTCCGCGCTGCTCATGTATCCGAGCGAGGAGCTCAGGGCCGCGATCCCCGAGATGCGCGCGGCCCTCGATGCGGAAGCGCTGCTGCCGCAGAAGAACCGCGATCGGCTCGACCGCATCATTGAGGAGATCGCGACCGGCGATCTCTACGATCTGCAGGAGCGCTACGTGTTGCTGTTCGACCGCACGCGCTCGCTGTCGCTGCACCTCTTCGAGCATGTGCACGGCGAGAGCCGCGACCGCGGACAGGCGATGGTCGATCTGGCGCAGCTCTACGAGAAGCACGGGCTCGCGATGGGGACGTCCGAGCTGCCCGATTTCATCCCGCTGTTCCTGGAGTTCCTTTCGGCAATCCCGGAGGCGGACGCGCGCCAGCATCTCTCTGAGACCGTCCATATCCTGGAAGCGATCCGCCAGCGGTTGAAGAAGCGCAAGTCGGCGTACTCCACCGCATTCTCGGCACTGCAACTCATCAGTCAGGAGAAACCCGACGCGGAAATCCTGGCCGCCATCCTGTCTGGTCCCGACGACGATCCCAACGACCTTGTTGCGCTCGATGCGGCTTGGAAGGACGAGGAGGTCAAGTTCGGCCCCGGTGCCGATCAGGCCTGCGGCACCGACGGGATCGCGACCAAGATCCGCGCCGGCCGGAGGCCCGCACCAGGTATGCCCGCGCCTGAACCGCAGCGCCCCGTCGTCACCCACACTCCGTCAACCCGCGCCTGAGGAGGCAACCCATGCGCGAAGCCCTCAACCACATCATTTTCGGCTGGTATCCCTACCTCTGCCTGACGGTGTTCCTGCTCGGCTCTCTCGCGCGCTTCGATCGCGAGCAGTACACGTGGCGCTCTGGGTCGAGCCAGATGCTGCGCAAGCGCCAGCTTGCGTGGGGATCGAACCTGTTCCATGTCGGCATTCTCATCATCTTCTTCGGCCACTTCGTCGGCTTGCTCACGCCGATATGGGTGTTCGACGCCATCGGCATCTCGCATGAGTTCAAGCAGATGATGGCCATCGTCGTCGGCGGGATCGCCGGCATCGCCTGCTTCGTCGGCATGACGCTGCTCATCCACCGCCGCCTGTTCGACTCGCGCATTCGCAAGACGTCATCGTTCGGCGACATTGCGGTGCTGCTGCTGCTCTATGCCCAGCTCATCCTCGGGCTCACGACGATCCTGGTGTCGCTCGATCACCTCGACGGCCACGAGATGGTGCGCTTCATGACCTGGGCGCAGGGCATTCTGACGCTGCAGCCCGATGTCTGGCAGCTGATCGCGGACGCTCACCCGGTCTTCAAGGCGCATCTCTTCCTCGGCATGACGATCTTCCTCGTCTTCCCGTTCACCCGTCTCGTGCACGTGTGGAGTGCGCCGGTCTGGTATCTGGGGCGGCGCGGCTATCAGGTCGTGCGCTCGCGCTCGGGCGCGAAGGGACGGACGGCGGGACCACGCGCCGCGACGCGCATTCAACCGGCGGAGTGAGACACGATGGGTTGCTCGGTTCACGCCGACATTGCCACGACGCCCAGGACGCGCGTCAGTGTCGGCGGCGTTGTCATTCCTCATGACGTGATCTCGCGGGAAGCGCAAAATCACACCGCGCAAACGCCGATCGCCGCGTGGATGGCGGCGGCGCGTGCGCTCGTCGTTCGCGAGCTCTTGCTCGGCGAGGCCCGGCGCGTCGGGATTGGAGCGAGCCCAGCCAGTGACGAGGAGGGTCGACGCGAGACCGATGACGAGGCCATGATCCGCGCCCTCATCGAGCAGGAGGTAGCGACGCCAACGCCGGACGAGGCGGCATGCCGGCGCTACTACGATCAAAATCGCAGCCGTTTCCGTTCCGCCGACATCTATGAGGTCGCGCACATCCTGTTCGCGGCGCGCCGTGACGATCCTGCCTCCTTCGACAGGGCCCGGGCCGACGCAGCGGCTGCGCTCGAGATCCTCGCCCGCGAGCCGGGAAAGTTCGCTGAGCTCGCGCGAGCGCATTCCACATGTCCGTCGGCCGAGCAAGGCGGCAACCTCGGTCAGGTCACTGCCGGGCAGACCACACCCGAGTTCGAGGCTGCCATGAAGGCGCTCGAGCCGGGCGCCATGAGCGAGGCCCCCGTCGAGACGCGCTACGGCCTTCACATCATCCGGCTCGAGCGCCGGATTGACGGCCGCGAGCTTCCCTTCGAGTTCGTGCACGACAGAATTGCCGGCTACCTCGCCGAGCGCGTGCACAGGATCGCGGTTGCGCAATATGTGGCCCGGCTCGCCGGGCGGGTGCAGGTCGAGGGCGTCGCATTGCCGGCGGCGGCGGATCTGCGCGTGGCCTAGAGAGGCTTCCCATGCAACTCGGCGCGCTTCTCACCCGCTTCCATGACGACGCAGTCGTTCTCGAAACGCTGATCGCGCTCGAGGATCCTTCGTTGCTGTCGCGGGTGCAAAGCGCTGCCGCACCTTGAGTCCTGGCGCGCTTTCGTTGCCGGGGAGCCACTTCATCTTGCGCCTGTCCAGACGGAGATCGAGCGGTGGTGCTGGGCAGCTATCCCTGGCGCCACGGCTGCTCTGCGGCAGACGTGCTGGGGATGCTATTTCAACTGACGAATCAAATCTCACATCACACGATCCCGTTCATGCCGCTGGTTTGCCCGCCGATGCGAGTCGGACAGGGTCGGTGCCTGGTCCGGGCTCGACGGAATTTTTCGCATAAAATCCGTCACCTGAATGACGGTATGCTGCGCGAGTGCCAACTCTGCGAATCTACACCCCTATTCTCAATCTGGTCCGATGCAGAAGGCCCTCGTGCGCTGCTGCAGCGCAGTCCCGTTCCTGATTGAGATCAATTTTGGCTTTATTCGAATTTAAATAGAATCCGCTGAAATTTTGGGCACTGACAAAGCGGGGCCTTGGAGGGAAAGTCATGCTGGCTGCTCGGAATTTTTCGCGCATCACCATCGGTGGTCGTCTGATTGCTGGCTTCGCTGCTCTGGGCGCGGTGCTGGCAGCAGCGGTCGCCTACACCTTGGTGACCGTGGGCGGCATATCGACGACCGTCGACCGTGTTACGGGACTGAGGGCCCCGGCCGCTGTGCTGAGCTCCGAGCTGTTGGCGAAAGTGAACATGTCGCTCGCCATGTTGCGCGGCTACATACTGACCGGCAATCCGCAGGCCAAAGCGGATCGTGCGCGATCCTGGCGCGATCTCGACGTCGCCAGCGCGGATTTCGACAAGGTCTCCGAGCGCTTCACGAACGCTGAGAACAAGGACAAGTGGGCCGAGGTGAAAGTGCTCTTGGGCGAACTGCGCGCCGCGCAGGACAAGGCGGAGGCGGTGGCTTCCGGCCCCGATGCGCTTCCGGCGACCAAGCTCCTCATCGGCGAGGCAGCTCCCCGCGCGCAGGCTATGTTCGCTGACATCTCGCGCATGATCGACGAGGAGGAGGGCCTGGCGTCAACGGCGGAGCGCAAGAAGCTGCTCAAGGCAATGGCCGATACGAGAGGCAATCTTGCTGCCGCGACCGCCCAGGTGCGCATGTTCCTGCTTTCCGGCGACAAGGCGGCCAAAGAGCAATTTGCGCACACGTGGGAGAACTTTACTGCGGCGCTGGCGCGGCTCACCAGCCAGCGCGATCTGCTGACGCCGACGCAAGACGCAGCGATGAAAACGTTCCTCGCTACCTATGATGAATTCGCGCCGCTGCCGCAGCAGATGTTTGCGATCAGAGATTCGGCACAATGGAACGCGCCGGTTCACATTCTTGCCACCGAAGCCGCCCCGCGCGCGACGAAGCTGGTCGAGTTGCTTGAGGGCGCGCAAGGCGCTGATGGGACCCAGACGGAAGGCATAAAGGGCAACCAGCAGAAGATGCTGACGCAGGATGCCCAAGAGCTCGACGGTTCGATCTCGCTCCTGAAGTCGGTCGAAGCGTTTCTGCTTGCAGCCGGGATCGCCGCGGCCGTCTTGATCACCTTCTTCACGCGCCGATCGATCGTCCCACCCATCCGCAATATGACGGAAGTCATGGGCACGCTCTCGACCGGGGATACATCGGTGGATGTGCCGGGATCCGGTCGCGCTGATGAGATTGGCGACATGGCGACCGCGGTCCAGGTGTTCAAGGACAACATGATCGAGGCCGATCGCTTGCGTGCCGAGCGGGCCGATGCAGAGCAACGCATCTCCGCTCAGCGCAGGTCCGATATGCATCGGCTGGCGGATGAGTTCCAGAAGGCTGTTGGTGGCATCGTCGATACGGTCTCATCCGCGTCCACGCAGCTCGAATCGGCTGCGGGTTCGCTCACCGAAACGGCGGAATCGACCCAGCAGATGTCGGGTGTCGTGGCTGCCGCCTCAGAGCAGACCTCGGTCAATGTCCAGGGCGTGGCGGCCGCTTCCGAGGAGCTTGCGTCGACGGTTGCAGAGATCAGCCGCCAGGTTCAGACGAGCAGCATGATCGCCGGCGAGGCCGTGCAGCAGGCCGACAAGACGAACACGCTCGTCACCGACTTGTCGCAGTCCGCTGAGCGCATCGGCGACGTCGTCGGACTAATCAACACGATCGCGGGGCAGACGAACCTGCTTGCGCTCAATGCCACCATAGAGGCAGCCCGCGCGGGCGACGCCGGCAAGGGCTTTGCGGTCGTGGCGCAGGAGGTCAAGGCGCTCGCTGCGCAGACGGCAAAGGCCACGAGCGAGATCGCCTCGCAGATCGCGGGCATGCAGACCGCGACCAAGGAGGCGGTCGGAGCAATTCACGAGATCACGGGCACGATCAACCAGATATCCGAGATTGCCGGCACCATCGCCGCCGCCGTCGAGCAGCAGAATGCAACCACCAAGGAAATAAGCCGCAATGTGACAGAAGCGGCCAAGGGCACAGCCGAGGTCGCGAGCAATATTTCCGAGGTGAGCAAGGGAGCCGGTGCAACTGGCTCGGCGTCGACGCAGGTGCTCTCATCGGCCAGGTCGCTGTCGGCGGAGAGCCGGCATCTGCGCGAGGAAGTCAACACGTTCCTCGCGACCGTGCGGGCGGCATGACGTAGAGGCAAGAATTACATTTGTCTCCCATGGCGTGACCGGTGATGGCAGCAATCTCGTTGGCCGAGCATCCGGACTCCGCGAGGCGCGGAAGGCAGATTGTGCTGGCGCGCGATCTTCCTGACGAGGCAGTGGCCAACTTTCTCCTCGTGGAGAAACTGAAATCGCGCTCTCATATTTCTCCAAGCCGCCTGCGTGCATCGCAGTGGCTTGGAGAGAGGGAGACTACCTGCGCAATTGGAAAGGACCAGTATTGGAGCCAATTCTCCACTGGCCGGCAATTTCGTTCAGATCCAGCGAGACAGTGCCGATGTATTCGACAGAGTGCGAAACCCCTCCGGCGCCGTCATATTGCTTATGGATCACGACACGTGCGCCGGGGGTGAGGCGCGGATCCGTGCAGGTTATCGCGGCATACAGCTTTGCAGAATTCTTATTGCCAAAGGTGTTCGGCTCTTCAGCGTGGCCGCTACAGGCCTGATCAAACAAAAAAGTGAAGTTCACGGGCGCGCCGCCGTTCGGATACGAGTACGTGCCTTTCCAAGTTCCGGCTATCGTTGCCTGTGGAAGAGCAGCCGCAGTGCGTTTGCGTGCATCGTCCGCGGCTTTGCGCGCGACTTCCTCCGATTGGGCGCGTTGTCTCTCCTGTTCGGCGAGCATTGCGGCACGCCGTCGTTCAGCCTCGTCTGCGCTGCGCTTGGCATCTTCTGCCGCTTTGGCGCGTGCGTCGTCTTCTGCCTTCCTCCGAGCGGCATCTACGGCTGCTTTTTCACGGGCGTTGTCAGCCGCATCGGCGAGGTCTTTGGCACGGGCCTCTGCGTTTGCGCGTGCGCTCTGCTCGGCTTGGAGCTTTGCCTCGGCAGCATCTGCGCGTCTCTTGGCGTCCAGCTCGACAGTCTGCATGCCATTGGACGGGAACAGCGAGGCGAGACCAAACTCCGCAATGCCCCCGAAATAAATGGCAAGGCCGATGGCCAGCGCGGCAGCCGCTGCGGCTCCGGCTGCGATTGGCCAGGTGCGGTGTGGTCGCAGGATGTCGCGCACATCGCGGGCCAGGCCTGCCATTTCCGTGCGGAAACCGTTGGTCGACACGGTTGCGATTTGATGCTCGACCAAGGGCTTCAGGTCGTCCGGAAGCTCCCTCTTATGCGGCAGTGTTGCGCCTCCAACGAGCACCGGGATGACCGGGATATCCCGGGCGAGCGCGCTCGAGATTTCCAATCTCACCCAATCTTCGGGATCGTCTAGACGGCGCTGGCCAATCTCGTTCACGGCGTTGAGCCACGAAGGCCCGATCAGGGCCAGCATGACCCGGCTCTCGGTCAGTCGCTCTTCAAGGACTTTGGGGAATTTCTGTCCGGGCCGCAGTCGGTCAATATCGAGGAAGACACTGGAGCTTCCAAACTCCCGCTCGAGATATTGAGCCACGCTCAGCGCGTGCGGCGCGCTATCATCCCGGCGATAGTTGACGAAGATCTTCCCTGCCATTGCGATGCCCCCTGCGCAGGCCCACACAATCGCAGCATACTGCAGTGAGACGTATACTGCCAGACGGTCGACAGGAAATGAACAGGCTCGGCCCCTTCTTGCGGGATTTGCGCCACGGTTATGGGCGCCGAAATAAATCGGAGTGGCCAGCAAGCCTGGCTCGAGTTGTCAAAGAGCTCAATCGGCTTGGCTCGAGAACAGGGGCTGCAATGCAAACATTCCGAACTGAGGCACCCAATGGCCAACGGCCTGGTAGCTGCCTTTCCAGTTGACCGGATCACTATAGGATTGCTCGAAGTGATCCACATAGGCGTCGACATAAGGAAGGCGCCCAGTCACCGAGTAGATCCCCCACAATCCCCATGCGCGGCTAAAATTCAATCCGTATGCATGATCATTGAGTGGGTGCTTCAAGGGCCGAGGCAAGCCGCCCGCCTTCGAAAAGAAATCATCTGACCATTTATCGAATTGATCGCGCGGCAGAACCTTGCTCACGAGCCAAGCCCAATTGGTGCAAACAGCCATGAAATTGCCTGCTTCCAGCTCGTAGCTGCAGTGGCCGTCATATTGGACGAAGTATTTCAAGGTCAGCTCGCGCACTATGGCAGCTGCCGGGGAGTTTTGTGTGGCAACGGAATAATCATACATATTGATCAGCGCCCAAGAATCACTAGCGTAGCTGTTTCTCCTCGGATCGGGCGTATGATTTTGGTAGTAAGCGATCATGGATTTGAGGATGCGATCTCCAAATGGCGTTAGCATCTCGTCATGGAACAACCGCTCGTAGTCTATTGCGAGACGAAGAAACCATGCGCGCCCATAAGGCATTTCAAATCGGCGGTCTGCGGCAATCATGTCTTGCTCCAGGGCGAGCCTCTCTGGCGACAGCACCTCCTTGATGAGCGGCAGATACTGGCTGTCTCCAGTGGCGCGCGTATACGCGATCAGAGCCCACACGCCATGGACGGCGGAGTGCCAATCAAGGCAGCCGTGAAAGCTGTCGTGCGATGAATCCTTGCGAGATACGCAAATGCCTATCGGCTTCGCGAGCTCGGAGGCAATTGCTGCCCTTTGGGCTAAGAGAGGCAGGAGCGTCCCTGGAACCTCTGCGGCCAGACAACATCGAGCAAAGCCGAGCAGCGCAATTGCCGCGCACAGAACGCTAGTGGATCTTGTTGGGTGCCGCATCGCGCAACAGCCTTGTCATGGTCGCTCTCGGCATCAACGTCACCTCTCCTGGGAAGGGTGGGGCGTTGTTCACATGTGCGCCAACGGTAACTAGGAGGTCTCTGGAGAGCGCAATGTTGGTGACAAATTTCACTGCTACGCTGAGGGCCATCACTCGACCACTCTCCTCGATGCGAAATATCCTCCCGGCACCATAGATGGCCACGTAGACATCTCCGTTGGTGTCGAATTCGATGCCGTCCGGGCCGGCCTCGGCATAGCCCAGGCCCGCAAAATCAACAAAGTCTGCTACGTCGAAGAACAGGCGCCGCCCGGCGACGGTCATGTCAGCGTCAAGTTGATATTCCCATACTCTGTGGGCGAGATGCTCGGAGACCAGCAAGCGCTTTGATGACACGTCGTATGCGACACCATTTGCATACCTCAGCCCCCTAACGATGGATCTGATCACCCCATTTGCATCTATGTGGTAAACGTCGCCCGTCGCCAATGCTCCGGTCCAAAAGACGCCGGAGTCGGAAAAGAAAACGCCGCCCTTGCCGTCGGTATGACAGTCATTCGGGTCCTGAAAGGTCTTCCGATCTGGAGGTGCGGTATATTCTCCAGACTTGTTGCCGGCTTCAGTGAGGCGCACGAGCTTTCGCCCCATGTGACAAAGCACCAGGTAGTCCGATGTTCCGAACTGCGAAATCGCGGTGGGTCCGCAGCCCGCCTCGCGCCAAAACACGACGGGGGTTTCGCCTTCGAGGGCCATTACCCGATCGGCGCCCATCTCGGCGTAAAATAACTTGCCGTGAATCCAAGCGGATCCTTCCGGGTAGGATGCAGTGAAAGTCTGCGCGGATAAGGATCCGGCTTGCGCGGGAAACGGAAACCCCGTTCCCATACAACAGAAGACGACCAGCGCGCCGAATGCGCGAGCGATTGGAAAGCGAAATAGATAAATCACAATACTTAGCAAGATCAATGCGATCCCGAATGCAAAAGTGATAGAACGTGTTCCATGGGCGGGAATCAATACGAAAGTCGTGACTAGCGTTCCGAGGACATTTCCCAAGGTCGATATGCTGTAGACAATGCCCGTCGTTCTTCCGCTCAGCCTCAAGTCGGTCAGCAGCAGGCGCACGACAAATGGAGAGCAGGCGCTCAGCAAGGCAACGGGGACGAAGGAGAGCAGAAACGACGCGGTGAGCACACCCCAGAGGCCGTCGCCGATTTTCTCCAGTATCAGAGATATCAGGGAATCAGCGAACAGCGGCACCGTCATCATATTCGCGCCGGCGAGCCCTGCGGCGATGCTGATGAGGCGAGCGCTGGGATATGTATCGACCAAGTATCCGCCAACAATGTACCCCACCATCATGGCGATCAGCACGACGGATATCAGACTTGCCCAAGTGGTTATTCCGCCCCCGAAATATGGATTGAGGTAGCGGCTGCCCAGCATTTCGAAGCCCATCAGGGTGAAGCCGACCACGAAGAGGGCGCAAAACAATGCAGACAATGAAGCGGCCCTGGCATTGGTCATTTTGGGGGCGCCTCGGAGAAGTCACCCAATTTTCTATTGTGTTGCTCTATGGCCAAAAGAGATTCTACAGGCGCGAAATCGTCGGTAAGCACTTTGGCATCCCGAATTTCGCGAACCACCCTGCGCTCCGGCATCATTTCAGTCAGAGGGTACACCAACTTATATTTGCCTTGAACAGTTTCTGCGCGCGCGGTCAGATCGCTTTGGCTGCGGAGTTCGCCATCATAAGCCACGACAACGATGTTTCCTCGCGCGTTATACGCATCGGCATTTTTGAATACTGATTTTATTGTAGCTAGTGCAGAATCAAACATCATGGTCGTTGGTTCTACGTTCTGGACGGCCACGCCGCCGGTGCAGAGCCTCGATTTCACAAGCTCGAAGAATTCGCGCGTAAGAAGATGAAAAGGAACAAAAGGGCCTCGGTAGGCATCGACCAAGATAACATTCCAGCATCCGCCGCTAGACTGCAGAAACTTTCTTCCGTCGGCGACCTCCACCGAGAAGTTGCCGCTTGGTGTGATTGCGAAATGCTTTTTCGCAAGCGCTACGACTTCGGGATCCAGCTCCACTGATGTGATCATCGACGAGGGTAAGAGGGAATGGAGATACCAGGCGGTTCGGCCTCCGCCGAATCCGATTTCGAGAATGTTTGAGGCGTCGGGCACATAAGCAAGTGAAACAGTCATGTATCGGGTGTAAATAACGGGCAGAGCGAGCGCATTTGTGGTGTCGTAGACGCTTTCTGTGTAATACCTCGTATTGTGGCCAAACGTCATGGAAATGAGTGGGCCGTTTCGGTAGATATATATGTTGTTGTAAATTGACTCTCGTTCCTCGATCAGCACGGGATCAGCGCGAGCTATATCGGCGAAAAAGCCGAGAAGCACGAGTATCAGGCAGGCGACTGATTGACGGAATCCGGGAGCGTGGAATTTAGGAAGGGTGCGCTGAGTGTCGAAAGCGTCGTCGGGTCGATTAGAACGCATGATGGTGTTCCTCAAGATACTCTGAGGCCGGAGAGCTGGGGTTGATTTGAGATTCGGACTGCCATTCCGAGACGCGCTGCCGTCAGTCTTGCCTTTTCTGCCGGTTCGTCTGCCGCCTGGCGGATGGATGGCAGATGCACGATCCGGCGATGGTTAGTGCGCTGGCGCCAACAGTCTATGTTAGCGCCCACTTCAATGCAAACCGTCTTGGGGGAGCGTCTGGAGGCGAGTTTATGGGGATGTCCGGCAAGGGTTTGGCGCGTGTAGCGCAGGTTCGCTTCTCTGCAGCAAGGTAGCTGGCCCTCGCGCTCGTCGGGCGTGCTGCGAGGAGGACTGGCGTGACGACGTGCAGCTCACGGTATGCGGGTGGCCGTCACTTCGAAGGCCGTTGCCACTTCCAGCGCCACCCATTGCGCGCTTGTCCATTGCCCCTGACCTACTCCGAAATCGGAACGTAGGAGACTGACGTATCCCTTTGCGCGCAACGTGTCGCCGCTGACCTCGATCGAGAGAGGCGTCGTCAGGTCCATTTTGACGCCGCGCATCGTAAGCGTGGCAATCGCGTCGTAGGAGGATGGGGTGGCTTTCGCGCGGAAGGTTTGCACCTCGAATACCGCTTCAGGAAATGCCTTCACGTCGAACCAGTCACCTTGCGGCAATGCGACATCCTTCTGTGTGTCGCCGGTCACCGCGCTTGCCATGTCAATTGTAACGCGTGCGCGGCCTTGTTCCGGGTGGGCCGGATCGAAATCGATGATGGCGCGCCAACGTTGAAACCGCCCGTCGAATGGCGCTTTGGCCATCGTGCCTGTAAATCCGAGCCAGCTCTTGGCGGGATCAACCAGCCATTGGGCCGCATGAGCGGAGCTTGGTGACAATTGGATCCCGAAAAGCAGAAGAAACGCAAAAGCTCGGTTCATCTGATACTCCGTTCGCTTAACCCTGGGCACCAAACCGTGGCAGCATCCGCGCGAGAATGCCGTCGTGGATCACGAAGTGATGGCGGAGCGCGGCGCCGACATGACCCGCCAGAAGGATGACCAGGATCCATCCCCCAATCTCATGCACGAGCGTTAGTACGCTCTCTGCAGCGCGCTTGTCCGCCAAGTCGGAGAGCACGGGAAGGTGTGGTAGCGGCAGGATGCCGTAGAGCACCGTGGGGATGTTGAGCGGGGAAGCGGAGACCACGGCCCAGCCGGTGAGGGGCAGCAGGATGAGCAGAGCATAGAGAAAAGCGTGCGCTGCCTTCGCCACCTGCATTTCCCAGACGGGCATGGTCGCGGGCAGGGGAGGGGGCTTGTGCAGCAGCCGCCAGACGAGACGCAGGATGCTGAGGGCCAGGATCGTTATGCCTACTGACTTGTGCCATTGATAAAGCGAGAACTGCAGATACGAGCCGGGCTGCAGGGATGTCATGGTCCACCCCATGACAAGCTGTGCTGAGATGGCGAGAGCCGTCAGCCAATGGATCGCGATCGCTACCCCGTCATAGCGGGTCCTTGTCGGCATCGTGCGGTCGTCTCCCGTCCGCGCTATTTGGCTCGATTGAATTCGCAGCTGATTGTCAGTTCCACTTGATCGCCGACAAGGGGCACCAGCGTTCTGATACCGAAGTCGGAACGCGACAGCTTCCCGGTAGCGTTGAAGCCCAGGACATACTCCTGCGTCACCGGATGTTTGCCGCCGCGATTCAAGGTGACATCGAGGACGACGGGTTTGGTCACGCCGTGCAGCGTCAGATCACCGGTGATCTTTCCGTCGGCCGCGCCGGTCACTTCGATCTTGGTCGACCTGAAGGTTGCCACCGGAAATTTCGCCACGTCGAAATAGTCAGGTGCTTTCAGGTTTTCATCGAGCTCGGAGTCGTTGGTGACCAGGCCGTTGAGGTTGACCGCAATCTCGAGCGCGCTCGCGGCGGGCGACGCCGGGTCGTAGTCGAGCTTGCCATCGAGATCGCCGAAGAAGCCGTAATAGGTGGAAAAGCCCAGATGGGTCGTAGAAAAAACGATCCGCGCGTGACGCTTGTCGAGCTTGAAATGCCCGCCCTCGACGTTCTTGAAATCGACAGTGTCGTTCGGCTGTGCCCTTACCACTGATGCGCCGGCAACGACCAGCAAGAAGGCGAGGCAGGAGGCCATTCGAGTCACGCGCGGCTCCTTCAGTTGGGCTCCGGGATGGCTTCGGGGATTGGCGAGCCATCAAACAGTCACAAGGTTCAGTCACGCTGTTTCTCTGGGGAATGCAGGGCCAATGCGTCGTTCTTATGGACAACGCACTATTCTCGAAAATGACTATTTGGAGGGACGGTCTGATGTCGAAATATACGCGCGCACTCAAGACACCTCTCACGCAGATTGGCGCGCTCGCCCTTATCAGCGCCGCGACCATAAACCTGTCCGCCAATTCGGCGGCTGCTAACCCTAGCCTTGATGCCCTCGCTGGCTCGTGGCGCGGCGACGGGACGATGTCCTTCGAAGACGGGAAAACCGAAAGCATCAGCTGCAATGGCTACTACAGAGGCACCGGCAATCTGAGCATCGTCATCCGTTGCAAAGGCATTTCTTCGAATTTCGAGCTACGCAGCAAGCTCGAGTCCAAGGGCGATAAGGTTTTCGGGAGCTGGGAGGAGCGCACCTACCATGCTACGGGCGACGCGACTGGCACGACTTCCGCCGGCAAACTCGATGTCGCGTTCAGTGGAAGCCTGACAGGCAGTCTTGAGATGAGCTTTTCGCCATCGAGCCAATCTGTCTCGGTTTCGGTCGGCACGAAAGGCGCCGGCATCAAGGGCGTGCGTGTCAGTCTCAATCGGGATTGACGATCGCAACGGGCGGTATTCGTCACATCGAATCGACCGCAGTTGCTGACCGCGGGTCTCGGAAGCAGGGCTTCCGGAAGGACGGCCGATTTTTGGTGGCGTCGACCAGCCGTGAGCGATGAGGCCCACATCTGTCCGTTCATGGCCTGACGGAGACATTGTGTCCGAGCGTTGGACCGCCCAGTGAAGCTGACCTTGTGCGCTCGCCCGGGCTCGCGTGAGATAGCGCGGCTCGTTTGCCTGATGGCGATGGCATCAAACGCTACTGTGCCGGGATCTTCGTGGTCATGATTGGCGTGATCACGCCATTGACATGATACTTGTGGCACAGCAGGCAGTCCTGCCGCGCCATGCTGGCGGTGTGGCAGCTCTGGCAGAGTTCCTTCTTCACCTCACCGAAGTTGGATACGAAATTTTGCGGATTGCCCTGCTCGTAGCTCTTGAGATAGGGGCGGCCTTTTTCGAGAGTGTGGCAGGTTAGACAGCCGCGATTCTGCAGTGTGCCGCCCTCATCCTCAAGGACGCCGACGCGATTCTCCAGGATGCCGAAATGCGGCTCATGGATGAAATTCGTGAACCGTCCCTTTTTGCTCGCGACCGAAGGCGGGGAGAAATTGACGATCCGCCCTTTGCCCTGGATATTTTCAACGCTGTGGCATTTCGTGCATGACCCCTGTGCGTCCTTGCTGGTGAGATAATCGAAGACCGCCGCCGCCGGGCTCGTGCCACCTTTTGGCGCTTGTGGACCGGTCAGAAAGAGCCACGAGTAGATCAGTTTGTCCTTGTGGCCCGTGGGGCGGTAGAAAATCGCGTAATCCTGCTGGTACCAGCCGCCGTATTCGGCCCAGCTCTCCGAATCCACATCGCTTTGGATGCTGACGACGGGCGCACCCCTCCTTTGGGGCTCCGCCGCTGCGGTATCCGAGCCCGCTGGGGGCTCGGCTCGCGGTGCATCCGCGGACCTTGCGCCATCGGGCTTGGTGGCCGCGGTATCTCCTTCAGGCTGGCCCGCTTTCGCGGCGCCCTTGTTGCCCGCTTTCATCGCGCGAAGCTCTTCCTCCGATGGGAAGAGCAGATCGTCGGATTGGTCCGCTGCCTTGCCTTGAGGTTCCGTCTTCCCGGCCGGCTCTTCAGGCTGACCAGCTTGGGCGACCTCCTTGAGCCCAGCCTGCATCGGGAGGGGCAGTCCTTCGGGGGGAGACTTTTCCTTGCCACCCTCGGGCTTGGGGATCGCATTGTCGTCCTGCGATCCCTTGGTCATCATGCACTGACCAAAAAAACTTGCGATGCAGGCCTGGGGATTGGCTATGGCTTTGCGGGCTGGTTGGTTATCGGCGGCTTCGGGGTTGAGACTCGGGGTCGCCTCAGGTGCATCCGAACCGGTGGGCTTCTCAGGAGATTGAGATCCATCCAACCGTGATTCTGTGAGCGCCGAGCTCGTTTTTCCTTCGGAGAGCTCTTCCTTGACACTGTCACGTTTGGCGTTCGCGGCATCGTTCTCTCCGGCCGCTGCTTGAGGCTCGGCTGCCGTGGGCTGGGCTGCTTTGGCAGCATCCTTTTTTCCTTCGGCAAGACGACCATAAGCATCGATCCGCGCATCCCAGCCAGATGGCTCCCCGGCAGACGCCGATACCGGCACATTCGAGTCCGTAATTGTCGTGTTCCAGCCGGTCTCGTCCTGGTCCTTCGTGACCGGGCGACTGGCCATTTCCGTGGCGAGATTGGGTAGCCACTGCTGATGGGCACTGATCACCACATCGCGCGGTATGCTCGCGGTCAGGTCGGCAACGAGATTGGCGCTAAGCTTGGCGCCAGCGCCAATATTGAGATCGCCTAGGACGTCGGACGCCTTTCCCGAGATGAGGGCGTAGAACAGCCCCTTGATCTCCCAGACCAGCATCGTCACCGCACGGATCTGGGCGTCGGTTGCTTTGCTCAGATCCTCGAGGTTCAGGCCATCCACGGTCTTGATCAGAGCACGACCCCGATCACTCCGGCTGATCAACACCCTCATGAATGGCGTGAGCGCGGCATCGGACGCGTCGGGCCATTCGCCGATCGAGGCGTTCCTCTTCTTCAGCGATTGCAGGTCGATGCCGGGCAGAGTGAGGAATGCGACGCCTTTCGGACCGCTGGCCCGCTCCTTGCCGACGATCTGGTCGAGATGGCAGCCGGTGCACGTCTGCTCGAACGGCGCGACAGCCATGACTCGTTTGTCGTCGCGGCTGTTGTGACAGGTCGAGCAGGTGTCGGGGATGCGCCTTTCCGGATCCTTCTTCGCCACTTCCGGGTAGTGTTTGCCGAAATGGCCGGCATGGTCGAAGATAATCCGCGAGCGCCGCTTGAACGGATAGTTTTCGAATTTCGGGTGATGGCCGTCGAAGCTGTCGAACTTGACGACGTGGCAGGAGCGGCACTGCTCGGCGGAGATCTTGTTCAGTTTGAACCCGGCGCCCTGATGCTCCTGGTGGCAGGTCGCACAATAGAGACCGCGGCCGACGATGGGATCGGTCGGGAAGGCGATGCTCTGCGCACGGGCCGATCGGGGCGCAGGCGTCTGCGCAGCGATCTTTGTCAGCCGCTCGGTGCTCTGTTTCAGCGCTTCCATCGAAGCGCCGTGCGCGTTGAAGGCCGTGTCCGGCATCTTGTGGCAGGTGAGGCATGCCTTGCTGTCGGCGTGCGGATCGCCGGCGACGAGGCCCTTAATCCAGCTCAATTTGGCGCTGCCGCTCTGGGTGTGGCAGGCGCTGCAATTCTCGATCGCGCCATGAGCGCTCGAGAGCGGCCCGGGCATAAGGACCTGCGTGCCCTTGGAGAGAAAGAAGGCTGTGCCCAGGCCGACGACGGTCGCGAGTGCCAGCAGCACCGCCAGACGGTCGCGCAGGGAGCCGGGAGGAGCCTGCCTTCCGGTCCTCGGCGGCCGAAGCGATCCAATCCATGCCGGCAGCCGCATCACCAGGCCCCCGATGAATAGGAATAGGCAACTACGATGTGCAGCACCGAGAGCACGATCAGCGCATAGGTGACGGGCACATGCACGAACAGCCAGCCTTTGGTGAGCCCGAGATAGACACGGGCGAAATCGAGCCGGTCCTTTTCGATTACGAGGTTCTTGATGGCGACAAGCCTTTCGCGGCTCTGCTGGTCGACATAGCGTGACAGGTTGTCGATCTCGTCGGTCAGTCGCTTAAGGGGGCGCTGCGAGCCGGTGAGATGGGCAGTGAAATTGCGCGGCCCTTGGAAGAAGTCACGCAGATGGTTGGTGTAGAGGTCGATGATCCAGGCGTCATGGGGCAAGGCGGGCAGTCCCGGCAAGGTGATCTGAGCGGCGGCCGGTTCGCTCTCGGCGACGGCGGCGTGGACGTCCCGCGCCAGCTCAGCGCGCAGGCTCGGGATGCGATCATAGCCGATGCCCTCGTCGATGAGGCGCTTGGCTTTGAGCGACCAGGTAAGATAGGTGCCGAAAATACCGGAGAGCGTCACCAGCACGAAGCCCGCCCACAGTGCCCATTCGAAGCCGGTGTCCGGCAGGGAGAAATCCGAATGCGAGATGAAGGCGGCGACCAGAACATAGCCGAGAAAGATATGGATCTTGCGCCAGCGCATGGCGGCTTTCGGCAATAGGCTCGCCCGCTTGATGGCAATGTGGAAATAGAGCTGTACGCCCATGCCGCAGGCCAGCACCCAGCCGTCGAGATAGCGCGGGTCGCGCAGCCCGTTGCCATAGATCCAGACGAGCCAGAACAGGCCGCCGGAAATGGCTGCGATCAGAAGGCCCTGGACTGTCAGGCTGGTGAGATATCTCGCCGAGCGTGCGCCGATCAAGGCGTCGGATCTCACGTCAGCCCCTCAAAAACACCCATCGCGGTGGTTCTTCCCCATCAAGCCGATTGAGGTTGTTGTCGTCGTTGCCAGCCGGCCAGGATCAGCTGCCCGGCCTTCTCGCCGTGCCTTTGTACTTGTCTGGTCCGGGGATCAGGGTGTCGAGTCCGGCCATGGTGCTGCCGTCATATTTTTCGGTGATGATGGTGAGCTGCTTGGAGACGCCGTCGGCCGCCGCCGTCAGAAGGCGCTCATTGTTCAGCTTAAGCCCGGCTGAGTAGGAAATTTTGACCATCTCTGCGATTTCCGGCACGCCCGGCGCTGCTTTCGACGCGGCGGCGAGCTGTTTTCGCGCGCGGTCGACGCGCTTGGCCATTTCGAAGGAGTAAAGCCATCTGGTCTTGGCACGGCCTACTCCGCGGATCCCGGTCTCGAGCTCGACGCCGAGGCCGACGAGATAAAGCATCCGCTTGCGCGCCGCGTTGGCCGGGACGTTGTCCTTGCCCTTGGAAAACCAGGTGTTGTGTAACACCTCGCCTTGCGACCAGGACACCAGCTCGAAGGTGCTGCCGGCCTTGTGGCCGCCTTTGTTCACGAGATCCTCTTGCGGCACGACATGGCAGCCATAACAGTTCTTCGCCAGCCGGTAGAGCGAGCTCGGCCTGATCATTCCCTTGGAATCGGCGAGCTTCCAGCGCGCCTCCGCCTCGGCTTTGGTCTCGGTCTTCTCGGTCTTGCCGCTATAGCCACTGTGAACCTTGATCCAATCCTGCCCGGCGCTGTGGCAGGATTCGCAGGAGATGCCCGCTATCGGCTCCTCCTTGTTGTCCTTCTGCTGCACCGTGAAATGGCAACTGAGGCACAAGCTTTCCGACCTGATGCGCCGCACCCCCATCTTGTCCGCGATTTCGTTCGCCTTGGCGTCGCGGGGCATTTCACGGAAGGTCTTGAAATGATGCGTGCCCTTCCAGGCCTCGACCTCCTGTTTGTGGCATTCGGCACAGGCATTGGGACCGACGGTCTTGGCCGGCTCGGACGCAACTGCACCGACCGCGGCAAAGCCGAAGATCACCAGCAAGGTGCAGAGGCAGTGCACGCGAGACCGGAGAGGCGCCGTGGGCCCGAACGCGATCGACTGCAGGCTATGCGCTCTCAAGACGATAATGACTTCTCACCCTTGCTCAGCCGTCCCATATGCCTGCGTCGGCCGTTCCCGTCGGTCGCGGGGGCCATCGAGAGCTGGCTGGCGCACTTGCCGGCTGGAGGGCACGGCGAGCCAGCCGATCGCGCGGGTCAGAACGCTATCCTCGACCGTGTCGTTGGTCGTCGGCAGGAACGGGTCCGCATAGCAGACTGCGCCGTAGTGCTCGGCGATCGATTTGATCGAGTCGACCATCCCGGGTGCGCCGCAGGCGTAGAGGACATCGGTCGGCAGCAGGTGCGGCAGATAGTCGGTCGGCCGGCCCGGCATCACCGCTTTGCTTATTGTCTGGGGCGTGCTGCAGACAGGCACGACGAGCACATTGGGAAAGTTGGCGAGCCGCACGAGAGCTGGGCCCATATAGAGAGACTCGACGGTGCGTCCGCCGGCGATGATCATTATTCTGCGCTCGGGGTTCTCGCGCAGCGCAGCCACCGCGATGGACCAGATCGGCGCAAAGCCGGTATTGGTAGCGACGAGAATCAGGCGGCTGTCCAGACCGGGCCGGAAATGCGCCGAGCCATAAGGTCCGGAGAGCTTCACCCGATGGCCTGGCTTGATGCGCTTGCCGAGCGACGAGGTGACTCGCCCGCCCTTCATGCGCCGGATATGGAACCAGACCGAGCCGCTGTCTGGATCGCCGCTCAGAGGATGAGTGATGCTGAAGGGGCGGCTCGGATAGCCGGCAAAGCGCACCTGCGCGTATTGCCCCGCATGATAGGGCAGCGCGCGGTCCGTCCTGATGCCGACTTCCATCACCTCGGGCGACAGGGCGCGCAATGAGGCGAGCACGCCTTCGACGGCGCGAACACCTGACTGCTGCTGCCGCTCGATCACCGCATCGCCAACGATGCGGCACTGACAGGCATGAACGATTCCCGGTTCGGAGCCTTTGCCGCCGCCCACTTCGCCGGATACGAGGCGAACGCAGCAGGTGCCGCAGTGGCCGGCGCGGCAATCATGGGGCAGGTCGACGCCGTTGCTAAGGGCGGCGTCGAGCAACAACTCGCCGCGGCGCGCGAGAAAGCTTTTGCCATTGATCGTGATTTGGTGACTTCTTGCCATTGTCTGATCCCGGAAATCTTCGAATTTTCCATCTGCGGCTGGTGGGGACGATCCACGGCCGCATCGCTTCCTGCGATTCTCAGAAAGGCATGTGTTTTAGATCTGAAAAACCGGTTGTCATGATTCGGCGGTAAAAGCCTCTATTCCTACTTTCGTCCGTCACTTTGCTACCTCTCACTTTGCTCCCTCCTGTTGAGAGTCGACGCTCAATACGGACACAATGCGAAAATCAGAATTTCGAGGCGCTGAGGTCCTGGCGTCCAATGGCTACGCGACGGGCGGTCCTCGATTATCGCCAACCGATCTAGCCTCCTATCGTGGTCAGAGAATGGGTGAATTGTGGCGGGACGGCGAGCCGAGCCGCCGCCGACATTCGCCGTGAAAGTGAGTTTCAGAATCAGCGTTCAGCCCGATTGGGCGCGGCCTTGCGCTGATGCCCTTTAGCGATGGATATGAGCTGATGAAGCATATCTTGGGTCTTGTGGCGCGCGAAAATGGAGGTTCACGCTGCCGGAAATGCATTGTGCTCCACAAATGATTATGTGCCGCGAAAGCCAGAAAAATTTCTGCGCCGTGGAATATCTCGAAATTGACATAGTCCGATTTGGCATGCCGCGCGCTTAGCGCCATCTTGCCAGTCTCGGAAATGCGCTGCGCAATCTGCTCAATTCCGAACTTTCTACTCCGATGGCACGTCTTTCCGAAGGGCGCGCGGCGCCGGCGGTGGCGGAGATCATTTGTCTCAAGTCCGGCATTTATCATCTTGGTTTTGCTGGAGGCCCGGCCATATGATGGCCCCTTTTGGCGTTAATCTTTCGTTCATCATTTTCGCACAGCCGTCGGGCACCGTTTTGCGAGAGGGACGCAATTCGGGATGCCGCTCTGAAAACTAATATTGGGGGGAGGCGATGAAGCGATTGTCCGCCATTTCTATGCTTTCCTGCGCTTTCTCGTGCGCCATGGTGATAAACGCGGCGTTCGCCGGCCGGAATGTTGTCGCGGGGGGCAGCGTGGCCGAGGGAGCCCAAATCAGAGAAGCACAGCCCAGGTTGAGGCTCGCCGAGAATAGCGGAGCGGCTGCAGGAACCGATGCGAATGCCGCGCTCGAAGCTCTCATAAGGGAGGACGAGGAGAGGAGGGCAAAGACCGATAAGGCAGCCAAAAAAGCCGATGCTGCGAGCAACAAGTCCTATTTGGTCGGTGCCGGGCAGAAGCTGTCGCCCGACGCAGAAGCGGATGGCCACGGGGAGATGTCCATACTCGGCGCGGCAGCAAAAGAAGCGCAAGGCAAGGAAGCGCCAATCCCCGCGGTCGACGAGGAAACCCTTTCTCTCTATCCCACCGCTGCGCAATGCGGCGAGTGCCATAAGCAGATCTACGATGAGTGGTCGTCGTCGCAGCATGCCTATGCGTCGATCTCGCCGATGTTCCACAAGTTCGAGCAGAAATTCCAGGAGCTGACCCAAGGCACCGTCGGCACGTTCTGCGTGCGCTGCCACCAGCAGGTCGGAACCCAGCTCGGGGAAGCGCGCGATACGCCGCTTTGGGAGCGCAGCCAGATCTCACGTGAGGGCGTGAGCTGCATTACCTGCCACCGGGTCAAGGAGCAGTACGGCAAGGTGAACGGTGAGCGCCGGGTCGAGCCGGGCAAGATCTACGAGCCGGTCTTCGGCAGCGGCGAGAAGAGCGTGATCAAAGACGTCCTCGCCGACAAGGAAACCTACTCCGTCAAAACCAGTGCGGACGGGCGCGGCAACGACATCCACAAAGGCATGATCACGAACGACCAGATCACCAAGTCGGAGTTCTGCGTCAGCTGCCACCAGGTTGCCGTCAACCTGGGCATCAAGCTCGAGATCGTCTGGGATCAGTATCGGGACAGCCCGGCACGCAAAGCCGGCGTCACCTGCCAAGACTGCCACATGGGCAAAGTCGCCGGAAAGCCCGACGGCTATGCAACTGCGCCCTCGGCGATTGTCGGCGGCAAGGAGATCAACCCGGGACGCAAGCATGCCAATCACCGCTTCATCGGCCCGGGCTATGCGATCGCCCACCCCGGTATCTTCCCTCACAACACAAAGGCCCAGGAAATCGGCATCAAGGACTGGCTGCAATTCGACTGGCGCGCCGGCTGGGGCACCACGGAGTTCGAAGACAAGGTGGCAGACGGCAAGATCATGGTCGAATTTCCCAAGCGCTGGGCCGATGCCAACGACCGTGAAGATGCCCGCCAGATTATCGACGAGAACCTCGCGAAGCTCGACGAGCGGGACGAGATCCGGCGGCAGGTCATGGAGAACAGCAGCCATGTGGAGGGTCCCTACATCGAGGGCACCCCGAGCATCGGCACGGATCTGGCGTTCACCTACAAGATTAAAAACACCAATACCGGGCACAACCTGCCATCCGGCTCGCTCGGTGCGCAGCCGCAGCTCTGGGTGAACGTCGCCCTCGTCGATCCTGACGGAAAGAACGTCTGGGAGACGGGCTACGTCGACAGCAACGGCGACATGGCCGACCTGCACAGCCTCGATGTCGCGGCCGGCCGCATCAAGACGGACCAGCAGCTGGTGCACTTCCAGACCAAGTTCCTGACGACCAACGTCAAGGGCACGGACCGCGAGATGTACCTGCCGGTGAATTTCGACATCGATCCGCTGCCGCACCTGCGGCCGCCGCAGGTCCCGACCACGGTTCTCAACCATCCGCCGCTGGTGCGCATGGAGAACCACTCGCTGACGCCGCTGGGCGAGAAGCTCGCCAGGTACCAAGTCCCGGGAAGCCTGATCACGAAGCCCGGCAAGTACCGCCTCGCCTTCCGCATGCGGAGCCGTGCCGAGCCGATCTACTTCATGCGCTTCGTCGGCTCCACCAAGGAAATGGAGCAGAGCATGAACGAGCGGATCATGAACTTCCACGACTTCGCTGTGGAGCTCGAAGTCAAAGGCTAGCGCCGAAAAGCCAAGGATTGCGCACTGGGGACCCGTGAGGGGTCAAGAAGAACGGGTCCCCAGCCTTATCCCGCAGCTCAGAGTGACGTCGTGGGGGTTTCATGATTTGCAACACGTACCGTGCCAGGACAGCGACCGCCGCGATCGCGCTGCTGGCTGGTGGCTATCTTGCGATGTCGGGCGCGGCGGCAGAGCCTGCGGCTGGCGAAAGCAACAGCGAGGCGCGCAAGGAGGGCGAGTCGATCCACGTTTGGCCCGGCGCCTCGCAGGTCGATGTCGCCGAAGGCCAAGCGCAAGCGCAGTATGCCGCTCCGCAATACGTTGGCGCCTATGCCGAAAAGACGACTGCTGAAAGCACCGCAGATCCAACCGCCGGCGAAGGCAGCAGCGAGATTCCGAAGAAGAGCAAATCGAAGCACGGCTCTTTCAGCCCCGATCCCCAGTATCAAGCCAGCTACAATGCCGAGGGGCAGGTCGACATCTACGGCGCCAAGAGCGCGGTCGAGCCGCCGCGTCCGCCAATCGAGCTTGGTCGCCAGCAATACACGTCCGGCTCATACGACGAGAGCAGCACCTTCCTGGGTGAGAAGAATCCGTTGCTTCCGGGCCTTGCCGTCTACGGCGACTGGCGGACGGCGGTTGCCTACAACAACAATAACGGGAAGGACATTGCTCAGATCGCGACCCGGCTGAACCTCGACGTCGACCTCAAAATCACCGGCACCGAACGAATACACGCCTTCTTCACGCCTCTCCAGGAGGACAACAAGAAATTCACCCGCTTCGAGTTCGGCGGCGCCGATGGCAATGACAGGTTCAACGATGAGTTCGATCTGGACCCGCAGACGCTGTTCTTCGAGGGCGACCTCGGCTCGCTCTATTCCGGTTTCTCCGGTCGGGAGGCAAGCTTCGACCTGCCCTTCACCGTCGGTCTCTTCCCGCTCTTCCTGCAGAACGGGATCTGGGCGAACGACGCGATCCTCGGCGGCGCGGTGAGCATCCCCGCGAAGAACTCGGCAGCGCTGGGCCTGGCCAACTTCGACATCACCCTCTTCGCCGCGTTCGACAATGTTGACAACGTGGGCATCATCGGAGCGGCCGAGGACGACAACCACCTGGCCAATCTCTATGGCGTGACCGCCTTCATCGACGCGTTCAGCGGCTATATCGAAGCCGGCTACGGCCTGATACAGGGCGTCGAGGATCAGGCGGACGGCCAAGTGACGAACTTCGTGACCGGCGCATACAGCCGGCGCTATTACAACACCTTGTCGAACTCGACCCGCGTGTTCGGAAACTTCGGCAACGGCGAGGACGACGAAGGTTTCGCCATCATTTCGGAGAACAGCCTGATCTCGGGCTTGCCGAGCACGCTGCTCCCCTACGCCAACGTCTTCGTCGGCTTCGGCAATCCACAGCCACTGGTCGACGGCAATGGCGCAGGCATCCTGAAGAACGTCGGCATCAATTTCGAGACTGACGCGCTCACCGGCTACCCGAAGCTCGACGACACCGGCTCCAATGCGCTCGGCGGCGCGATCGGCCTGCAGTATCTCTTCAATCTGGATCAGCAGCTCGTCTTCGAGGTGGCCATGGTGCAGCCCTTCGAGGACGATGGCATCGGTGCCAAGGACGCGCAATTCGGCTTCGGTGCTCGTTATCAGGTCCCGATCAACAGTGCCTGGCTGTTCCGCGCTGATGCAACCTATCAGATCCAACAGGGCGAAGCCGAAGACAACTTCGGCATCCGCTCCGAAGTCCGCAGGAAGTTCTGACCGTGCGAGGCAATCTCATGACTAGTCGGAATCAATTTGCATTCGTTCTGATGGCGAGCTTGCTGGCGGCCGGCTCTCTCGGCGTTGCTCCGGCGGCCCATGCCATATCGCTCGGGCAGTCGTTTTTGAAGCCCGGCGAAGGCGCGAGGAGTGTCGTGGTCGAGATCAAATATCGTGGGCGTGGCGCGCGGTTCTATCCGCCGATCGCTCCAAGCTATCTCTACTACGACTATCCCTACTACTACAGCCGCGGCCACTACCCGACGCACATACGTCCGGGCTTCATCTACTTCGGGCGTCCCTACTCCTACTACAGCCGCGGGTATTTTCCGAGATACGGTGCCAGACGCTACAAGGCACGCAGGAATTGATGGCGGGAGGTAGCAGATGACTCTGACGCTTACGGGATGGCTCCTTGTCGTCTCTTCAATAGCGATATCAGCGCTACTAGTTTTTCCGCAGGAATCGGCGAAACCCGCCTTTCTCTCTCGGCTGCAATCATCAGGCCGGGAGGGTGGCCAAGACCTTCGTGGTGCCACCGGGACGTTGATTGCGGCTGCCGCGGTCTTCCTCCTCGTCGCAGGCATTGGTGCAGCCGCGTCCTATGTGGGCAATACTTCCGGGGCGACCGTCTCGAAAAGCCCGCACTCATCCTCGCCGTCGGCATCTGCGGAGGACGGCGAAATTGCGCGCCTCGCGGATTACACGCGCTCTATTGGAGGTGGAGAACCGGTATCCGCGGCGACAGCCGGCAAGATGCTGCCCGATGTGAACACGATGATCGAACGGCTGGCTGCCAGGCTCGAGACCGCGCCAGGGGACATCCAAGGCTGGCGGATGCTCGGTTGGTCCTACTTCCAAACGGAGCGCTATGAGCAGGCAGCTGCCGCCTTTGGGAAGGCGGTAGAGCTTGATCCGAGCTCTGCCGAGCTCAAGGCCTCATACGAAGAGGCCAAGGCAAAGGCTTCCGGAGCCACCAATTCGGAGACAGTCTCACCTTCTCAAATCGGTGCCGCGGGCAAAGGTGACGATGGTCAAGGCGCCGAGAAGACGGCGAAGTTGGAAGCGATGCCACCGCACGAGCGCAACGCTCAAATCCGATCGATGGTCGATGGGCTGGCGGCGCGTCTGGAAAGCTCTCCGCGAGACGTCGAGGGCTGGATTCGCCTCATGCGCTCTCGCGTCGTGCTTGGTGAGAGAGAGGTCGCAGCAACAACCTTCCGCAAGGCGCTTGAGGTCTTCAAGGACGACTCGGCTGCATCGGGCACGATTGCGGCCGCGGCAACCGAGCTTGGCCTCAAGGTCGAATGAGTAAAGACGTGCAGGAGGCCGATATGAATTTCGAGGGCCTGCTCCAGCAGCGGCTCGAGATACTTCATCGAGAAGGTCGATATCGCGTTTTCGCGGATTTGAAGCGCCGCCGAGGGGCCTTTCCGGTGGCAGATCATATCGCGGCAAATGGCTCGCGCGTGGTGACGGTGTGGTGCTCCAACGATTATCTCGGCATGGGCCAGCACCCCGCGGTATTGGCTGCCATGCACGAGGCGATCGACGCCGTGGGAGCCGGATCCGGTGGCACGCGCAACATCTCCGGCACAACCCACTATCACGTCGAGCTCGAGCGCGAGCTCGCCGACCTTCACGGCAAGGAAGCCGCGCTTCTTTTCACCTCGGCGTACATTGCCAACGACGCCACGCTGTCGACCCTCATCAAGCTCCTTCCCGGCACGGTCGTCTTCTCGGATGAGAAAAACCATGCGTCGATGATCGAGGGCATTCGCCACGGCCAGTGCGAGAAGCACATCTTTCGTCACAATGACGTTGTCGACCTCGAGGCGAGACTCAAGAAATTTCCGAAGGGTACGCCCAAGATCATCGCCTTCGAGAGCGTCTACTCCATGGACGGGCACATCGCGCCGATCGCGGCGATCTGCGATCTCGCCGAGAAGTATGGGGCACTCACCTATCTCGACGAGGTGCATGCCGTTGGCATGTATGGACCGCGCGGCGGGGGCATCGCCGAGCGCGACGGCGTCATGGACCGCGTCGACATCATCAACGGCACGCTCGCCAAGGGTTTTGGCGTCATGGGCGGCTACATTGCCGGCTCCCGCGATCTCTGCGATGCGATCCGTTCGTTTGCGTCGGGGTTCATCTTCACGACTTCGCTCGCACCTGCGCTCGTGGCCGGTGCGCTTGCTTCCATCCGTCATTTGAAGACGAGCACGCTCGAGCGCGCCCGCCACCAGGAGCGTGTGCAGGCGCTCAAGAGCTCGCTCAAGGCGAAGGGTTTGCCCGTTATGGACAATCCAAGCCACATCGTTCCCGTGATGGTTGGTTGCCCGGTTCACTGCAAGGCAGTGACGGACGCGCTGCTGCGCCAATACGGGATCTACGTGCAGCCCATCAACTATCCGACTGTATCGAGGGGAACCGAGCGGATGCGCCTCACACCGTCGCCGGTGCACACGGACGAGCAGATGGCGCACTTGATCCATTCGCTCGACGAACTCTGGGCGGCTTGTTCGGTTCCGAACGGCAGCCATGTCAGGCTCGCGGCGGAGTAGAGTCTTCGTGCATGAGCGCCAGGCGAGCCTTCGGCGTGGCATTGCCGAGGGCCGGCTTCCGGTCGCATGCAGATTCGCAGCAGGTAGATAGTACACCCTCTTGCCGGTTAGCCAGAGCCCAGGTTGGCGTAGGCTTCGATCTCGACCTTTTGCCAGGAGCGGAGCATGGAGGTGACCTGGACCAGTGTGCTGGCCGGGCGGACCATGTCGAAACGCTCGAGATGCGCCCGCGCGACGTCGCCTGCATCGGCGATGTCACGCAGATAGACGACCGTGCGGACGACGTGCTCGAGGCCGGCTCCGGCTTCGTTTAGGGCTTTTTCGACAATGTCGAGGGCGGCGCGGGCCTGTGTGAACGCGTCGCTCTTCTCATGCGCCGGCGGCGCGCAGGTTCCCGATACATGAACATCGTCGCCCACGCGCACGGCACGCGAGTAGCCGAAGACGGATTCGTAGGCGCCGCCCGAGGAAATGTTGGTGCGGCCTTTTTTCGACGGCTTCGCCATGCGCGGGTCTCCTTGGTTCTCGTTGTGGGTGTCAGAGTTTGGTCGCATCCCGGAAGCGGTACCACGTCTCGACGACGGGAACCGCGCGCTCTGCCACGGGACGGAATGGAAAGCTCGGAAAGGCAAGGTCGTCGAACGCGGTCCGGGCCTCGCGCGCGCCGATCAGCTGAAGCGCGATCTTGTGCCCGAAGTACGTGGCGCGCGAGACCCCGGTGCCGCAATAGCCGATGGCGTAATAGAGACCCGCCGCCGTGCGGCCCAGGTGAGGCAGCTCGTCGTAGGTGTAGCCGACGAGGCCGTCCCAGGCGTGGGTGATCGGAACGTCCGCGAGATCGGGGAATACGTGAAGCATGTCGCGTGCGAGGTGGCGGAAGGCCAGGGGAGAGGTGTTGTTCGCCATCCTCCCCACACGTCCGCCCCAGATGATGCGGCGCTCGCCGGGTGCTCCGCGGAAATAATAGAAGACCCGGTTGGTGTTCCCGTACACGCGATTCTTCGGCAACAGCCGTGTGTAAAGAGCTTGCGGGATCTCTCCCGTTGCGATGAGCCCGGACCCTATGGGTACGATGCGCCGCTTGATCTCCGGCACGAGATCGTCGGTGTAGCCGTTGGTGGCGATGATGACGTCCCGGCAGGCGATGGTGCCGCGCGGCGTCGTGACTTTGAAGCCAGAGTCCGCTGCCGAGATCCGCTCTGCAGGCGCGCGGCCGGCGATGAGCCCACCGGCCTCCTCGATCCGTTGCATGAGGCCCGCGTGGTAGAGGCCGGGATGCAGCGAGGCATCGCCCGGTAGAACCGAGCCGCCGAAGAACGCGTCGGAGCCGATCTCGGTGTGCTGTTCTGAGCGCGGCACCATGAAGCTTTCGACGCCAGCGATCTCGCGCAGGTCCGCCATGTCGCGCGCCATCGCCTCGTAGTGCTCCGGCCGGATCGCGGCTCGGAAGCGGCCGCAGCGGACGAAGTGGCAATCAATTTTCTCGGCTTCGATGAGGTGCGCAATGTAGTCCAGCATGCGCATGCCCTCGCGCAGCAGAGCCTCGGCCTTCTGGCGTCCGCGCAATTCGATCAAGCGTTTGACGCGGAACTTCTGATTGCCGCTCCCGATCTGTCCGCCGTTGCGTGTGCTGGCGCCGAAGCCCGGCGCGTCCCGGTCGAGTACGACTACCGAGTGGCCGTGACGGAGAAGGGTGAGGGCCGCCGACAGACCCGTGTATCCCGAGCCGACGATGACGACGTCTGCTTCTCGGGGCAGGACCTCTGAGGACGAGATTCGCCTCGGCGCCGTCTCCCACCAGTACGGCTGATACGCGAGCCCTGCGGAAGACGTGAGGCGTCCGCGCGCGAGATGCGCTGCGGTCAGACCGGAAAAATTCTCGCCGCCTGTCGTGCAGCTGTGCTGTTGGACGTCGGAATCCACGGGCCTCTCCCAAATCCAATGTTTCTCTACATACAAATAACTTGCATAACATGCAAGCTTGCAGTACGCAGGATTTCGACGGGCAGGCGCGAAGCCGCGACCACACAAGAAGCTCGCAAGGGAAGGACGACCAAGGAAGGACACAATGACGATCGCGCAATGGAATTGGCGCAACTCACCCGGACAGCTCGTTGCGCCGCGAGACCTCGATGTTCAAAAGGCCAAGCTGTTCCTGGCTCAGCATCACGTGCGCTACATCCTGGCGCAGTTCGTCGATATCTACGGCGTCGCGAAGAGCAAGGCCGTTCCGGTCGACCATCTCGAGGACATCATCACCGACGGTGTCGGCTTCGCCGGCGGCGGCGTGTTCGGCATGCGGCTCGCGCCGCACGAAGCCGAGTACATGCTGATTGGCGATCTCTCGACGCTGACACTCATTCCCTGGGCGCCGGGATATGCCCGCATGATGGGAACGGGTGCCGTCTCCGGCCAGCCACACCCAATCGACACGCGCAATATCCTGAAGAAACAGGTGGCGCGCCTCGCCGAGCGCGGCTGGACGTTGAACGCAGGCATCGAGCCGGAGTTCAGCCTGCTCGAGCGCACAGCTGACGGTTCCGTGGTTCCCTTCGATTCGACCGACGTGCTGCAGAAGCCGGCCTACGACTATCGCGGCCTATCGCGCGTGCGCGTGTTCCTCGAGCGCGTCACGGAAAGCCTGCAGGCGCTCGGCATCGACGTGTACCAGATCGATCACGAGGACGGGAACGGCCAGTACGAGATCAACTTCAAGTATGCGGACGCCCTGACGTCGGCCGACCAGATCATCCTGTTCAAGATGGCGGCCGCCGAGATCGCCCACGAGCTCGGCGCCATCTGCTCGTTCATGCCGAAGCCAAAAAGCTCGACCACCGGCAATGGCATGCACATCCATTGCTCCATTGCCGACGCGTCGGGACGCAATCTTTTCCACGATGCGTCTGATCGGCGCGGCATGGGTCTTTCCCAGCTCGCCTATCATTTCCTGGCCGGCGTCCTGGCGCATGCCGCGCCGCTCACCGCGCTGCTCGCGCCGAGCGTCAACTCCTACAAGCGACTTGTCGTCGGACGCACGGCGTCTGGCACGACCTGGGCGCCTGTGTTCATTGCCTATGGCGACAACAACCGCACGGCCATGGTGCGCATTCCCTACGGTCGCATCGAGGTTCGCACGGGCGACTCCGGCATGAACCCCTATCTCGCCCAGGCGGCGCTGATCGCCGCGGGCCTGGATGGGATCGACCGCAAGCTCGATCCCGGCGAGCCGCACAACGTCAACTTCTACGCGCTTTCGCCCCAGGAGATTGCAACCCGCAAGGTCGCGACGCTTCCCCAGTCGCTCAATGAAGCGATCGAGGCGCTGTCGCGGAGCGAGCTTCTACGCAGCGCGCTCGGCGCAGACTTCATCGACGAGTTCGTGGGGCTCAAGCGCGAGGAATGGATCGACTATCACCGCCACGTCTCCGACTGGGAGGTGAAGCGCTACCTCAGCTTCTTCTAACCCCGGTTTCGAGCCCAAGGAGTGAAAACTAGATGTGTGGAATTGCCGGCCTCTTCATAAAGGATCCAGAGCTTGAAGGAGAGCTCGGGTCCCTGCTCGCGAAAATGACGTCGACGCTCTGCAGCCGCGGCCCAGATTCGGCGGGCTTCGCCATTTACAGCCGGGCCGGGGGCGACAAAGCGAAAATCACCATCGCCGGGCCGTCACCAGTGTTCGATATCGGTGCCGTCGGCGAGCATCTCGCGGCCGCCTTGGGGCACGGTGCGACGAGCGTTGTTCGCTACTCGCACGCGATCGTCGCCGTCGCGCCCGACGATGTCGGGCGGGCGGAGGAGTGGCTTGCCGCGAACCACCCCGAGGTGACGGTGATGAGCGAAGGCAAGAGCCTCGAAATCTACAAAGAGGTCGGCTACCCGGATGACGTCGCGAAGTCGTTCGGCATCGCCGGCATGTCGGGTAGCCACGGCATCTCGCATACGCGGATGGCAACCGAATCCGCCGTTACCACCAACGGCGCCCATCCCTTCTCGACGGGGGCCGATCAGTGCCTCGTGCATAACGGCTCACTGTCGAACCATGCCTCGTGGCGCCGCGAGCTCAAGCGCGAGGGTATCAAGATCAAGACCGAGAACGACACCGAGGTCGCGGCTGCCTATCTCACCAAGCAGATGCGCGACGGCCATACGCTCGGCGAGGCGCTGAAATCCAGCCTCGACGATCTCGACGGCTTCTTCACGTTCGTGGTCGGGACAGAACGCGGTTTCGGCGTTCTGCGCGATCCCATCGCCTGCAAGCCCGCCGTCATGGCTGAGACCGACCGCTACGTCGCGTTCGCCTCCGAATACAAGAGCCTCACCTGCCTCCCCGACATCGCCAAGGCGAAGGTGTGGGAGCCGAAACCCGCCACCGTGTATTTCTGGGAGCATTCCTGATGTCGGCCGTCGATCTATCCACGTCATCGGTGCGTGAGCTCAATGCAGCGCTGCATGCGCTCAAGCGCGACACCAACGACACGCTCTGGACCGTCCTTAATCCCGACGGCGAGCATTCGATTGCTGCCGGTGTCGATGCGCCTATCGCAGTTAATGTGCGGGGCAGCGTCGGCTACTACTGCGGCGGCATGAACAAGCATGCCAACATCGTCATCGATGGCAGCGCCGGGCAGGGCGTCGGCGAGAACATGATGTCGGGGCTCATCCATGTCAGAGGAGATGCGAGCCAGAGTGCGGGAGCGACGGGGCGCGGCGGGCTCCTGATCGTCGATGGCAACGCGTCGGCGCGTTGCGGCATCTCTATGAAGGGCATCGATATCGTCGTCAAAGGCGACGTCGGGCATCTGTCGGCTTTCATGGGGCAGAACGGGCGGCTCGTCGTCTTCGGCGAAGCAGGTGAAGCGCTCGGCGACTCGATCTATGAGGCGCACCTGTTCGTGCGTGGCCCCGTTGCCGCACTCGGTGCCGATTGCATCGAGAAGCCGATGCGAGACGAGCACAAGGTCGAGCTCATCGAGTTGCTCGCGGCTGCAGGCGAGGACCACAAGGTCGATGTCGCCGAGTTCCGCCGCTACGGCTCTGCACGCCAGCTTTACAACTTCAACATCGACAATGCCGGAGCCTACTGATGAGCAGCCATGAAAGGGCCTGGGTGCCGACCACGCCACGCATGTCGGCGACCTTCGACGACTACACGTTGTCCGAGATTCGCCGTGCCGCACTCACGGGCATTTACGACATCCGGGGTGGCGGGACCAAGCGCCGGCTGCCGAATTTCGACGACATCGTGATGCTCGGAGCCTCCATGTCGCGCTACGCGCTCGAGGGCTATCGCGAAAAGTGCGGCACGGACGTCACGCTCGGCACACGCTTTGCCAAGAAGCCCATCCATTTGAAGATCCCCGTCACCATTGCCGGCATGAGCTTCGGCTCGCTGTCGGCGAATGCGAAGGAAGCCCTCGGCCGCGGCGCCTCGCTCGCCGGAACGTCGACCACGACCGGCGATGGGGGCATGACGCCAGAGGAGCGCGGCCAGTCGAAGATACTCGTCTACCAGTACCTGCCCTCGCGCTATGGCATGAATCCGGACGACCTGAGGCGGGCAGACGCGATCGAGATCGTCGTCGGCCAGGGCGCCAAGCCCGGCGGCGGCGGCATGCTGCTCGGCCAGAAGATTTCGGATCGCGTGGCCGAGATGCGCCAGCTGCCCAAGGGCATTGACCAGCGCTCGGCGTGCCGTCACCCGGATTGGACCGGCGCCGACGATCTCGAGATTAAGATCAACGAGCTGCGCGAAATCACCGATTGGGAAAAACCGATCTATCTCAAGATCGGCGCCAGCCGGCCCTACTACGACGTGGCGCTCGCGGTGAAATCCGGGGCCGACGTGGTGGTCCTCGACGGCATGCAGGGCGGCACGGCCGCGACGCAGGAGGTCTTCATCGAGCATGTCGGCATTCCGCTGCTGGCAGCCATCCGCCCTGCCGTGCAGGCGCTCCAGGACCTCGGCATGCATCGAAAGGTCCAGCTCATCGTCTCGGGCGGAATTCGCAATGGAGCCGACGTCGCCAAGGCGCTGGCGCTTGGCGCCGATGCGGTCGCGATCGGCACCGCTGCTCTCGTAGCCTTGGGCGACAACGATCCGAAGTGGGAAACGGAATACGCCAAGATCGGATCGACATCCGGCGCCTACGACGACTGGCACGAGGGCCGCGATCCCGCAGGCATCACGACGCAGACGCCGGAGCTGGCTTCACGTCTCGATCCGGTGCTGGCCGGCCGCCGTCTCGCCAACTACCTCAAAGTCATGACGCTCGAGGCGCAGACGCTCGCCCGCGCCTGCGGGAAGAGCCACCTTCACAACTTGGAGCCCGAGGATCTCGTGGCGCTGACGATCGAGGCCGCGGCGATGGCACGCCTTCCGCTTGCCGGCTCGAACTGGATCCCCGGCGGGGCCGTCTGAAGCGATGCTTCGGGCGGTTCCCCTGACTGCCGGGGGCGAAAGCTCCCGGCTTTTTTCCGTTACGCGAGCCGCGCTCTACTCGTGATACATGATGATGGACAGAAACTTGGCCTGGTCGTCCAGCAGCCGTTCGGGCCCATGTACGACGTCGCCTGAGAATGTAAAGGCGTCGCCTGGCTCGAGCAGATACGTAAACTCACCGAACCGGTATTCCACGCGCCCCTGCAGCACGTAAATGAACTCGGTACCAGGGTGGGAGAAGCGCGGGTACGATTGGCTCTTCTTGTCCATTTCGATGAAGAAGGGATCGAAGAGCTTCTTCGGGCCCTTGTCATACGAAAGCAGCTTGTAGGTGTAGCCGTACTTCGTGCCGACGCGCACGACCTCCATCTGCTCAGCCCGCTTGACGAGCTGCGCGGTGCCCTTCTTGCGGTCGGTTCTCTTGAAGAGGTCTGACAGATCGATGCCGAGTGCCACGCAGAGGCGCTCGAGAGCGTCGAGGCTCGCGGTCGCCATGCCGTTCTCGATACGGCTCAGCATGGCGCTCGAGATGCGCGATCCCGAGCTCAAATCGGCGAGCGTGAGATTGGCCTCGAGCCGAAGCTGCTTCAGCACCTCGCCGATGCGCTTTTCCAAGGGGACGTTGGCCGTGTCGGGCGCACTTTGCGCTTTCGCCGTCTGAGCCGCGGAATGTCGCGGGCGGCGCGGCGGCAAGCGCCGGATCTTCGCTTTAACCATGGGCTTGCTCACCGGACGGAGTCTGGATGCGATCTAGGGCGCTTGGCGAGAGGCGGGATTCGCCTCCCGGCATTCATCTTGCCGTTGCGCCAGCCGGTTTTGCAACTCGCAATGCTGCATCGCTCCGAGTTGCTGCGCAAGCAATAAACTTGCATGTGAGTTATGCAAATTTATTGCATCATAGGCAACTATGCGGCAGTATGCCTCGCGGAGAGACTTGACAAACTCCTCCTCGCTTAGAGGAGACCCAGGGAGCGATTCATGCAGGACGTGGCCTATAAGGACCCGGAGGCGAAAGCCAAATCCGGGCAAGCCTTCCCCGGCGACGAGTTCGGCGGGTTACACAGAACGATCGATTGGAAGGGAGCCTTCTGGATCGCGAGCGGGGTGCCCGCGCTGGTGCTCATCTCGATTGGCGGCATGGGCGCCACCGCCGGCAAGCTCGCCTTCCTCGTTTGGACGATCTCCGTGGTGATCGGGCTGTTCCAGGCCTACAGCTACGCCGAGATCGCTGGCCTCTTCAAGAACAAGTCGGGCGGCGCTGCGATCTACGGGTCGGCTGCCTGGCTCAGATACAGCAAGATCATCGCGCCGCTGTCGGTATGGTGCAACTGGTACGCCTGGACGCCCGTGCTGTCGCTCGGCTGCGCCATTGCCGCCGGCTACATCCTCAACGCGATCGCGCCGATCCCGACCTTTGGCGCGGAGTCCGCGGAAGTGGTGGCGTGGCTCAAGAACGCAGCCAACGCTGCGGCCATCGACGGCAAGTCGGCAGAGGAAGCGGCGAAGATTGCGATTGCCGCCGTTACGGAAGCCGCGACGCCGGCGCTTCGCACGATGAAGCTCGCGAGCTTCTCCTTCTTCGGCCTGGCGAACATCGAGATCGGACCGACATTCTTCATCGGTGCCGTCCTGATGCTGATCACCTTCGCCATCCAGCATCGCGGCATTCTCGGCACTGCGCGCGTGCAGACGGTGATCGGACTCCTAGTAATCATTCCGATGCTCATCGTCGGCATCGTGCCGTACTTCAACGGTGGGGTGAACTATGAGCACTTCACGCCGCTGGTTCCTCCCAACGGCGAATGGAACAACGCGGGGTGGACATACTTCCTCGGCGCGCTGTTCATCGCCGGATGGTCGACCTACGCCTTCGAGACGGCGGTCTGCTATACGCGCGAATTCAAGAACCCGGCCTCGGATACGAAGAAGGCGATCATCTCGGCCGGCATCCTGTGCGTCATCCTTTACACGCTCGTTGCGGCAACCTTCCAGGGCTACCTCGGCCTTGAGGGCATGACGCAGCCCGGCATCGTGGACGGTACCGGCGTCGCGGCGGCGATGGGGCACATGGTGGGAGGCGCCTCGGAGTTCATCACGCATCTTCTCGAGATGATGATGATCCTGGCGCTCATCCTCGCTATCCAGATGGCGATGGCCGGCTCGTCGCGCACGCTCTACCAGGGCGGTGTCGACGGATGGCTTCCCAAATATCTGGCTCACACCAACGAGCATGGCGCACCGACGCGGGCCATGTGGACCGATCTCATCTTCAACCTCGGTCTGCTCACCTTCGCCGCCTCCGATGCCACGGCTTACTACCTCATCCTCTCGATCTCCAATGTCGGCTACATGATCTTTATCTTCCTCAATCTGCAGGCGACATGGATCCACCGCATCGACAGCCCGCACATTCCGCGTCCTTACCGGGCGCCGAACTGGCTGGTTGGCGTCAACGCGGGGCTTGGCTTCTTCAACCTGCTCCTGATGGGTGCCGGCGCCAAAGTCTGGGGCAACGCGAACGCACTCTGGTATGGACTTCTGTTCGGCCTGCTGATCGTCCCCGTGTTCCTGTTCCGCCATTACGTGCAGGATAAGGGCCGATTCCCGGATCACATGCTGATCGATCTCGACCTCAAGAGCCAGGACCTCGGTCAGCGGCGGGCGGGCCTCCTTCCCTATCTGGCGTTGGCTGCGGGGGCGGCCATCACGCTCTTCGGGCACTTCTACTTCCAATTGCCCGGGTAAGGGGCGGAGCGGCAGGGGCGGTCGACTCGATCTCGAGAGTCGACCGCCTCTTGTCTGGGGGCGCCCGGCTGAAGGAGGGGCGCTTCCTAGAATGCGCCATTGTCACATGCCATTCGCCGGCAATGATCTGCCGTCGTCTCTCAGCACAACGTAGATCGCCGGGATGACGAGCACGGTGAGAAACGTCGACGAGGCGAGCCCGAACAGCAAGGAAATCGCGAGACCCTGGAAGATCGGGTCGGCGAGAATTACGGCGGCGCCGATCATGGCGGCAAGCGCCGTGAGCAGGATGGGCTTGAAGCGGATGGCGCCGGCCTCGAGCAGGACTTGGCGCAGCGGCGCGCCGCTCGATCGACGCTCGGTGATGAAATCGACGAGCAGGATCGAGTTTCTGACGATAATACCCGCAAGCGCAATGAAGCCGATCATCGACGTTGCGGTGAAGTGCGCCTCGAAGAGCCAATGTCCCAGCATGATGCCGAGGAGCGTCAGCGGCACCGGCGTCAGGATGACGAGAGGCAGCGTGAAAGAGCGGAACTGCGCGACGACAAGAACATAGATGCCGAGCATGGCAACGGCGAACGCCGCCCCCATGTCGCGGAACGTGACATAGGTCACCTCCCATTCGCCATCCCACAGCAGCACGGGCGTCGCCTCGCTTTCCGGCTGGCCGTGAAAGCGGATCTCCGGCTTGGGGAGCGCACCCCAGTCCTTCTTTTCGATGAGATCGGCAACTGCGAGCATGCCGTAGATCGGAGCCTCGAATTGGCCTGCGAGCTCCGCCATCACCATTTCGGCTGGCCGCCCGTTGTGCCGGAAGATGGGGTAGGAAGCCTCTTCCCTCGACAGGCGGACGACGTCGCCGAGCTCGACAATTCCCCGCTCACCAGGCAACGCGTTGGCTGGTACGGGCGTCGTGAGAGACTTCTCGGTGATGGCGAGATCGCTCTTCGGGAGTTGAACCGCGATCTCGACCGGATGGCGCCCGCCGCCCTTGTGCGAGTAGCCGACCGGCACTCCACCCAGATAGGTCTGAATGGTATCGTAGACGTCGCTCTGCTCGACCTTGTGAAACTCGAGATTGTCCTGATCGATCGAGAACCTGAGGCGCGGGGCGCGTTCGCCGAAGCTCACGTCGTCGTCGACGATGAAAGGCACGGCGCGAAAGATCTCGCGCACTTCGCGCGCCACCTCACGGCGTTGGTCGCCGTCGGCGCCGTAGATTTCGGCGAGCAGCGTCGCGATGACGGGCGGTCCCGGCGGCACCTCGACCACTTTGACAACCGTGCCTTCCGGCGCGGGGAGCCCCTCGAGCAGCCGGCGCACCTCGAGCGCGATCTCGTGGCTCGTGCGCCCGCGCTCGGACTTGGGCTTGAGATTGACTTGCAAGTCGCCCTGCTGCGGCTCGTTGCGCAGATAGGAGTGGCGCACGAGGCCATTGAAGTTGAAGGGTGCCGCCATGCCTGCATAGGCCTGGATCGAGGCCAGCTCTTTGAGAGCGGCGAGACGATCCGCAGCCGTCGCAAGCACGCGATCCGTTTCCTCGAGCGAGGCCCCGCGCGGCAAATCCAAGACCACTTGCAGCTCCGACTTGTCGTCGAACGGCAGAAGCTTGACGGTTACCGACTTGGTGGCGAACAGGGCAAGCGACATCGCCGTCGCGAGACCAACGGCGATGAGGAAGCCCAAGGCTATCCGACGAGTGGCGAGTATCGGGCGCGCCGTGGCGACATAGGCGCGACCGAGCCGGCCGCCGCTTTCTGCGGCCCCTGCGTGTCCATGCGTGACGGCCCCGCCGCCGATACGCAGCATCAGCCACGGTGTCACGATGACGGCGACGAAGAACGACAGCACCATGGCCGCCGATGCATTCGCCGGAATAGGGCTCATGTAGGGGCCCATCATCCCTGAGACGAAGAGCATCGGCAAGAGCGCGGCGACAACGGTGAGCGTCGCGACGATCGTCGGATTCCCAACCTCCGCCACCGCATCGATTGCCGATTGCACGCGGCTGCGGCCGTCGTGCATCGCCCAGTGGCGGGCGATGTTCTCGATGACGACGATGGCGTCGTCGACCAGGATGCCGATGGAGAAGATGAGCGCAAACAGGCTAACACGGTTGATCGTGTAGCCGAAGAGCCAGGAAGCGAAGAGAGTGAGCAGAATGGTTGTCGGGATGACAATGAGAACTACCGCGCTCTCTCGCCAGCCGATTGCGACACCCACAAGGAGTACGATCGACAGCGTTGCCAATCCAAGATGGAACAGGAGCTCGTTTGCTTTCTCGTTGGCCGTCTCGCCGTAGTTTCGCGTGATCGTGACGTCGATATCCTCGGGCACGAGGCTGCCTTTGAGCTCTGCCAGGCGATCGGTGATCCGCTCGGAAATGACCACGGCGTTGGCCCCGGCACGCTTGGCGAGCGCAATCGTGACCGCAGGCGAGCGAACGATGCTGCCGTCTGCAGCCCTGGTGAAATGCCATGCTCTCCGCTCGAGCGGCTTGGCGCCAACGACGATGTTGGCCACATCGCGCACATAGACAGGCCGGCCGTCACGCGCGGTGAGCAGCAGTAGGCCGATGTCTGGGATGCCCTGGAGGGTCTGACCCGCAGCAACCGCCATGCTCTGGTTCTGCTCGCGCACGCGCCCCGCGAGGAAAGAGCGGTTGGCCTCCTTCACCTTGCCGACGAGTTGCGCCAGCGTGATGCCGTAGAGCGACAGGCGCTCGGCGTCGGGTTCGATGCGGATCTGATCGGGTCGCCCGCCGACGATATAGGACAGGCCGACGTCGTCGAGCTTGGCGAGCTCCACTTGCAGGTTTTCAGCGAGGTGAAAGAGCCCGTTGTCCTGATACCGATCAACGCCGGGCCTGGGCGACAGCGTGAGCGTCACGATAGCCACGTCGTCGATACCGCGCCCCACGATCAGCGGTTCGGGAATGCCGGTCGGGATGCGGTCGTAGTTGGCGCGCACCTTCTCGTGCACGCGAAGGATGGCGTCGTCGGCGGACGTCCCAACGAGGAAGCGCGCCGTGACCACGACTCGGTCATCCGCCGTGTTCGAGTAGACGTGCTCGACGCCATTGATGGCCTTGACGATCGTCTCCAGGGGCTCGGTGACGAGCTTCACCGCGTCCTCGGCCTTGAGACCGTCCGCGGTGACGAAAATGTCGACCATCGGCACCGAGATCTGGGGCTCCTCCTCGCGCGGGAGTGCCGCAAGCGCGATGAGACCGAGCGCCATGCTCGTCAGCAGGATGAGCGGCGTCAGCGGCGACTGAATGAACGTGCGCGTGAGCAGGCCCGAGATGCCGAGTCGGGGGACGCTGGTCATGGTGCGACCAACCTGTCGCCCTGGGCGACGCCGGCGAGGATCTCGATCCTGTCCTTGCCGTCCGCGCTCTTCTCCTCGCGTCCCGTCTGGACGATGACATCGGCATTTATGCCGTTCTTGCCCGCGACGCGTACGTAGTCGAGACCGTACCGCTCGAAGACGTAAGCGGTGGGCACGAGGAATGCCTTTCGCCTGCCGGCCGAGATCCAGACGAGTACGCGCTCGCCGACGAAATAGCTGCCGAGATTCGGCACTTCGGCATCGGCAACGACTCGGCCGTTCTGCAACTGGGGGTAGACCTGCACGATGCGGCCTTCTGCGAGCGGTTTTCCCTCTTGACCCAATTCCCGCCCGCCGAGGTGGACGGGATCGCCCGCCTTGATGAAGCGCGCGTGCCGTTCGGGCAGCTCGATGCGCAAGAGAAACTCGTTGGCCGCGATGGTTGCGATGCTTTCTCCGGCGAGCATTACGCTTCCTTCGGTGACGGGAACCTTGAGAACGCGACCGGCAGAGGGCGCCAGCACCTGCCCTTCCTCGACCTGCGTCTCAACGACCGAGCGTTCCGCTTGCGCTGCTTTGAGGTCATTGACCGCCACGTCGTAGGCTGTCTGCGCCTGATCGACTCGCGACTGCGGCGCCACCCCCTTCGCCTTGAGCTCCTGCGAGCGCTCGAGCTCGGTCTTGGACGTCTCGACGCGCGATTGAATGGCCACGATCTGCGCATCCAGTGCCTTGATCTTGAGCGCGATCTTTGGATCGGCGACGAGCGCAAGCACCTGTCCCGGCTCCACCGCATCCCCCTCGTCGACCTTCAGTGAGGCGATGGTGCCCGGTGTGCGCACCCGGGCCTCGATCAGGTCTTTGCTGCGTACGGTGGCGTAGACCGATTTCAGGTCGTCGATTTCCTCGACGGCGACCTCGAAAGACGGTGCTCGCGCGGCATCCTCGGCCGCGAAGGCACTCGCGCTAAGATGTGCGCATAGCGCCGCCGCGGCAGCGTAGCACCTCCTGTTGCTAGCAGACATTTGCCTCCCTCCCGGCACTCTCGACCCTCGGCGGCGTGGCTCGCACCAAGGCGCTTGACTGTAATATAAGTATTATCTAAATTAGAGAATATGAATATGCAAGAGCTCAAATCGAACAGCCGGGAAGCAGCCGATCTCCTTAAGGCTCTCTCTAATCGCTACCGCCTGATGATCCTGTGCGAGCTGAATAATGGCGAGCGGTCGGTATCGGCGCTGGAGGCGGTGGTGCCACTGAGCCAATCGGCGCTGTCGCAGCATCTGGCCAAGCTCCGCGAAGGTGATCTCGTCACGACCCGGCGCGAGGCACAGACGATCTACTACTCCCTGTCGGATGCGCGCGCTTCCCGCCTCATAGGCGTGCTGCACGAGCTGTTCTGTGCGCCAGCAAAGACACAAGCAAAGACACGAACCAAGAGGAGAACAAAATGACCATCGACCGTGCCGTCATGGCGTTTGCAGGATCAATGATCCTTCTGAGCCTCGCCTTGGGCTACGCCATGGACCCCTATTGGCTGCTGCTCGCGGCGTTCGTGGGCGCGAATTTGCTGCAGGCGTCGTTCACCGGGTTCTGTCCGCTCGCCGTCATCCTCAAGCGGTTGGGCGTTCGCCCCGGCGCAGCGTTCCAGTGAAAGGCCCAAAGCAAAAGGCCAAGCGCACTATCGCAAAAAAAAGGTGAGTAGGAGGAAACTATGAAGCGCATCGCCGTCGTCGGCGCCGGGATCGGCGGTGTGCCGATGGCCTTCGAGCTCAAGGCACTGCTTGGCAAGACGGCGCACGTCGTCGTCGTCAATGAGAGCGAGTGGTTCCAGTTCGTGCCGTCAAATCCGTGGGTGGCCGTTAATTGGCGCAAGGCTCAGGATATTCGGGTCGACCTGAGAGAGGTGCTGCCGAAATTTGGCATCGAGCTCAACACGACCGGCGTCGAACGCATCATTCCTTCGGAAAACCGCCTCACTCTGCGCGACAGCTCGACGCTGTTCTACGACTATCTGGTGATCGCGACGGGACCCAAGCTCGCGTTCGACGAGGTCGAAGGGCTCGGGCCTGATCGCAATACCAGCTCCATCTGCCACGTCGACCACGCCATCCTGGCCTCGAAAAATTGGGAGGCTCTGTGCAAGGAGCCAGGTCCCATCGTCATCGGAGCGGCACAGGGCGCTTCCTGTTTCGGGCCTGCCTACGAGTTTGCCTTCATCGCCTCGGCCGAGCTCAGGAAACGGCGCATCCGCGACCGCGTGCCGATGACCTTCGTGACGCCTGAGCCCTATATCGGGCACCTTGGCCTTGGCGGCGTCGGCGATACCAAGGGTTTGCTCGAGTCGGCGCTGCGCGACCGCGACATTAAATGGATCACCAACGCCAAGATCAATCGCGTCCTGCCGGATGGGGTCGAGATCAGCGAGCACGCCGACGACGGCACGGTGAAAAAGCAGCACAAGCTGCCGTCCAAACTCTCGATGTTCATTCCTGCTTTCCGCGGCGTCGACTGCCTCAAGACCCACGACGGCAAGTGGATCGAAGGCCTCGTCAACCCGCGTGGCTTTGTCCTGATCGACAAGCACCAGAGAAATCCTTCGTTCAAGAACATCTTCGCGGTCGGCGTCTGCACGGCCATCCCGCCCGTCGAGGCAACGCCGGTTCCGCTCGGAACGCCCAAGACGGGCTACATGATCGAATCGATGGTCACGGCCACGGCCTACAACATCCGCGATCTCATGGAGGGCAAGGAGCCGTCCAGCGAGGCGACGTGGAACGCCGTCTGCCTTGCAGATTTTGGCGACGAAGGTGTCGCCTTCATCGCCCTGCCCCAGATTCCGCCGCGTAACGTCAACTGGTCGGGACAGGGCTATTGGGTGCACCTCGCCAAGGTCGCCTTCGAGAAGTACTTCCTGAACAAGGTGCGCAACGGCACAAGCGAGCCAGGATACGAGAAGTTTATCATGCGCGCACTTGGGATCGAGAAGCTCAAGGCCTGAGACGTAGCCGCTTGTTGCCGAACTTTTCAGCGTCAATCCTGCGGAGCATGCGATGAAAGGAACAAGAGGCGTCGCGCCTGCCTCGACTGACAAGGCGTCCTTCGGGCATGCTCCCTTCGCGACATTCCTTATCCTCGCTCTCGTTGCGCTTGGCTCGCACGCAAATGCGGAGAGTGCGCCAGCGAGCGACGAGGCACGGATCTCTGCGGCGCGCGCTGCCGTCAAGGGTCTCGGCGAAGCGCTGAAGGAGCAGCTAGTCGCTGCGATCAAGGCGGACGGGCCGGTGTCGGCGATCGGCGTCTGCCGCACGATTGCGCCGGCCATTGCCGAGGAGCAATCCCGCAAGCATGGCCTTGAGATCGTCCGCACGGCGCTAAGAGTTCGCAATCCGGCCAATGCGCCGGATGCATTCGAGCGCAAGGTGCTCGAGGAGTTCGTGCGCAAGATCGAATCGGGCGCCGACCCGGCCAGCCTTGAGAACGCGGAGACCGTCACTGAGGGTGGCAAATCGCAATTCCGCTACATGAAGGCAATTCCGACCGCGGTCGAGCCGTGCCTTGCCTGTCACGGCTCCGATTTGAAGCCCGAGCTCAAGGCGGAGGTCCTGCGTCTCTACCCGGATGATCGGGCGACGGGCTTCAAGGCCGGAGACCTGAGAGGCGCCTTCTCCGTCAGGCAGACGCTGAAATGACCATTCTGCGGTCCTTCGCTCGCGGCGAGTGCCCCGGCAAGGCCGGGATAACGCGCTTCTAGGAGCCGATCCCATTCGACAATCGCGAGATCAACGGAGAGATTGAGATGCGAAGCCTTTTGATCAGAGCTGCTGCCGGCCTTGCGTTCCTCGTCCCGGCTTCCGCGTGGGCCGAGCCGACCGGCATCACCGTGCGCGTGCTGAGCAAGGACGCAAAGTTCATCGGCACCAGCATGGGCGGCATGAGGGTCACGCTGCGCGATGCGCACACTGGAGAGTTTCTCGCCTCCGGTGTCACGCACGGAGGAACAGGCGATACCAAGCGCCTCATGAATGAAAGCGCAGGTCGGCGTGCACAGCTCTCTGATGCGTCGGCCGCCAAGTTCGAAGTCACGCTCGACCTCGCCGAGCCGCGCCTCATCGAAGCGGAAGCCTACGGCCCTCTGGCACAACCGCAGGCGGCGCACCGCATCGTTTCGAGCCAGTGGGTGATCCCCGGCCGCGGCGTCACCGGCGGCGATGGCTGGGTGCTCGAGCTTCCCGGATTCGTCGTCGACGTCCTGGCGCCCCCTGCCCACGTGAAGCTGTCCGGGGTGAGCAAGGTCGACGTTCGCGCCAATGTCGTTATGATGTGTGGCTGCCCGATCGAGCCGAAGAGCATGTGGGATGCCGACAAGTTCGAGGTGCAGGCGATCGTGAGTCGCGACGGCAAGCCAGTGACCCGCCTAGCCATGACGTACGCCGGCGAGACAAGCCAGTTTGCAGCCTCTGTGCCTGTCGATGCGACCGGAACCTACGACGTTCTAGTCTATGCCTACGATCCGGCCAACGGCAACACGGGCGCCGATCGGACGACATTCATCGTCGACAAGAAATAGGGTCGCTTACGGAGTTGGATATGAAAAAAGACTGGCTCGCGATGACGAAAGAGCTGAACGCAACGCTGCGCGAGATGCGCGGCGGCACGCCCGATGTCATGAAGACCTTTTCCTCCATGGCCCAGGCCGCCCTGCAGACCAAGGCTCTTGATACCAAGACGAAGGAGCTGATCGCGCTCGCCATCGGCGTCGCGACCCGCTGCGACGACTGCATCGCATTCCACGCCAAGGCGGCAGTTGCGCAGGGTGCGAGCCGCGATGAGATATTCGAGACGCTCGGCATGGCCATCTACATGGGTGCAGGCCCATCCGTCATGTACGCCGCGCACGCACTCGACGCCTACGAGCAGTTTGCCGAAATGAAGACGGATCAGGGCGCCTAGATTGATGTGGCTCAATGACGACCCGCGTCCCATGGTCGCCGTTCCGTCAGAGGACACACGATGCGAGGCCCGCGCTCGCACGGGCGCGCCGCGCCGGATCGTGCTTGAGCCCTAGATGAAGTCCTGATTTGAAGTGGGTGTGTTTTCCGCTGTCGATTGCGCAATGGCAGGGGCGTCCTCCCTTCGGGAGACCTGGCCATCCTTCACAACGTAGACCTTTCGTGCCCGGCGAATGAGTGCAGGCCGGTGGGCGACAACGATGCGGGTGATCGGCAACCGCTCTATCAGGTCCGCGATCAAATCTTCCGTTTCCAGGTCGAGATTGGCGGTGCCCTCGTCGAGCAGAAGGACCTTCGGCTTGCGGTAAAGTGCGCGGGCGAGAAGGACACGCTGGCGCTGTCCGCCGGAGAGCGTCGACCCCATGTCGCCGACCAACGTCAGGTATTGCATGGGCGCGCGCATGATGTCGTCGTGGACGCGCGCAGCCATCGCGGCAGCCTGCACCTCGGCCATGTCGAGATCTGGATCGAAGAAGGCGATGTTGTCGGCGACCGAGCCGGAGAGCAACTGGTCGTCCTGGGTGACGACACCAATGTTGGCGCGCCATGCGCGCCATGCAGAGGGCGACGGCAACTTGCCATCGAGCTCGATGGCTCCGGATGTCGGACGCCTGAGCCCGAGCAGGAGCTTCATCAGCGTCGTCTTGCCTCCGCCCGACGGTCCGACGAGCGCCACGAAGTCGCCCGGCTCGATTTCGAGGCTGGCATTCTCGAGGACGAGGGGATCGGTCGCGCCATAGCGGAAGGATACCTTCTCGACCGAGATGCCCCCTTTGACCTCGACGGGCATGCCCGGCTCGCCGGCAACGTCGGGCTCGGCGGTCACGATGTCGCCCAGGCGCTCCAGATGCAGGCGCAGGAGGCGAAACTGAATGGCCTGGTTGATCAGCGCGAGCGTGCGGTCGGTAAAGGTCTGCCGGAATGAGAGAAAGGCGAATAGCATGCCGACGGAGAAGCCCTGGGCCGAGAGGATCAGGTTGCCGGCAAGGTAGATGACGATGACCGTCTGCAGCCCGGTTACCGTGCTTTGCAGAAAGCTCGCCGTCAGGCCGAGCTTATGGACGCCGATATTGGCGTTCATGACCTCGGCGTAGATGTTGCGCCAGCTTGCCTCGCGCTCGGCTTCGCGGCCCATGATCTTGATCGTGGTCGCGGCGCGCACAGTCTCCATAAGGTGCGACTGCTCGCGGGCCTGCGCCAGGATCTCCTCCTCCATGCGCGCGCGCATGCTGGGATAGAGAATGAAGGCGAGCAGCAGATTGATCAGCACGGACGCGATGACGACCAAGGCCAGCATGGTCGAATAGAGAAACAGGATTACGGCGGCGACGAACGCCATCACGCCGTCGATGATTGAGGATGCGAGGCCGCTGGTCATCGCCTCCTGTATCGGGCGCACCGATCCCACCCGGGAGAGGATGTCGCCGACGTGACGCTTCTCGAAGAACTCAGCCGGCAGGCGGATCAGGTGGCGCACGAGATTGCCGACGATCTGAAAGGACAACAGGTGTCCAAATACGGACAAGGCCCAGCCACGGAGCGCCTCCATGCCGGCCTGAAGAATGACGAGCGCGCCAAAGCCAAGTGCGATGACGGTCAAAAGATTTGAATCGGACTGGGCCAGCGCCTCATCCACGACAAGCTGCAGCTGGAAAGGAGCGGCGAAGACCACGACCTGCAAGGCAATGGATAGAGCGAGTACCTGAGTCAATGCCGGGCCGGCTCCGCGGAGCTTCGTCCACAGCATGGAGATGGAGACGGGCGCGCGAGCCTTGACGGTCTTGAAGCCGACCGCGGGGGCGAGCTCCAGGGCGACGCCCGTGAAGTGTTTCGAGACGGCATCGAGGGGCAGCGTTCGCGCGCCGAGGGCCGGGTCGTGGATGGTGACGCTCTTGCCTTTGACTGACTTGAGCACGACGAAGTGGTTCAGGTCCCAATGCAGAATGGCGGGACACGCGATCTGGGCCAGCGCCGAGAGCTCTGCGCGGAGAGGGCGTGATTGGAAGCCGAGGCCGTCGGCAATATCCATCAGCCCGCGGAGAGTCGCGCCGGAAAGCGACAAGGCAAAGCGCTGACGCAGACCGTTTAGGTCGACGTCGTGGCCATGGTAGCGGGCAATCATGGTGAGACATGCAAGCCCGCACTCGGCCGCTTCGGCGGCGAGAACTACGGGAAGCTTGTGGCGTGAGGAGAAATCAAGGTCCTTCAGGATGCTCATGTTCTCCGGACCGCATAGATCGGATCGAAGAGCCATCTGAGCAACGACCGGCGGTCGAAGACGATGTCCGCCGACACGAGCATTCCGGGCTGCATCGGAATCTTCTCCCCGTACGCCTCCATGATCTCGCGCGAGAGCGAGGCCCGGATGCGGAACATGGGCTCTCTTATCGTGAGGCCGGGTATGGATATCTCGCTCTGCCCGAGCACCGTGCTCGACACGGTCTTCACCTCGCCGCGCACCGTGCCGAACCGCTGGTGCGGGAAGGCATCCAGCATGATCTGGATTTCCTGACCCGGCTTGACGAAGCCGATGCCTCGCGAAGGAACCAGCAGCTCTGCCTCGAGCCTGCCGCTTGTCGGCAGCATGACGACAATCGTTCCCCCCGCCGAGACGGTCTGGCCGGTGAAGACGGGCAGAGCCGCGATGCGGCCAGTGATGGGCGCCGTTACGTAGTAGAGCCGGCGCGCCTCGGCGTCTGCGACGCGTTGCTTCAGGGACGCGTCGGCGGTATCGGCCTCTGCCTCCGCCGCCGTGATCTCGATCGGAATCGCCTTCATTCGGCTGTCGATGTCGAGGATCTCCTTCTCGAGCGCCGCAGCCTGCCGCGTGTAATTTGCAAGCTCCTGCTGCTCGGAAAGAAGGGTCGTATTCCTGCGCTCGTTGTCTCTGTTGGAAGAAAGCCCCTTCTTTGCAAGAATGGCGCCTCGCTCAACGTCCTGCTGGGCGATGGCGATGCGGTTTTCCTGCAGCTTGGCCTGGTGGCGGGTCTGCTCGAGTTCTTTGCCGAGCGCCTTGATGCGTGCTTCGAGCTGCTTGCTCTCTGCCTCGAGACGTTGAAGAGCGGCTGCCGCGCGGGTGCGTGCGGCTTCGGTCTCGGCGCTGAGGCCCTTGGCGATCACATCGCCCAGATTGCCGGTGGCCATCTCGGTGCTGAGGCTGATCTCGGCGATGCGCGTGCCTTTCTCTACCTCGTCGCCCTCCTTGACGTGGAGGACCTGCAGCAGCCCCGTGGCGTAGCTCGGCACGCGAATCACGCCCTGGTCCGGCACCAGCCAGCCGGCTACGCTGGCCTTGCGGGCGTAGGTAGCCGTTGCAGCGAAGCCTGCGGCGGCGAACACGATCACGGCGCACAGAAGGCCAAGCGTCTTGACGGATAGTGGCGTGGCCAGGATGACGTCGCCGGACAAGCGGCGCGTGGCGTGCTGGACGGCTTCCTTGCGGAACAACTGGTTCACGTCGGTGATCCATCGCGCGACGGCAGCTCAGGGTCCCATGAGCTCAGCCTCGTCATTGTGCGGATGTTAGCACCGGACCTGGTCACGGGAGAAGGCATTCGGGCAATTCCAAGAGTATCTCTCGAGGAATAGCTTGCTCTGTGCCTTCGTCGAAATCAGTTTCTTGAGGAACAACGCGTCACTGACTTCCGTGCATCGTGAGTTTGCAGGTTGGGCGAGGGCCAACCCGAGGGACGGGCCATTCTGACGCAGTTGGGCCGGTCGCGCCGCACAACCGCAGTCGCTCAGGAGGTGACGAGATCCGTGTGTCCGAAACCTTTGGAGTAGTCGAGCACGGAGATGACTGTCGGCGTCACGCGGAAGATGCGAACGTCACCAGGATCCGGCATCGGTCCCGTCAGCGAAACCTGCTCAGGGTACTTCCTCGACAGCAGCCCCAAGACCTTTTCTGCTTCCGCCTGTTCGGTCACTGCTTTGGCGCGTGCGGCCATCGACAGACCGGTGATCTCCATTATCTGGGAAGCATCGTGATCGATCGTGAGCGAGACGCGGTCGTCCCGCGCGAGGTTCTCTGCCTTCTGGCTCTTTGGGTCGCAGAGGAAATAGAGCGTGAGCCCCTCGTTCGCATAGCCGACGGTCGTCGCCTGTGGCCAGCCATCCGGCCTCAGTGTGGCAATAGTCATGATCCGGTGCTGTTCCAGCAGAGCCAGGATCTTCCTTCTCATCTCCTCGTTCATCCGTCGTCTCCCGCGGGGCTGTGCAGCGATGATGGGACGACCATATGGTGCTCTGCTCTACGGTCGTTGACACAACTCAACCGTGATCCCGGTCAACCCATTGCGGCCTTGGTTCGCCAACGGGGCAGCCGTGCGCTTGGCTTGTCCCCCAAACGGGGGACTATTACCGCAGCCGCCAGTCCATAGCCTGTTGAACGTGGATGCCGGCTCGGGCCTGGGCCGAAGTCAGCGAGATCCGGCTCATGCTGCGTCCCGTGGCGACTGAGAAGTCGCGCCGCTCAATTTCATTTGACCGAGAAGATCATTTCACCGCGAGTGCGGATCAATGCAAAAACCCGTGGCCCACGACGTTTCAACGCTCGGCGCAGAGATGCTCGAGTTCACCACCAGCGTCGACAAGCTCGACACTCCCGCCGAGGTCTTGGATAGCTTGCACGAGGTGACGTTCCGGGCCTGCCAGCTCAATGTGCTGGGCGCTGCCATGTTCCCAATTCGATTGGGTGACTGGAGTAGCGTCGAGAAGGGCAAGACAGTCTTCCTTCACAGAAGCGCGCCTGAAGGCTGGTGGGAGGACCACATCGAGCTGAGCCGAACGCATCCCGGGCCCGGCTTCATGCTGGCGCAGATGTCGCTCGCGCCGTTCACGATGTCGGAATTGATGCGCATGGTCGAGCCGCTGGGTGTAGACCGCTGGCCGTTCGAGCTGGCACTGAAGTACGGCATGCGCGATCGGCTGAACTGTCCCGTCGGCGGGCGCTGGGTGATCACGTACTGGTCACGAAACGTGCTGTCCCAGCGGCTCTCCGAAGAGGTCCGTGCGATTCTCTTCATGGGGGCGACGTTCTCTGCCATTCGCCTCCAGAAGCTCGCGGGACCCGAGACTTGCGGGATCGGTCGAGGCAAGGCTCTGACGCCGCGCGAGCTCGCCGTGCTCAGGATGCTGTCGGTCGGCCACCAAATCAGTGAGGCCGCGAAGCTGATCGAACTAGGTGAAGAGACCGTTCGCAGCCATCTCAAGAAAGCTCAAGCCAAGCTCGGTGTTCACGATCGCACCCATGTCGTCGCGCAGGCCATTCGCCGGCGACTGATTCCCTGAGACCTGAAGTCTCCCCTAGGCCGGGGATAGCGCATCCGTCTCGGCGGGGCCAAATCCGCTTATCCGGACCTGGTCGGCGTCGAGGCGTCGTCGGGCGGAAACGTGATCAACAGACGGGGGGAGACACCTCGTGGGTCGTCCAGCCTCCTGGACAAGCCACAAGGGGAATTGGCTAGGGCCCTGATTTTCTCGCAGTGCAGACAATGCGCAAGAGGTCACGGCCCTAGCCGAGGCCAATTCCAAGAAAGTACATTTCGCGCTTGAGGTGCCAATGCCGCGCTATTTCTTTCATCTCAGATATGGAGATCGAGTCGTCGTCGACGAGGAAGGGCTCCGCCTCCATGATTTGGTTCGCCACCGCGTCGACGTTGTCGGAAGCATTCGAGAGATTCTGAGCGAGCCGGGATTCGAGTACCAGGATATCGACGGACAGAAATTGGAGATTTCCGACGAGAGCGGAGAGACGGTTCTGGTCGTGCCCTTTTGAGAAGGGTTCCGCGGCGCTGCCGATCCAGCAGATGTCAGACGCGCGATCAGAAGTCAGATGTGGGTTGCGCTGCCATTTCGGCCTCGCGGCACGGGCAGCGCAGGGCGAGGCAGAGAATAGAGCTGGTTGGCTTCCGGGTGCGGCGAGGGGATGACGCTGTCTTTTTCCTGGCCCGCAACGAGGTCGTCGCCCTTCTCCCCGTATGGCTCAGATGCAAAATGCCGGGTCAGGAAGTCGATGAAGGCGTGCGTTTTCGTGGGTCTGAAGTCGCGGCTCGGATAGACGGCGTGGATGGCGACTTTGGATGAACCCTTGTACTGGGGCAACACGATCGTCAACGCGCCTGCCTCAAGCTCCGTGCCGATCTCCCAAATGCTACGGAGCCCGATGCCGAGCCCGGAAATCAGCGCCTCGCGAATGATCTCCGACGAGTTCGATAGAATTCCACCTTTGACACGAAGCTGGTGCTGGCCGTCGGGTCCCTCGAGGCGCCATACCTCCTGCGCATCCGGCGAAAGGCAACTGTGATTCGCCAGCTCGGCAAGGGATCTCGGAACGCCAGCTCTCGCGAGGTAGGAGGGCGCGGCGCAGATGACGCGCCGGTCGGACGAAAGCTTGCGGGCAATAAGGGAGGAATTGCTCAGCTCGCCGACGCGGATGGCGATATCGAAGTTGTCGCGGATGATATCGACGAAGTCGTCGGCGACGTGGAGGTTGAGCTGAATGCCGGGATAGCTGGCAACGAATTGAGGCAGGAGCGGAGCAAGGTGCAGACGGGCAAAGGTCGTTGGCGCCGTCACTCTGAGCAACCCAGACGGCTTGTTGTTGCTCGAGCGCACGAACTCCTCGGCTTCCGAGGCGCGGTTCAGGATGTCGATCGCGTGCTTGAAGTAGCCTTCGCCGGCTTCGGTCAGCGTGAGCTGCCGTGTCGTGCGCTGGAACAGCCGCGCGCCGAGGCTCCTTTCGAGAAGTCCGATCCGTTTTGAGATGACAGCGGGTGAAGTCCTCATATCGCGTGCAACCATCGACATGTTGCCGGACTTGGCGACGCGGGTAAATATCTCGAGGTCAAGAAACATGGTCTTGGGGAGCCTTGTCAGTTGGAGCTCGATGTGACGCCGCCGCCCGCTGCTCGTGCCGATTCCTTTTTCCTTTTCAATCCCCGGGGCACATATCGATCTTCCAGGGCAAAGCGCGGTTGCCATTTCCGTTGGCCAGAGAGAGATCGCCCGACGGGGGGGAAGCCATCTCCGCTCTGGCCAACGGTCGTGATAGGCAGCTCTCGTGCTTTAGCAACTTTCCGCACTAGGTCTTTCTTCTAGGCGGCGAAGCGGGCGATTGGTTATCCGGAAAATGCCGGTAACCCGCCCGCTTCAAAAACATTGCCGGGGCCCGGCTGTATGTATAGCCCCCGAATGGGGGCCCCCGTCGCATTGCCGATCGCGCTCGGCTGGTGCCTTCGAGAGGAGCGACGTACGATCCTGGTCCCGCTTTTCAGGAGAAGCCGTGTTTAAGAATTTACGTACCAGCACGAAGCTCGCCATTCTTTGCACGATGTTCATGATTGCCATCGGCGTGACGACCGATAGCCTCGTGCGCGAAAAGCTGATTGCGATCGAGTTTGCCCGACGAGAGCTCGCCGGCGCCAGGTATCTGACAACGATACGCGAGCTGTTCGAGACTGTGCTGGAAAGGCAACCGTTCATTGCGGTCGCCACGCAACCAGTTGATCCACCGCGCGACCTTCTCGGAGATCTTGCCAAGGCTCAGGGCAACGGGGACCTCAGTCTGCACACAGGCAAGCTCTCAGGTGCCCTCGCGACGTCTCTCCAATCCTGGTCGAGCAATTCTGCGCGGGGGGCTGCCCCTGCCGTCGCTCTCGACACAATTGACGCGGCGCAAGAGCTAGCCACGCGGATCGCAGACAATTCCAACCTCACTCTCGATCCCGATCTCGATAGCTACTATGTACAGAACCTCGTTGCGGAAAAGCTGCCAGCATTCCTTCGGCTGCTGGGCGAGATGCAGATTGTTCAACGAGAGATTGCCGCGGCTGGCACGGCTTCAAGTGAACAATCGGTGCGCGCAGAATTCCTCGCCGGCCGGCTTCGAGCAAGCGCAGATGAGATAAAGGAGCGCATTGCCGCGGCTTACCGTGGCAATGCCGACGGCGGCTTGAGGAAGGCCGTCGATACGGCATTTGCGAGCATGGTCTTGAGCGCGGGTGCTTATCTCGAAGGGCTGAATGGAAGCGATGACCGTGGCAGGGCGACATCGCTCGAACTCGTCGCTTCTGACGGGCTCTATAGTCGTGCGGTAGCCGAGACGGTTGGCGCCTGGAAATCTGCAGAGCTCGAGTTGGACCGGCTGCTGCAGGAGCGGATCGATCGGCTGCTCGGGAGGATGCATTCCAGCCTGGCACTCATTGCTACGCTTGTAGCGCTCAGTGTTCTCGTGGCTATCATGATCTACTTGCACGTCGTACGCCCGCTGAAGCGTCTGGAGAATGTTGCGTCGACCGTGCGGGATTCAAAGGATTACAGCCTGCGGATCGACTACAGCAGCAAGGACGAGATCGGCAGCGTGGTCTCGGCGTTCAACACGATGCTTGCGGAATTGGCGGCGGCTCACGAGAGGGAGCGGTCGGAACAGTCAGAGCTCGCGCGCGTCGCGCGTTTGACAACCATGGGGGCGATGACGGCATCAATCGCGCACGAGATCAATCAGCCGCTGGCGGCAATCGTGGCAAACAGCAGTGCGGCGCAGCGCTTCCTGTCGCTTGCGCCGCCGGATCTCGAGGAGGTCCGGGGGGCCTTGAGGGACATTGCCAATGACGGGCAGCGCGCGAGCCAGGTGATTGGAAGCGTTCGGGCGATCTTCAAGAGAGAGAACCAGGGAAAAGGCCGCCTCGCAGTCAATGATGTCATCGAGGATATTCTGACGCTCGTTCGAGGCGAGATTAGAAAGCACGGTGTTGTGGTCAAATGCGACCTGTCGCCAAGCCTCCCGTACGTCGAGGCTGATCGCACGCAGCTGCAGCAGGTCTTGATGAACTTAATCATGAACGCTGTCGAAGCAATGGCATCGTTAACGGACCGCGAGCGGCGGTTGGCCGTCCGATCCGGTGTGCTTGATGACAAAAATATCGTCATAGCAATTGAAGATTCGGGAGCCGGAATTAGTCTGAGCGACAAGGACCGCATCTTCGACGCCTTCTACACGACCAAGTCCGAGGGCATGGGCATGGGACTATTCATTTGCCGCTCGATCGTCGAGTCTCACGGCGGAAGACTTTCTGCGTCGCCTGGTGAGCATTGCGGTTCGGTCTTTCAAGTCGTCCTGCCAAGCAGCGAGTGATGGGCACAGCGTCTACCGAACCCCAGTCGATCGTGATCGTCATCGACGACGACGCGTCTGTGCGCGAAGCCCTCTCGAGGCTTTTCCGGTCGGTCGGGCTCGAGGCCAGGGCCTACACATCGGCGTCCGAGTTCCTCAAGGGCAAGCTGCCGGAACGCGCATCCTGCATCGTGCTCGACGTCAGGCTCCAGGGAGAGAGCGGGCTCGACGTCCAGGCCGAGCTTGCCAAGGCTGAAGTCCGCATCCCGATCATCTTTCTCACCGGGCACGGGGATATCCCGATGACGGTGCGCGCCATGAAAGCGGGAGCGGTCGAGTTTCTGACCACGCCGTTTCGCGATCAGGACATGCTGGATGCGGTGCAGCTCGGCCTCGCAAGGGATCGCAACCGGCGCGCGGAGGAAGAGGCGATATCCAAGGTCAAATCAAACTTCGAGATGCTGACTGCGCGCGAGCAGGAGATCATGGGCTTCGTCACGGAAGGCCTGATGAACAAGCAGATTGCAGGGCAAGTCGACATCACGGAGGTCACCGTGAAGATGCATCGCGGCAACGTGATGCGAAAGATGGGGGCGAGGTCGCTGGCCGATCTTGTCAGGATGGCCGAGGCGCTGGGCATGCGCCGCAAAAACAAATGAGAACCTAGACTCAAGTATAGGTACGGACGACTTTCCGATACGTCACCATCACCTACGTAGAGTGGCGCGTCAGGCCTCTTTTCCCGTATGTCTGACGAGATCAAGGACGCTCAAGTTGTCGAAGGTTCCCGTGATCGCCATTGTTGATGATGATGTCTCCGTTCGTGAAGCGACCAGGCGCCTCGTTCGGTCGCTGGGCTACGTCGCCGTCGCGTTCGCTTCCGCCGAGGAATACCTGCAATCGGGCAGCGTGCCAGATACGTCGTGCCTCATTACCGACGTGGAGATGCCGGGCATGAACGGCGTGGACCTACAGAACCGGCTGATTGCCGATAAGAGCGGCACGCCCGTGATCTTCATGACGGCGTTCCCGACGGAGAAGGTCCGCGCGCGCGCTCTCGAGGGCGGGGCATTGGGATTCCTCAGCAAGCCTTTCAAGGAGGAGCACCTTCTCGCATGCCTTGACTCGGCGCTGACCGCCGATCGCCAAAAAGGTTGAGAACAATAGGCTCGCGAGAGAGGAGAGTGTGAGGACAGATCGGCGCGCCAAAGCGCCAGGGCCTCCTATACGGAGGTCTAGGTTTTCCAAGACCAATCGACGTCTGCATTTCCCCTGAGAACAGCAGACCTTGTGACAATTTTGCACGTAAGCTTTGTTTCTAAGGACGGGCGAAAATGCCAAACAGCCGGGGTTGAGGGGACGGGGTATTCTTCTCGTCAAGCCTCCAGCGGTGATGGCAGCAACAGTTTCGGCGGCCGTCCGGTGCAACATCGCTGCAGAATGGTAAAGGCGTCATGGATGACAATTCTGTCCTGAAATCAGACGAGGCGGTTCGCGAGACCACATTTGGGTCTGCCCAGAATCTCCACCTGGATCTGCATGGTGTCGAGGCGGAAAGGCAGCGCACGGCGAAACGCGACCGGCACCAGCTGACGGATCGTGAGGGAATTATAGTCGCGTTCATCGGCACGGGACGCTCGAACAAAGAGATCGCCCGCGAGCTCGGGGTCACGCCGGAAACGATCAAATCCCATCTCAAGCGAATCTTCCTCAAGCTTTCAGCCAGCACGCGCGCTGAAGCCGTCGTGCGGGCGCAGAGCATCGATCTGTTCGGGCTACCGACCGGCATTCTTTCTCCTCCGCCTGCGCCGCGGGACTGCTGAAGGTGATCCGATGTCGGCCGGGCCTGGTCCAGCGGAACGTCTGGGCGCCCCTGCCAGTCGTGGGATCTCGCCGAGCAATTGCGGATTAGGCTCAAATTGACGAGATGGCTCGCTGCCGGGCGCGAATAGCATTCACCTTTCACCAGCTGCGCCGGACGCCGGCGGCAAACACCTGAGCGGTACCGGACTTCCCCCAACTATTCGTCCCCCGTTCCCCCGATTGGGGGACATCTCTGTGACGCGGGCGGGCGTAACATTCCTCCCGAGGCGTGGAACCGCGCCGCTTGCCGATACGTTCACGTCTGCGGCTAGGAAGAGTTCAATGTGCGCGCTCAGCAACAAATGGACGGGGGTTGTTGCCTACCTCGCGTTTGTTGCGGGCGTTTTCGTTCTTTGCGCCCATCTTTCGAGCCACGTGGCAAGACAGGCGATCGCCGTTGCCGTGACCTACCTCCCCGAGCAGGGACCACGCTCGCTTTCGCTCGTCGAACGACGACAGATTGATGCTGCTCAAGGCGTGCAGCCACGCAGCCAGACCGCCGAGACCAAGGAGGTGGTGCTGACGATGCCCGCGATCCCGCCGCAAGTTATGGCTGCTCAACTGGATCGCTCCGAGAGAGCCGATCTCATCGTTGCGCAGCCGTCTACCCGCCCGGCCCGCTACAGATCCCGTCGTGTTGCCTCGCGCGCCTCGCTGACCGCGGCCGAAGAATTCGGACGGCGCTTCGGCGTTCTCACCCTGGCCGCCCGCTGAGTCGAGTCTGCGCCGTGCGTGCGCTCCAAGATGGGGCGAAGCCGCCCGCGACGACGCCTCCTGCGTCTGCTCCTGTCACCTAGCCGACATCGCGTGCGGATCCTGCAGGCCGACGTGCCGGCTGCGGCACTTGGACCATCTGCAGCAATTTTGTGACTCGTCAGTGACGTGTATTGATCTTCATTGTAGTCTCGGTCTATTCATTTGGTCATAGCGCCCCGCAGACATCCAAGACGCGTGTCTTTGAGGATTGCCTGGAGACGTGGTCATGCAGGAACGGCGCATAAATGCCATTTCCGACTATGCGTGGGGAGCCGCGACGCCCAACGCCTCAGAAGCCTCAAGCTCAAAGGGCGCTGGCCGCATGCTGGGTCTTCAAGGAGGGACCAGTCTCGGAGTCCAGGAGTTGCTCCGGAAGCTCGCGTGGCAATGGCAGGCACAAGGACTTCGAATAGCGGGCGTGGTGGAAGAGCAGGCCGAGGGCACGCGCAAAGGAGCGGGCGGAGTCGTGCTGCGGAGCCTCGTTTCAGGCGCCGAATATGCCCTCTATCAGGACCTCGGGCCACTCTCGACGGCATGCTGCCTCGATCCGGGAGGCGTTTCCGAAGCTTGCCAGGCCGCACTCGACGACATCGCGAGGAGCGATGTCGTGGTGTTGAGCAAATTCGGCAAGCTTGAGGCGGACGGGGGCGGATTGCTCGATGCCTTCATCGTCGCGGCCGAGCACAATCGCCCTGTCTTGACTTCGGTGTCTTCCCTGTTCGGCGAGCGCTATCTCGAGTTCGTCGGCCCGTGGGGCGCTCTCGCTCCCCCTGAAGAGGGACTGCTCCATACCTGGTTCAGGCATGTCATGCGTGCGGCCAGCTGCGCTTAGGCACAGCGTCGATTGCATCATCGGGTTCTTGTGATCGTTTTCTCCCGAGACGAGGCGACGGCTGCTTTGCCGGCTCATCGGGATGGTTCCGCAGATAATAACGGATAGCAGGATGAGCTTGACGGATGCCGCCTTCGCGGCATCGAACGCGAGACGCGATGTCGCGAATTCGGAGTTTCACTCGATAGCGGAAGCGGTATATTTGTCTGACTAGAGCGCTGTCCAACCAGGAGTGTCCGATGACTTTGCTTCGCCGCCACGTTTCGTCTGGATTGGTATTGTCGCTGCTTGGCGCCGCGATCGTGGCAGCGGTCCCCCAGAGGGCTCGTGCTGAGGCGGCCGAACAAGGGACCGACGTCGTCGTGTTCGCGGCGGCGAGCCTCAAGAACGCGCTCGATGCGGCAAATTCGCAATGGCAGACGGACACGGGCAAGAAGGTGGTTGTCTCATATGCGGCGACCTCTGCGCTCGCCAAGCAGATCGAGCAGGGCGGGCCGGCCAACGTCTTCATCGCCGCCGATCTCGAGTGGATGGACTACCTTGCCAAGAAGGACCTCATCGATCCGGCAAGCCGGTCGAACCTCTTCGGCAACCGGCTGGTGCTGATCGCGCCCAAAGGCAAAGCCTCCCCGCTCGAGATCAAGACGGGCTTCGATCTTGCCAAGGTCGTAGGCGATGGGCGCCTTGCTGTCGGACAGGTCGAGTCGGTGCCTGCGGGCAAATACGCCAAGGCGGCGCTCAGCAATCTCGGTGTCTGGGACAGCGTTGCGGGCAAGCTCGCGCAGACGGAGAATGTCCGCGCCGCGCTTGCGCTCGTTGCCCTCGGGGAAGCGGCGGCCGGGATCGTTTACCAAACGGACGCTGCCGCTGACAAAGCCGTAGAAATCATCGGGGCATTTCCTGAGGATTCGCATCCTCCGATCATATATCCTGGTGCCCTGACCATGGGTGGAGCGAACGAGAACGCCGCGTCACTACTGAATTTCCTGAAATCGGAGAAGGCAAAGCCCTTCTTCGAGGCGCAGGGGTTCACGATCCTGCGCTAATCTGTGAAGCCCCGAGAGGAGACGGACTTACTTTGGAGCAAACCTTCGCGCTCGGACCGGAGGAGTGGCAGGCGATCTCGCTCAGCCTCAAGGTGGCGACCGTCGCCACGCTGGTGAGCCTGCCATTCGGCATCTTCATTGCGCATGCACTTGCGCGATGGAGCTTTCCCGGAAAATCCCTCCTTAACGGGCTGGTTCACCTCCCTCTCATCATGCCGCCCGTCGTGACGGGATTTGTCCTCCTGCTGCTGTTTGGCAAGCAGGGCCCGCTTGGCCAATTCTTTGCCCACTATTTCGGCCTCGTGTTCTCGTTTCGCTGGACCGGTGCGGCGCTGGCGTGCGGCATCATGGGATTTCCGCTGCTGGTGCGCGCCGTTCGCCTGTCGATCGAATCGGTCGAGCCGAGACTGGAGCATGCCGCGGCGACGCTCGGTGCTTCGCCCATTTTGGTCTTCGCGACCATCACCTTGCCGCTGGCCATTCCCGGCATCATCGCCGGCATGATCCTGGCATTTGCTAAGGCCATGGGGGAGTTCGGGGCGACGATTACGTTCGTGTCGAACATTCCCGGGGAGACGCAGACAATACCTTCTGCCATCTATACGTTCACGCAGGTGCCCGGCGGCGACGCCGGGGCGCTCCGCCTGACGCTCATATCCGTCGCCATCTCGATCGGGGCGCTGCTCGCGTCGGAGGCGCTGGCACGGCAAGTGGGACGGCGCGTCGAGGCGGCATGACGATCGAGATCGACGTCAGGCACAGGCAGGGAGGTTTCCTGCTCGATGCGAGCTTCTCGGTCGACAACGGAACTGTTGCACTGTTTGGCCCCTCTGGCGCCGGAAAGACCACCCTCGTCAATGCCGTTGCGGGGCTCGTGCGCCCTGATCGCGGGCGTGTCGTGGTCGACGGGACGATACTGCTGGATACGACGAGGGGGGTCGACATCGCGCCCTATCGCCGGCGCATCGGCTATATCTTTCAGGATGGCCGGCTGTTTCCGCACCTTACGGTGCGGCAGAATTTGTCGTACGGGAGATGGTTCTCCGAGGTCGTGGCAAGGGCAGGGCCTATGGAGCGAGTTGTCGAGATGCTCGGCATCGGCCATATCCTTGCTCGCTATCCGCAGGGATTGTCAGGCGGAGAAAAGCAACGTGTCGCCATCGGGCGCGCACTTCTCTCGGGGCCGCGGCTCATGCTGATGGACGAGCCACTCTCCTCGCTCGACGAGCAGCGCAAGGAGGAGATCCTGCCTTACATCGAGAGACTCAGGGACGAGACGGGCATTCCGATCATCCTCGTCAGCCACTCGGTGAGCGAGGTGGCGCGCCTTGCAACATCGGTGGTGCTTCTGGCGGAGGGCCGGGTTCGCGCTGTGGGCGCGCCGTCGCAGGTGCTGCAGAACGTGGAGGTGACGAAGCTCACCGGCAATCCTCTCGACAGGAGCGTCATCGAGGCGCGTGTCACGCGTCACGACGAAGGCGCCGACGTTTCGACTCTGATGTCCGCCGCGGGAACCTGGATCGTGCGCCGAGTCGATGCTCCGCTGGATGCTACCGTGCGAATCGTCGTCGACCCGACGGACGTGATCCTCGCCAAGGAGGAGCCGAGGGCGGTAAGTGCGCTCAATTGCTTCTCAGGGCGCATCACCGGGTTGCGGGACAGAGGCACGCTGCTCGACGTTGACGTCGACTGCGGCGGGGACCTGATTACATCCCGCATCACGCAATTCTCCGCGCAGCGGCTCGGTCTTAGCAAAGGAGAAGGGATCCATATTCTGATCAAGGCCGTGGCGCTCGATAAGCGTGCGGGCGCCGCGGGCTTCGGCAAGAGCGCCGGTCCGGGCGGCGGCGTATCCGAGTGAGTCGGCTTGCGCGCCACTATTGAGAGATGCTTTGTAGGCTGACGCCAAAAACGGCAGCGCCTCATTCTGCCAGCGGGCGGAGCGTGATCGCGGCCCAGGGGCCAAGAAAAATGAAGACCAAGAAAGCAGCCAAAGCACCAGGGAAGGCGACGGTGAGCCGCCAGCGGGCCATTTCTGCCCAGGGCCCCTTGTCGCGGGCTACGCTCGTCGTTCGCATCAGGTTTCCGGCCGAGCGCCAGCTCGGTCCCGGAAAGATCGAGCTTCTCGAGGGGATCGAGCGCACGGGCTCGATTTCGGCCGCAGCTCGCGAGATGAATATGTCCTATCGCAGGGCGTGGCTGCTCGTCGACGAGATCAGCCACCTCTTCAGCCGCGCAGTGGTGACGAGATCCATCGGCGGCTCGCACGGGGGCGGTGCGCAGCTCACGGATTTCGGACGGGCGCTCGTCGCGGCCTTTAGGCGTATCGAAGCGCGCACCATGTCGACGATCCGGGAAGAGCTCGCGGCGTTTGAATCGGATTTCACGGCTGTTTGACTGAGGGCTATATATTCCGGGAGATTGCGCCGGAGCTTGCGATCTCGCGAGAAATCGGTCTTCTATGCGGAGTGGCTGTATTGGCTGCGGGCCTTGCAATTGCATGGAGGGCGGAGATGAAAATCAGTGCACGAAACGTCTTGAAGGGCACCATCGTGAAGGTGAAGAAGGGCTCGACGACCGCCCACGTCGAGCTCGAGGTCGGAGATCAAGTCATCACCGCGTCGATCACGAACGAGGCGGTCGAGGAGCTGGAGCTCAAGAAGGGCATGGCCGCGTCCGCCGTGATCAAATCCTCCGATGTCATGATTGCCGTGAAATGATGGGCGCAGGCGAGCCGCGGGCGTTCGCTCTCATGCGGGCCGTTGCTCGCAGTTAGCGAGAATGCACAAGGCGGATGCGAGCGGACGACAAGTTCGGGTTCCTGCTCGCGGCCTCCTTCAGTGCCTCATACGTGGCATCTGCGAGCGCGTGCCCGCGCTCGTCGATCCCCATCCAGCGCGCTTTCCTGCCGCGCGGATCGATCTCGACGACCTTCACGCCGGCCGGCACGTCGATATCGTCACGCACAATTCCGCGGAGGATGCCGTCCATCTGCGCCTCGATGAGCTGCGAGCCGATGCGGCCAAGTGGAAAGCCCTTGAAAATGCGTTTGCCGACGTCGAGCGCTGTCCGCCACCGGCCGGCCTCCTCCGAGTAGATGAAGCGCTCCTTGCCGAGGCCTCCGAGCTTTCGGCTGATGCCGTCGGCTACCTCCGTCCGGCCAGCCGACAGCACTATCCCTTCCTGGCCGGGCCTGGTTTCGATGGCGACATCGCAGTTCGCGCCCACCGTAAAGCCTGGCCCCAGCCCAATGGTGGTCCCGGCCAGATGGCGAAGATCGGGGGTGACGGCCTTCTTCTGCATGCGTGCATCGATTAACGCCGCAATTTCGCCAAGTGCAAACAGCTCGGACAGGCCCAGCTGCGTCACCACAATGTGCTCATGGGCGTGCATCTCGGCTCGCATCGAGACGGTGTTGTCGACATTCACGGCCGTCAGTCCGGCGACCACCACCGAGTCATCGTAGAGTGCATCGAAAAATGACATGCCGCGGCGGATGACGGGCGGATTGGGGTCATGGAACATGGCCACGCCGTAGCCCGCTCGATGCAGGCGCACGGCAATAGCCGAGGCAATCTCATTGATGCCGAGAATGACCGCGGCCGGCCGGCGGGGTCGGCGCAAGCTAGGGACGGATCGGGATTCGTGAGCCATGGTCACCTCAGGAATGCTCGCGCGTCGGCTCCGCAAGGCCCGTGCCAAGCGAGTCGAATGGAGTCCTTGGAGATCCTGTCTGGAAACTCAGGAAAATCGCGCGCCAGTGGGCCGGTTACCGACAACGCACGATATTCCCATGCAAACATAACGATGTGCTCGTGTCGCTAACCCGACATTGTCACTGCTGTGGGTTGATGATGGGTCTTGCGGGTTCCAAATAAGGGTTTCTGACGTCTGGCGTCTCGAGAGTTACAAAAAAATGACACCGCCGACGGGATCCATGATGCAGTGCGCTATATCCGCTTGACTCATGATATATCCAAAAGGATATAACGAGCATTGCTTTGAGTAAGGGTGAGTACGGGGGTTGGGGTCATGCGTAGGTATGTGCGCGCGGCGCTTTGCAGCGTGGTGATGGGAGCACTTGTTTCAACGGCACGGGCCGAGGACGCGCCGGCGACTGCGGCGGGGGATGTCTCGGCCTCCGAGGCGACGCCACTCCCTCCAATCGAAGTCTCGTCGCCCTCAGAGCCGATCGCCAAGAAGAAGGCGAGCAAGAAGAGCGGGCAAGGCGGGGCAAACGGGGCGACGCCCGGCGCCGGTTCGGGATCTTCCACGGATGGCGAAGGCGGGGCGACAGACGGCACGCCCGGCATCTTCACGCTTGGCCAGCTCGATATGATCGGCGGGTCGACCGTCAGCAACCAGGCGATGTGGACGTTCAACACCAATACTCTCGAGCAGGCGGCCGCATTGGCGCCGGGCGTGTCGATGGCTAACTACGGCGGCTCGCGCAACGAGCGCGACGTCTACGTGCGCGGCTTCGACCGCTGGCGCGTGCCGCTGACGGTGGATGGCGTGCGCATCTATCTGCCCGCCGACAACCGGCTCGATCTCAATCGTTTTCTAACTCCCGACCTCGCCGAGATCCAGATCGAGAAGGGTTACGTCTCCGTGCTCAACGGCCCCGGCGGTTTGGGAGGAGCCATCAACCTCGTCAGCCGCAAGCCGACGAAGGCGTTCGAGGCGGAAGCGCGTGTGGGGTCCACTTTCGATGGAGATCTCGCGGGGCGCAACTCGGTCAGCGGATATGGCATGGTGGGAACCAGAGTGGACACGGGCTACGCGCAGATCAGCGGGACGATCCTCGATCTCGACCATTGGAACCTTTCGGACGACTTCACGGCGACCAAGTTCGAGGACGGCGGCCTGCGCGACGGCTCCAACACACGGGATTGGCGGATCAATGCCAAGGTCGGCTACACGCCGAATGCGACCGACGAATACGCGATCAGCCATACGTCGCAATCAGGAGAGAAAGGCGCGCCGCTCCACGTCTACGGCGAGTCGTCGCAGCGATATTGGAAGTGGCCGACCTGGGACATCGACAGCCTCGCGGGCTTCACATACACGAAGCTCGGCGAAGCGTCCTACGTGAAGACCAACGCGTATTACAACACGCTCCAGAACTCGCTCAGCTCATTCGACGACATAACCTATACGACGCAGAAGAAGAACGGATCGACGCCGGCCCAAAGGCCGCCGTCCTTCAACAGCTGGTACGACGATTATGCCTACGGCGGCATGGTCGAGCTCGGGACCAATCTCATTCCCATGAACACGCTCAAGGGCGTGGCCCACTACAGGTTTGATCATCATGGCGAGCACGACCACAACTACCCGGACGATCCGACAGGCTACGTCGAGCCGATGCAATACTCGGAGGAGCGCAATTGGTACTACGCGCTCGAGAATACCTTCCATGCGACGCCGTGGTTCGACATCGTCGGCGGCGTGAGCAACGACCACGCGAAGCTGCTCAAGGCGGAGACGTTCACGAACGCCAAGGTCATGCAACAGTATCCCACCGGGGAGGGCGAGGCCTGGAATTGGCAGTCGGCCGCCATCCTGCGCTACGGCGATGACGGGAAGCTCTACGTCAGCATCTCCAACCGGACGCGTCTTCCAAACCTCTTCGAGCGATTCTCGACGCGCTTCGGCGCTGCGGTCCCCAACCCCGATCTCGATCCAGAGCAGGCGACCAACTATGAGATCGGCTGGAGCGACACGTTCAACGGCAAGCTCAAGGTCTCCGGTGCGGTGTTCTATACGGAGATCAAGGATTTCATCGACGTTGTCTATCTCGATGCCGCGCGAACGACGAGGCAGAACCAGAATATTGGAGACGGTACGAACAAGGGCTTTGAATTCTCGGTTGACTACGATCTCGTGCCCGGATTGCGCATCGGCGGCAATTACACGTACCTGGATCGCGAGATCAACAATCCGGCGGATCCGTTCCTGCGACCGACGGGCACACCTGAGCACGAAGGCTTCGTCTATCTCGCCTGGGTCGCGACGCGCGATCTCACCATCACGCCGAGCCTCGAGCTGGCCAGCGACAGATGGAGCCTCGTGACCAGGGCGGGCGTTCCTGCGAATATCAACTACATCCACATCGGGGCCTACACGCTGGTCAATCTCGACGTGGAGTATCGCGTCAACGAGACCTTCACGCTCTCGGCCGGCGGCCAGAACCTCACCGACGAGGACTACATGCTGGCCGAGGGCTTTCCGGAGCCGGGCAGGCAGTTCTTCGCCAATGCGCGAGCCCAATTCTAGTCCGAATCTGGGCGCGACGAACGGCGCAGAGCCACCTGCAGTAGGGTGCACGATGCCATGATGGTCGAGCCGATGGCCACTTCGGTCAACGGCTCGACCTCGGCAACCAAAGCGTTCGGGTAAGGAGCACGAGAAAATGAAGCGCTTTCTGACAATTGCGATGTTCGCGATGGGGCTGTGCTTCGGTTCGCAAGTGCAGGCGGCAGAGGATGCTGGTTGCGCGGGGTTCACGTGGGCGCTCGATGCGGAGCTGTCGTGGGTGGCGTCGTCCGATGGCGTGTCGCTCGAGAGCGGAGCGTCGCTGCCGGCGCCGCCTCAGAAGGCGATCACGCTGGCGCTTCAGCCCGCCAAGTCGGTAACTCTTCCCGTCACGTCGGGTATCAAGAAGCAGGCGCTGGGAGCCGACACGCACTCGGGCTGGCTCACGCTCGACGGCGTAGCGAAGCCCGGCCTCTATCAGATCTCGCTCTCTCACGAAGGCTGGATCGATGTCGTGCAAAAGGGGGCGCTCGTGCCCTCGAAGGCTTTCACCGGGCGCAAGGAGTGCGCTCCGATCCACAAGAGCGTCCGCTTCGAGATCGGCCCGGGGCCGGTGACGGTTCAGATCAGCGGCGCTCCGTCGCAGACCGTGAAGGTTGCAATTCGCGAGGCGAACTAGGCATCGTGCGGAAGGCACTTCGGTGTCACCACCTGTATATAGCGTGACCTGCATATAGTGTGATCTTGCGTTGGTCTTTCATTGTCATTGGGGTTGGGGCGGCATGCGCAAGGAGGATGATGTCGGCGCCCGCGTCGCCACTGTGGGAGACGAGAGCCCCGAGGCCGTCGAGGCCGCGATCGAACGTTCAGTCCGCCGCTTCTACGACATGGCGCACGCCGATCCGCTCCTGGGGCCCGTGATGAGGTCCATTGTCGATTTTGAGAAGCATGTCGGCATCGTTTGCGATTTCTGGTCGCATGCGCTTCTCGGCACTGATCGGTATCAGGGAAAGGCCTACCCGCCGCACGCGTCGCTGCCGATCAGGCCGGAGCACTTCGAGCGCTGGCTCGCGCTCTTTTCCGAGGCAACTTCCGCCGAGCTTTCCGCGGCGCATGCCCGCCAGGCCATGGAAAAGGCGCAGCACATGGCGCGGAGCTTCATGGCCGGGATGTTTCCTTTCGAAGGTCTTGATGGGCGCGACATCAGGCGTCCCCAAATCATCCTTGCGACACGGGGCTGATGGTTTACGCGCAAGAGCGCATCCGCATGCGCTGCTGATGTACATCTGATATCCGCATGGGCGCTTGCTTGACGATTGCTGACTAATAGAGTCATCTATCTCCGGATTGACGGCGATCGGCCGGAGCCCATATTTCTGCAGCCCATGCTGACAGCGCGGCGGAGATCGCGGCGCCAAAGCAGAATACGACCGTGTCGCGTCGTCGGTGACAACGCATGAGATCCTTCTTTCGCCTGCACTTCCCGCGTCCGCGCGGCCTCTTCCTGCCGTCTCTGGCGGCGGGCCTTCTCGCGCTGTCGCTCGGCTTCGCATGCTCGGGGCGGGACCCGGCTCTTGCGGAGGGCCCGTCGCTCGATAGCGTCGAGAAGCTGGGCGGGGCGCTGTTCTCCGACGTCAACCTCTCGAAAAACCGCTCGCAGGCCTGCGTCAGCTGCCACTCTCCGCAGCTCGCGTTCACCGATCCGCGCGAGACGCCAAACGTCGGCGGCGCGGTCTCCATCGGCGACGACGGGCGCTCGCTTGGCGACCGCAATGCGCCGACCGCCGCCTACGCGAGCCTCGCACCCGACTTCCACTTCAAGGCCGACGGCAAGCCGGCGGGCGGCCTGTTCCTCGACGGGCGCGCTAAGACTCTCGAGGAGCAGGCGGGCGGCCCGCCGCTCAATCCGATCGAGATGGGAATGCCCGACAAGGCGAGCGTCGTCGCACGGCTCAAGGAGAACCCGGCCTACGTCGCGGCCTTCGGCGCGCTGTTCGGCGCAAGCGTTCTTGACGACAGCGAGCAAGGATATGGTGCGATGAGCAAGGCGATTGCCGCCTTCGAGCGCACGGCCGATTTCTCCCCGTTCGATTCGAAATACGACCGCTATCTTCGAGGCGAAGCCAAGCTCACCGAGCAGGAGGAGCTGGGGCGCGTCCTCTTCTTCTCGTCGCAGTTCACGAACTGCAGCCAGTGTCACAGGTCGAACGCACAGGGCGGCACGGAAAAGGAGCTCTTTTCCAACTTCGAGTATCATAACATCGGCATCCCGACGAACCATGCCGTGCGTGCCGCGAACGGCAGCAAGGCGGGTCACGTCGATCACGGGCTGCTCGCCAACTCGGCCGTCACGGACCAGGCCTTCGACGGAAGGTTCAAGGTGCCGACGCTGCGCAACGTCGCCGTTACCGGACCCTACATGCACAACGGTGTCTTCAAGGACCTGCGCACCACCGTGCTCTTCTACAACAAGTACAACAGCCGGAACCCGAAGCGGCAGATCAATCCCGAGACGGGGGCGCAGTGGGAGGAGCCGGAGGTGCCTGCAAACCTTTCGATGAAGGAGCTTGAGAGCGGACCGGCTCTCGACGACAAGCGCGTCGATGCGCTCGTGGCCTTCCTCAAGACGCTCACCGACAGGCGCTACGAGTCCCTCCTCGGCAATTGAGTCGTCCGCTCGCGACGAGATGCACTGTCCTCCACAGCAAATTTGAACAGCACATCTTGGGGCACTCCTTCGCGTGCGCCGCGACTCGGTCCAAAGCTTTGCGGTCCTTGTCGCCGCAACTCCGGGTCTGCCGATGAGCCTTCTCTACAATGTTCTCTATGCGGCGCATGCGCGCGGCACGCACCACAAGCTCGCTCTCGATGCGCTCGCCACCCTCGACGTTCCAGATGCCCTTCGCTGGCGTCGCCTCGTCCTCAAGAACGCTCCGGCCTACATGGCGGGGGCCAAGGCGCCCGACGACGTGTTCAAGGATTTCAAGAACCACGTGCTTCACCCACGCGACGGGTTCTGGGGCGGGGCGCCGGGGGCGGCGCGAGCCTGGTACGCGAAGACCGTCGATCTGCTCAAAGCATCGGACTGGAGCCAGGCCGTGCATGCGGCGGGCGTGCTGAGCCACTATGTGACCGATCCGGTGCAACCCTTTCACACCGGCCAGTCGGAAGCAGAAAGCTCCATTCATCGCGCGTTCGAATGGAGCACGGCCAAGTCCTACGAGGATCTTGTGGCCATCGCGGCTGCTGGGCCGGCGCCGGTCATCGCGGCAGCCGACGGCGAGGATTGGCTCGAGGAGATGCTGCGCGCGGCGGCGCTCCGCTCCAACGCATTCTATGAGAAGTGTCTCGTGCACTATGACATCAACAAGGGGGCCGTCGATCCGCCGGCGGGCCTCGACGACGTCTCGCGGCGGATCGTGGGCGGGCTCATCCGCTATGCGTCGGCACTTTTCTCTTGTGTGTTGTCGCGCGCGATCAGGGAAGCCAACGTCACACCCCCAGATGTCTCGCTCACGCTCGATACCGTGCTCGCGACCTTGCAGATCCCGGTCAAGGTGCTGGCCAACCGGCTCGCCGACAGAGCGGAGCGGGAGCAGGTTCTCAGCATGTACGACGAGCTGCGCGCCACCGGAACCGTGGAGGCGAGCCTTCCGGAAGACGACCGCACGGTGCGCGATCTGCATGCTGTCGAGGTCGCCGGGAAGGCCAGGGCCATCCAGACGGATGCGATGCAGCCAAGCGCCGATCCGGTCGCGAATGCGCCGAATAAGGGTCAATCTCCCGCGCGCCTCTCAGATCGCATCGAGTCGGCGCGCCGCGATGAGGGCGCGCGGACCAGCGCCCCTCGGCTCGGCCTCGCGGACGATGTCGTCGACGCGCCATCCATTGGGCCACGCATGGCGGAGCGGCTCGCGGTGCTCGGGATCAAGACCGTTGCCGATCTGTTGGTCTGCGATCCCGAAGCGGTCGCCGGCCAGCTCGAGGTCTCGTACGTGAAGTCCCACGACGTGGCCAGCTGGCAAGCGCAGGCCCGGCTCGTCCTCGCCGTTCCCGGGCTCTCGGGGACCGGCGCCCAGCTTTTGGTCGGGGCCGGCTATCGGGAGCCCGCTGCTATTGCGGCGGCCGAGCCCGCCCAGCTCCTCGAGAACGTGCAGGCGTTTGCGGCGGGTGCAGCGGGCCAGCGCATTCTGCGCGACAGGAAGCCCCCCGAGAGCGCGCAGATCACGGAGTGGGCCGAGAACACGCGGCGCGCATTGGCGGCGTAGTGCGGAGCACGGCGTCCAAGCGGAGCTTGGCTTCGCCAAGACGCCATGACGCCGGGACAGGCTCTTTCCGGAAGCACTCTAGGCGACGGCGGCCATTTTGCCGGCGCGGCTCTCGAAATGGCGCGCGAGCTCGTCGGCCGGGCAAGGACGCCCGAACAGGTAGCCCTGGATCTCGCTCATACCTTCGTCGCGGGCATGCTTGAGCTGCTCTTCCGTCTCCACGCCCTCGGCCACGGTCTCGATGCCGAGGTCGCTGCCGAGGCTCGCGATGGCGCGAACGATGGCGCGGGCCGCCAGGCTTCCGGAGGCGAGATCGGCGATGAAGCAGCGATCAACCTTGATCTTGTCGAAGTGGAACGTGCGCAGGTAGCTCAGAGAGGAGTAGCCGGCGCCGAAGTCGTCGAGGGTGATGCGCGCGCCCATGCGATGGATCTCGTCGAGGATGGCAAGCACCGCATCGCTGTTCTTGAGAAGAACGTTCTCGGTCACCTCGATCTCGAGCCTGCTGGCCGCGAGCCCCGAGGCCGCAAGCGCATTGAAGATCATCTTGGGAAGCATGGGGCTCTTGAACTGTGTGGCCGAGAAGTTGATCGCGACCTTGATGTCGGCGGGCCACTTGCTTGCTTCGGCGCAGGCATGACGCAGCACCCAGTCGCCGATCGGCGCGATGAGCCCGGTCTCCTCGGCAAGAGGAATGAACTCGGATGGCAGGATGAGACCGCGCTCGGGATGGCGCCAGCGCAGAAGCGCCTCGCAGGCCGCGATCGCGTTGCGCTCAAGATTGAGGATCGGCTGATAGTGGAGCTCGAACTCGCCTTTGACGAGCGCCCGCCTCAGATCCCGCTCCAAGCTGCGGCGAACTTGCAGGTCCTCGTTCATTTCCTGCTCGAAGAAGTGATAGGTGCCGCGCCCTGCCGTCTTCGAGCGGTAGAGGGCGATGTCGGCATTCTGCAGGAGCTTGGCCTGATCGGTGCCGTCGCGCGGCGAGACCGCGATGCCGATCGACGTGCCGACGAGGACCTGATGCCCGGCGATCTCATACGGGGCGGTGATCTTCTCGATGAAGCGTTCCGATAGAACGGCTGCCTCCTTGAGCGGGTCCGCCGACACCTGCACCACGACGAACTCATCGCCGCCGATGCGTGCAACGGTGTCGGTCTTTCGGACGCAGCTCCTGAGCCGTTCGGCCACCGCCTGCAAAAGCTGGTCACCAACCGCGTGGCCGAGGGTGTCGTTTACTTCCTTGAAGCGGTCGAGATCGAGACAGAGAACGGCTACGCTCTCGCCTGCGTGGGCCGAGAGGAGGGCCTGATCGAGGCGCTCGCCGAGAAGCGTGCGGTTGGGCAGGTCCGTCAGCCCGTCATGGAGTGCAAGATGCGCAATTCTGTCCTCCAAGCGAAGACGGTGCGTGATGTCCTCATGGGTCGAGACCCAGCCGCCGTTCTCCACGGGACGGCGCACCACGGTGATCGACTGGCCGGTGGCAAGCTTGTGTACGCTTTCGGCGATTGCAGACACGCCGAAGACGTTCTCGGGCCGGTACTCGGCCGGCATGCCATCTTGATAGATGCCGTTGGCAAAGCGGTGCTCGAGGACCGCCGCCAGCGGCGTTCCGGGCACGCAGAGCTCCGGCGGGAGCTTGTACATCTGTGCGTACTTGTCGTTGCAGATGACGACCTTCTGGTCGCCGTCGAACATGACGAGGCCTTGCGACATATTCTCGAGCGCCGCGTCCAGCTTGCGGTTCTGGGCGCTAAGCTGAGCCTGCTGCTTCTTGTTTTCCGTGATGTCCATGCGAAGGCTCATGTAGCCTCGCAGCTTGCCGTCGCTGTCTCTCACTGCCGTGTTGATGCAGTGAACCCAGTAGTATGATCCGTCCTTGGCGCGGTTGCGAACCTCTGCCTGCCAGACGTCGCCTTTGGCGAGCGTGGCATACATCTCCTTCCAGAAGCTCTTGGGATGAAGGCCCGAGTTCACGAGTGCGTGGGTCTTTCCGACGATCTCTTCGCGCGAATAGCCGCTGACACGGCAGAAGTTGTCGTTGATCTCCGTGATGGTTCCGCGGGCGTCGGTTTCCGAGATGATGGCAAGCCGATCGATGATCGAGGTCTGGAGCTTCAGCCGAGTGAGTGCTGCTGCAAGCGCGTCGGCCTGCGCGTTCTTGGCCTGCAGGGCGCTGTCGAGCTCGCGCGCCGTGCGCGCGGCGCTTTCGCTTGCTTGCGAGGCGGAGGCAACAAACGGCCGCACGAACCATAGGTAGACGATCGGCGAGGTGAAGAGCGTCAAGGCCGCGGCGTCGAGCAGGCGCATGGGCAGCGCGCTGAGCTCGAGGCTGCCGCCAGAAAGCACGGCCATGAGGAGCACTTCGATGGCGAAGATCGCGGCGCCGATCTGGGCCACGAGAAAGGCCACCTGTCTCGGGACCGGCGGTGCGCTCAGTAGTGTGCTTGCCATGACGTGGCCTTGGCGTGTGTCTGTATCGTTGGGGGCGGCTGACTTTTCGTCATTGTGCCGTGCGAAGAGGCGTGCATGCGCCGGCCAAATGGAAGCTATTTGCCGCGGCGCACTTATTTGGAATTTGAATTGAACGGGTAAACTTACGCTTATTGCGCGTGATTAATATTTTGCTTTGAATTGTGCCCGATGCATCGATCAGGCTGGCCGGCGCAAGCCTCGATTGAGGAGCGGGGAATGGCAGCGATTGGAGATTGCGGGGTGCGGTCTTTGCGGCTCTATTGATCCGTGAAAAGACGGCTTTTTTTTCGGAAGAGCTCTAGGCGCGTTCGCGGGGGCCGTCCAAAGGCTGAAAGGTAACGCAGAGCAGGTCCAGCTCCGACTCCTCAATGGGCAGACCAATTGCCTTGCAAAGGCACCTCGTGAAAGCGGGCTCAGCACCGGGACGCTGCCTGCGTGTAAGGAGGAAGCAGCAGTCTCTGCAGCAGCCAACGGGCTTCCAAGGCTGGCCCTCCGCCAAGTGTGCGACGACGTCTCGCAGGGCATTGCGCAGCGTCAGCTTGGCCTGCTCATCGAGCGCGTCGATGACGTCGATCAGCCCGTAAATCGGGTCCTCGTTGAGCACCTTGTGGCCCATGGCCGTGATGCGCAGGAGGGAGCTGCGGCCATCGCGGGCCGACTTTTCGCGCTCCAGATAGCCGTCCTTCTCCAAGGTCTTGATTGTCTGCGATGCGGTTCCCCGGGTGGTCGCCTGATAGGCCGCAAATCCCGACAGCGTCCGCGAGAAGGAATTTGCGCGGGCAAAGAACCTCAACGCCATCCACTGCGAAGATGTGAGCTTGCCACCTTCCCGCTCGGCCAGCATAACGCGCGCCGCCTGAACCAGCAGCTCCACGACCTCTTGCGTCAGCATCCCGTCTACCTCAGTCCCTTCGGGGGAACCTTAAAGCATCAAATTCGTGCGATCAGTCAACTGATTTGGTAGGCGTGTGTCCGAGTACAGAGCGCCGTCGGGAGCCGGTCTCTGGGGCTTGCGGGCTCATTCCCACGGAGATGGTATGGTGATCGCAGGTGGTGCGGGAATGCCCGCCTTAGATAATTTCGAAGCGCTGGCAATAATTAGCGACAGCGAAGCAGATGTCACCGCCATTGTTTGCATTCACGTTTTTTTCCAAGTCGCTTAATCCAGCCTTCAGTGGTGGCGCTGTTCTATTGAGATGAAAGAGCGAATTGCGATCGCCAATAATATTCCGTAGTCAGATTTGTTTCACTTCCAAACCCACGCGGTCGGAGTGACAGATCTGACGGGGCCGATCTACTCAAGCGAGCCGTGTTCATGGCAAGTAATCATACTGAAGGCGACGAGCAGGCGGCGAAGCTGCGCCTCGCCGCTGCCGTCTTTACCAGCACGCAGGAGGGCATCGTGATCACCGACCCTGCGGGTCGAGTGGTTGCGGTGAACCCGGCCTTCTGCGCCATGAGCGGATACGGTACCGATGAGATGCTGGGTCAGACGATGCGTCTTCTGCAGTCCGGCCGGCAGGGGCCCGAATTCTATCGGCAGATGTGGCAGCAGATCCGCAATAATGGGTATTGGCAGGGCGAGATCTGGAATCGGCGCAAGAGCGGCGAAATCTATCCGGCGCTACTGACGATCAGCTCGGTTCGTTTCGAGAACGGTAAGATCGCGAACTACGTCGGGAGCACGACAGATCTGAGCCGCATCAAGACGTCTGAATTGCAGCTGGATCATCTGGCTCATCATGATCCGCTTACGAACCTGCCCAATCGGCGGTTGCTCGATCAGCGGCTCGAGCGGGCCATAGCGCGGGCCAGGCAATGCAATCACAAGGGCGCCGTTTTATTCATGGATATCGACGGGTTCAAGACCGTCAACGACAGTCTCGGCCATACGGTCGGCGATGAGCTCCTGATACAGGTTGCGGAGAGATTGCGCGGGTCCTTGCGTGCCACCGACACGCTCGCACGATTCGGAGGCGACCAGTTCGTGGTGCTGCTCGAGGAGCTGCCGAGCGCAGCGGTGGCTCCGACGGTGGAGAGAATGCTCTGCGGGCTCTCCGAGCCGTTCGATCTGTCGCAAGGCCAAGAAGTGTTCGTGCGCGCGAGCGCGGGCATCAGTCTGTTTCCGGATCACAGTGCGAACGCAGGCGAGCTCATTCAGTACGCGGATGCCGCGCTCCACCAGGCGAAGGTGAACGGCAAAGCCACTTACTGCTTCTATTCCACCGAGCTCACTTTGGTGGCGAACACGCGACTGGCCGTCGAAGCGCGGATGCGGCGCGCATTGGCGCGCGAGGAATTCGTGCTTCACTATCAGCCGGTCGTGTCCATGGCCGACGGCCATATTGCGGGTGTCGAGGCGCTCATTCGCTGGAACGATCCGAAGCGGGGCTTGCTGCCGCCGAGTGAATTCGTGCCGATCGCCGAGGAAACGGGCCTCATCATTCCGATCGGGGATTGGGTCCTGCGGACGGCTTGCCGGCAGTTGCGGTCGTGGCGATCCCAGGGAATTCACCTCGACTATGTCGCCGTCAACATCTCCGCCTGCCAGCTTCGGCACCCGGATTTCATCGAGGGAATCTCGGAGCTTCTGGCTGAGACCGAACTCGCGGGCCATGAGCTCGAGCTGGAAATTACCGAAAGCACGCTTCTCGGGCACGACAGCGAGACGATCGGAAAGCTCGAGGCACTCAAGGCGCTCGGCATCCGCCTCGCCATCGACGACTTCGGCACGGGCTACTCGTCGCTCGCCTATCTGAAGCGGCTGCCAATCGACAAGCTCAAGATCGACCGCAGCTTCGTGGTCGACATCCCGAGTGATCCCGCCGGCATGGAGATCACGGCTGCCATCATCGGCCTCGGTCGCGGCCTCGACCTCGAAGTGGTGGCGGAGGGCGTTGAAAGTGTCGGCCAGCGCGATTTTCTGCTGACGCGCGGCTGCGCTTCGGGACAGGGCTACCTTTTCAGTCAACCGGTGCCGCAGGGCAGGATCGCGACCCTCCTCAGGCATTCAAATTGCCACCGTCGAAGAAAGCCAGAAGGTCGCCTAGAGGTTTCCCGGCCCGGAACGTGAGCCGGACGCGGGATTGGCTCTGCGGATTGGAGATCGAGGCTCGAGGATCCTTGCGCGATACCCGAGCCTCTTGCGCTCTTCACGCGGCGCGGATGGTCGAGACGAATCCTTCCGCCACCTTGCGCAGCTCGTCGGCCTGGCTGCCGAGGCTCTTGGCCGAGCCCATGACCTGGGTCGCCGCCGACCCCGTCGAGGCCGCGGCCTGG
>Ga0315912_10000264_pt1 | contig 107956 bp, 72 predicted proteins | sample VfabasoilMG_FD_204469 | JGI IMG/M metagenome (GOLD analysis project Ga0315912, IMG submission 204469) | Garden soil microbial communities collected in Santa Monica, California, United States - V. faba soil | ecosystem: Environmental > Terrestrial > Soil > Garden | place: USA: California... | reverse complement strand
GGCGTAGTGCCGTGCATAACCGGCTACGAACTTCCGGCACCGAGTACTAGGTCGAGCCTTCGGGTCGTCCTCGTGCGAGCTTGCGCTGGAGGCTGCGACGATGCATGCCAAGTCGTCGAGCCGCCTCCGAAACATTGCCATCGCACTCACCCAAGACTCGCTGTAGGTGTTCCCATTCGACCTCTTCGAGGGAGGGGACGGGTGCGGCCGATGGTTCATTGGAGGATGGACCAAAGGCGCGGAGAACTTCGTCGATTTCGGCGGGTTTGGTCAGATAGTGCACAGCGCCGAGCTTGATGGCATCCACCGCGGTCGCGATGCTGCCATAGCCGGTCATGACCACGATTCGGAGTTCGGGGAGCAGGCGTCGTAGCTCTGCCACGACCTCGAGCCCACCGCGGCCTGGCATCCGAAGGTCGACGATGGCGCGATCGGGGCGCCATACCGTCGCTTCGGCGATCGCGTCTTCGTAGCGATGAGCAACGACGACCGAAAATCCACGGCGACGCAGCGCGACGCCGAGGGCCGTGCAAAACGGCTTGTCGTCATCCACGACGAGGATCGTCTCGTTACCGACCGTCGAAGGATCGCGACCTGTGGTCATCGATGGTACGCCAGAGGGTCAAGTTTGCGATGAGATCGTTCGTCGAAGGGGAAATTTTACGTCGACTCGCGTTCCGAGCGATGGTGTCGAGTGCAGTTCGATGGTTCCATCGAGTTGACGGATCTGCGCTCGCACGAGATAGAGGCCGAGGCCGGAGCCTGCAGGCTTGGTCGAGAAGAATGGATCGAAGGCGAGACTCGAGAGCTCCGCGGTCATGCCAATTCCCTCATCGCACAACTCGAGGTAGGCCGCCTCCCCACGGACATCGAGATGAAGGTCCACGCCCGCGTTCGGTGATTTTGCACGGCAGGCTTCGGCTGCGTTGGAAAGCAGCTCCCGAATGATCTGTGCCACGGCAACGTAGGGTTGATCGAGCTCGGTCGCCCGAGCCGATGCGGAGACGTGGACTCGCAACGCGACCCCGCGCAGGTCGTGGCCTTCGGCAAGCCGGGTGAGCGGCCACCTCTCGCCCAGGCCGAGCGCGTCCACGCGAGCGTCGGGGGAGGCCATACGATGCACGATCGCTTTGCAGCGGACGATTTCTTGCCGGATGGACTCGGCGGCGGCGTGCAGTTCGGCTGATTCGAGATACTCGAGCTCCCCTGCCAAGAGCGCAATCGTTCCGAGCGGAGTGCCAAGCTCGTGAGCGGCCCCCGCGGCAAGCGAACCGAGGCTCGCGAGGTGTCGATCTTCGAGGGCCGCGTCCCGCCAACGGATGAGCTCGTCCCGTTGCCGCGCAAGACGAACCGCGATCCGGTGGACGAAGATCGTCACGAGCAAGCCCGAGACTCCGAACGCAAGCCACATGCCCTGCAAGTGGCCGACGAAGTGCCCGCCGTGATCCGCATGACCGGAAGGCATCGGCGTTCCCGCGAACAACGTGGCAAAGCCGAGCAACGAGCACGTTGCAACCACCCAGGTCCAACGCGGAGAGACTTGAGTCGCAAGCGTAATCGGGACGAAGTAGAGCGTGGTGAACGGGTTCGTTGCGGCTCCGGTCATGAGAAACCAAAGCGTCATCGCGGCCGCATCGACGAAGAGATGCAACCCGGCCAGTGTCGGCGTCGATCGCCGAAGCTCGACGATGAACTTCGACGTGACGAGATTCAACGCGGACCAACCCACGAGCAGCGCGACGGGGCCCCACAGCAGAGGCGTGGCATGTCCGTTCACGAGTGGCCCAACCAGCGGAGCAAACGTCGAGGGCGCTGCACTTGCGAGAGTGATCGCGAGCGCAAACCAGGCGATGAGCACCCAGCGGGAGGTCACGAGGCCTCGCAGCGTGATATCGGCGGACCGGATCAACGCCGTCGGCTCGAGCCTCTTCGACGTACGGAAGTCGTCAACGGTCGTCATTCGAGGGCATGGTCGAATGGGGTCGAAGGGCTAGACGCAGATCTCTTGACCGAGGGCCGCGGGGCAAACGGTGGGGTCATCCGCGGCGAGTTCACAGAAGTGGATCCGGCATTCGGCGAAGTTTCCTGCATCGAGATCTTCACCGGCCCGTGGCAATGATTCGACGAGGTCGACACAGGCCATCGTCGCTTCGAGATCGTCTTCGCCGAACACCTCGTGCCATGGGTCGTGGCAGTTGACGAGCATACAGCTGCAGTATGTGACCCCGAGGTCTGCTTCCGAACCGGACTCGGTTTCGTCGTCGTGCTCGAGGCCAGTTTCGTCGTCGTGCTCGTGGCCGGTATCGTCGTCGTGCTCATGGGCGTTTTGGCAGCTGCCCTGGCCATCGTGGATGTCACAGATGAGATCATCCGAGCAATCGGAAGTCACTTCACAGGGAGCGCCCACCTCACCGCTGGAGCTCGCGCACGCCGTCATGGTCATCGTGAGTGAGCAGGCCAAGTGGACGAGGTCGTATCGACGCATGTGCGGGAGTATCGACGAAGGCAGTGGCGACGTCGTCGGCGTTCAGAGGGTGCGTCACTTGGTCGCACCCCGCGACGAGGTGTCGCGCTGGAACCCGACGCCAGCGGTTGCGCGATGTCACGTCCACCCCTTTCATCGATCTGTCCAAACCACGGCGAGAGCGATGGTGCCGAACCAACGAGATGCCGGTCCTGGATCCGCTCGACGCAAGCACGGTGACGACGCGCCGACAGAGACGTTTTTTCGCAAACACGAAGTGTGCATGAAGCGATGGCGGAGGGCCGCAGCGATTGAAGGCGAGGGCGTCCGTGGTCAGGACTTCGGACGAGGTGCCGACGTGGTCGCCAAAGCTGCGCAATGCCCCAAAGGTTGGGAGAAGTGGCGAGAACGCTGTTGCAGATATACTTTTTGGCACTCCGAGGTCGCCGGCGAGTAGGTCCGATCTGCCCGGGTGGCACTTCGAGGTCGCCGGCGAGTAGGTCCGATCTGCCCGGGTGGCACTCCGAGGTCGCCGGCGAATAGGTCCGATCTACGCGGGTGGCACTCCGAGGTCGCCGGTGAGTAGGTCCGATCTCCGGGTGCCATCCCAGCCAACCATTCCCACGGAGGCCGTGGATGCGGGCGCCCCCAGCCCGTCCGCCCGCTACTGCCGTGGTCGCGTTCGAAAGGGCGGCACGGGCCACCGGTGGTTCAAGACGAGGGAAGTGGCAAAATGCGTTCGCGGAAGGCGCGCGAGTTGGGGTGGGGCTCTCAAGCTGGTAAGCGCTGCTCGGGAAAGTCTCGCGGCAGACCACCACGGCGACCCAACCACTCGAGGTGGGCGCGTGTTTTCGCGTTCGTCAGAGGTTTTCTGCACCATTACCGCATTCGACGGTCGTTGCTCGTGCCAAATGCAGACTTCACGCGTGTCTACAGGACAGATGCTGAGTGCTTCACGAATGGCGACGGTGGTGCGTCACACGATCGGGTCCAGTGCAAACGTTCTATGCGTAGATCGAGTCGACTTCGACCTCGCGGCCGTGGATCCTCACCACCTCGCCCCCGGATCCGATTTGTGTCGACCGTTCCTGCCCGTCGCGGGTACGGACTTCGATACAACGCTCCGTCTGCGAAACCAGCACGTATTCCGCGAGCGAAGTGATCTGTTGGTAGGCTTCGAACTTCCCGTCGCGATCGTAACGCTCGGTTGTCGGGGAAAGGATCTCGACGATAACCGTAGGATTCACGATAGCCTCGCCAATGTTCTTTCGGTTCTTGTCATACACCGTGCGGGTGACCAGTGAACCGCAGACGAGGCTTGCGTCTGCATACGTGTGATGCTGAGCGGCTTCGATGAAAATTGGGGTATCCGAGGAGAACGTTTCGCATCCTTCGCTCAGGAGTGGGATCAATACCTTGCCGATGATCCGGCTCGTCAAGCGCCCGTGCTCCGGACTGCCACGAGTCATCGCATAGACGACGCCGTCGACCCACTCGTGGCGGTCCTCGCTTGTCTCTTCGCGACGCAAGAACTCGTCGTAAGATACGTATTCTCGCGAACGTGCGGGTCTCATTCGACACATGGTAACATGGACGACCCGAGGCCGATGACGCGTTTCATCGCGCGCCATCCCGATGATGCTCGAGCCCATGCGGAGCGAGCCGGCGCTCACTATCACGCTCACGCGATCCACATGACGACGACGATGACGATGACGAGGGCGATTGCGGCGAGGAGCAAGAACCACGAGACGCCGTTGGCGATCGTCGTGCGCCGCTGGAACTCGGCCGTGTCATTGATACGTGGAAATGGCGTATCTGGCACGGGTACCCCCAGAAAATCGCAGAGCGGAGTCCAGCCGTCTTTCGCCTCGAAGACGAGCAGTCGGTCGCTTGGGACCACACGCTTCACGGTCTCATTCCACTCGAGGAAGATCTGCTTGGCTCGTTCGCGGTCGTCGAAGCGTTGGAAGAGATCGCGGTAGAGTGCGGTCGGTCGCATCACACGAATAGGCCCACTCACGTACGGTAGTCGCGACATGACGATCCGCAGTGGGAATTTGGTGAGCGTGGGAACGATCGTTTTGCGCGTACTCTCGTACCAGCCGTCGGGATCGCGAACGGAAAGGATCACCTTCGCGCGGGGGAACGTCGCGAGCAGCTCGCGGTAGTAGAAGGCGGCGGGAAAATCTACGGCCGAACGCCAAGGCTTCATCAAAGCGGCCCAATCGACCTTTTCACCGCGGCCCGCGGCCTCCCAGACCGGAACCTCTCGGGGGTGCCTGATGACCTCTTCCATGTGATGGCATGGCCCCAAGCCGAGCTGTTCGAGCGCTCGCTTGAGCGATGCCGTTCCGGTCCGGCCCATGCCGGCCCCGATGACGAGAAGACCTTCTTCGTTCATGTTGGAATGAGGGTAGCGTGCACGCGCCCACCATCGACGTGCCACTGCGCATCCGGAGTGTGATCGAAGCGCTCGGGTCGGTGCAGCGCGCAGACGATCGTGCGGCCCGCGGCACGCCAGCCATGGATCGTGCGATCGAGCAACGCGAGGCCGTCGCTGTCGAGCGCGTTGGTGGGCTCGTCGAGCAACAGCAGACGGGGCTCGCCGCAGCAGGCGACCACGAGCGCGAGCTTGCGGCGTTGGCCGGCCGACAGCGCGCCGATCGGGCGATCGAGCACTGTGTCGTCGAGCAGCTCGTGGGCGAGCGCGAGGCTCGGGGCGAGCGGTGCACGTCGCAGGCTCGCGACCGCGGCGAGCCACTGCCGTGCGACAAGGTGCTCGAGCGCGTCGTTGCGTTCGGGTAACCAGCCGAGCTGACGCTTGGCCGCCACGCCATGTTGGGTGAGATCGTGGCCGTCGATCACGATCGATCCGCGAACGAGCGGCACCACGCCGGCGATCGCGAGCATGAGGGTCGACTTGCCGCTGCCATTGCTGCCGGTGAGCAGCACGAGCCCCGGCGCCGCAACGAGATCGATGCCGTCGAGCACCGTGCGACCGCCACGACGCACGACGACGTCGTGCACCACGAGTGCGTCGGTCACGAGACCGCCGCTTCGATCTCGCCGGGCAATCGCGCGAAGCGGCGGCGGGTGAGATCGGCGAGCTCCCAGCGGCGTGCGGCCACCCACGCGGCGAGCATCGCATGGACGAGGAGGCCGGGCACGCCGAACGCGAGCGCAGCCGCGATGCCGATCGCGATGCGCAGCACGAGCGCCCACATCTGCGGCTGTCGTAGCGTGCGACGCACTTCGGCACGCGTGACCAGCTCGACGGCAACGGCGGAACACCATGCGACGCCTGCGAGCGCACAGCCGAACGCGAGCACGGGCACCGGATGGCGACCGAGCATCGCGATCGTCACGACCAAGAGCGGCAGCGTGAGCACGGCCGCGGCGATCATCCGTCCGCCCAGATCGATTGCGCGGGCACCGATGAGTGGGTCGAGCAGCCAACGATCGTCGGCAAGCGCCCGTTCGCTGCGTACCGCAGTCCACAGCGCCATCGCGGAGGCGCAGCACGAGGCGAGTAACACAACCCAATGCAACTCGTCGGGCGCGTCGGTGACGTGTGCGGCCGCAAGAGCGCCCAGTTCGATCGCACTCGTCTGGATCGCGATCGAGAGCATCAGGTGCACGCGATCGCGATGCCACGTGCACGAGAGTTGTAGCCACGCGCGGGCGACGATCGGATGCGGCAGCGGGACCGTGGGCGTGCCCATCCGCCCGCGTAGCTCCGGCAGCGGCCGACCGAGGCGCTCTATGGCGAAGGCAGCCGGCATGGAGGTGATGGCTACGGCGAGCCATACGTTCGCCACCACGAGCAGCATGATGGCGGCAGCGATCGTCGCGGTGCCGATCGTGAGCCGCACGATTGCACGGCGATCGATGAGTGCACAGCCGAGCACTCGCACAGCGAAGAGCGCGGCGATCGTTGCGATCATCCATCCGATCGCATCCAAGCGCGTGCGTGCGCCCGCCATCAGCGGCCACGCGCCATACAGCGCAGCGGCGTGCAGCGGCAGGTCGAGCGTGAGTAGCTGCGTGCCGTGGACCCATCGCCACATCCACGCGGAGATCGGTAGATGCCGCAGGTGCCGGACTTCGCGCGTGCACAAAAGCCGCCGCGCCAGCGAACGTGACGCGAGCAACACGGCCGTAAGCGCACCGACGATCCACGGCGCGCGCTCCTCGGGTGTAGCGAGGTACGCGAGCTCGCGCAGGTACCACGGCGGATGCGAGCGGATCATCCACTGCCCGAACGCGAGCGCAGCTGCGATCCCCAGACCCTGACGACGCCGCACGTCGGCAGCGATCGGGGCCAGCACGGCACGCATTGGGGACATCGATGCGATTGTGACCCGAGTCGCGCCGCGATGGGGGAGTCGTCGGCGTTCCAGCGCGGCTTTGCCCGCGTGCCCACCACCGGTGGGTGCTAGCCTTGGGGCGACGTGAAACGGCTGCCCTTACTCTTGTTTGCCCTGTTCGCGTTCGCTTGCGAGGACGAACCGTCGCCGGAACCATCGACGCAACTGCTCGCGCGAGCGGACAATTGGATCCCGGTCGATACTTCGGCGGATTTGTTCCCTCCGGCGGATCCCGAGGGCGTCGTCTGTGATCCGAGCGGCTACGCGGTCGAAGATCTCGGCGTCACGTTCGAGGTCAACACCGATCTCTGCAACGCGATCACGGTCCACCAGCCGACGTTGGTCGCGCTTGCGCCGGGCGACGTGATCGATATCCAGGTGGTCCATGAGGAGCTCGAGGCTCCCGAGCCGGCCGAGGCGCGGCTCGGTCTCGCGGTGGATGGGATGATCGTGTGGGAGGCGACCGTGCCGATTCCGGGGGAGCCTGGCATGGTCGAGGGTTCGATCACGCTCGATCGAGCGATCTCGAGCGGTGCCGATCTGCAGTACCACGTCGAGAATCATGGGGCGAACTCGTGGGCGCTCTCGCCTCTGACCGCGACCATCGTGCAATGAGCCGGTGCATCGCGATTGGGTTCGTCGTGTTCGTCGGCCTCGTCGGCTGTGACGACGATCCACCGTGCCTCGAGCGTCCAGGCTATGCCTGCACGCTCGCCGGGACGGGGGAGTTCGGCTTCAACCGCGATGGCCTACCCGCCCGAGAGACCGATCTGTTCCTCGTGTCCGCGGCCAAGCGCGGCCCGGACGGATCGATCTACATCATGGACTTCAACAATCAGCGCCTACGTAAGATGGACGACGCCGGAGCGCTCCAGACGATCGCGGGGAATGGGTTCCACGCCTTTGCCGATGTCAGCGTGCCCGCTCTCGACTCGCCGCTCGAAAACCCGATCGATTTCGATTTTCTCGGCGATGGGCGGATCGTCTTCGTTTCGGCTCACGACCCGCGCGTGCTCGAGCTCGGGCTCGATGGTCGGCTGCGCACGCTCGCGGGGGCGGCCGATGGTGTCACTGGCGTCGTCGGCAACGAAGGCGACGGTGGTCCGGCCGAACAAGCACACTTCATGCGGCTCGAAGGGATCGCGGTCGGCCGGGGCGATGCGATCTATGTCGCCGATGGTGGGGCCCATCGGGTTCGCGTCATTCGTGCCGGAGTCATCGATACGTTCGCTGGAACCGGCGAACCGGCGTATTCCGGGGACGGCGGTCCTGCGGTGGCGGCTGCGTTGAATCTGCCATCGGCGCTCGCGCTCGCAGGGGCGGGCGAGCTCTATATCGCCGATACCGTCAATCATGCGATCCGCCGAGTCGACGTCGAAGGCACGATCACCACCGTCGCCGGCGCGGGCACGGCCGGATTTGCCGGCGATGACGGACCCGCGAGCGCGGCCCGGCTCGATCAACCCTATGGGGTCGCGGTCGCGCCCGATGGGTCGCTCTACATCGGCGACCGCAGCAACTTCCGCATCCGCCGGGTGGCGCCTGACGGAGTCATCGAAACCCTAGCGGGTACAGGGGTCGAAGGCAGCCGCGGCGACCGGCTAGCCAGCGAAACCGAGCTCGGTCTCGTCGCTCGGGTCGCGTTCGATGGAGACGCGGTGTTGGTCGCGGATCAAACGAACTCACGAGTCATCCGGATCGATCTTCAGGAGTAGGTTCATGGGACCGCACACGGAGACAACGCCCGCTCAAGGGACCGCGCAGGTGCCTTGATAGCCGTCGGGGGGCACACCGCAGCTTTGGTGGCAACCGATGCAACGCGGCAGATCCTCTTCGACGACCTGCCGCTCCGCGTCGACGCCTTGCCAGGCCCAATCGAGGGTTGCGGGCGCGCTGCCCTCGGGCAGCCGCTGCATGACGCTCCACTCCAGGATCGCCTCGGTGCACGCCGAATCGCCGAAGTCGTATTCGGCTTTGAGCACGATCGCGTCGACCGGAAATGCAACATTGCGCTGCTCGTAGGGCGTGAGGGCTAGCGCATCGGCGAAAATGCGAATGTTGTGGAGCTCGTGATCGCCGCTCGCACGACATGCACGAACTTCGGTATACGTCGCCGCGTAGTCAGCGGGAAAGAACGGCTCGGCGACCGGGCCGTGATCCTCGGCCGGGCAGCCCGCGAGGGCAAGCATGAGCGCCCAACGATGCGGCCGGCCGAGAGGGAGAGTCGCTCCGATCACAGAAGGACCGAACGGACGACGTTGTTGCCGGTATCGGCGATGTGCAGGCGTCCGCGGACGAACTCGATACCGAACGGCAGATTGAGCAAGGCTTCCTCCGGGGGTCCGCCGTCGCCCTCGTAACCATTCTCGCCGCACACACCGACGACCGTGTCGATCGTCCCATCGGGTGCGACCGCACGCACGCAGTGATTGCGAACATCGGTGAAGTAGAGGGTGCCATCGTCCCCGAAGGCCAAGTCGACCGGGAAGTTGAGCGTGGCCTCCGATGCCGGCCCACCGTCGCCGGCATAACCGCTCTGGGGCACGCCATCGACGGGGGGCGTGCCGGCGATGCGGCGAACCATGCCATCGGTGCCGATCATCCGGATCAGTTGATTGGAGGTATCGGCGAAGTACAGATTACCGGTCGAGTCGAACACGATCCGTCCCGCCGGCGCTGCCGATTGCCCGAACGGCTGCGACATTCGTAGTTCGGTCGCGGCAATGTCATCACCCGAGTAACCGGGCGTGCACGGTTTGGCGCAATCGATCGCCGGATCGCCGCACGTGGCCTTGCCCGAAGGCCCATTCGGTCCAGCCGGACATTGGACGAGTTCCTCGTCGGCTGCACACGCGCCCGGGCCCGCGGGGGGGGCCGCGTCGACGATGCAGCGCCCCGCCAGCCGTTCGATGTTGCCGTTGCCATCGATGTAGCGCAGCACCTGATTGGCCTGATCCATGACGACGAGTCGCCCGGTCGGATCGAAGGCGAGGCTCGCCGGCAGATCGAGCGAAGATGCGGCCGCGAGCCCGCCGTCACCGTAGTAGGCTCGTTTGCCATCACCGCACGAATCCGAGACCGTGCCGGTCGCAATGTCGACCGTCCGGATCTTGCTGTTGTGCCAGGCCGCGACGAGGATGTTGGCCCCGGTCGCATCGAAGATGATGTTGGTGGGGTGGTTGAAATCGTTGTTGGCCGGGTCGTCGAGGTCACCGCCGAGCTCGCCTCGCCCGGCGATCCAGCGGATCGAATCCTGCTCGAGCAAGCGCAGGCGATGGTTGTTCCAATCGAGGATGTAAACCTCGTCATCGGGGCCGGTCAGTGTGTCTTGCGGCAGGGAAAACTTGGCTTCCCGGGCTGGAAGCCGAGTGGTATCGGCATCGCGATCGTAACCGCTCTCGCCGCTGCCGGCGATCGTGCAGATCGTCGCCAACGCACTGCTGTCGCACACGGCTTCGGACGAATCGCAAGCGGTCACGAGAAAACCGCTGACGACGATCCATCGTGCGTAGCGGTTCATCGAGCCACCTTCACGATCCGGGAGTTGAGGCTGTCCATCACGTAGAGGTTTCCATCGGGATCGAAGGAGATACCGAATGGGCGTCGGAGCTTGATCTCGGTCGCCGGCAACCCTTCTTCCTCGTCGAGGCCGAGCTCGCCCGTGCCGACGACGGTGCGGATGATGCCAGTCTCGAGATCGATCGCCCGAACCCGGCTGTTGTCGGTGTCGACGATGTAGAGATGACCGTCGGGGCCGATCTCGAGGTCGCGCGGCCCGTTGAACTGGGCAGCGATCGCTGGCCCGTCGTCGCCCGCACCACCCGCTTCACCGGTGCCGGCGAAGCGATCGATGGTGCCGGTCGCGAGATCGATCACCCGGATCATGTCGCGCTCGGTATCGGAAACGTAGATCTTGCCTTGATGGTGGACGAGGCTCCCGCTCGGGTTCGGGTTCGAGCCCGCGGCGAACGAGAACTGGGCGGCCGTCGCCGGGCCGCCATCACCTGCCATGCCGACTTCACCGGTGCCGGAAATGGTCGTGATCATCCCGGCAGTGTCGATCTGGCGGATCCGCTGGTTGCCCTGATCGATCACGTAGACCACCCCCTGTTCGTCCATGGTGGCGTCGGTGACCTGGCGGAAGAGCGTGGTGCGACCGACGGGCTGGCCGTCGCCAGCGAAGCCCGCTCCCGCGCCACCGATGACGGTCACGAAGCCGGTCTGTGCGTCGAGGCCGAGGAGCTTGTGATTGTGCCACGCGACGACGAGGATCGAGCCGTCGGGGCGCAGCAGCAGAGTCGTCGGATGGTTGAGCAACCACTCGTCGCCTGGGCCTCCCTCGGGCGGTACGCCGCCGAACGGACCATCGCCGGGAAAGAGTGGATCGACCGAACCGACCATCGTCTCGACCGTGTCGTCTGCGAGGATCCGGCGAATGAGAAAGTTGTTGAAATCGGTGAACCACGCCGTGCCGTCGGGCATGAACAGCAAGTCTTGCGGCTGATTGACGATGGTGCTCCGACGATGGAGGCCATCGCCGTTGAACCCTTCTTCGCCCTTGAGCCCGACCCACGTGCAGGTTTCACCCGCGTCGAGGGTACTGCAGGCCCGGTCGATCGCCTCCGGGTCGTCGTCGCAACCAGAGCCGATGGTCGCGAGCAAAGCGAACCGTGCGATGTGTCGATTGCCAAGATTCATAATCCACCTCCGTCAATAAGTGCTTGATTCGAGCCGCGATAAATCATGACACCGTCCGTCAAGGGGTAGGTAAAGGTTTTCCCGCCGACCGCCCACACGCCGCCTTCGTCGTCGATCCAGGCGCCGTGCAAGTCGTCGTTAATCAAGAGCCCATGGTCCTCGATCTGCCAGCGCCCGTCCACGCGGAGGTAGACGCGGGCAAACTGTCCGACGACGACGCCATCGCGGCCGTCTGGGCGTACATGAACACCCGTCAGGCCCATGGGTTCGGGTTCGGGGGTCGCCTGGGTCCAAGCCGTGCCGTCGTATTCGACGATCACCCCACTTGCGACCCCGCCGACGGCGACATAGCGCTCACCTCCACCGTGGACGGTGAACAGCGAGCTGCCGATGCCGGTCTCGCCCGTGCTCAACATTGCGCCGTCCCAGTGCAAGGCCACCCCGTTGCTCCCCACGAACCACGCGTCGGTGGCCGACAGGCCGAACACCTTCCAAATCGACGCACCTTGTTGGACCGAGGATGGGACGCTCGGTTCAGGCACCCACGCCGCGCCCGAACTCCGCCAGGCGAATCCATTCGTCGATTCCGACGCTCCGCCAACCGCCCAGAGGTCGTCGGGCGAGGCGCCCCAAATGCCGAATACCGTGTCGTTGCCGGGGGTCTCCATTCGCACGAAGACACCATTGTCGTGGCGAAGAATCATACCGCCATCGCCTCCGGCGTAGATCGGCCCGCCCGCGAACCCAAACACCCACCACAAGTTGCCTGCGGTCTCCGACGTGGGGATCCGGGTCCACGCGTCCCCGTCGAAGTGCAGGACGAGCGGGCCGCTCCCATCCCGTGCATCGCCGCCAACGGTCCATACATCGCGCGCGCTCGTGCCCCAGACCGAGAGCAAGGCCCCCGGCAGGTCCTGGTGGACGACGTACCAATCGTCGGCATCGGGAGCCTGGTTGTTGCCGCAGGCGGGCAAAACGATCACGGCCCCGACGAACCAGGCCGCCGTGCGCATGCGTACCCGTGGTCTCGGCGCGACAACGCCCCAACGCGGGGGTGTGGGGTGGGGGAGCTGACGGCGCACGACCAAGTGTGCCAGGGGTAGCACGCTTGTTTGTGCTCGGTCGTCGGCTCCAGGTTTTACGGGCGCAGAAAGCTCGCGCCGGCATGGGGCAAACGCGATCCGGGGCTCGGTCCTGGAGCGTGCAGCACCAGCACGGGCTCGTGTGCGAGCGCGGGTGGGTCGTCGGTCACGCGGCGACGGAGCGTTTGGCTCGCTTCGCTTCGTACATCATGGCATCGGCGCTGCGGAGCAGCGCGTCGAGGTCTTCGGCTTCGTCGCTCAACGCCACCGACCCCACGCTCACGGAGAGCACGTAGGGTCGATTCGAAGCCCGATTGAACTCGTCGACCGCTGTATGGATCCGCTGCTTTGCGATCCGCTGGCCGTCTTCGGAGCATCCGAGTGCGAGGATCGCAAACTCATCCCCCCCAATCCTCGCCACGGTGGCGTTGCCGCGGAAACAACTGCGGAGCACTTGCGACGCATCGTAGATCAAGCGATCGCCCACCGCGTGTCCGCGATTGTCGTTGACGGACTTGAGTCCGTCGATGTCCACGAATAGGAGGGCACAGCGATCGCCATGGTGGATCGCCGCGCGCAGGGACTCCGCGCCGAGTTCGAGAAACGCGCGTCGATTGTACAGTTGGGTGGCCCCATCGAGCATCGACAGCTCACGATACCGTTGGGCATATCCATGCAATGCCGCTTCGGCCGCGAGTGCATCACGGAGCGCTCGACGCAGCGTCATTTCGCTCGCCACGCAATGACCGAGGTCATCGAGGAGGGTTTGTTCGTCGGGCGTCCATCCATGCGTCTCGTTGTGAACGACACACAACGCGCCCATCGTCTCGGATTCCACCACCAGCGGAACCCCGAGATACGAGCGTGCGCCTCCACCCACGTAGCTGCTCTCACGGACGAGCGGGTGCACGGTGGCATCGTCGACCGCCATGGGTTTTTCGTTGGCCACGACGAACCGACACCATGAGTTCATGACGGGGACGACGCGGCCGTTGCCCCACGGGGGGTCCGCTCCGATCGTGCTCTTGATGAACGCGTGTCGATCATCGAGCAGCACGATCAATGCATAGGCCGAATGGAAGTACCTTGCCGTGAGTCGTGTCAGGCGGTCGAACGAGGCTTCATCGCCCGTATGCATGATGTCCAGTCGGTCGAGCACGGCGAGACGTCGGGGGTCGTAGAGTTTGGTCAAATCCATCATCGTCGAGGAACGCCAGAACGGCCGCCTTGCATCGTACAAAACCTACCCCGGCTTCAATGCAGGGTCGCGCCCTCAGCGAAGTCCTGGTTTGAACCCATCAGCGCAAGGGATCGTCTGGCGCTGGGTCACGCGATTCGCAAGGTGGCTTAAGTTTCGAAATCGTTTCGTCGATAGCGAAGCTCGCGAGGAGGGGTATGGAATCAGCGGAGGCGGGTGCAAAGAAAACATGTGTTGGATGTGGCGAGGAACCCCCGCGGACGGAGACTCCGTACACGCTCATCAGCTCGACGTACGGATGGCGATTGACGTTCGTGACCACGGGCAACCAGCGGATCCCGGCCTGGCGTTGCCCCTCGTGTTGGAACGCGTTCAAGAACCATCGACACCAGGGTGCTCGAGCGGTGAAGGTGTAGTCTTCGAGGGGCCTTCGCGAAGACCGATACACTGGGAAGGCGGGCGGCACGATGGGCTGGGTCGCGTCTTCCCGGCGTGCAGCTCATTCGGCGGCTTCGGTCTCGGTTTCCTTTGCGGCACGGGCCAGCTCGATGCGATCGCGACCGTTGCTCTTGGCGCGGTAGAGCGCACGGTCAGCGGCCTGCACGAGCTCGTCCAAGGTCGAGCCGTCCTCGGAATAGACGGCGATCCCATAGGAACTCGTGAACGTGACCATCGAACTCCGCGCGACGGCGAGCCGCAAGACATCGCGGACGCGTTGGAGAACGCCGACCGCCTGTTCGGCGCCGGCCGTGGGGAGGATGACCACGAACTCCTCGCCGCCGTATCGTCCCACCATGTCCGTCGGTCGAACGCACTGCCGCAAGACCTGTGCAAACAGTCGCAGCGCGCGATCGCCAGCGTCATGACCGTGCGTGTCATTGAGTCGCTTGAAGTGGTCGAGGTCGCATACCGCCACCGCGCAAGGTGCCCCGAGGGCGAAGAGATCCCGACAACGGGCGGCGAGCGAGCGACGATTGAGCAGTCCGGTCAGCGCGTCGGTTTCTGCCTGGAGCTTCGAGGTTTCGAGTGTCCGAATCATGCCAAGGCGTGCGCCGAGATGTCGCACGAGCGACTCGAGTGCAATGACCTCGCTGTCGCCGAACGGGCGTGCGGCGGCGGTCGTGGCATGGAGGACGCCAACGGTCTTGCCCATCACCGGAACGGGAATGCAAAGCGCAGTCTCGGCGGGTCGTTCTCTGGTGCGGAGCTTGGGACATGCATCGAGTGCGTCGGCATCGGAGAAACGGGTGGCTTGTCCACGGCGGACCGCGAAGCATTCGTCGGGACTCGTCACCGGGCAGCATGGGCGGTCGTGGGTGCCGGTGGCGAGGCGCAGATGAGCGTCGCTGCTGTCCGCGATGAGTAACTCGGACGGGCGCATCGGGATGGCCGTTTCGATCGCGCGGCTGGTCACGTTGCAGACTTCGGCCTCGCTTTGGGCCATCGTCATCGCCCGCTGAATCGTGCCCTCGAATCGTTGACGAAACGCCTCCTCCTGGAGCGCAGCGTCACGCTCGGCGAGTGCACCGGCGATCGAGCGGAGATCGGCTTCGAGCTTGGCGATCGAATCGTCGACCTGTTCGTCTTCTTGCTCGAGCAGAAGCATCTCACCGGTGAGCACGGTTCGTGCGATGTCGCTGACATGCCGGATTCGCCGCTCGATTGTTCGGACGCTGCGCAGGGCCAGGATGGCGGCGAACGGAGCCGTCGCGAACGCGAGTGCGGCGATGCCGAGCGCGGTCAGCTCGGCCAATCGGACCAGACCGTGTATCGCTGCTGCATGCTCGGCGTCCGTCGCCTTTGCGAGGAGGCTCGCAGCGCGGCTCTCGAGGATGACGAGCAGGACGGGCGTCACGAGCAGCACCAGGAGCGAGGCCGCGAGCACCGGCGCCTGCGGGGCCAACAAGACCCTTCGAAGATCACGCGATCGGGCCGTGGCTCGAGCACCACGCAGCTTTGCAAGGACGCGAGCGATGCCGTCGATCAGACTCGCGGCTGTCGTCGACCACAAGGGTTTTGGCCGCCTGGCAGTTCGTACCTCGACGGTTTGCGGATCACCGTGGCCATCGGGCATTAGAGAAACGAAAGTTCCCCGGTTTGGCGTAGGTCGACTTCACTCGGCTCCTCGTATCCCTTACGGACGGAATCCAAGGTGAGGTCGACGGCGATTTGGTCGGCTGGGTCGTCGCCACGAATGTACAGCAAGAGCGAGCCACGTCGGCTCTGGTAGCGGAATGGACAGCTCGAGCCCGTATACATCATCGGCATCCCGAGGGCGAAGTCGATGCCCCCCGTCGCCAGGACGCGTTTGAGGCCGCCGAGGAGCTGATTCGAGATCTCGCCCACGAGATCCTCCAGCATCCGATCGCTCGGCGGCGATTTACGTGGAACCATTCGGTCGTACATCCGCCGCAACATCTCCGGCGACGCGCTGACGGAGAGGTGGCCCGAGATGGCCTCCCCACACAAGGGAATCGTTGCATTGACTTCGTGCACCGGACGTCGACAGGCCCGATACCGAATCAAGTGGACTTCGGCATTCGGAACGAATGCACGTGCCATCGTGGCCACGATGCGCTTGGTCGCGACGTCGACCATGACGGGACTGAATTCCGTCGCGCCGAGCAACTCATCGAGGCGTGCAACGAGGACCTTGTAGTTGATCGGTGGATGGAGCAGCAGGTCCGGCAGAAACGCTCCGAAGCAACTCAACACCGCGGGTTTACGCGACACGTAAACGAACGGAATGCCGTTGCCGTCCTGGCGCAGTCGCCCGAAGAGTTCAACGGCTGCGGGCTCGCCAACCGAATCGTCGACGACGAACGCCGTCACGTCGGGCGAGGTTGCCCATCGATTTGCTCTGATGACATCCGACTCGGTTACCAACTCGACGGGATGCGGACTCGCTCCATTGAGCTTGTCGAGATCGATGAGGCTTCGGGTCGTCACGTCGACGAGCAGACGTTTGGGGAGGTAAGCCGTCACGGGAAGTGATCGCGGTACCCTTACATCGGTGCCTTGCTCGAAACATGTAGAGTCATCCCGCGCTCGATCCGGGCCACAACGGGTCGCCGATGTGCGCGATGCAGGCCGCCCCACACAAAAACCGATCGTCCGCAAGGGGTTCAACGTCGTCTCGCCCCGGTCATCGCATGAACCGCTTCGCACCATCCATCCATCGGCCTCAAGTGTCACCGCTGCGTTGGTTCCCCACCGACCTATGTTTGGCCGAGTTTCACCCCCAGGCGGTCGTCCGTCTGCAAATGTTGCAAGCGGGCCTCGACATGGGATCGAGCCGTTCGCGTTTGAATTCGGATAGGTAGGGTCCGTCCATACCACCGGACCGTGTCTTGCCACGCGGCTCAGACGTCTGTTTTGGGGAATGACTATCGGTGCGGCCGTCATTTGGCTCATCGTCATGGCTCTCGCCATCTACGCCACCTACGTGGCCCGCGAGGCGCTTTCTCCGAAGAGCGGAAGGCTTCTCGTCCTTGGTGGCGGTGTCGTCGTTCCCATCGTCGTTTTGGCCGGATTGCTCATCTACAGCTTGTCTATGTTGCCGGACTTCCTCGCGCCGGCTCCCGAGGGCTCGCTCAAGATCGAGGTCACGGGTCATCAATACTGATGGAGGGTCCGTTACCTACGGGCCCACGATGAACCGGTCGACTTGGCCAATGAGCTCCGCTTGCCGGTCGATCGACCCGTGGAATTCTCGCTCACGAGCGACGACGGGATCCACTCGTTCTGGATCCCGGCCCTTGGCGGAAAAGTCGACATGATTCCTGGCCGTCGTACGCGTGCAGATAGAGACGAAAGTCGAGCGGCTCGATGCTCGCCTCAGAGGCGCCGATACCCGTGAACGACTCGCCACACGCGAACGGCTGGCCGTCGACGAGGCCGCGGAACTCTAAACGAATCGGATCGGACGCATTCTCTCCGTGACACGCTGATAGAACGACAACCATCACCGCGGGTATGAGAGATGAACGTCTGATTCGAGTCTTCATCGCGTCGGCAGTGTCGTTCGCGAGCGCCGACCGGATCAAGTGATGCGACCAAATGTCGCACAGGCCTCGTCGGTCGCGACTTCGCTCGACCCCGACGATCCAACGCGGAGAGGTTTGAAAGGCGCTGGATTCGCTATCACGAACAGCCCATGATCGCTATACTCGCGGAGCTTTCGGGATGACGAGACTACCGGTCGATCCATCAGAGCTCACGTTTCTTGCAGGCGGCGGAGAAATGGGCGCCCGAATGCGAGCGTTCGACTGGTCGCACACTCCGTTGGGTCGACCCGAGATTTGGCTGCAGAGTCTACGCAGCACGGTCAGTTTGCTGCTGCCGTCGAAGGCTCAGATCGCACTGTTTTGGGGGCCTGAGTTCATCGTCTTGTACAACGATGCCTACCGGCCAGTTTTTGGAGCCAAGCATCCGTTCGCGCTCGGACAGCCTGGCCGTCAAGCGTGGAGCGAAATCTGGGACACGCAGGTCGGGCTGCATGCTCTGCTCGCAAACGTCGTCACGACGGGCGAGGCGTTTTGGGCGCGAGATCTCTTGTTCGTGCTCGAGCGGCACGGTTTCGCCGAGGATACGTATTTCGACGTTTCGTACGACCCGGTGCGCGTGGAGTCGGGCACCGTGGGCGGAGTCTTTTGCATCGTCACGGAAACAACCGAGCGTGTCGTGGGCGAACGGCGGCTCGCGTTGCTGCGCGATCTTGCCGCACGCAACGCAACGGCCCGAACCGAGCGCGAAGCGTTCGTCTTGGCGATGGATACGTTCGATGCGAAGCAGGATGTTGCTTTCGCGCTGGCCTATCTCGACGGCGAGTTGCAAGCCACCACACCGAGTGCGGAACAGCGCCTCGCGGCCACACCACCGGATCTCATCAAGACGCTTTCCCTACCCTCCTCCTCGCCCGGAGGCCGAGTCGGATGTCTCGTCATCGGGATCAATCCGCGGCGTCCGTTCGATGACGGCTATCGTAGTTTCCTCGATCTGGTTGCGGTTCAAGTCGCGACCGCCCTGACCAACGCCCGTGCATATGATGCGGAACGACAGCGCGCGGAAGCGCTCGCGGCCATCGATCGCGCCAAGACTGCATTCTTCAGCAACGTCAGTCACGAATTTCGGACCCCGCTCACATTGCTCGTGGGCCCTTTGGAGGACGAACTGACCGATCCAGATGCGCCACCGGTCGTGCGTCGTGAGCGGCTCGAGACTGCACATCGCAATGCACTGCGACTGTTGCGGCTCGTCAACACACTCCTGGACTTCTCTCGAATCGAAGCCGGTCGGATTGACGCGAGCTATGAACCCACCGATCTCGCGGCGCTCACAGCCGACTTGGCGAGCGCATTCCGTTCCGCGATCGAAAAAGCCAGCCTGACCCTGGTGGTCGATTGCCCGCCTCTGCCACAACCCGTCTACGTCGATCGGGATATGTGGGAGAAGATCGTCCTCAATCTTCTCTCGAACGCGTTCAAGTTCACGTTCGAAGGCGAAATACGAGTCGAACTTCGGTCGGCGGACGATCACGTCGAGCTGCGCGTCACGGATACCGGGATCGGCATTCCCGAGGTCGACCTTGGCCGCATCTTCGAGCGATTCCATCGCGTCCGACGAGCGAGGGCACGCACGCACGAAGGGACCGGCATTGGTCTTGCGCTCGTGCAGGAGCTCGTGCGGTTGCACGGCGGGACCGTCACGGTCGCCAGCGACGAGGGCCGGGGCGCAACATTTACTGTCAGTATCCGGATGGGCTTCGCTCACCTTCCGGCGGACCGCATCTCGGCGGACCGGCAGCTCATACCGACGGCCGTTGGTTCGATGCCCTATGTCGAAGAGGCGCTCCGGTGGCTTCCGGGCGCGGACCGAAGAGCCGTACCATTCGGAGAACGCCTTGGGCCGGCATTTTCACAATCGAACAGCGGCTCAGAGGCACCTGCGCGCGTCTTGATCGCGGACGACAACGCGGACATGCGGGACTACCTCGCGCGAATCCTTGGGCAGCACTACAGCATTGACGTGGTCGCTGATGGCGGTACTGCGCTCGACCGGATCCGGGAGCATGCGCCCGATCTCGTCCTGACCGACGTCATGATGCCGACGTTGGACGGCTTCGGACTACTGGCCGCGGTCCGCAGCGATGAGAACATTCGTTCGATTCCGATCATCCTGCTTTCGGCGCGCGCTGGCGAGGAGGCGCGCATCGAGGGTTTGCATGCTGGAGCCGACGAATACCTCATGAAGCCGTTCAGTGCACGTGAACTGCTCGCGAGCGTGGGTTTGCAACTCAAGCTGCATCGCGTACGCAGAGAGGCCGTGCAGCTGGTCGAAGAGAACGCCATCGTGACCGACACGCTGAACAGAGTCGGGGCGATCGTCACATCGGATCTCGATCGAACCAAGGTCGTCCAGGCCGTCACGGATGCCGCCACGGAGATCACGGGCGCCGAGTTCGGGGCGTTCTTCTACAACGTCGTCGACGAGCGAGGTGAAGCTTACACGCTCTATACCATTTCGGGCGTGCCGCGCGAGATGTTCTCCAAATTTCCGATGCCTCGAAACACCGACGTGTTCGAGCCGACGTTCAAGGGCATCGGTGTCGTGCGGAGTGACGATATCACTAAAGATCCGCGCTATGGCCACAATGCGCCCTATCACGGCATGCCGCCCGGCCACCTGCCCGTCCGAAGCTATTTGGCTGTCCCCGTCAAGGCGCCCGCCGGCGACATCATCGGTGGACTGTTCTTTGGCAATTCAGACGTGGGTCGATTCAATGCACATCATGAGAGGATTGCAGTCGGCATTGCGTCCTGGGCCGCGGTCGCACTCGAGAATGCTCGTTTGTACGCAAACGTCCAAGCTGCCAGCCGAATCAAAGATGAATTCCTGGCCAGCCTGTCGCACGAGTTGCGAACGCCGCTCAACGCGATTCTTGGCTATGCCCGCATGTTGAAATCGGGGATCCTCACCCCCGAGAAAGAGCAGAAGGCGGTCGACACCATCGAACGAAACGCCGTCTCGCTCACCCAGATCGTCGAGGATGTCCTCGACATTTCACGAATCGTCTCCGGCAAGATCCGGTTGAATGTGCAGCCCGTCGAGTTTCCGGTGATCGTTCGCAACGCGATCGATGCGATCGCGCCCGCAGCCGACGCGAAAGGAGTCCGCCTAGAAACCGTGCTCGATCCGCGGGCTGCACCGATTTCCGGCGACCCGGAACGTCTGCAACAAGTTTTGTGGAATCTGTTGTCGAATGGGGTCAAGTTCACACATCGCGGCGGGAAGGTGCAGGTGCGGCTCGAACGTGTCAATTCGCACATCGAACTCACCGTCAGTGACACCGGCATCGGTATCTCCCCTGAATTCCTCCCCTATGTGTTCGAGCGTTTCCGGCAAGCAGAAGGGGGGACGACCCGTGAGCGCGGCGGTCTCGGGTTGGGATTGTCGATCGCGCGACAGCTGACCGAGATGCATGGCGGTACCATCGAAGTCTCGAGCGTCGGACTGGGCCACGGGGCCACGTTCTGCGTGAAGTTCCCGCTCATGATCGTGCAGGCCGTTCGCGAAGAAGTGCCTCGGGTTCACCCGCGAGCGACAACCCCCCCGGTGAATGTCGCAGTCGATGCACTCAAGGGCATTCACGTCCTTGCCGTCGATGACGAGCCTGATGCTCTGACATTGGTCTGCGAAATCCTCGAGACCGCCGGCGCCCGCGTAACGACGGCTCCGTCGGCAGAAGATGCCCTCGGCAAGCTCGCAACCGATGTCCCGGATGTCGTCGTGGCGGATCTCGGCATGCCACGCGTGGATGGCTTCGAACTCATCGGCCGCATCCGGCATCACGACAACCCTCGTGTCCGGGAACTACCGGCGGCGGCATTGACAGCCTACGCACGGTCGGAGGACCGTATGAAGATTTTGCAAACAGGCTTTCAGATTCATCTCGCGAAACCGATCGATCCGGCGGAGCTGGTCACAACGATCGCGGCCCTCGCGAAGCGGGTTGTCGTCAGGAACCCGAACACGTCGTCCGAGTCCTCTAACAGCTGACGTGACGAGACTGCCAGGCAAGCAAGCGTCGACGACTTCGCTCAAGCCAGACGCACGACGGTGTCCGTATGTTTGGACATGAAGTCGTCGAATAGCTTCTGGATGCACGCACTCCGCCACGATTTCGAGCGGGCAATGAGTTGGTTGCGTGGAGGTCGAAAACGGCTTGGTTCCAATGAAGTGATTGATTTTGCCCTAGTTTTACGCATCTCACGCAACGCCGAAGGACCGCCGCAAGCCTTTCTGGTACGATTGGCGGGTCAGAGCAAATGACGCGACGATTCCAGGTTTTCATCTCCTCGACCTTCGAGAGCCTTCAAGCGGAGCGACAGGCTGGAATGGAAAGTCCATCGCGACGTGGCCTATGGCCCCGATCCGTTGCATCGCATGGATGTCTTCGTACTGTTCATGGTGCACGGGGGCGCCTGGACCCCAAACGCACGTCTCCGCGATCATGACGCCTGAACTCGAACGCGCCGTCCTCGACGCCCATGCAGCAGGCTGCCGTGCCTGGCCTTCGCTGCGCCCTGATCCGGGGGCGTTCCATTCACATGTGGTGAAGTTGCTCGGCCCGACCGCCGATCCCGAACACGTGGCAGCGCTTCACGTCGACATGGTGCTCGCTTGCAGTTGTCTTCACGGAGATGGCGACGCGATTCGTCTGTTCGACGAACGCATCATTCCAAACGCTCGCGCCGGAGCGCGAACCCTCGATATGTCGTCGGCATTCATCGACGAGGTCGAGCAGCTCGTCCGCCATCGGTTATTGGTGAGCGATGCCTCCCAGTCGCCCAAGCTGGCGAGCTACGCAGGACGTGGCCCCCTTGGCGCGTGGGTCCGCGTCGTCGCCGTTCGGATCGCGATTCCGTTGCTCCGTCGAGGGGCCCGAGAACAGGATTTCGATAGCGAATCCGTGTTGCGACTCGCTGGATCCGCCGATGATCTCGAACTCCACTACATCAAAGCCCAATATGTCGGTGAGTTCGAGGAAGCGATTCGAGGAGCGTGTAAAACGCTGACGAAGCGCATGCGAAACGTGTTGCGTATGCGCTTCGTCGACGATTTGAACATCGATCAGATCGGTCTCATCTACCAGGTTCACCGCGCCACGGTGGCCCGGTGGATCGCCAAAGCGCGCGAGACGGTCTTCGAAGAGACGAGGCGACAGCTCGAACGAACCTTGAAAACCAAGATTTCGAGCGCCGAATACGGCAGCTTGATTCGTATGATTCGTAGCCGTCTCGATCTGAGCCTTTTCATGGCGCTGAACGACTCAGGGGACGCCACCTCGGTCGCGAACGATGGGGTGAACCGTCGGTGAACGTCCACCACGACCGAAAGCTTGCAGCGGTGGGTCGAATTCATCGAATTCCCTGGCCAACCAACGTCGGCACATCGCTCTTACGCGTAATCCATGGATCGTTTGGTCGATGGCTTCCGCGATCTGCTCCCGCGAAGCTCCATCCGCACGCATTCGAATGAGGTCCTTGACGGCCTCAGGGGCCTCGTGACCGATCTGGCGTTGAACGTCCGCGATCAATCGAAGATCCTGCGCTCGATAACGCGTTCGTAATTGCGCCAACGTGTGGGCCTGGTTGGTAGGAATCGATTCCGCAAGCGTCGTCGGTCGCGCGGTCGTTTCGCTGAACGATGTTTCGTGCGGGATCCGAGCCTCGCTCGGCTCGGACTCGGTCCAAGTCGCGTGTTCGATAGCATCGGTTTCGGGGTCGGGATCGACCAAGCTGGTCGAGGCGCGCGACTCGAGTTCCCCGGGGCGTTGCGTAAGCCCGCAACGCAGACTTGGCGCAATCGCGACCGCGATGACGAGGCCGAGTACACGGGTTCGATGGTTTTGACGCGTCACGGGAACGAGAACCTGTCGCCGACCGACGCAGTATTTCCCCAAACGTCGAACATGGTCGTGTACAGGGAGTAGTCCCCCTCGGGTGCATCGACGGCCGTGAGTTCGAGAACCCCCGATCCGCCGATCTCGATGGGTCGACCATCGAAGACCACGACCTCGTCCGTCGATGTGTCGACCGCGACGGTAAGAGGAATGAACGTTGCACCGATCGCTTCCGCCGTCGAGTACACCGCACTACCGTACTCATCGAACACGACGATCAAACTCACCGTCTCGTCTGTCGACTGAAACGGAAGGATAACCTCGTACTCTACGCCTTCGTCCACGAGAATGCCTGGGATCCCGAGCACGGGAGCGCGCCCTTCATACTGCTGACCGACACGAGCGAAAGGGAAGACGTACACACGCTCGCTTTCGGCGATGCCGTCACCGATCGCCAAGACTTTTCCGTCCCAAGTGAACTCGTACCCCGATCCCGCCGACACGACCGTCGTTCCGACCAACCCGAGAACCACCGTGAGATCAGGATCCTCCGGATCGGTCGTGGCGACGGTGATGTCGGCTTCCGCGACATCGGCCTCCTCTGTACTGAATACGAGTCGATACGTATCTTCATCGAATTCGGTCATGAACACAGGAGCGGCGTCATCCGCGAGCGTGGCAAGTTTGACGAGTCCGGCATCCCACCCCGTGGCCTCCACCCATGCGGGTGCAAGTTCCCGATAAGCATCTTCCATGTCGGGAATTGCCTTGGCCGAGGGTAGAGCGATATGCAGACCGTATTGCACGACTTGATCGCGGAGTGTGCCATTGTTCCACGCAAGAACCATCGAATCCAAAGCATCGAGTGCGGTCCTCGCAGCATCGGCGATCGTGGGATCGGTGGAACGTTCCATCTCTTCCAAAAACCCGCCGGCATCTCGCAGCTCCGGCGTGTCGGCCAACGTCTCGATGCCACTCGCATCATAGCCTGGCAAACTGAAATAGGCGGCCCGCCCGATGTCGAGCGCCGACATTTGTGAGCCGTTCACGTATGCCGTAGTGAATGCCCGATAAGCATCGAAGAAGTCCGTTGCGAGCGCAGTGTCGATGGCGACATGAGATCGCAAAAGGACATCGATGGGATCTTCGTTGTGGTGCTCGGCCCATACTTCCGTTTCCACCGTGGCGAAGGTCTGCATGTCCATCTCGGGCTCATCGGCCAGAGCCGAGAACGTTGCTCGATAGTTCCACCCGGGGCCATAGTCGAGTTCCGCGTTTGCGATGTAGAGCTCCGTCAGTGATGCGAATTCGGCCAGAATCTCGGCCCCCGCCATCAAACACGTATCGAATGCGAGGAACCGCAACTGCTCGATCCCCACATCTTCGAGCGCCTGGTCGATCGTGATCGCAATGTCGGGAGCTGCGGTCGGAAAACCATCCGACGTTCCATCTTGGGTATCTCCACCGAAGCCACCGCTCCATGCGCCGCCATGATCCCATAGGATGAGGCCGTAGTTCTCGGCCGGAGCGTCGGAATAGGCTCGTACGATCGAGTCATAGAGCACCTGCGGGTCGTCGAGATCCTGTTCCGGTACGACCTCGAATGGTTCGAGTTCGCCCGCTCCGCCACCTGAGAAGCGATACCATTCGGTTCCCGACGGATAGTCTTCCTGCGAAGCATCCCAATCGGCCATCACGATCACGTTGATATCCTCTGTGAGCGTCGCTTCGGTCATTTCGAAGATGTCTTCGGCCAACGAAGGCGACAGATTATGGTCGCCGTGACCATATACAAAGATGGTCCAGGCAGCGATCGACTCCTCGGGCGGGTCCATGGGTTCCATGGTTCCGCCGCTCGCATCGGACGGTCCTGCCATCGTTTCGTCGTCGATGGATTCCGATTCTCCCTCGGGCGCACATCCGATCGCCAAGCATCCCGTGAGCATGGCAAGACGGTTCGAAGCCGACGAAATGATGCGACTACACCGGTGGCTACGCAGATGTATACGGTCCACGACCGCAGAATGGACGATGAGGCTCAAAACATGATGAGCGTTCGAATTCATGGTTACGCTTTCCTCGATTTGATCTGCTGACCCGTCGCGAAGGTCTCGTGCCGGTCGTCCGGTCGTTCCGACCATCGATATCGACGGCGCACGAGTTCCGTCGCCGAAGTTAGGGGTCGTTACGAGTCAGTGGATATCTCCTAGTTGGAGGAGAGGTAGACGTCGGATTTGTCGCAAAAAAAAATCACGGACCGTCTTCGCCACTGCGTCGAGTACGGTTGAGTGTTCTACCCATGTTCCCGGCGAGACGTACGTGGCTCTTCGCAGCACTCGTGACTCAGGTCGCGATCGTCCAAGACGTGCGCGCCGATCGAGGGCAAGCTGTCGTCGTCGGTCTCGTCAGAGACGCCAAAACCGACCTGCCCGTCGCGGGAGTCCTTGTCGTCGCGACGTCCCCCAAGATGCAAGGCGAAGCCACCGTCATCACGGATGCGCGTGGACTTTATCTTCTTCCCAATTTGCCGCCCGGGGTCTACGAGCTCCAATTCTCCGCTGCGAACTACGAGCAAACCAACCGAAGTACGGTCACGCTCACGCCGGATCAGCGTATCCGCGTCGACGCCCATCTGCGCCTCGCATCCGAAGATGAAGAATTGCGCGTCGTGGTCGTGCCCGCACCCACGGTCGACATCGGCTCGACCGCCCTGCATCACCACCTCGACGAGGAGTTCATCAAACGGGTCCCGATCGCTCAACCGGGGGGGCGAGGTGCCGCCAATCGTTCATTCGAAGCGATCGCCGAGGCGACACCGGCTGCGGCCAACGACGCTTTCGGAACTTCGTTCGCTGGATCGACCTCACCCGAAAACAACTACATGATCGATGGGATGAATGTCGGCAATTCCGGGTATGGCCTCAATGGGACCCCGCTTACGTCGGAGTTCCTGCAATCGATCGACGTGATGACCGGGGGCTATATGCCCGAATATGGCCGTTCGACGGGTGGGGTCATCGATGCGATCACCAAGTCCGGTTCCAACGAGTTTCATGGCGGCGCGTGGATGTTCTATACGCCGGGGCAGCTCGAAGGCCGTCGACGTACCGTACTCGAGGATGGCACCGCCGTCGTCACACGAGATCCACTCGATTGGATAGGAGATATCGGCGTCGATTTGGGCGGACCCATCCTGAAAGATCGTGTCTGGTTTTACGTAGGGTTCAGTGCGGCACGAACGGTATATTCGATCCGCCGAAGCTTTTGGCGTCGAGTCGTAGACCCGGTGACGGGTGAAATCGCCGACGGAGCGAGTCCCGGTACGGAGTTGCTCGAACCGATTCCAGGGACCGAAGAAGAACGCAAGGCCCAATCCACCCAGTTTCAAGCCATCGTGAAACTCGACGTTCGAGCTTCGAATCAACATCGTCTCAGCCTGACGGGTATCGTAGCACCTACCCTGACCGGGGGCCATGGAACCTATGCGATCGATCCCGAACTCGGCGGACCCGAAGTCGGGCGTGCCATTGGGCGTTATGGGGCGATCGGCAGCTCGCAGGACGGAATCTCGGGAGATGTCATCGCGCGATGGAATGCAACGAGTCGCAACCGAGCGTGGTTGTTCGATACGTTGATCGGGTACCATCACCAGCGACAAACTCGGCTCCCGGTCGACGGTAGCCGTATCGGCGGTCGCGAGGGGCTTGCGGGGCGAGCTCAAACGATCTGGCAGCGGACCGCACCCGAACACTCCATTACCGAGTTCGAGACGCTTTCTCCGTCGGCCAGCGCGGCGTGTGCCGACGTGCAGGACGTCGTGACTTGCCCGGTGCAAGAATATTTCACGGGGGGTTCCGGATTCATCTTCGACCGTCGCTTCGGACGGGCTCGCGGTCGGCACGGCGTGACGTTTTTCGGGCGAGCTGCCGGTCATCACGAGGTCAAGTTCGGCATCGATCTCGAATACCTTTCGTATCGCAGCCACCGGGCCTATTCGGGGCAGCGCACCCTCCAAGAATCGACGGATGGCCTCACCTTCTACGATCTCTACCAGTATGGCTTGCTGACCGGTCCGGACCAACCACTCATCCTCGACGAGCTCGACTACACGACACGCACCGTCATCTTTGGTGCCTACATTCAGGACAGCTGGTCGATCGTGGATCGGGTCACACTAAATGTGGGAGTCCGTTATGATGCGCAGTGGGTCTATGGTGCGAACCACGAACTCGTGATCGTATTGCCGCGACAGTTCTCGCCCCGCGTCGGTGCGGTATGGGATCCAACGAATGCTGGGAGATCGCGCATTTTCTTCAGCTACGGGCGATTTTTTCAAACCGTTCCGCTCGACGTGGCGGATCGAGCGGGATCGGGCGAGTCCGAGGTCGCCGCGGAGTGGTGGAGCGAAGACGCCGTCGGTCCCACCGGCTGCAATCCATTGACAGAAGAGGAGGAAAGCGGAGATTGCCGTAATGACGACAATCGGGTCGCCTTCAATACCCAGGCCGCACCCGATCAATACTATCAGTTCTACTCCGCCGGGAAAACGCCGGTCGATCCCGATTTGAAGGCCCAGTCACAAGACGAACTCATCGCTGGCGGAGAACTCGAAGTCTTCGAAGGCGCACGCGTGAGCCTCAGCTATGAGCGACGATGGATCGTGCGAGCGATCGAGGACATGAGTCGCGACGAAGGCACCACGTTTTTCATCGGCAATCCGGGCGAGGGGATTGCAAGCGATTTTCCGCAAGCGCGTCGCCAATACGATGCGATCATCCTCGAGTTCCATAAGGATTTTCGCGGTAAATGGCTGGTGTCGGCGAGCTACGTAGCCTCATGGCTGCGAGGCAACTTCTCCGGTTTGTTCCGCCCCGAAACGCTTCAACTCAATCCTTTCATCACTTCCGACTTCGATCTCGTCTCTCTGCTCGAGAATCGCGACGGGTATCTCCGTGCGGACGCTCGACATGCCGTCAAGGGGTTTGCGGCCGGCGAGGTCCGCCTGGGTCGTCACCATGCCATCCTCCTCGGCGGTGTGTTCCGGGCGACGTCGGGGGGTCCAACCGATTATCTTGGTTCCCATTACATCTATGGCTCGGACGAAGTCTATATTTTACCACGCGGTTCAGGTAAACGACTGCCCTGGGTATTCACCATCGACACCAATGTCGGCTATCGCTACGATTTCAACGAAGACTTGAGTCTTTCCGCCACGCTCGATGTTTTCAACCTCATCAACTTTCAGACCGCGACCGCCCGAGACGATCGCTACACCGTCGAAGAGGTTCTCTCGGTGCCGAACGGCAACGAAGCTTCGCTTTCGACCCTGACCAACACCGATGGTATACCGGTCACACCCAACCCGAACTTCGGCAACGATACCGCCTATCAGTCGCCTCGGCAGTTTCGTTTTGGCCTTCGACTGAGTTTCTGATGGCGTAGTCCACCCAAGATCGGTTCGGACGAGGGGTGTTACGCCTCGTCGTCGAAATGTAAACATACCATCGAGTTGAAGACGGACGACCCAAATGGGACGATGCCTCCGTTGCGATCGTCCCGAATATGCTGTGTCCTCTCGTATTCTGCGAACCGATGACGAATGCGAGGACGAGGCCAACGGCATGAATCCGAGCTTCGCGGTGCATTGCAATACGGGATCGCCGGGCACTACGATCTCGCAGACTCCGCGGGGCTCTGCGTGCTCAACGAGGAGCCTCCGTCCTTCGGATGAGGTCTTCGTCGAACGGGTGAGCCACCAACCATGCATCGACCCGCGCGACGTCGCTTATGCTTCCAGGCCCATCGTCGGTGAAGATTTGACGCGCATCCTGAACCAACTGCATCGCCCGCACACGATCCTTTCCGAGGTCCCAAAGGGCTTGTCCGAGCACGAACCGATAGCCCGCGATTTCGGGTGTGCGGAGTTCCGTTGGTTCGAACAGACGCTCCGCATGGGCGAGCTGTGCGAGAGCTTCTTCGGGGCGCCCGAGCTCGACCAGCGAACGAGCCATTCCAATGAGGTAAGGCCCGAGTTCGTAGCTCTCAGTACCACCATTCGCCACCGTGATCTGAGCGGCCCGTTCGTCGTGCATCAATGCTGCGGGGTAGTCCTTGACGAACTGTAGAGCGTCGGCCAGTTCGCCATGACACGCCGCCGTGTCGGCGTGTTCCGGACCCAGGGTCGAATATGCCATCGCCAGTGCGCGCTCGAGCTCGTCGATCGCTTCTTCCGCGCGTTCGAGCGCTGTCAGTGTGGCTCCCTTCGAACACAAGGATTGGACGAACGAAGCATGGTTGGGCCCACGAGGGAGTTGTAGGCTTGCGACCGCTTCCTCGAAATGGATCAGTGCCTCGTCGTAGAACCCCACGGTGAACAATCCTTCCCCCACATTGTGATGAGCCGTGGCGAGGTCGATGTGGCCGGGTTCGAGTGCCGACTCGAGGATGGCAAGAGCCTGCAGATCGTGTTCGAGGGCTTCGGCGTTACGCCCAAGACGGCCGAGCTCGATCGCGATTCCCGCATGGGCCCGCGCCACATCCTCGTGTTCGGGTCCCATCTCACGCTCCCAAAACAGGAGGGATGCATTCAGGATCGCGAGTGCTTCTTCGTAGCGCCCCTCGCTCGACTCGACCCATGCCAAACCGTCGCGAGCGCCCTGGGCGGTCTCCGGATCCATCGTCAGGCGCAATGAACGTTCGAACGCTTGGCGAGCCTCGTTCATCTTCGAATCACGGAAGTCCAACATCCCTTGATGGAGCGAATATCGCGATTCGAGTTCTCGATCGAACGAGATTCGGTCGAGGACGGCCCGGGCTTGACTCCCGTAGTCTCGTGCCCGTTCGAGGTCACCGAGATCTTGGGCGACACTGACGAGTTGGATCCAGCTCGACGCCGCCAGTTGGTCGTGACGAGAAGCCTCCGCGAGGCGTGCAGCTCGACGAAGTGTTTGTTCGGATTGTTCGGGTTCGCCGAGCCATTGTTCCAACGTCCCGAGCTCGTCGAGCACCTCGGCCGTCACGGGTCGATAGTCGATGACGCGAGCCTGGTCGAGCAGTTCATGAACCAACGTTTGGGCGGCCCCTGGCTTGCCCGCCTCGCGGAGGATCCGCACGTGCAGGAGTCGAGCTCGAAGTTCATTCACTCGGTCTCTTGTCGCTGGGTTGGTGGGAAGGGGAACTCGTGCCTCGAGCAGAACCGCGATCGAGCATTCGTCGGGCCGTCGCAGCTCCCGTATGGCCTTGGTCGGTAGGTTCGTCGCCGTCGGGTCGCCGGCGATGATCAAGGATGTGATGTGTTCGAATCTCGCAAGGACCATGGTGAGACAATGGGTCCGAGTATCGACGAGCTCGGGAGAGAGCTCGTTTCGTCGTATGGCTTCACAATGCTCGCGATGATGAGCCAGCCATGATGCGGAGAACTCGTCGAGCTGCGGCCCGACATCCGCCCCAGACCCATCCGCGGAAAATGTCCGAAGCGCGCTCATGACCTTGTCTCGACGTTCCGAGTCCCACACTTCGGCGAGTCGTCGTGCTCCGTGGTCGCATTGTTCGTCGATGGGGCCGATGTCGATCCACCAGAGCATCGCGAACAAGGTGATAGCGCCGATCAGGAGAGCGACGTACGGGATGCGATTCGTTCGATGCAACGCTCGCAGCGCGGCATCCATCGAGCCGAATCGTCGGGTCGGCGACTTGGACAAACCTCGCAGGATCGCTCGACGGACTCGTCGTGGTACCCAGGGTCGCGACGGAAGGAGCACGTCGTCCGCAACGATTGCCGCGGCGACTCCCCCCCCGATTCTTGCCTTCGAATGGCAATTTTCCGTAGAGCCCTTCGTACAGGGCGACGAAAAAGCTAAACTGATCGGATCGCGCGTCGGCTGGTTTCCCCAAATATTGTTCGGGTGCCATGTATGCCGGAGTACCCATCGTAACGCCCGGATCCGTGAGTGGAGCAGGCACGGGATCGGAGGAGCCGAGCGCGGGATGGGTCGATGTCGAGTCGGTAAGACTCGTGTCGGAATCCGACCAACGAACGAGGCCGAAGTCGGTTACTCGGACCCGCAACGAATCGTCGACGAGCACATTGTCGGGTTTGAAATCGCGGTGAACGAGACCCGCACGATGGGCCGCCGCCAATCCTTCAGCCGCCTGGACGAAGACCTCGACGATGGCGCGCCACGAATGTGGCCCCCGCTCGAGCCATTGGCCGAGGGTCTTGCCATCCACCCATTCCATGGCAATGAACAATAAGCCATCGCTTCGTCCTACGTCATAGACGACCGCGACATTGGGATGCGACACTCGTGCCATGGCATTCGACTCTCTGAGGAGTCGCGCCTGGAAAGCCGTGGACCCCGCGAGATGCGGTCGAATCACCTTGAGCGCAATCGTGCGATGGAGAGATGGATCATGGGCGGCATACACCATACCCATACCGCCGAATCCCACCAGACGTAGGATGCGATAGCGATCCACCTTTGTCCCCTCTCCTAGAACTGTGGTGCTCGACTCCCCGGGTTCGGGAGTCGGCTTCGACGAAGCCTCCTTGGATGAATGGAGCAAGTGCACGACGACGTTACGACAGTACGAACAAACATCGACATGGGACGCGACGACATTCCGACCCGCGATCTCCCGCCCTTCGACGAGGTCGAGAAGTACGTTCTCCGACAGGCATTCGGCGCTGATTCGTCCCGTCACGGTTTGGCGCAGTTTGTCATCGCGTGCGCCCGCCTGCTAGCGATGCGCCTATCCAACCCTATGCGGCCTGCAGCTCCTCGCCCGACGCCGGCCCGCGGGACGGTCGCGGGCGACGGCGGCAGCCCATCGAGTTGCCGCCCATCTCGCGGGTTCCGCTGTGAAGACCCGGGCAAGAGTGCTTCACGGGGGCGGTTCGAAAAGAACCTGTCCGATCCGCGGGACCATTCTCGCCCCAGGAAAGACTGGCGGCGGCCCCAACACGGCTTTACAGCCTGTGCAGCAACCAGAGCTTTGACAGGATTCCGACCGTTCTCTTCGAGGACCGCTCGTGCGACGCTCCATTTACTATGTCAATCCGATGGCGGATTTTCCGACGTATTTCGGGTCGGAAAACTTCGCGGCGCGTGGTTTTGCACGCACGACCTACATGGCCGACTTGACCATTCCGACCTTGGCCGCTCTGACTCCGAGCAGCTTCAATGTCAGGTTGTGTGACGAGAATATCACTTCGGTCGATTTCGACACGACTGCCGACTTTGTCGCATTGACCGGGAAGGTCACTCAGTTTCGCCGGCTCGTCCGTATTGCCGAAGAGTTTCGTGCACGCAAGAAGATCGTTCTCATCGGTGGGCCATACGCGTCGTTGTCGCCCGAAGTCCTTCGCCCTCACTGCGACATTCTCGTTCGCGGCGAGATCGAGGAACTCGCGCCCAAGCTCTTCGATGACTTGAACAGCGGAACGTGGGCGAAGGACTACGAAGGTGGACGACCTGATCTTTCGCTTGCGCCGATCCCCCGGTGGGACCTCTATCCGAACGACCACGCACTCCTCGGGACGGTGCAGACCTCCCGTGGATGTCCATTCGAATGCGAGTTTTGCGACGTCATTCAATACCTTGGTCGTAAGCAGCGGCACAAACCTGGCCGCCTCGTTCTCGCGGAATTGGATGTGTTGTACCGTCACGCGTACCGTTCAGTGTTTCTCGCCGACGACAACTTCACGGTGTTCCGCAACCGAGCCAAAGAGCTGCTCGTGCTGCTTCGCGACTGGAATCGAGCGCGAACGAATGGTCGGGTCAACTTCTCGACGCAAGTCTCCATCGACTCTGCCAAAGACGAGGAACTGCTCACGTTGTGCTCCGAAGCCGGCCTGACAACCGTTTTCGTCGGGATCGAAACACCCAATACAGACAGCCTCCGCAATATCAAAAAGCGCCAGAACCTCAACGTCGATATGGTCGAGCTTATCGCTCGATTCTTCGACCACGGAATCTCCGTCACCGGCGGCATGATCGTCGGCTTCGAAACCGACGGATATGACATTTTCGAGCGGCAATACGACTTCGCGATGGCGAGCGGAATTCCGATTTTCACTCTCGGTGCACTGGTTGCGCCAGCAGCCACACCTCTGCATGCTCGGCTCAAACAACAGGGGAGGCTGCGCGACGCCGGTTCGGAGGTTGCAGCCGACCCTTGGACCACGAATATCGTGCACCCCAAGATCCCGGCGGAGGAACTCACGCGTGGCCTACGCTGGCTCGCCAACAATTTGTACAGCCCGCAAGCCTTCGGCGATCGACTCCTCACATTCATCGCCAAGTTCGGAAAACGTCGCGACCCTTATTGGTGCAACCACCAACCGAATCACCACACTCGATCCGTCGATCGAAACAGTCTCGCTGTTCTCGATCAACTTCGTGGCCTCGGGCCTGATGAGGCCACGATGTGGAACCGCGTCGTTCAAGCCGCCACGCGAAAACCGGAAACGATGTCGTTCGTCTTCTACGCCTGCATTCAGTATATGCAGATCCGACACATGTATGACACTGGACAGTTTTGGGATGTTCAGCTCGCAAGTACCCCTGCTCCCGCCGAACCGGTAACGTCGTTGACGCCGCTTCGCATTGCGGGAACCGGTGCACGCTGATCACCAGACGCCAGCAAGTCCTCTCTCCCTAACGCTACTGGGACGGTCCCAAATGCGTGATGAGGGGGTACGAAGAGCCGTCGCAAGGCCGTGGCGGAGATCGTTCGCGAGGTCACGAGCACCTACGAACGACGCCGACGAGCTCAGACCCGCCGGCGTACGGCGAACCCACTGGGCGGGGGAACCCCACCGGGCGGGAGGCCAACTTCGACCTGAAGTGCGCTTCGGCGGCCAGTAGCCATTCATTTGTGGCGAAGCTGTCGGCGAAAGGGGTCCGGTCGATCCCAGCTTCGCTCGCGTAGCGCCTCAGATTGGTCCAGCACGCTTGGCGGCCCAACTTCCGACCTGACGCCGTTCTGGTCCGCCGAGGGCGACGTGGGGTCAAACCAGGATAGCTCCGTGCGCACGGTCGCTTCGTGGCTGATCGACGAACTGCGGAGCGGCGTACAATCTAGCTGGTACTGCGATGTCGCGTCTCCACAACCCGTGGGCTTCGATCGTGGTCGTTCTCCTGATTGGGTGTGAGTTCCCGGACGATCCTGTACGACTTACCGACGTCATGATGGACTCGAGCACTGGTTCCACCCTCCACTGGCCAACCGGTGAGGAAGAACTCGAGTTGGAGCGAGCGGACGTCCTTGTGAACGCAACCGCCACCCGTCGCTTGGATTGTGTGACACCGCTCGAGCTCGACGTCTTATTCATCGGGAACAGCTATACCTTCACTCTCAATCTTCCGGAGATGGTCGCGCGTCTCGGATCCGAGGCCGGAGTCACGATCCATGCCTCGGCGCTCACACGACGCAATGCCAGGTTGGAGTATCATCTCGCGCAAGCGATCACGACCGAAACGATTACGGAGCACGCATGGGACTTCGTAGTCCTTCAGGGGCACAGCCTCGACCCGATCGACAATCTTGATGACTTTCTCGCAGCTGGAGAGGCACTCGTCGACACGATTGAACAATCCGGCGCTCGACCGCTGCTGTACGAGACATGGGCGTACAAGGAAGGCGAAGCAACCTACGAGACCGATCCGGACACGGGGGGGACTCCCGCCGCGATGCAGCAGCTCATCCGCGAGGGCTATCGTAGTCTGGCCAAGTCGACCGGGGCCCCCATCGCACCAGTGGGCGACATCTGGAAGCGAACGCTCGCGGATCATCCGACGATCGAACTGTTCGATCCGGACTTCCAACATCCGAATCTGAATGGTGTTTACCTCACCGCAAACGTGTTCTTCTCGGTGCTCACCCGTATGACGCCCATGGGGCACGTGGGCGTCCCCCCTGAAGGGATCAGCAACGAAGACGCTGTGGCACTCCAAGCGGAAGCTGCGAGGGCTATTCATTGGAAGTGTCGACCGAAACGCAACAGCGGACGGATCGACCGACGATGATCTTGAGTCAGTCCTCGCAAGGGACTCGGCCTAGTCGCTGTCGAGAGGGCAGGAGGAGAACGAGATGGCTTGGAGAGGTATTTCTAGCCCACGCGGTAGCGGAGCTGGGCGAGTCCTTTCGGCCATGACCGTGCCTCGTCGAGGGTCAGCCGCTGCTCGAGCGAGCGATGTATCCGTCGACGCTGAGAGCGATGAAGACTGAGAAGCGTGGGCGATGGGCGAGTGGCTCGTGAACACTCCGACGCGACGAGCGGGAGTCCAGGTCCCGATGGCTCCCTCGACATATCGCGCACACCAAAAGACTCCTCACCGTTCGGCTGACCAGCGCCCATCGACGGGTGCTCGAACCGCGATCGCTCGTAGTGTCGTCCCGCGGAGTCCACGTTTGGCGAACGGGGTGCGGCCGCCTTCAGGATCGCTTCACGGGAATCACCCGAGGCGCCAGTCCGACGGCCGCGAGCCGTCATCGGCCAATGACGTCGCTTGCGATCTCATCTGCGGCGCCTTCACGTGGAACCACGGGCATTCGGGATTTGAGTAGGAGGATGGTCATCGAAGTGATGACAGCAACGAAAGACACATTCACACAGGCGATGCGCAGCACGGTCCAAACCGTGAAGCGATCGAGAAGCCCGGAAAGCATCTCGGTGTCGCTCGAAACCGATCCAACCTTCCACATGAGCGGGGCCGCTTGTGTGGTGAAGAGAAGAACGGCGACGGAGCAGGAGCACGCGATGCCGAGGAGAGTTTGGATCAGTCGGGGCGCGTGCGAGCGCCAGGCCGCATACCAAGTGCCCCCTGTTAGGAGAGCGCCACCAAACCCGTAGAGTGAGTAGAAGACGATCCCCCTCGTTGAAAGGTCGGTCGCTCGCGAAAACTCCGCGAACGCGAGAGGGCCAATGGTGAACCGCGCCGGCAGGTCGAGAATCAGACGGAAGGTTCCTGCCCCGGCGCGGATCCCCTCGAACAAGGCCGTCACCGCCAGCATCAGAACCGAGGTCCTTTCCCTCGAAGACGCTTCGTAATTCATCATCTGATGAATACGGCCACATAACTAGGGGTCGGTCAAGAGTGGTGTTCGTGATCGTGTCGATCGAGGCAAGGCCATTCGCTCATCGAGATTGTCCAGCGATGAATTCGCCGGCAATACGGACAGTGCGGACGATGCGACGAGCGAGCCCAGCACTTACAAAGCTACGGTCAAAACCCCGACGGGCACTCAGGAAGTCGTCTTTGCTTGCGATGTCGACGGAGCCGTGCTGGGCAGACTCGGTAACATTTGCGGAAAATACAGCAGAAATTGAAAACGGGACCGCGACAGACGTATGGTTGTTCGCGACGATGCACGGTTGCCAAGGGCGGGTCTCGCCACAAAAGAACGTGCCGATGGTCCAGTGGCAGGCGTTGCTGGAATCGTGGAAAGGACTCTCGCTATGATGATCAAACCAGGGGCGCGTTGGGAAGAGGTATTGAGCTCGGCACGGTCTGTCGCACCCGAATGTTTTCACGGGCTCGACGAGCTGAAGAACCTCATCGGGGGAGATTGGGTCAGGGGCGGCTCGCCGCTTCGTTTCATCGCGGCGAGCTGTGGCACCGAGCTGGTGTCCTTGCCCATGCTGGACCTCCCCGAGGCCTGTCGGGCGGTGGAACAGGCAGCGGGCGAGCAGCCGAGTTGGGCCGAGCGGAGCCTCGACGAGCGCCGGGAACGAGTCCAACGCACGGTGGCCGAGCTGCGGATGCATAGCGAGATGCTTGCGCTCTGCCTGGCTTGGGAGATCGGTAAACCAATGAGCCTGGCGCGCGCCGATGTGGTGCGGTGTTTCGATGGCGTCGACTGGTACGTCGACAACATCGAATCGATGGTCGGTTCACGACGTCCGGTCGGGCTCGTCTCGAACATCGCCAGTTGGAATTACCCACTGAGCGTCCTCATGCACGCGATCCTCATCGAAGTGATGGTCGGCAATGCGAGTATTGCCAAGACCCCCACGGATGGTGGTGCCGTGGCACTTTCCGTCTGCCACGCCATCGCTCGGCGCCACGGGATCCCCGTTTCGCTCGTCAGCGGAAGCGGCGGGCGATTGTCGGATGCGCTGGTCAAGGACAAGCACGTGTCGTGCCTCGCGTTCGTCGGCGGCCGCAACAGTGGCCGGGACATCGCAGTGAACCTCGGGGACCGTGGCAGTCGCTACATGATGGAAATGGAGGGCGTGAATGCCTGGGGCATCTGGAGCTTCGAGGACTTTCCATCGTTGATCAAGCTGATGAAAAAAGGATTCGAGTATGGAAAACAGCGCTGCACGTCCTACCCGCGCATCGTCATCGAACGCCGTCTCGTGCCGAAATTCCTCGGAGCCTACCTGCCCATGCTCGCGTCGATTCGGTTTGGGCATCCGCTCGCGGTCGAGCGACCAGACGACGACTATCCGGTCCTCGACTTTGGACCGCTCATCAACCAGAGCAAGTGTGAGGAGTTGCACGAACTCCGCGACGATGCGTTATCAAAGGGCGCCGTGGCCCTCTTCGAGGGTGACATCGACGCTGGACACTTTCTCGATCGTCAGGACCGAAGTGCTTACTTTCCGCCGATCTCCCTATTTGGCCTACCGCGGTCCAGCAAGCTCTATTACGCAGAGCCGTTCGGACCGGTCGACAGCATCGTCGTCGTCGACTCGATCGACGAGCTGATCGCGGAGATGAATGTGTCGAACGGCAATCTCGTAGCGTCGGTGGCCACCCATGACGACGAACTGGCGGAGCGGCTCAAGCATGAGCTACGGGCGTTCAAGTTCGGCCACAACAAGATTCGGTCCCGGGGTGATCGGGAGGAGCCGTTCGGAGGTGTCGGTGCTTCGTGGCGTGGCGCATTCGTAGGCGGCCGATACCTCGTCGAAGCGGTCACCGAAGGAGCGGCCAACGAACGCCTGATGGGCAATTTCGAGGACTACACGATGCTGCCCCAGGAACGGTGAGCGCGGACTCGGCAGGTTGCCACTTGCTTCCGATGGGGACCGGGCCGATCATGTTGCTCGAACCGTCGTGAGCATCGCCGAGGCCCAAGGTTTGTGGGAAGCGGAACCCGGCTGGCTCAATACCGCAACCTATGGCTTGCCACCGCGACCCGCATGGGATGAGCTGCAGGCGGCGCTCGAGGGGTGGCGTCAGGGTCAAGCGTCGTGGGGAGCTTGGAATGAGTGCACGTCGCGGGCTCGTCGGAGCTTTGCTCGCCTCGTCAACGTCGAGGCCAACGATGTCGCGGTAGGCAGTCAAGTGTCGCAGCTCGTCGGCCTCGTTGCGGCTTCGGTGCGGGCGGGATCGAGGGTCATCGTGCCCGAACGAGAGTTCACGTCCAATGTGTTCCCATGGCTTGCGCGGGGCGACCTCAGGGTCGAAGCGATCCCCATGGAACGGGTGGTCGCCTCGATCGAGCAGGGCGCCGACGTGGTCTCGTTCAGTTTGGTGCAATCCATCGATGGGACGATCGCGCCTTATCGGGAGATCATTGCGGCCGCGCGCGAGCAAGGGGCACTCGTGGTGATCGACCTCAGTCAAGCGTGTGGTTGGTTTCCGTTCGACGCTCGACTTGCCGATGTGGCGGTGGCGGGTGCGTATAAGTTTCTCATGTCGCCGCGCGGCTCGGCCTTCGCCTATTTGGCGCCCGCGGTGCGTGAACAGATGACGCCGTTCTTGGCGGGATGGTTTGCTGGGGACGACGTCGACAACTCGTATTACGGGCTGCCGTTGCGACTGGCCACGGATGCAAGGCGATTCGATCTGTCGCCGGCCTGGTTCAGTTGGGTTGGAACCGCGCCCACACTCGAACTCGTCGAACGGATCGGTATTGCGGCGATCCACGATCACAATATCGGCTTGGCCAACCGGTTCATGGCGGGTATGGCGTTGCCGGCCACAGAAAGTGCGATCGTGACTCTCGACATTCCCGGCGCGGAGGAACGCCTCACTCGCGCAGGGATCCGCACATCCGTCCGGGGCGGCCGAGTTCGCATTTCGTTCCATCTCTACAATACGGAAGCCGAGGTCGACCTCGCCATCGAAGCGCTCCGTGGCTGACCGCTCCCGCCATGGATTGTGCGAGCTCAGTTGTAGGGGTTGTCCTCATAGACGGGCTCGGGACAGTGGAATTCGACAAAGGAATGGCCGATCGGGGGCGGTCGCAAAAGTTAGTGGGCGATCGCCGCATTTCCGCGTAGTCTCGCCAGCGTGAATCGTACTCTTGAAGACCTCGTCAGCCGCATGACAGTGGGCGAACTTTGCAAACAGGCCGGCATTTCGGTGGAAGCGTTGGCCGCGTACTGTGTGAGCGATTCGCTCCCGCAGACTCGCCCCAACCGAAACTCCAGCGACGCCCGACGAGCGTCCCCCGAGTCGCGTCCACGTACCGCCCCCGAATCGCGTCCGCGAACGACATCCCCTGAGCCCAAGAAAGCCTCCGAGGGGCGTGTCGCCAAGGCAGGCCAGAGCGACGACGATGTTGTCCTTGCGTTCTTGCATCGGAGCCGCAAGCCGGTGTCGCAACGCGACATCCAAGGTGCGACCGGTCGCTCGCTCACCGAAATCAGAGCGGCACTCAAGCGGCTGGTCGCCGCTGGTTCGGCCGGGGCCGAAGGCCAGACCGTGCGACGGCGATTCTGGGCGATGACCTAGCGCGATCTCCTGGAATTCGACGCCAGGGGAGCGATGCCCCGGCGTTGGAGGTTCGGGAAACGTCGATCGAGGGGCGGGCGAGCCACAGGTTGGGTCCCCGTCGCTCTGCCCTGGCTGCTCGTTCGGTCGATGTCCGTCGCGGTGAACCGGTGCGAGAAAAGGACTCGTCGGGGCCGTGGGTCCGGAAACGGAACGGTCAGCAGTACGAGGAATGGGGCGGAGGCAAAAGCATGCACAGCTCCATTTCGAATGGAGAGATGAGTCGACAATACGGGCTGCCGGCGAACCCGGATAGAATCTGGGATGGAGTCTGAAGTTCCGAAGCGAATCGAGCATTGCGTCGAGCGCCGAACTGCGGCACGGAGTCTCCCGTGGAGACTCTCGAACTGTCGGCACATAGGTGGGAGTCGCAGGTCGTTCGAGTCGGAGTCATCGGCTTCGTCGCGCTCGGATGCGTTCTGGCCTGGACGCACGTGCCGTTCATGCTCGACGATGCGTACATCGCCTTCCGCTATGGTTGCAACGTAGCGGCTGGACGGGGGATGGTGTTCAATCCCGAGGGCCCTCCACTCGAGGGTTTCTCGAGCCCGCTTTGGATGCTGGCATCGGCAGCTACCTGCCGGATCGGCGGCCCGTCGTGGGTCGAGCCGACGATCCGAAGCCTGGGACTGTCGACCTTCGTAGTGGCGGTCATCTGCGCGAGTCGAGCCGCGGGTCGGCTCGTCCCCGGAACTCGGCTAGGCCCCTCGTTGGCCGCAGCGGCGTTGGTGAGCCTGCTCCCCGCGGTGAGTTATTACGCAGTCACCGGTCTCGAAGCCACCGCGTTTGACGTCGTGGTTCTGTTGGTTGCTGCCGCCACGGCGAACGTGCTCGATGCTCGGCTCGGTTGGTTGGCGGCCTTCGTCGCGCCATGGCTCCGCCCCGAGGCACCATGGCTTGGCCTCGTGATCGTGCTGCAAGCGTGGGTGCAGAGCGGCCGCATGATCCCCGGGCGCCGCTCAATGGTTACGCTCGCGACTCTGGTGCTCGGGATGGCCACGGTGCTCGTATGGCGACAGAGCGCGTTTTCGGATTGGGTCCCCAATACCTATTATGCCAAGTCCCCCCAATGGGGCGTCGGCCTGGAATACATCATCGATACCTTCCGTGAGGGATGGGTCGCGCCGATCCTCGTCCTCACGGTGGGGAGTGCCGTCCGAGGACCCGCTTCTGCCCGCAGCTTCGCGGTGGCTGCGGCCGCATGGTTCGTCGCCCCCGTGGTGGAAGGTGGCGACTGGATGCCGCTCTCACGCATGGCTCTACCTGGGCTCGTCTGCAGCTGCGTGGCCGCGGCTGCGATGACGGCGGGACGCAAGGGTCCCATCGTCTACGCCAGCTGGGCTCTCGTCGCGGCCGCAGTGTCCACGGGCGCGGCCAAAACTCTCGAAGAATCGGCGCCCTCGCAAGGGGCCCACACCATGTCGGTCACGGAGACGCGGTGGCTCGTCCGATGGCTGCAGCGCAGTGGTGCCGAGTCGGTGGCCCTGGTCGATATCGGACGCCTGGGATTCTGGACCGACCTCGAGCTGGTGGACCTCGCCGGTCTCACCGATCCCGTCATCGCGCGTCTCCCTGGCGGGCACCTCGAGAAACCGATCGATCCCGAGTACCTGTTCGATGTCCGTCATCCCGACGTCATCGTGGTGCGGGTGAATGCTTCGCCGATCTTGCCGGGTCCGACGATTCGGCCGGACCTGTGGGCCTATGCGTATTCCGAGGTCGAACGCTCACTCTTCAAGGCCCCGCAGATGAGGGAGGACTTCGGCTTCGCCTTCGCCATCGTTCCGGCCAAGCCGCGACAGCCGTTTTACGGGCAAGCGGTGTTCGTGCGTCGGGACTTTCGCCTGCCCCCGGACATGCCCCGGCCCCCGCTCGAGGTGCTGCTCTAGAGCACCAATCAGTTTGAATCGTGCCCGAGAACAGCGTTCCCAGCCCTTCTGGCTTTGTTCCGAGGCACTCGCAGTGTGCCCGACACAGCTTCGGCCTCGTGCCTCGCCAGAGAGGGCCGCTAACACTGTCCTCGGGCACGATGCAAACTGATCGGTGCTCTAGCACGATGGGCGCGGGTTCGGGCATCGAGGCCGCCGAGAGCTCGAGCAAAAGTGGCGTTCCCTGCCCGTGAGCGTCGATGGGTCGAAAGCGCTCGCGCGCGACGATGGCTCGAGCTTGCCAAAATCGCGCTGACCCTAGATGGTTGACCCCATGTTTGAACGCAACGAACGGATGCACCCGATGGATATCGAACCCATGAATGATGACCTCCTCGTCCAGGGCCAGCGGGCTCGAGTCGGCCGGTGGGTGTCGTGGGGATCGATGATGGGTGTGGCGGCATCGCTCGTGGCTTGCCCGGCCTCCGATGACAATCCGCAGACTCCGGGGAGCGAGGAGACGTCGCTCACGAGTGGCCAAGCCGAAGCCTCGAGCGACAGCAGCAATCCAGAGGCCACGGGCACCGCAACGATGGAAACGAGCGAGGGCACGACGTCGGGGATTCCCGATACCGAGGACACCGCCGGCGAGACGGGTGAGACGGTCCTCGAACCGTTGCCCCGAAGCGACGTTTCGAACCTGCCGTTTCTGCCCGGGGATGCCAATGTGCCGGTACCCGCCGGGGCTGCGGGGGGGCTCGAAGTGCTCGACTGGGCAGGATTCACGGCGGCCGTGACCTACACGTTCGACGATGCGAATTCATCGCAGATCGCCAACTATGAAGCGTTGCAGAACCTGGGCGTCCCGATGAGTTTCTACTTGATCACGGGCAAGTCCGAGGCATCGAATCCGATCTGGGCGCAAGCGATTCTGGACGGGCACGAGATCGCCAACCATAGCCAGTCGCATCCAATGGTGGCGACGGAGGCCGAACTCGACAACGCGACCACCTTCCTCGTGGATACGCTCGGCGTCGAGGTGTGGACCATGGCGGCGCCCTACGGAGATCCTTCGTACGCCGAACTCGCCCGGACCCGCTTTCTCATCAATCGTGGTGTCGCGAATGGGCTGATGCTGCCCAACGACATGGTGGATCCCTTCTCGATCTATACCTTCACACCTCCCATGGCCGCGCCTGCCGCTACCTTCAATACGCAGGTGGATGGGGCGCGTACCGCAGGTGGCTGGCGGACGATGCTGATTCACGGTTTCACCGGCGGCACCGATGGCGCCTATCTACCCGTGGATCTGAGCGACTTCGTGGAGAGCGTTGCGTATGCGAGATCGCTCGGCGATCTCTGGATCGATAGCACTGTCAATGTTGGGGCTTATTGGCTGGGCCAGCGAGCCTTCACGCAAGGTACGATGACGCCATCGGGAGCGGATCAGGTGTGGACGTGGACTCTCCCCGATCACTTCCCACCTGGGCACTACTTGCGGGTGACGGTCACCGGGGGAACCTTGACGCAGGATGGAACCACACCGCTCGTTTGGGATCCTCACGGTTTTTACGAAGTCCCACTCGACGCGGGAACGCTCACCCTTTCTCCTTGAGGTAAAGGCCGTTTCGTCGGCATCGTCGGCTCACGAACCACTCGCAGGCGTCCGAGCTTCTCCGCCCGTACGCTTCTTCATTCTCACGAGGCAGGTCTCGGTTTGACCCTGCGGCTTCCCCTTTTCTCACGAGGCACTTCTCATGTTGACCCTACCCTTCACAACTGTTCGACCTTCGCTTGGATTCGCAGCGTTGTTCTTTTCGCTCTTTGCCGGAACGTCCTGCACGCCCGCCTCGGATGAGGTCCCTGACCAGGGCGACGCCGGTGGGGGCGGAAGCTCGGGCGAAGTGGGCACCGGAGGCCGTACAGGCCCGAACGCAGAGGGAGAAACCTTCGGCCTCGACGGCACGGCGGGAGCGGGGGCCGATGACGCGGTCGACGTGGGCGGCACGGAGGGTAGCGGCCCGGCCGATGCGGGTGCGGACGATGCGAGCGGTGGCACGGGGGTGGCGAACCCCGAAGTGATCTTTCCGCCCGAGGTGACGAGACCTCGCATCATGATCATTGGCGATTCGATTTCGGCGGGTCCCGGCTGCTACAAGCGGTATCTCGTCCAAAATCTCACGACCAACAACATCACCGAGTACGAGTTCGTCGGTGAGTACACGGACGATTGCGGCGGTGGTGTCCGACACAGCGCCGTCAGCTGCACGACGAGCGGGAATTTCACGCAACCGACGTTCACGGTACCGAACTGCACGGCCAACACGATGTATCCGGGTATGGCGACCTTGGTCGAGACGCACGACCCGGACCTCGTCATGATCCAACTCGGGGTCAACGACGTGTGGGGTGGCAGTGCGCCCATCGAGCCGATTTTGAACAACTACGCGACGCTCGTGAACCAAGCGCGCGCCCATAACCCGCGCGTCGCCGTGATGGTCGCGCAGATCCATAAAATCATCACCGACAATTGCGTGAATACGGCGAGTACAACGAACGCGGAAACGCTCATTACGGCGCTTCCGGCCTGGGCCGCGAGCATCACGACCGCCGATTCACCGGTCCTCGTCGCCGACCTCTGGACGAACTCCGACGCTCGCGAGGCCGCGGACTGCGTACACCCGAACGACGCGGGAGCTCAGCGCATGGGCCTGAACTGGTACAACGCGCTCGCCCCGATCCTGCGTTAGCGCTGAGGCACTACAAGGTCAGCATGCGGTGCCTGTGGACGGCGTCGAGCAGGTCGTCGGCGCTGAACGGTTTGCGCATGATCGCGGCGACGCCTTGCCGGGTGGGGACGGCGGTTGTGGTGAGCATCACGACGGGAATCAGGGAGATCCGCTCGTCGCGATCGCGCACGCGAAGGAAGTCTTCGCCACTCATGTTCGGCATCTGCTGATCGAGCAAGATGAGGTCGGCGGGCTCGGTGGCGAGGATCTCGAGCGCACACAGACCGTCGGAAGCCTCGTGGACGATGAAGCCGGAGGCGGTGAGCAGCTCGACGATCGAGAGCCGCAGGAACGGGTCGTCATCGACCACGAGCACGCGGCTGGGATGCGCAACGGGTTGTAAGACGACCACGGGGGCCCGGGTGGTCACCGGCTGGCTCACGGGGAGGGTGAAGCGGAAGCAGCTGCCCTTGCCGAGCACGCTTTCGACGGAGATTCGGCCACCGTGGGCTTCGACGATGCCTTTGGCGATGGCAAGGCCGAGGCCGGTCCCGCGTCGACCGGCACTCGACAAGTGCCAGTAGCGATCGAAGACGCGTTCGAGGTGCTCGGTTTGGATCCCGCAGCCCATGTCGCTCACGCTGATCTCACAGGCTCCGCCGACGCGGTGACTGCGAAGCGTGATGCGGGTTCCGGTGGGCGAGAACTTGATCGCGTTGCCGATCAGGTTCGAGAGCACCTGCTGGATGCGATCGGGGTCGCCCGAGACCCAGCCCTCGTAGGCACTGGTGATCTCGAGGTCGATCGCCTTCGATGCGGCGATGGGACCGTAGAGCTCGATCGCGTCGTTGAAAATGCCTCGGACCGAGAGGTTCTGGAGCGCGAGCGAGAACGATCCGTCTTCGATGCTCGCGACGTCGAGCAGACCGTCGATCAGGGTCTGCATCTGTTTGGCGGCCCGTGAAATGCGCTCGACGATGCGGGTGTCTTTCGCGGCGATTCCCTTGGCGGTCGCTTCACTTTCGAGCAGGGCGGCGCCGAGGCGGATCGTGCTCAGCGGATTGCGAAGATCGTGGGACACGAAGGCCAAGGTGTCGCGATTGCGCTGGGCACTGCGTTCGAGTTCTTGGGTCCGTTCGTTGACGCGTCGCTCGAGTTCGTCGTTCGCGGCTTCGGTGAGCTTGCGCCGCTCGAACGCGCGGATGAGCGCGAGCGACATGGTGATCTGGGTACCGATCGCGCGGGCGAACGCGATCAAGCCTTCGTTCGGGAGGTCATGGGTGCGCGAGCCAAAGGCGAGGGCGCCCCTTCCGTGGCCTTCCAACATGAGCGGGACGACGTGCATGGACGCGATCTGGGCGCGGGCGAGCAGGTCGCGCGACAACGGCTCCGGTACGGTGGGCGAAGGCACCATGACGGGGATGCGACCCGCGACGATCTGCGCGAGGAGCTCGGGTGCCCCGAAGAAATTGGCGATGTGGGCGGGGTCGAAACCGAGGGAATGCCGGAGCTCGAGCGTTCCATCCTCGGTGGCGAGAAACATGGCGCCCGACGAGATCCCGGCGGCATCGAGCGTGGCATTCAAGACATCGCGCAGGGCAATGTTCGTGTCGGCGCGATGGCTCAGTGCGTCCGCGATGCCGCCGAGCAGGGACAGCTCGGCCGCCTGCATCGCGCAGCGCTGCTCGAGCTGTCGCTGCTCGGTCACCGAACGGTCGAGACGTTGGACCAAACGCTGGATGTGCTCGTCACGACGGACGCGCAACTCGGGGTTCGGAATCGACGCGGGACCGGTCGCGATCGCGTCGAAGGCCGCGTCGACCAAACTGAGAAAGGTGGAGCCTCGCGGCAAGAACCCGCTTGCGCCGACTTGTTGGGCTCGAACGACGTCGCCGTCCTCTTGATAGGCGGAGACCAAGATGACGGGAATGTTCGCGGTCGCCGGGGCCGTGCGGATCGCGTTGCAGAGTTCGAAACCATCCATGCCGGGCATGACGAGATCGGTCACGACGACATCGGGTTGGGTGGCCGCGAGAAACAGCAGGGCGGCCTCTCCGTTCGCGGCCGCGACGACTTCAAAGCCGGCCTGCTCGAACTGGACGACGTCGAGCTTGAGGTGGGTAGGGTTGTCGTTGACGATGAGCACGCGCTTGTCGTGGTCTCGCACGGGAGGCTTCACCGGACTCGGTGCGAGCCGGGCTTGCACCGCCGCGACGATCTTCGCGGGCGAGACGGGCTTCACGAACACGTTGACGTACTCGTCGCGAAGGGCCCGAGCTTCGTCGATGCGCCCCTCGAATCCCGAGACGATGAAGATCGGTATGGTTTGACCGTGCGGGAGGGTGCGGATCCGCTGGGTGAGTTCGAGCCCATCGATGTCGGGCAGGACCAAGTCTTGGATCACGAGGTCGGGCCGACCTCGTTCGAGATACGTGAGGGCACTGAGTCCATCCGCCGCTTCGACGACGAGGTGTCCCTCCGCTTGCAGGGCGACCCGCATGACCTTGCGTGCGTTCGGGTTGTCCTCGACGAGGAGGATGGTCGGGATCGGCATGTCGCTATGCGCTTCGCTGCAAATATGCCGCGACCATGTCCGGAAGGGCGCGCGTGTCGAATGGCTTCCGTACGTATCCGTCGCATCCCGCGGCCATGGCCTTGTCTTCATCGGCCGACATCGCGTAGGCGGTCACGGCGACAATCATGATCGCGGCGGTGGCGGCATCGCTCTTGAGCTTGCGCGTGAGCTCGAGCCCATCCATGCCCGGCAGCTGGATGTCCATGAGAATGAGCTTCGGCGTGTCCGACTTGAGCACGCGGAGCGCATCCTCGGCCGACACCGCGGTCTTTACTTTGAAGCCGGCGGTCTCGAGGACGATCCGGGCCAGCTTCAAGTTGAGCGGATTGTCATCGACGATCAGGATCCATTCATTCATGGGGCGTATTCGTTTCCGTCACCGTGTGCTCGGTCGCACGAAACGATCGAGGAAACGTCGCGGTGAAGGTGCTGCCCCGGTCGACCACACTTTCCACGGTGACTTGGCCACCCTGCGCCTCGACGATGCGCTTCGTGAGCGCGAGACCAAGCCCCGTACCTTGGAACTTCTTGGCGGTCCCCGCATCGAGCTGCTGGAACTCGACGAACAGACGATGAATGTCGTCGGCTCGGATGCCGATGCCGGTATCGGAGACTTCGACCCGAAACATCTCCGGGCCCTCCGCGAGGAGGCGGATGCTGACGGTTCCCTGTTCTGGGGTGAACTTGATCGCGTTGGATAGGAAATTATAGAGCACTTGCTTGAAACGAGACGGATCGAGCGTGACCAGGCCGAGAACCTCGTCGATCGCGATCGACAGGCGGATGCGCTTTTCCGCTGCGAGTCCGCGCAAGATGTCGCGAACCTCGCCCACGGTTTTGGCGAGATCCGTTTCTTCGGGCCGGAACTCGACCTTGCCCGACTCGACTTTCGCAAGGTCGAGTACGTCGTTGATGAGCTGCAACAAGTGGTTCGAGCTCTTGAGGATGTCGCCCAAGTACTCCTGATGGATCGGCGAGACCTGCCCGACCTTACCATTATGGATGAGCTCGGCGAACCCGATGATCGCGTGAAGCGGGGTGCGGAGCTCGTGCGACATGTTGGCGAGGAACTCGCTCTTGAGGCGATTGGATTCCTGCATCCGTCGGTTTTGCTCCTCCATGAGGCCGCGAAACTTCTCTTCACCCTTCTTGCGTTCGGTGATGTCCCGAATCGCACTCGACACGAGGCGACCACTGTCGGTTTCGAGCGGTGACAAGCTGATCTCGATCGGAAACTCGGTGCCGTCCTTGCGCAGCCCGTAGAGCTCGAGCCCCGTCCCCATCGCGCGGGTGCGAGGATCGTGAAAAAACCCCGATCGATAGCCCGGGTGATTGGTGCGGAACCGCGGAGGGACGAGCACCTCGACCACCTGGCCGAGCAGTTCGTCGCGGCGGTAGCCAAAGAGCTTTTCGGTCTGGGCATTGATCAACATGATCGTGCCGTCGCGGCGAACGATCACCATGGCATCGGGGGCGGACTCGAGCAGACCGCGAAACTTTTCTTCGGCGTTTTTCCGTTCGGTGATGTCGCGGATCGCACTCGACACCAGCAGGCCATCATCGGTCTCGAGTGGTGAGAGGCTGATCTCGATGGGGAACTCGGAGCCGTCTTTGCGGCGGCCGTGGAGCTCGAGTCCGGACCCCATGCTCCGGACCTTGGGCTCGCCGAAGTAGCCTTCGCGATGCTGCGGGTGGTTGAATCGGTACCGGTCGGGGATCAGGATCTCGACCTGTTTGCCCAGCAGCTCGTTGCGGTCGTACCCGAACAGTTTTTCGGTTTGGGCGTTGACCAACATGATGCTGCCACGACGGTCGGCGATCACCATCGCATCCGGCGCGGACTCCATGAGGCCACGAAACTTCTCCTCGGCCTTTTTGCGTTCGGTGATGTCGCGAATGGCGCTCGAGACGAGCTGCCCTTCTTCGGTCTCGAGCGGGGAGAGGCTGATCTCGATGGGGAACTCGGAGCCGTCCTTGCGCTGACCGAAGAGCTCGAGCCCCGTCCCCATGCCGCGGACCTTCGGGTCGTGGAAGTAGCCGGTCCGATGCGTTGGATGCTTGGTGCGATAGCGGTCGGGGACGAGCACCTCGACGAGTTGGCCCAAGAGCTCCGAGCGGGCGTAGCCAAAGAGCTTTTCGGTCTGGGCGTTGACGAGCACGATGCGGCCGTCCTTGCCGGCGATGACCATCGCATCGGGAGCGGCCTCCATGAGGCTGCGGAACCGTTCCTCGGACTTCTTGCGGTCGGTCACGTCCCGAATCGCGCTCGAGACGAGCAGGCCATCCTCCGTCTCGAGCGGGGAGAGGCTGATCTCGATGGGGAACTCGGAGCCGTCCTTACGCAGGCCATAGAGCTCGAGTCCAGCCCCCATGCCACGGACCTTGGGTTGGGTGAAGTAGCTCTCCCGGTGACCGGGATGCTTCGGACGATAGCGCTCCGGGATCAGGGTCTCGACCTGCTTACCGACCAGCTCGCTGCGCGTGTACCCGAACAGCTTTTCGGTTTGGGCGTTGACCAAGATGATCTTGCCGTCGCGGCCGGCGATCACCATGGCGTCGGGGGCGGACTCCATCAGCCCGCGGAACTTCTCTTCGGCTCGCTTGCGATCGGTGATGTCGCGGATCGCACTCGAGACCAAGATGCCTCGGTCGGTCTCGAGCGGAGAGAGGCTGATCTCGATCGGGAACTCGCTCGCGTCCTTGCGCCGACCGTAGAGTTCGAAGCCGGCCCCCATGCCACGGACCTTGGGCTCGGCAAAGTAGTCTCTGCGGTGAGCAGGGTGGTTGGAACGAAATCGTTCGGGGACGAGGACCTCCACCGGCTGACCGATGAGTTCGTCACGCGAGTAACCGAACAACTTTTCGGTTTGCATGTTGACGAGCTGGATCGCTCCCGCATCGTCCGCGATCACCATGGCGTCGGGGGCGGACTCCATCAGCCCGCGGAACTGGGCTTCCGCTTGGCTCTGCTCTTGGCTCGCTCGCAGCTGTTCGCTGGTCGACACCTGCTCACTCAGGTCGCGGACGACGGCCTGGAAACCGCGGACGTGGGGCGTACCTGCCCGCAGCGGCTGCAAGGTGACCCGGCTCCAAAATCGCGAGCCGTCCTTGCGCAGGTGCCAAAGCTCCACGTCGAGCGAGCCTTGGTCCGCGCTCGGCTCCAACGGGTTCGGGTTCGGGTTCGGGTTCGGGTTCGGGTTCGGGTCGTTCGTGGGCGCTTGAAACATCGACACGTGCCGACCCACGACGTCTTCCTCGGTGTATCCACTGAGCCGACGCGCGCTCTCGTTCCAGGTCAGGATGGTGCCATCGGCCCCGAGGGTGAACACCGAGTACTCGGACAAGCCCGCGACGACGAGTCGCAGCTGTTCCTCGGCGGCGGCGAGGCGTTGCTCGGTCGAGCCCTCGCCGTGGGATCTTCGCGAAACTTCATCGGGCATGGGCGGCTCCGGGCATCCGATCACTCTTCTCCAAGAAACGACCCAGGCCTCGACGAACTCGCCCCTCGTTCGACCGCGGGGCGATCATAGACCTGTGGTGTCGACCCCAAACCTGGACCTCGCATCGAGGAACGGTATCGGACACGAACCTATCCGCCCCGTTGAGTTTCAGCAACGCGAGACTTCCGATCGGACATCCTCTCGCTCGAGCCCTTTCGTTCGACGCGAAGCTGCGAACTCGACGTTCGAAGATCCCCAAATGGATCAGCCTCGATATCGAACGCGGCCGATCGACTGTGCGTTTGCGCCCCGTGGGTTCGCGTGCTCGATGGTTGGCAGAGTGGCCGAGTCAAAGTGCCCGTCGTTGAGCAACTGCAAACCTTGCGCTCGACCGTCGACCTCGCGGGCGTATGAGCTCATCGCTGATGGAGTGCAACGATCCCTCGCACGTCGTGGGGCCCAGCACCTCGAGATCGTCAGGGATTCGGTTGCGGCGCGGTCAATTCCGAAATGGTCTGCAGGAGCTTGCTCATATCCACGGGCTTGACCAAATGGCGATCGAAGCCCGCGTCCTGACCGTGGGCTCGCTCTTCGGGGAGCCCGTACCCAGTGAGAGCAATCAATCGCACCGAGTCACCAATGGCGGTTTGACGAATCCGTCGGGCAACCTCGTAGCCATCCATCCCGGGTAACCCAATATCGAGCAGCGCGACGTCTGGGTCGAAGTCCTCGACTGCAGCGAGCGCCTCGGGACCGTCCTCCACCGCGAGCACGTGGTGGCCGAGGGTCTGCAACAGCTCGGCGAGTAGAAGTCTTGCGTCCTCGTGGTCATCGACCAGCAGGATTCGTCGTGGGGTTGCGACCGGGGTAAGCGAGGTCAATGGGCTCGTTCCGAGGCAATCCGTAGCGCCTGAATGGGCGCTTGGCAAGTGAACGATGAACCGACTGCCTCGCTGCGGACCCGGGCTCTGCACTTCCACGCGCCCCCCATGAAGTTGGACCAGCGACCGCACAATTGTCAGGCCGAGACCCAACCCGCCGGTGCCCCGATCGCCTTGGGTCGAGGCTTGAATGAACAGATCGAAGACCTTGGGCAGCAGCTCTTGGCAGATTCCGATTCCGTCGTCGCGGACTTCGACGGAGATCTCCGATTCGGCGTCGAACACCCGCACGACGATGTTTCCGCCGGGATCGGTGTATTTTGCAGCGTTGTTGAGCAAGTTTGCAAAAACCTGAACGAGACGGGATTCGTCACCTTCCACGACGAGCGGCTGACTGGGGGCGCTGAGCTCGAAGCGATGGCCCTTGGCCTCGATGATGGGACTTGCGATTTCGCTCGCTCGCGCGAGAAGCTGTCGGACGTCGAGGGGACGCCGGACGAGCTCGATCTTCCCACTCACGATCCGTGACACGTCGAGCATGTCATCGACGAGATGGGTCATGTGCTGGACCTGACGTTCGATGACCTGGTGTTCCTTGGCCAACCGCGGTTCATCGTGGAGCTTGATGAGCTGCAGCGCGGTGAGCATCGGTGCGAGCGGAGTGCGCAGCTCGTGCCCGAGCATCGCGAGGAATTCGTCTTTGGCTCGGTTGGCCTGTTCGGCCGCCAGGCGAGCCGCCCGTTCGTCTTCGTTGCTTTTCCGCCCGGTCAAATCGCGCGTGACCTTCGAGAATCCAATGAGCTCGCCGGTCTGATCGCGAATGGCGGTGATGACCACGTTGGCCCAGAACTGGGTGCCATCTTTTCGGATCCGCCAGTCTTCGTCCTCGACGCGTCCGTCGCGAGCCGCTCGCTCGAGCTCGAGCTCGCATTTTCCCGCCCGGATATCGGACTCTGGATAAAACGTCGAGAAGTGTCGACCGATGATCTCGTGCGCGCGATACCCCTTGATGCGCTCGGCACCGCGATTCCAGGTGGTGACGTGCCCCGTGGGATCGAGGATGAACATTGCATAGTCTTCGACGGTTTCGACGAATAGGCGAAACCGTTCACGTTCATCGTCAGCGGCTTTGTGAGCCGTGAGATCGCGTGTGACCTTGCCGAATCCGACGAGATGCCCCGTGGGGCCGCGTAAGGCGGTGATGACCACATTGGCCCAAAAGCGCGACCCGTCTTTGCGAACCCGCCAACCTTCGTCTTCGAAGCTGCCCGTGGCCATCGCGGTGACGAGCTCGTGTTCGCATTTCCCCGCGTCGACATCCGATCGTGGGTAGAAGATCGAAAAATGCTCACCGAGGATCTCGTGGGCGGCGTACTGTTTGAGGCGCTCGGCTCCCGGATTCCACGAGGTGATATACCCCTTGGGATCGAGCAGGAAGATCGCGTAGTCCTGGACGCTCGCGATGAACAACCGGAGCAGCCGGTCCTGGTCGGCGACCTTTTCGGTCTCGAGCGTGAGTTTCTGGTTGAGATCGTCTTCGACGAGAATGCGGCGTTCGATCTCGCGTTGCAGCCTGCGCTCGCGCAGTGCTCCCGGATCGTCGGATGTGGGCCCCTTATCCACGGCGCGACGCTATCATTCATCGGTGGTCGGTGCCGACGCCTCACCCCTGGTGGGCATCGCTCGGGACGACCCGTCGTTTTTTGCAGTCTCGCAACCCCACTTTCGAGACTACCGTTGTGGCGGTTGTCACCGAAACGTCGCCCGCGATGTCCGATGGGCCAGGAGCGACCGACCCTTGGCCGTGAAGTAAATCACCGGGACCACAACGAGTTCCATCACGAAGCTGACGAGCAGGCCGCCGATCATGGGGGCCGCCAGCCGTCGCATGACGTCGGCGCCCGTGCCTTCGGCCCAGAGCAACGGCAGCAGGCCGATGAACGCGGCGGAAACGGTCATGGCCTTGGGTCGGATGCGTTGCACGGCGCCCTCGTGGACGGCTCGCCACAGGTCGTCGCGAGTGACCATTCGACCCGTTCGGCACGCGTGCTCGAAGCTCGTATCGAGATAGAGCAGCATGACCATTCCGGTTTCCGCATCGAGTCCGGCGAGCGCAATGAGGCCGATCACCACCGCCAACGACAGATTGTAGTCGAGGGCGAACAGCAACCAGAACGCGCCAATGAGACTGAACGGCACCGCCATCATCACGATGCCCACGCGAAACCAACTTCCTGAACTCGCATAGAGCAGGACGACGATGGCGAACAACGTCACGACGATCGCGACCACGAGTCGGGGAAGCGTCTCTTCCCAGAATTCGAACTGCCCGGAAAACCGTCGCGTGTATCCTGCGGGTAACGGTACCTGCTCCGCCACGACGCGACGAGCCTCCTCGATGTAGCTGCCGAGGTCGCGATCGGTGATGTCGACGAACACCCACGCTGTACGCTCGGCATTCTCGGAGCGGATCATGGGTGGGCCGGGACTCACGTGAATGTTGGCAATCTGGCCAAGAGGGACATGAACCCCCGTGGGGGTGGCGACGAGGACCTCTTGCAATGCCGGCACATCATCGCGAAGCTCCCGGGCATAGCGAACGTTGAGGGGGTAGCGCTCGAGGCCTTCGACGGTGGTCGTGACCGTCATTCCGCCGATCGCGGTCTGGATGACGTCCTGCACGTCCCCGGTCGTGAGCCCGTAGCGCGCGGCGGCCTCACGATCGATGTCGAAGTCGAGATAGAGCCCGCCCAGCGCTCGGTCGGGGTAGGCGGACAAGGTGCCATCGATCGATCGCACCGCGCTTGCGGTTCGCTCGGCCAAGTCGGCGAGCACGGCGAGGTCGGATCCGAGGATCTTGATCCCGACCGGCGTCTTGATCCCGGTCGACAGCATATTGATGCGGTTTTCGATCGGGAAGGGCCACGCGTTTGCCACCCCGGGCAGGTCGAGCGCGTGGTTGAGCCCGGCATGCATGGTTCCGTCCGCGTCCGTCCAACCGAACTCGAGTTCGTCGATGTCGATCGGCCGTGACTCCGGAAGCCAAAGTGCAAGCGGTGTTCGGAGCCAAGCCGGCCACGTGCTGAAGAAGCGATTCACCGAGCGATGCCGCCAGGCGTCGCGATCGGGTTCGAGCTGGACGACGGTCTCGATCATGGAAAGCGGAGCGGGGTCGGTGGCACTTTCCGCTCGCCCGATCTTGCCGTGCACCGAAATCACCTCGGGAAAGGTCTTGATGAGCTTGTCCGTCTGTTGGAGCAGTTCCTTGCTTTTCGTGACGCTGATGCTCGGATCCGTGGTCGGCATGTACAGCAGATCGCCCTCGTCGAGCGGGGGCATGAACTCGGTCCCAATCCCGCGGATCGGAACCACGGTAGAGGCCAATGCCGCGAGCGCGAGCCCCTGCACGAGCCACGGATGGTGTAGTGCTGCCGCGAACACAGGAGCGTAGAGCCATTGCAAGAGTCGGCTGAGCGGGCTTCGATCCTCGTGGACGATCTTTTGTGGCACGAGCAGCATGCCGAACAACACGGCCGATCCGCCCGCAACCCAGGCTCGCCACGGCCGGAGATGGGGCATGGCGTCGATGAGCAGGAACAACGCGAGCGCCGGCAGGAGCATGGCGGACAGGGTGATCGCGAGATTGCGCCACGGTCCCCAGCTGCGCGGCAAGACGCGTGGGGTGATGAAGTAGACCATCAGGACCGGGATGATCGTGATCGACAAGATCGCGGCCGCGGCCATCGCGAAGGTTTTCGTATAGGCGAGCGGCTTGAACAGCCTTCCGGCTTCGCCCCCGAGGACGAACACGGGCAAGAAACTCACCGTGATGACGAGCAGCGAAAAGAACAGCAGAGGCCCCACCTCCTGCGCGGCTTCGCGGATGAGCTCGGCGCGAGGCCGTGCGCTCTGTCCCGCGTGGACGCGCTCCTCGTCGCGATCGAGGTGCTTGTGGGCGTTCTCGACCATGATGATCGCTGAATCGACGACCACCCCGATCGAAAGTGCGATCCCACCGAGCGACATGATGTTCGCGGTGATCCCGAGCAGATCCATGGCCAGCAAGGCCACGACGACGCTCGCCGGGACCACGAACACCGCCACGAGTTCGCTGCGCGCATGCAACAGGAACAAAATGCACACGAGGCCGACGACCACGATCTCTTCGATGAGGGTATCGCGCAGGGTGACGATCGATCGGTCGATCAACGCGGAACGGTCATATGTCGTGCGGACGAACACTCCGGGTGGAAGACCGTCCTCGAGTTCGAACAGCCTCGCTTTGGCTTCCCCGATCACTTCGTGCGCATTGGCGCCGACGCGTGCGATCACGACACCACCCACGGCTTCGCCGATCCCGTTGTATTCACCGATGCCGCGGCGGGCCTCGCCTGCGATCGTCAAGGTGGCGACGTCGCCGAGCCGAATGGGGGTTCCAGCTTGGCCAAGCCCGACTGGCACCTGCGCGAGATCGTCGAGGCCACGCAGATAGCCGCGCGAGCGGACCATGTATTCGTTTTCGCTGAGCTCGATCACCGAACCGCCGACGTCCGCGTTCGAAGATTGGATGGCGTCGAGGATCGTGGCGAGCGGGATCTGCATCGCCAGCAGGACCACCGGGTCCAGCACCACTTGGTACTGCTTCACGAACCCACCGATCGTTGCCACTTCGGCCACGCCTTCGACCGCAGTCAGGGGATAGCGGAGGTACCAATCCTGCAAGGTGCGCAACTGCGCGAGATCGTGCTCGGCAGACACGAGCGTGTCATCGTCGAGGGGGCACGTCCCTGGTTGCTCGAACCCGCGGATTCGTCGAACGATCTCACGATGTTCGGAGGGAATATCGTCACGGTCCGCGTACCAACGTCCGGTGGCGGCATCGTGCCACAGGCCCTGCGGATGGGCCTGGCAGTACCATCCCGGAAACAGGATGTATTGATAGACCCAGCCGACGCCGGTCGCATCGGGGCCGAGCTTGGGCTCGATGGCTTCGGGCAATCGATCGCGCGCCACGTTGAGCGCCTCGAGGACGCGGCTCCGTGCCCAATAGAGGTCCGTGCCATCTTCGAACAGCACGTAGACGAACGATTGTTCGAACATGCTGAATCCCCGCACGACGGTTGCGCCCGGCACCGCGAGCATCGCGCTCGAGAGTGGGTACGTGACCTGATCGTCGACGACCTGCGGATGCTGGCCGGGAACCTCGGTCGTCACGATCACTTGCACGTCGGACAAGTCGGGGATCGCGTCGAGGCGCACGTGAAACATGCGCCAGATGCCGGTGCCCACGAGCAGTGCGGTGAGCAGGACGACGATCAGTCGGTGGCGCAGGGCAAGGTCGATGATCGCGGCGATCATGGTCGCTCGTCCTCACGTAGGAACTTCTGCACGGCTTCGCGAAGGCGACTTTCGGCGTCGAGCAAGAACTGTCCGCTCGTGACGACCGATTCACCCGGGGTCAGGCCCCTGAGCACTTCGATCGAGCCACGTCCGTCCGCTCGTCCGACCTCGACGTCGCGCGCGACAAAGTGCCCACCGCCTTCGGCGACGAAGGCGATCGATCTCAGGCCCGTGTCGATCACCGCTTCACGCGGCACGACGATGGCTTTGGCCGCGAGTTCGACGTCGAGTTCGACGGTCGCGTACATGCCCGGCCGCAGCCGCAGGGCTCGATTGGCGAGCACGAAACGCACGAGTCCCGCACGGGTGACGGGATCGATGTGCGGGTGCACGAATGCGATTTTCCCGACGAACAGCTCGCCCGGCCAGGCGACCACTTTGGCGCGAGCGGTTTGCCCGACGGAAAGCGCCGCGATGTGCTGTTCGAAGACTTTGGCGTCGAGCCACACCGTGCCGTGATCCACGATGCGCAGCAGCGAGTCTCCGGCTCGCACGGCCGATCCTTCGACGATGCGCTTCTCGGTGACGATGCCCGCAATCGGACTCTCGAACGTGACCGTGGAGGGGGGCTCCGCGAGGGCGACCAACTCCTCGGAATGGCTGCGTGAGAGGCCCCATCGCTCGAGGCGATGCAAGGCCGCGTCGTAGAGCGGCCGTTGGCCGGTCGCGGTGCCATCCGGTGCGGTCGTGGGCGCTGCGGGACGAAGCCGGATCGCATCCGCGAGGGCCGCATTCAGCTCGGGACTATAGAGCTCGAAGAGCGGCGCTTGTTTGCGGACGTGCATGCCCACGGTGTCGGCGTAGAGCCTTCGGATCTGCCCGGAGACCAGCAACGTGACGTCGCGGACATTGGATTCGACCTCGACGATCGTTCCCGCGGCTCGCACCGTGCGGACGAGCGGTGCTTCGGTCACGAGGGCGGTCTGGACCCCCATGTTCTGAACGACCACGGGATCGATCGTCAGCCCACCGTGGGACGCGACGGGGTCGGCGGAGACCTCGAGGGGGGTGAGGGCCATGCGACAGATCGGACAAACCCCAGGCTGGGTCTGGATCACCTGGGGATGCATGCCGCAGGTCCAGAGTTCACCGCTCGGTGCATCGTGCCGGACCGCTGCGGCGAAGGACTCCGCCCCGCGGTCGAACACCGTGTGCCAGCGACCGCCCAACCACACGCCGGTCGTGAGCGCGAGCAGGACCGCAACGATGAACCATGCCGTACGCGGGCGGGCCGAGGGCGGAGCCGGAGCTTCGTTCATCGACGCATCTCCCCGGTCTTGCAAGGCCGTCGACCTACCGCCCATTCGAGCTCGGCGCGTCGGCGATCGAGCTCAGCCTCCGACCGTCGTGCTGCGAGCTCGACGGTGCGGAGCTCCCGTTCGGCGTCGATGAGGGTATCGATGTCGTGGATGTAGTTCTCGTAGCCGATGCGGGCGGCTTCGACCCGCTCGCGGGCGGTGGGGATCAGGCGATCGCGTTGCAAGTCGAGGACCTGCTTGGCGGCTTGCGAGCGTGCGAGGGCTTCGTGAACCTCGACGGAGACCTGATCGCGGCGTGCCTCGGCCACGTCGCGCGCGCGTCGTTGTTCGGCTCGCGCGGTCTCGACACCGGCCCGCAGGGCATCGATCTGCAAGGGGACCATGATCCCGACGCCGACCATGAAGCGGTGTTGGGGGTCGGCCCACATCGAGTTGTACGAAGCCATGGCGCTCAACTCGGGGACGAACCGGCGTTGCGCCGCGACGATCGCCTGCCCCCGTGCGTCCATGTCGGCGTCGGCCTCGTGGAGCTCCGGCCTCGTCGCGTGCGCGTGTTCGGACAACGCAGTTTCGTCGTTCGATCCCACGGAAGCCGAGGTCTCGAGGCGGTCGGGTGGTGGGGGCACGGGCGTGTCGATGGCGCGATGGAGCAGGCGGTTGATCCTCGCGGTCACGATCTTGCGTGCGGCCTCGAGCTCGATCGCGTCTTGCTCGATCCGCAGCAGCTCGAGCTCGGCCTGCAAGGGATCTTGCACCGACCCGAGCCCCGTGGCGTAGCGCTGCGTAGCGACCTCGAGCCACACGCGGAGCAGCGACCGGTGCTCGGCGTTGGTCTGCAACGCGCGCGCGATCTCGAAATGATCGTCGAAGAGGGTTGCCGCAGCACGGGCGAGCTCGTTGCGAAGACCCTCGCGTTGATGTTCGGACGACTTCGCCTCGGTGCTTGCCATCCGCCGTTCGACCCGGCGTTGACCGACTCGCACCGACTGCTCGAGCTCGACGTTCATGCCGAACGGCACCGCGGACCCGAGGCTCGCGGGCGCGAACGACCACGACAACCGGGTTGGACCTGCGGCCATGGGGCTGTCGGCATGGGCACGAGCGGCGGCTACTGCTGCTTCGGCGGCGGCAAGATCGAGGTTGCGGTCGAGCACCTCACAGATGAGGCTCTCGCGATCCAAGGACCTCCCGGACGTGATCGCCGAACCCCCTTGGTGATCGTTCGGGGGATCGACCGTGGTCACGCGAAGGTGGCCCGCGAACACGATCGGTCCGACTCCGAGACACGCGGATATGCTGAAAAAACCTGAAGCCACAGAAATCATGGGACAGCCCTCGGTGAATCGCCACGCATTCACGCCGCCCTTCCGCGACCCTCGGACACCTCGGGTCCGGTACCGTGGGCGACGCACGATTCCGCGACGGACTCAGACCAAGAGCACGCAACAACGCAGGTACGTGGGGGGACCGACGGCGCGCGGCGGCTCGTGGGGGCGAAGACCGTCCGAACGAAGTCCGACCTCGACGGGCCACGTGGCGTCCAACGGTTTGCACGGGAGTTCGGCCACGCTCACGGGCGGCTCGATCGAGGTCGCCGTCCATGCGTCGGCCGACTGGACCTCGCAACACGCCGCTCGCCGAAGTGCTGCCTCGGACTCCGGCCGCTCCTTGGGACAGGCGTCCGCGCAACAGCACGAGGACTGCATGCCGCCACTCATCGCGCAGACGGAAGCGAGCGCACGTGGCTCGACCAAACCGATCAGCGCGGTCAGGAACAGCAGCCAGGCTTGGGCAGCGCGACGCAAGCGGAACGCAATATAACAGGTCGAAGCGATGGGGACTCGCGCCCGACTCGGTGAGCTGTGCCATAGTCGCGTTCGCTCGAGGGACGACGATGCATGCGGTGGCGAGCAACCTGCGAAAGGCGTGGGGCGCCTGGGTACGGTGGATTCCCGCCGCCTTGGTCACGATCGTCGGCGTATGGCTCATCTGGCCGATCCCGCTCGGCCGCATGCCGATGTCGGGGGATCATCCGGTTCACCTGACGCGGGCGTGGATGTGGGCGCAGACGCTCGCGCGCGGCGAGGTGCGGGGCTGGAGCGATGTGTGGTTCGTCGGGACGCCCGTGGGCGAGCTCTACCCGGTGCTCGGCGATCTCGGGGTCATCGCGATCCGGTGGTCGTCGTTCGGTTCGCTGTCGTGGCCGCAAGCCTATGCGCTCGCGTTCACGATCATGTTCGTCGGGCAGGGCTGGGCGCTGCTTCGGGCCGGACGGGTGCTCGAACTCGGGCCCCTGCCAGGGTTGTTCGCGGCTCTGCTCGCGATGGCAGACGTGGGCGGGTACCGGGAAGGTGGTTGGATCTACACGGTGTGGCTCGGGGTTTGGCCGCAGTGCTTGGCGACTTCGCTCGTGTGGGTCGGGTTTGCCGAGCTCATCGTCGCTTGCCGAGCGGAAACGCCGAGCGCTTGGCGAGCGTCGCTGCCATGGGCGGGAGCGGCCTTCGGAGCCGCGCTGTTGGCCCATCCCATGTCGTTGCCGATCGTCGTGCTCGGGGCTTCGGTGGTGGTCGTGGTGTTCGGCTGGGGCAGCCGGGCGAGCTTGCAACGCAGTGTGAGCGCGGGCGTACTCGTCCTGGCCTTCGGAGGTGCACTTGCGCTCTGGTGGTACCTGCCGTTCGTGCGTCATCGTGCTTGGGCGGCGAGCTACGGATGGTTGTGGCTGCCGCTCGATGTGATGCTCAAAGAGCTCGTCGCCGGGCGATGGTGCCAGGCCATGCCCGCGGCGCTCGGTTATCTCGCGGCGCTCGGGCTCGTGTTCAGCGCGGTGGCAGGATCACGGACGGCGCGCGCGTACGGGGCCATCGCGTTGCTGTTGTGGCTGCTCAGCAGTCGAGACCTCGCGTGGGGGCTTCGGCTCGACCTGCTGAGCGAGGGCTTCACGCAGGTGCAATACCAGCGCTTCCTCATCGCGGCGAAGCCGGGCCTCTATTTGATCGCGGGCGCGATGGTGGCCGAATTCGGTGTGGCGGCCCAACGTGCCTGGAGGTGGCCGCGATCGGCCGCGCGCAGATTCGTCGTGGTCGGGAGTTCGGCGATCGTCCTCGTGTCCATCTTGATCGTGGGCCTCGAGCAACATCGCCAATTCACCGGCAATGCGATCGGTCGGCCGATTCAACTCGTCCGCGATCCCACGACTCCGGAGCTCGACGCCGACTATGCGGCCCTCACCCAATGGTTGGACGAACGATGGCAAGCGCGTGACCGTTTCTTTCGCGTGACGTTTCGGAGCTCGCGCAATCAGCATTGGTACATGGATGCGCCCACGTTGACCGGCATCCCCTTGTTCAAACAAGGCTTCACGCCCGGCGACAACTTCGTCCACAAACCCGAGCATCGGATCCCCGCGGTGCTCGATCGTGCGCAAGTGCAATTCGAGGTCGTTCGCAGTGACGTCGAACCGACGCGAGCGGTGGCCAGCTTTGGCTGGCTGCACGTGGTCGAGCGGCCGAACGGGGGAACGGGCGGACGCGCGTGGCTCGAGGGCAGCGGTACGGTGGAGGTGCTCGAGGACGACGTCGACGCGGGCCTGGTTCGCGTGCGGGTCGATGGGGCTGGCCCGGGCAGCAGGTTGGTGTTCGGCATCGCGGGTTTTCCTCGGTGGTCGCTCGCGGGACCGGATGGTGTCGTGGAGTGGGTCGAGGTCCCGATGACCGGTGATGGGCCGTCCGTGAGCCTCTCGCAGCGCCGTGGAGGAGAGCTTCGCGGAGGCAAGGCCGGGGGCGACGATGGAACCGAACCGACCCTCATCGCAGCACCGGTCGTCGATGGTGAATACCTTCTGCGCTACGAAGGTGGCGATCGGCTCGACCTGGTGGCGGGTCTCGTCAGCGCGTTCGCCATGCTGGGTCTGCTTGCGCTCTGGGTGCCGCATCGACGCTGGTCCTATCCCACGCTCGTCAGCGATGGGGTTCGGCGACTCGTGGGCCGCGTGGTTCGGTACGATGTCGTCGTCCTGATCGTGGTCGTGTTGCTCGGCGTCGTGGCGTGGGCTTGGTACGAGGGGTTGCAACGCGAACGAGCGCGCGCCGTCGGGTGGGCGAGGGACTCCGATCGCGCGTCGCTCGAGTCGGCGCGCACGGGCTACATCAAGGCCGACATGCGGATCCGGCCCAGCATCGTGGTCGACGCTCGTGGCCGACCGGCCACTGCGACGTTCCAAGGGGTCGTGCTCGAAGACGAGCTGCGCGGTTGGGTGGCGATCGACGACGACGATTCCAAGGCGCCAAAAGGTGGCGAGAGGTCGATCCGGCTCTCCATTCAGCAAGGCGGTCAGTGGGTGGATCTCGACGTCCGTCGCGTGCCGCATCGCGCAGGGGTGGTCCCCTGGGTCGTGCGCACGAACGAGTTCGCAGGTCGAACCGTTGCGGTTCGGGTGATGGTCGAAGCGATGGGTCGACGGCCCCCGACCATGGGCTTCGACCTCGAACTCGCGCCGAGTGGACCTTCGTGAGGCGAACGGGGCGATCGAAGCGGCACGTCGAAGGAGTTCGCTGGTTCTTGCCCGTCGCGGTGGTACTCGGCGTCGTGGCACCCGTCGCCCGCGCGGAGCCGAGCCCCGCGACGTCGCCGGCCCATCCGCTCGATCGCCTCGTTCGGCCCGTGTTGTTGGATACGGTCGACATCGAGTATCCGCGTCACTTGCTCGAGCCTGGACCTGCACCGGCTGGACGCGTGCTCGTTCGATTCAAGATCGATCCCGATGGCATTCCCCGAGACATCGCGATCGAGCAGGGGTTGCACGAGGACCTCGACGCGCTCGCGGTGGCCGCAGTCGCGCGTCTACGCTATCGCCCCGCTGAATTCGATGGCGTGCCAGTGGCCGTGATCGATCGGATCGCGATCGACTTCGCACCGCCTTTGCCTCCACCTCCCGCGACTCGCGACGAGCCAACGTTTGCGCCCGCCGAGCCCGTCGCGGAGTCACTCCCACCCGCCGACGAAGGCGGATCGGTGAATCCCGAGCGCGAGTCCCTTCCTGTGAATGCGCAGCCGCCGAATCACGTGGAAGGACGGATCCTCGAAGCGGGGCAACGTACGCCGCTCGCAGGCGTGACCGTGATCGCCGTGCCAGCAGCCGCGAACACACCCACGGGCGAGATCCGCAAAACCGACTACGCGGTCACGCTCGAACCATCAAGGCAAATCCATGCCACGACCGATGCGCGCGGCAGGTTTGCGCTCCACGGTGTTCCCGACGGAACCGTTCGGATCGTCATCGTCGCTCCAGGGTTCGAACGGCTCGAGTTCGTCGAACGCGTGGCTCCGAACGAAACCCTCGAAGTCCAATACTATGCACCGCGGTTGCAGACGAACCCGTACCGCACCGTGGTTCGCACGGAGGTCGTCCGCGAAGAGGTTGCACGCCGAACGATCCGAGTGGAAGAGATCAACTCCTTGCCCGGCACCCAAGGGGATGCACTCAAAGCCCTCCAAAACTTTCCGGGCGTCGCCCGAGCGCCGCTTGGACTTGGAGCCTTGCTCGTTCGCGGCACGGGTCCCAACGATTCGGCGATCTATCTCGGTCATCACCCGATTCCCCAACTGTTTCATTTCGGCGGCCTGACCAGCGTTTTCAACTCCGACATGCTCGAGCGCATCGACTTCATCCCGGGCAACTTCGATAGCCGGTATGGTGATGCGGTCGGTGGTGTCATCGACGTCACGCCGCGCGCGGGCCGTCGCGACGGAGTTCACGGCTACATCGATGCCGACGTGTTCGACAGCGGCTTTCTCGTGGAAGGCCCCGTGGGCAAAGGCTCGTTCGCGCTTTCGGCCCGTCGCAGCTATATCGACGCGTTGCTTCCGTTGGTCGTGCCCGACGACGCTGGGCTGGGCCTGACCCTCGCGCCTCGCTATTACGATTATCAAGCCTCGATCGATTATCCGCTGGGCGGGGGGATGTTCACAGCTCGGGTGTTTGGCTCGGACGATCGGCTCTCGCTCGTCGCCGCATCCCCCAACGATGTCGACACCGACGCTCGCGAGCGGTTCGAAAACACGCTCTACTTTCATCGGGTCGATCTCGCGTACGAACGACGCCAGGGGCCTTGGCACGTCCTCGTCACGCCCTCCTATCGCATCCAATTCATCGAACTCAGCATCAGCGACATCGCGCGTGCCCGTGCCTACAATCAAAACCTGGCGCTGCGGGCCGAGTTCACGCGGCGGTTGTCTCGACGATCGGATCTCTCGGTGGGCACCGAGTCGCAGATCTTTTGGTATGACGCCACCGTCACAACCCCGCCTATCGGTGCGAGTGCCGGTCCAGGCGCTGATCAAATCTCGACCAAGATCGACGCGGTCGGTGGGATTCCCACGATCTACGCAACGGCGACGCTCCGGCCGACCCCGGCATTCACCTTGTTTCCGGGCGTGCGGGCGAGCTTGTATACGTATCCGAAACCGCTCTGGTTGTTCGAACCGCGGCTGCGATTCCGGGTGGCGTTGGGCGACCGAACCTCGGTCAAGGGGGGTGTGGGCCTCCATGGCCAAGCGGCCGAGCCCCAAGAAGCCGACGATGTCCTCGGCAACCCGAATCTGGGCCTCGAATATGCGCTGCAGAGCAGCTTGGGCGTGGAGCGGCAATTCGCGTACGACATCGATCTCGACGCCACGGCATTCTTCAATGTGCAATGGGATGGGGTCATTCCATCCGACCAGACAGTCTTGACCGAGCCGGGGGGAGTCTATCCCGAGTACTTTCAAAACAACGAGATGCGACGCATCTACGGCCTCGAGATCCTCTTGCGCAAAGCGTTGACCCGAAATCTGTTCGGCTGGATCGCTTATACGTTGTCACGCAGCGAACGTCGCGACGGCGACGACTGGTTCTTGTTCGACTTCGACCAAACCCACATCCTCACCATCGTCGGGGTCTATGCGCTGCCCCGCAACTGGCAGATTGGTCTTCGTTTTCGTCTGGTCTCCGGCAATCCCGATACTCCATTCCTCGGGTCGATCTACGATGCCTCCGCGGGCTCCTATCTGCCCGTGCCGGGAGCGCGGACGTCCGATCGACTTCCGATGTTCCATCAGCTCGATCTCCGCGTGGACAAACAATGGATCACCAAACGCGTGAAGTGGCGGCTCTACCTCGACATTCAGAATGCCTACAATGCTCGCAACGTCGAGTTCTGGAACTACGCCTACGATTTCAGCCAGCGCGAGCCGATCGCCGGGCTCCCGATCATCCCCTCGCTCGGGGTAAAGCTGGAGTTCTGAGCGCGATATCGAGCAGATTAATTCTCCCTAGGACTCAATTTTATTTATCCAAACTTGAATTTTATTCGATCGAGATCTAAATAGATTTTGTCGATGCCCGAACAACCTCGTTTCGTGTCCAAGTGTCCCGGGTGCGAAGGAGCGCTCTGCGTGACTCGGCTGTCGTGTGGACGCTGCGCGCTCCAGCTCGAGGGACAGTTTCCGATTCCTCCGCTCCTCCGCCTCGGTTCGGACGAACTCGCCTTTGTGGTCGCGTTCGTCCGTGCGTCGGGCAGCTTGAAAGCGATGGCGCAGGAACGGAAGCAGAGCTACCCAACGATCCGCAATCGCCTCGACGAGATCATCCGCAAACTCGACGACAGTGTCGCCAAGGAGCAAGTCGTCCGGGACGAAGCTCGCCACGCGATTCTCGACGCTCTGGACAAGGGCGAACTCACGACTGCCGAGGCAGCTCTACGCCTCCAGGAGCTTTTGACATGAGATCACCATATGAACGAGTTGCGTCCCTGGTCGAACAAGGTCGCGTATCCGCGAATGACGGAAGGATCCTGCTCGACGCGATGAAGGCCGAGCGTCGTAAGCCGCTCTACCGTTGGTTGTTCGATCCTTTCGACGATCTGTCGATGACCCACGGGAGCGTCGCGATCGGCATTGCCGTCCTCTTGCAGATGGTCACGAGTCGTTTCGGGATTCGCTACGACGGGCCGCTCGACCTCCACGTCGGGAGCACGCCCGGTTGGACGACGACCGTGGCCGAGATCGTCCTCGACTTTGGGCTCGTGAACCTACTCGCTTGGGGGACAGCCCGGCTGTTCACTGCTCGTTCGCGACCGTTCGACGTGCTCGTCGCGATCGCCGTCGCACGGATCCCGCTCATCCTGGCGAGCCTGCCGCTCGGCTGGTTCGGACCCGATCCCGAAACCGTCGAACGTCAGGTCCTCGCGGGTGAGCTGCCTTGGACCGTCGTCGTCTTGGGGCTGCTCACACTGCCCCTCATGGGATGGCACCTGGTGTTATGGTTCCGCGGCTACCGAACCGCCACGGGCCTCGCCGGAGCACCACTTTGGGGGGCGTTTCTCTCGACGCTCGTCATCTCCGAGCTCCTCGCGGAAATCGTATTGGCGAACCTGTGAACTCTCACGGGGTTGTCGGTCATGTTGAGGGGACCGTCATGAGTGGAACGCGGACGAAGATTCTCCTGGCCGTCGTGCTCGTGACCGCGGCGCTCGAGTGCGTGGCGGCGGCGTGGGCCTATCGTTCACGCATCGATCCCGAGGACTGGCAGGCCGTGAGAGATGCGGTCGACGAACTGCCCAACAATGCGCCGGTCATCCTGGCGACCGAATGGCTCGGCCCGCGTGCACGACTCGAGGTTCCAAGGCTGGCGGACCTGGACGTTCTCGGTCGGCCCGATCTGCTGGGGGTTCGTGTCGTCCATGTGCTCGCCCTCGGCTCACGCACGTGGTCGAACGCGCTCGACGATGACCTCGCGGTTCGGCTCGAAGCCGAACGCATCGAGCGACGTTCAGTGGGACCCTTTCACCTCGACAGCTACGCCCTTCGTGGGGCCGAGCTCCGCCTCGTCGCGAGCTTGCTCACCGCTGCCGATCTCGAGATCCAAACCCCACAGGGGCTTTGTCGCGGGTCGACCGTGCGGCGATGCTCGAGCGGACGCGTGGCCCTGCGATTCGCGGAGATCGACGAGCGTCCTCGGCGATGTTGGGTGCCCGAGGTGGAGGACGGCATGACCGTGACGTTTCGTTCGTCCGCGTTGGCAGCCGGTCAGCGGCTCATCGGCCACGTGGGGTTTGGCGACTTCAACGGGGTGTTGCGCAACGATGCGCCCGCCCGCATCGATCTCGATCTGGATGGGACGACCGCCGCGACTTTTCTGGCCACGGACGCGGAAGGATGGAAGGCGTTCGAACTGCCCATTCCCGCCGGGACCCACGAGGTCGCCCTGCGCATGACGGCAGCGGTGCTCGGGCAGTGGACGAACGACGGCTACTCGCTGCGATCGATTCGGCCACCGTGCGTCGAGCTGCGTGCGTTCGCCAGTGCATCGGTGGAGTAGACCTCTCGCTGCGCGGGCACGAACCGCCAGTCCGGGTCTCGTCCCGCGATCGCCGACGGACTGCTGCGAAAGGGGGACGACGTGTCTGCGCTCCCCAACTCATGCGAACTGAGTGCCGCGTGAGCTTCTTTCAAGATCGCTTCTCGCCCTGCGCGGCGACGGAGCCATCGCACGGCTGGACCGATCGCGACGAGCAAGAACACGGCCGCTTGGAGAATCGTTGCGATCGACCCGTTCATCAGTGCGCAGGCCGTGGACGCCACCAACAGGATCCCGGCTCCGATGACGAGGTCACGAGCATGCGCCTTCGCATGAGGGTGCGATTCCCAAGTCGCGACGATGCGGCTACCCGCCAAAGACGGCTCGATCGTCAATCTCATCACCTCTTGAAAGGCGTCGAATTCTGGAATCGTGACGTGGCCAAAGCGTCGTTCGATGTCATGACGACGCGTCGCTCGGGCGCTCGTCCAGAGCACGGGCGAGTTCCCCGTGTCGTCCATGAACACCTTGGCACTCGAATGGTCGTAGCCGCGAGGACGCCCGTGTGCCAACGCAAGTCGGGCGATCCCCGAGGCCCTTCGCAGGGCCGCCACGACCTCATCAGGGGCGAGCGAGACTTGCCAGGTTCGAGCGGGTCGAGGATGCGGCGCGACCGAGCGGTCGGTCGCCACATCGAGCTCGGTCGTCGAACCGTCACCCGAGGCCGTCGCGAGGCTCCCTTCGGCTTCACGCCGTGCGATGGCGTCCGTCCCAGACACCTCGACAGAGTAGCTCCCGGTGTGAGGCGGGTCGAATCCGCCGCCGACGAACCGCGGCGTGAACGTCTCAGGGGATGGGAACGATCACGCCGCAAGGCCAGCGTGCGTCGAGGTCGTGCTCGCGACCATCGCGAATCCCGTCGCAAGCGTCGCCGAGCAGGGCCATCGTCGAGGGGTCGACGAGCTCCCAATCCTGGCCGCATTCCAGTGCGTTACCGTCCAGCGCGACCGTACCATCGCAAGCTCGCGCGAGATCGACGAGACCATCGATCTCGAACTCACACGAGGTGACGGTCGAGATGATTTCCGTGAACGCGTCGACGAGTTCGTCGGCATCGAGCGCGCGGTAGAACTCCGCCTCATCGTTGTCGTCGGCGTCTTTGCCCGCGCCGACATTGGCCATTTCCTGGAGGTGTTCTTCACCGATGTCGTCTCCGACGCTGACGATGAAGGTTTGGAACCCAGCCTCGAAGGCAGCTTCGGCGGCTGCCAATGCGGCTCTGCGGCCCGTATCGTTGGCTTGCCCCATCGTGGGCACGGCGCAGGTTCCGGGCTCACCGTCGGTCGCGAGCAGGATCGCTTTCGGCCCGTCGACGTCGAGGTCCGCGAGAATCTCCGTGGCCGCGCGGATCGATTCGCCGGTGGGCGTGTCTCCGAGCGGATCGGCGTCGTCGTAGACATCGTCCAACCGATCCGCGTTGTCGAACTCGGGGTCGACGCTGGTCAACGCTGGGCAATCAGCGTTCGGGTTGCCGAGGTTGGTCGAAAACAAGGTCATCCCGAATCGCACCGAGGACTCGAGCTCCGGCACGACGCTATCGCGACCATCGAACAGGGTTTCGTAGACGGCGTCCCAACGCTGCTGTCCATCGAAGTCCTCGGCCATGCTCAACGATTGATCCAGCAGCAATAGGATCGTCGGGTTGAGCTGCTGCAGGGATGCCGACACTTCACCGCAGCCATCGGTGACCTCCGAACGGCCACCGCTCAACGCGGGTCCCTCTTCGGCGGTTTCGTCGAGCGGACTCGCTTCGGTCGTTCCGCCGGCTCCCTCGTTGGTTCCAGTGTCCCCGAACTCCGGAATGGCGTCGGTCATCGCCGATGACGAATCTCCATCTGACGAATCTCGCCCGCACCCTGCCCAAACCGCCAAGATCCACACGGAACACGATGCAGTAGAGACAAACCACCTCGAACGAACTTCACTGCGAAGCATGAGCGACCATTCATCCTTCCCGCATCACGCGGGCGCTATCCCAAGAGTCACCCAGTGTAACGCTTTCCAAGGGGTCGAAGCCGGCAGGGCGCGTTAGCCCGGAGCCGGTCCCATCGAGCAACTGAATCTGGCCATTGTTGCGATGCGGTCGATAAAGCTACAGCACCCCGCCGAGTTCGGCGCGCAACGATCCGAGCATCGCGGCCACGGCCGCGGCATCGGGCTCGAGTTCGCCAGCGATGGCCCGTCGTTGCAGGTCGAAGACGCTCCATCCTTTTACACCGCCCGGCAAATCATCGGTGCGAGGTACGAAGTGACAGTGCAAGTGGGGCACGGCTTCGCCGAGCACGGCCAAATATACGCGGGATGCCCCGGTGAGCTTACGAAGCGCTTGCGAGACCCGTTGGAGCACGGCACCAAACTGCGATGATTCGTGGTCGTCGAACTCGAACGGGCCCGCGATGTGGCGCTTTGCGACCAGCATGACCCAGCCCGGGACCGGAACGGGTGCTGGCAACGACCGGAGCTGCCACAAGCGGTTCTCGGCGACGACCCCCTCGGGCTCACGGCCGGCCACGCAGGCACACAGGCTGCACTCGGGCGCGAGGGGCTCGGCCACGAGCGGTTTTGTACGCCAAGCGACCGCAGTTCCACAAATGCTACGCTCGTGCGGTGCTCCGGCGTGGCCTGGCCCTACTTTCCATCTTTGGTGCGGCGGGTTGTTTCAACCCGGAGTCCGCGGAGGGTGGTGAGCTCGGGACGACGGGCTCGGGCACCCTCGGGGCGACCTCCGACGCACGCGGATCCACCGAGAGTGGTCGGGAGGGATCGAGCTCCGAAGGTGACGACCCGGGCGGTTCGACCTTCGCATCGTCGGACGAAGGTCCCCTGTCGACGTCGACGGTTTCCATAGCGGAGAGCGATGGCAGCACGGGAGCGGTCCCGGGGGCGGATTGCCCGGGAGGCGCTCCTACACGCGGCGTCGTCGATTACGACGTGGGTGAGTTGGCCACCCAAGAAGGCACCGACCTCGCGCTCGGCCGCATCGACGGGGACGAGGTCCTCGATTTCGTGGTGGTCTCGCGCAACCTCGGTTCGGCGCGGATCTTCATCGGCGACGGGACCGGAAGTTTCGTGCCGACCGATCTCGTGTTCGATCCGTCGGGGTTTCCCGGAGATGTTGCCTTGGGAGCCGTCTCCGACGATGCCGTGGACATGTTCGTCGCCATGGATGGGCCGGCGCAGTTGTGGCTCTACCGTGGCAACGGTGCGGGAGGCTTCGGCGAACCGCAAGAGTACGCCACCCCCACGAACGCGATCGATCTCGGTGATTTCGATCGCAATGGAGTGCTCGATGTCGCGATCATGAATGGCAGCGGTTTGGCCACGCGCCTCGGCATCGAGGTCAACGAAACCCTCGACGCGCAGATCGATCGGGCCGGCCCCACGGGGAATCGGATCTTGGTCGCCGACCTCGTGGGCAGTGACGCGGTCGACATCGTGGCCGCGGGTACACCGATCGGCGAGATCGCGATCTTGCGGGGTGAAGGAGACGGGGAGTTCACGGCCGAATCGTCGCTCGTGATCGGCAGCAATGTTTCCGCCTTCGCGGTGGGCGACCACGATGCCGATGGACGTCCCGATCTCGTGGTCGCGACCTCGGCCGGTGATCTGCGGCTCCACTACGGGCGCGACGATGGGTCGATCAGCGCGACGGGAAATCCCCTCACCGAGCCCTCCGACATCCAGACGAACTTGGCTTCGGTCGATGTCGATGCCGATGGCGTGCTCGATATCGTCTCGAGCGGAGGCGTCACGGTGGACGTGAGGTTCGGCCACGGTGATCGCACGTTCGACGAGCCCGCGACCACGAGCTGCGCCGGGCCTCCCCAGCATCTCCTCGTGGGCGACCTCAACGAGGACTGCGTCGCGGACGTCATCACGCTCGACCCCAATGGGGCGCTGTGCGTCCTGCTTTCCATCCGATCATGACGCCGTGACCCTGGGTCGATCGGCGTGGTATCGCACGGGCGTGCCCACCTTGCCGATCTCGACCGGGACGACGATTCATTACGAGTCGATGGGCACGGGGCGACCCGTTTTGTGCATCCAAGGGGTGGGGGTCATCGGCAATGGGTGGCGACCGCAGCTCGATGGGCTCTCCGATGAGTTCCGTCTGATCGCGTTCGACCATCCGGGGATCGGAAGCAGCGGACCGGTCGACGGGCGTGTCACCGTCGAACGATATGCGCGCGATGCCGTGGCTTTGCTCGACGCGTTGGAGATCGAACGAGCGCACGTGATGGGGCATTCGCTCGGGGGCGTCGTCGCACAGCAGCTTGCCCTCGACGCGCGAGCACGGGTTCGCAGCTTGTCGCTCTTGTGCACGTTGTTTCGCGGGCGCGACGGTGCACGTCTGACGCCCCGCGTGCTGTGGGTGGGAGTGCGGATGATGATCGGGACCCGGCGCATGCGTCGGGCGGCATTCTTGTCCAACGTGTTGCCGCCGGCCGAGCTGCGCGAGCGCGACACGGATGTGCTCGCGGCCGAGCTGGCGCCGCTGTTCGGACGCGACCTTGCGACCACACCGTCGATCGTGATGAAGCAAGTCCGTGCCCTCGGAGCCCACGACACCTCGTCGCGGTTGGGCGAGCTCACGGGGATTCCCACGCTCGTCGTGAGTGCCGAGCACGACGTCATCGCCCCGCCTGCGCAGGGACGCGCCTTGGCTGGGGCGATCGGTGGCGCGCGATATGTCGAAGTCGAAGGTGCCGCGCATGGGCTACCGATCATGCAGGCCGATCGGACGAACGCCCTGCTGCGCGAGCACCTCCGCGCCGTGGACGGATAGGCCCTCGCAACGGCAGCACCTCACGGGGTCGTCGAGTCCGACGCGTCGAGAATGGCGACGGACCACGCGGGTAACTGCAAGTCGCCGGACGACCAGCGGACCCCATCGTCGGAGGCGAGCAGGAGGCGACCCGCATCGGGGAGCGACAGATCGATCGTCGTCTCGGTGGGGTTCGTGAGCACGTGCAATCCCGCTCGTACGAACCACCAGGCCTCGCCGTGCTGGCGAACACGATCCTCACGGAAATCGCGGGCACCCAGGCGCTCGCGTCGTAGGGCCAGGAGCTGGCGATACCACTCCCGCATCTCGCGATGCTCACCACGCTCGGCCGCCTCCCAATCGAGGATGCACGCCGTAAACGTCGAAAGATCTTGGGGATGGGGCGCGACGTGGCCATGCGACCAACCGAACTCGTCGAATTCGCGTTTGCGTCCGCGATCGACCGCATCGCCGAGGCCGGGGACGCCATGATCGGTGAAGAAGTAGAACGGAGTGTCGCTGGCCCATTCTTCTCCCTGGAACAGCATGGGTACGTAGGGGGACGTGAGGATGAGCGCGGCCGCGACCTTGGTCTTGGCGAGACCGACCAACGCGTGCAATCGTTGACCATCGGGTCGATTGCCCACTTGGTCGTGCGACTGATCGTAAGCGATGAGGTGCGATCCAGAGAGGCGATCGGGCGAGCCACCATAGGCGCTATGACGAAACACCGATTCGCGGGTGCCATCGAACCAAAATGGCTGTCCCATCAGGTGAAGCAATGCATCGGGATCGGTAAAGTCCGCATAGTACCCACAGGCTTCGCCGGTGAGCTTGCATTGCAGCGCATGGTGAAGGTCGTCGTTCCATTGTGCATCGAGCCCGTAGCCGCCGTGTTCGGGGGTGCGGAGCAGGAGCGGATCGTTCATCGGTGTTTCGGCGATGAGAATGGGTTTGTAGCCCTTCTCCTCGGTGAGCTGCACGACCTCGGCGGCGAGCTCCTCGAGGATATGGCAGGGCGACGGATCGATGATGAACTGAACCGCGTCGAGGCGAAGGCCGTCGATGTGAAACTCGCGGAGCCACATGAGCGCGTTGTCGATGACGAATCGGCGTACTGCCGGGTCGCCACAAAAATGGAGGTCCAGTCCCCAAGGCGTCTGGCCACTGTGATACGGCCCAAACCGATCGAGCACCGATCCATCCGGACCGAGATGGTTGTAGACGACGTCAAGGATGACTCCGACGCCGCGAGTATGAGCCGCGTCGACGAAGCGCTGTAGGGCTGCAGGGCCGCCATAAGCTCGATGGGTCGTGAAGAGATGAACGCCGTCGTAACCCCACCCACGCATGCCGGGAAAATCGGCGACGGGCAGGAGCTCGACGTGCGTCGCCCCGAGCTCGACGATCGTATCGAGCTTGGCGATCGCGGTGTCGAAGGTGCCCTCGCGCGTGAAGGTGCCCACGTGCAGCTCGTAGATCACGGCGTTCGGCCAAGGCACGGGCGTAAACCCGGTATCGCTCCACGCGAACGCCTCGGGATCGAACACCGCGGAGAGGCCGTGAATGCCGTCCGGTTGCCAGCGGGAACGTGGATCGGGCACCGGGGAGGAGCCGTCGAGCCGATAGCCGTAGCGATCGCCCATCGCAGCGGCGGTCGTGACTTGCCATACGCCGGATCCCACCTGTTGCATCGCCATCGTCGAGTCGCGCAGGACGAGCTCGACGGACCGAACGCGGGGCGCCCAAACCCAGAACTGAAAGGATCCGTCTTCGGTCTTCGTGCACATTCCAGACGTATAGCGGATCTTCGCGCGCCCGATTCATGTCCTTGGCGACGACGCTCCGGTTGCACACCTCCGATGCGTGCCTGGTAGAGTGCGGGCCGATGAGTTCAGTCGCTTCATCGCGTGGGGAGTGGGTCGTTGCGGTGACCCTCGGTATCGTCGCGATCGGCTCGGGCGGGTGCCGGGCGGCTGCGTCGGAGTCGATGGCTGCCAGCGACCAGCCGGAGCCCCGTGAGGATCCGTGCCGCTCGGCGCTCTTTTGCGACGACTTCGAACACCATCCGGTAGGTCTCGGTCCACAGGTTCCGTGGGTCGTGAGCGCTCACGAGGCCGAGGTGGCCATCGATACGGCGCGAGCCTTCAGCGGAACCCACTCGGTCCACGTGTTGGCCGACACCGCGGCGTCGTATCGTCGGGGTTACATTGCGCTGCATGGGTCGCCGGTCTTTCCGGCCGCAAGCGCCGAGATGTACGGTCGCGTGATGGTGTGGCTCGATGCGGCCCCGGTGAGTCCTCCCGACCAGCCGCCCGTGCACTGGACCATCATTCAAGGCGAAGGCCTGGCTCGGCAAGGAGATCACAATGCGCTCTTTCGGTACGGCGGGCAGCATCAGGGCGGTGCCGGTCTCATGGCGAACTACGAGACCACGCCGCCCGTGCGTACCGATTGCTGGAAGCATTCGCAGACGCGGATCCCGGTGGGGCAGTGGGCGTGCTTCGAGTGGCACTTCGTCCAGGCGAGCAACGAGATGCAGCTGTGGCTGAACGGAAACGAACTCGTCGATCTCCATGTGAAGGAACGCGGCGAAGGATGCCTCGGTGACGATCTCGGGGGCACGTGGGAAGCTCCCGCGCCGTTCCGGAGCCTCTACCTCGGATGGGAGCGCTACCAAACCCCGACCGAGCCCAACCATGTATGGATCGATGACGTTGCGGTGGGGCTTTCGCGGATCGGCTGCCCTGCCCCGGTTTGAAGACGTCGCGCTTCCGCCCGCCGCTTCGACTTGCGCGTCGCGTCTTCGACGCTCGTCGGCAAGTTGAAGACGTCGCGCTTCCGCCCGCCGCTTCGACTTGCGCGTCGCGTCTTCGACGCTCGTCGGCAAGTTGAAGACGTCGCGCTTCCGAGCGCCGCTTCGACTTGCGCGTCGCGTCTTCGACGCTCGTCGGCAAGTTGAAGACGTCGCGCTTCCGAGCGCCGCTTCGACGTGCGCGTCGCGTCTTCGACGCTCGTCGGCAAGTTGAAGACGTCGCGCTTCCGCCCGCCGCTTCGACTTGCGCCTTGGGTGCTAGAGCCAGTCGCGAGTCTTGGACGTGCGACGCAGGGGAGTAAAACGGCGTGTGGCACGCCTATCGCGTGGATGGACGAAACGAGGCCGCTAGAGCACCGAAGGAGGCCTATTGTTGAAACGCGAGCGGAGACGAGCCGCCTACAAGGTAGTCGGATGGAAAACAGTGGTTCGCTTTGCGCACCCGTCTAAGCTTCGGCCGCGCATGCGGCAAACCACACACGATTGGGGATACCGAGCCCTGCTTCTGCTCGCATGGCCGGCCGTCGTGTCGCGATCCGCTCAGGCGGTGGTGGGGTTTTGCGATGCGTTGATGGTGGCTCCGCTCGGCGAGGACGCGCTGGCAGCCGCGACGGCGGGTTCGTTCAACACGCTCTCGGTGACACTCCTGCCGATCGGGATCGTCCTCATCGTTCAAAGCTACGTCGCGCAGCTGTGGGGGCGCGGAGATTCGGCCGGTGTTCGCCGCTACGGATGGTATGGCCTCTTGCTCGCGGCGTTCTCGGGGATTGCGGTCCTGGTCGCGATCCCCCTCGTGGGACCCACGGTCGACCGTCTCCAATACACTCTCAACGTGCGGACGCAGATGATCGATTACATCGCGATCCGATTCACGAGCGTCGTGCCGATCGTGGGTATCGAGGCGCTCGGGAACTGGTACGCGGGGATTGGCAACACTCGCTATGGGATGATTGCGAACTTGGCGGTCATGGTCCTCAATGTATTCCTCAACTGGCTGCTCATCGAGGGTCATTGGGGGGCGCCGGCGCTCGGAGTCTCCGGAGCCGCGATCGCGAGCGTGCTCGCAAGCTGGCTCGGCTTTGCGATCCTGTTCGTGTTGTTTTGGACGCGGACGGGGTTCGTGGTCACAGAGGTGACTCGGTTGCGTTCGGCGGAGTTCCTCCGCATGTTGCGATTCGGGGTGCCGAACGGTCTCAACTGGTTCTTCGAGTTCGCTGCGTTCACGATGTTCATCAACGTGATCGTGGCGGGGCTCGGCACGATCCCCACGGCGGCCATGCTGGCGGTGATGCAGGTCAATGCCGTGTCGTTCATGCCGGCGTTTGGAGTTGCATCCGCGGGCGCCATCCTGACCGGACAGGCGATCGGGGCCAACCGTAAGGATGCCGTGGGGAGTATCCTGCGTTCCACATTGGTCACCGCGGGGACCTGGCAAGTCTCGGTCGGCTTCGTCTATCTTGCGGCCCCGGCTGCCATCATGAGCCTGTTTGCACCACGCGGTTACGCGGACCAACTGCCCGCGATCGTTCAGGTGGGAGCCCTCCTGCTGGCGATTAGCGCCGCCTGGCAGCTGTTCGATGCCATCGGCATTTGCGTCACCGAGGCCCTCCGCGCGGCGGGGGATACTTCGTTTTGCCTATGGGCGAGGCTGCTCGTCGCTTGGTTCCTGTTCGTACCAGCGTCGTTCGTGGCGGTTAACATTTTCGATGGGGGTCCGCCCGCGGCGATGACCGCGGTGGTCGGGTATCTAGGTGTGCTCGCCTTGGTCCTCTATCTTCGATTTCGTTCCGGAGTGTGGCGTTCGATCGAACTCACGGAGGATCCCATCGGCTGACCTTGCGAGGCCTCCCAACACCACTCATTTGGTGTCGAATACGTCAGCACGTCCAGATCCCGTACCAAGTTGCCATGATCATGATCCAAAGTTCAGCTCTTCCGTGGTTAGGGGTCGTCCTTTTGGCCATCTCGTGCACGACGGACCCGACGGTGAACCACTGTCCGAATGGTGAGGTCCTCGAGGATGACGCTTCGTGCATCGAGGTGGTCATCGAACAGGATTCGACAGGGAGTGATGCCACGGGAAGCGAGGCAACCGAAAGTTCGAGCATAGATGGCGGCTCGACGACGGCGGAATACCCCGAGCCGACCGAAACCGCGGCGATCGAGGATGCATCGAGCGGAGGTCCGACGGGCGTCGACTGCGAGGACGACGTCCATTGCCTCGATGATGTGCGTCCGTTTTGCGTCAATGGGGCTTGCGTGCCTTGCAGCGAGACACCGGACGGCAACGCAGCCTGCAGCTCACGCGATCCGGCAACGGCGGTGTGTTTCGACGCCCAATGCGTGGAGTGCACGACGGAGCAGTCTCTCGCATGCCAAGGTGAAACCCCGGCTTGCGACGCCGTCAGCGGAACCTGCGTGCGTTGCACGGCCCACGACCAATGTGGCGCTGACGAAGCGGCGGCATGCAACATCCTCGATGGAACCTGCTTCGCGAGTGACCCCGAACAGGTGCATCACGTGGGTGAGGTCCAGGAGTTCACGACGATCGGTGCGGCTCTAGCGATGGTCCAGGAGGGCGACCAAGCGGTCGTCGTGCTGCATGGCGCTTCGTCGAGCTTCAACGAGGCGGTCGTCCTGGCGGGCGATCGCACCGTCGCGTTCAAGAACCCCGAGGGGGTGCTCTGGATCCAAGCCAACACGGGGGAGGAGCCGACCCTCGCCGTAGCCGACGGTGCGGTCGTGTATCTCGATCACATGATGGTGACGGGCAATCTTCTGCGTCCCGATACGTTTGCCATCGAGCTCGCGAACGCAACCTTGCTCGCGCAGCACAGCCGGATCGGTCTCGACCTCCTCAATGGTGGCAGCATCTGGGCGGATCGCGAGGCGAGCTTGATCGTCGATCGGAGCCGCATCGTGAATAGCGATCACAGCGGTGTCCGTGCCACGGACGGCACGAACGCGAAAATCGTCAACTCGTTCGTGCTCGGTGGCAACATCGTGTCCGAAAACGAGACCGCGTTGGTGGGGAGCATCACCGTGGTCGATGCGACGCTCGAACTCGTGTACAGCAGCGTGGGCTCGCCCTACACTGTCGCCGCGCTGTTGGACGAAACCTCGCCTTACGCACCTGCGTTGCAATGCGCTGGGGCTTCGGGGGTGAGCGTCCGTAACTCGTTGTTGATGTCGTATGGACTCGCACGGGATTGTCCGGGTGCTCCCATTCGCGACTCATTCATCGGAGTTCCGACGTCCTTCGTGGACTATCTCGATGGCGATTTGTGGCTCGAGCTCGATCATCCGTATGCGGGCATCGCCGTCTGGCAAGAAGGGGACCCTTTGACGGACATCGACGGCGACCCGCGCCCGACGACGCAGGGCAGTTTCGACATCGCCGGAGCTGACATTCCCGTCGGCCTGTGACCCGCAGGTCGGATCCCAAGCGGCGGAACTCCGGGTACGCTCGACGAACCCGCAGATGCTGTCCTCGCCGTTTCGCCTGGGCACGAAGCTCTTCGTGCCGATCGTGTTCGCGCTGTGCTTCGGTCGCGCGTCGGGGGTGCACGCACGTCCCACGATCGATGCGATCCACTCGCGGGAATATGTGATGCCGATCGCCCCCCGAGGGGGCGAGGGCGACGATGCAGAGTCGCTCGGTCTCAAGTACGAGCGCGTGAGCGTTTTCGGCCTCGACGTCCTGCGTTGGAACGCGGAGTTTTGTCTCTATACCGTCGATGACTTGGGATTCTCCTATCTGCCGGGCAGCCCGGCGCAGCTGTCGGCTCTGAGCGGAGTGAGCGAAGCGGAGATCCGTATCCCGCTCACCTATTATCTGCCACCGGGTGGTGTCTCGATCGTCATCTTGGGGCTGGCCGGTGTGCCCTGGCTCGTCCGAGCGCAGCGGATCCGCGGGACGCGACGCCACGTGCTCGGAGCAGACCCTCGCTACCGTCAAGCCGTGGCGGCGTTTCATGCCCATCCCGAACGGGACGAGGCCTACAGGCTCGACGCAGGAGTGCGCGTCCTCGTTCTTCACGGAATTCCCCCGGACGTGGGTCGACGCAACCTCGCGTTGCTTTGCAACGTGGATGACGAGGGTCAAGTCGACGGCAACAAACAGACCCCGACGTTTTCATAACCCGGTGGCGATTGCCCCTCGGCAAATACGGCGACGCAGGATTGTCCGCCGCTAGCACCTGGACAGGTTGCACTCGTCTCGGCTTCGGTAATGTCGCAATAGTTCGAGCAGCACCCGTCCGATGTCGTACACGCCGGAACCAGCGATGCATCGAAACAGCCGAGTCCCGGATCGCAGGCGTTGATGAACTCGCACGGATCTCCGAACTGTCCGAGCTCTGGGCCCGACGCATCGGGAGCACAGACGAAGGCGTCGTCGATGGCATAGCAGGCTTGACCGGGGCCACAGTCTTGCATGACGGGGTTGCACGTCGGGAGGCAGAGGATCAAAACCCCATCGTTCGTGATCGAGCATTCGGTGTTTGGGTCGCTACAGTCCGCGGAGCTCTCCGTACCGACGCAGAACGCAGTGCATGTACCCTGATTCGTCTCGCCGTCGACGTCCCAACACATCGATCCCGATTCGCAATTGTCGAGACCGGATACGCCGTCACCATCGACCGAACACGGATCACCGATCGCGGCGGGCGTAGGGTCCTGGGGCGAACACCGCGTGGCATTCCAGGAAGCGCCCCCATCGTTGGCGTAGGGCATGCACTTCTCACCGGGCGGACAGTCCTGGTCGAGGATGTTGCACTCCCGTGGAGTAGGGGTATCGGTCATGTCGATGAAACTGATGCCCGTGTTCTGATCCTCGATCTCGGGCGTCGTGGTCATCTCCGAGCGGTCGGACGTCTCCATCTCCTCGACGGCTCCCGACTGCGGATCGCACGCGGAGTACGCGCAAACGGCTGAAACGGAGATGATGCAGCGAAATATTCTGTGAATCATGAGTAATTCCGGATGGGTTGAGACTTGCGCCGATGGAGATGCGATTTTGAGAATTGATAGTTTTATTGGATTTTATTTAAAACCTTTAATCCTTTCAAAAATGTTTTAAGTCAACTTTAATTCAAACAAATCTACAAAAATGTTACGTAATCTACGTAATTTTCAAGTGAAGACCAAACCTAACCATCGGGCTCGGGATCCCCTCGGATGAGCCTCGGAGAGCTCAGCAAGGACGCCGATCGGGTCGTGGGCGACCAACTTCGACGAGCCAGGTTCTGGCCGCGAAGCGCACGTCGACTCGATGTGGGCGAAGCGGTTATCGAATGCACGCAAATGCGGTTCGAGGAGCGATCCGCGGGGCTGTCCGTCAGTGCGTTCGATCGACCATTGCGGGCCGCCGCCGTTCGAGCGCGTCGGCCAGGGTTTGGTAGTGCGCGAGCTCGTTGTAAAGGTGTGCCGAGATCCGTAGCAGCCGGTGCGGGGCGGCGGGCCAGAGCGGCACTGGCACTTCGATGCGATCGTCTTCGAACAACGCGATCTGCAGCGCATCGAGATCGCGGGCCGAGGACGACGGCGTGCCCTCACGATCCCAAAGCGGCACCGCGGCGAGCGAACCGATCATCGACTCGGGTGCGGGTGCGGGTATTCGCAGGACATCGCAGAGGAGCGCTCGCCCTTGCAACGCGAGAGCACGATTGTGAGCTCGTACGGCCGGCCAACCTCCGGGCAGCAAGGACCCGATGTAACGAATGGCTTCGGGGACCGTGAGCCAGGGCGTCGGATCATCGGTTCCCTGCCAGTCGATCTCTTCGAGCCACCGACGGCGTGCCCGGTCGGAATTGTAACCATGGCTAATCACGGCTGGGTGCAAGTCGGCTTGCTTGTCGGCTCGAGCCCACAGCATGGCCGCACCTTTGGGTGCGCAGACCCATTTGTGAAAGTTGCCGGTGTACCAAGCCGCTCCGAGGGCATTCAGGTCGAGGTCGAGCATGCCCGGTGCGTGCGCGCCATCGACCAAGGTATCGATGCCACGCTGGTCGAGCGCTCGCACCAGCTGCGCGATGGGGAGGACGAGCCCGGTGGGGCTCGTGACGTGGTCGAGGATGGCCACGCGTGTGCGCTCCCCCACGGCACCGAGCACGGCCGCGATGACCTCGTCCTCGGAGCTGACCGGGAACGGCAATCGAGCGACCACCACTTTGGCGTGCGAACGTTCCGCGACGAATCGCGCGACATTGGAACAGGCATTGTAACCGTGGTTGGTCACGAGCAGCTCGTCGCCAGGCGCCAATCGAAGCGACCGCAACACCGCATTGACACCCGAGGTGGTATTGCACACGAATCCGAGATCGTCGGGACGGGCTCCGACGAAGGCGGCCACTCGTTCGCGTGCGTCGTGGAGCAGGCCGCTGAGTTGACGCAAGAAGAACTGCACCGGCTCCCGCTCGAGCCGCGCTCGGAGTTCGGCTTGCCGTTCCAGGACGACCCGCGGGCATGCCCCAAACGATCCATGGTTGAGGAACACGATGTCTGGATCGAGCGTCCAAAGGCTGCGCATATCTCCGATCCTACCCGTTCACCTCATCCAGGCGCGAGCCGCCAGCCGGTCTCACCCGTGTTCGCACGCACCCACTCGGCATCTCCCGAACGCGCGAGCACTTCGACGTCTGTACCCGCAGGAAGCGTGGTCGCAATCGTCGACGACTCCAACGGTGCGACGAACAGCGGGATCGGTACCTCGGTGCGAAATACGGAGAGCGGCCGCTCGACCGCTTGCAGTCGGCGAGGCGCCACCCAGCCCTCACGGCCGTCCGGCAGGCGGACGCGGTACCAAGATCCGCGAATGGCGATGGGGCGCGCGGCGGCTCCGCGCTCGAGCGTCAGCACGGAACGTGCCTTTTCGTTCGGAGTCTCACGAGCGAAGGTTCGAGCTTTCGTTCGCATGAGTTCACCCAACTGCGTGGTTTCGGCGGTGACGGGCACGGGCGACCGTACGCGATCGTGCACGAACGGAAGCGGATCGATGGGACCATGGCGATAGATCCCAAAGTGGAGATGCGGTGATCCACCGCGAGCATTGCCCGACGTTCCGACTCGCCCAATCGGATCCCCCGCCTCGACCCATTGGCCCGTGCTGACCGATGCATCCTGCAAATGGGCGTAGTAGTAGAAATAGTCATACGTCGCATCGCGCAAAAACACGACGTTGCCTCCGAGGCGGTTGACCCCGACAAACGCGACGAAGCCCGCGGTTGCCGCGACCGTTTCGGTCCCACGGGCGGCAAAGATGTCGACCCCGTGATGACTTCGTCGGCCCCGTTCCCGCGGTGCCCCGAAAAAGCTCTGGATCGCTTGGGCATTTTTGCCGCGCACTGGAAAGGTCAGTGAGGGTGCCTTACGAACTTCGATGGGGGCGCTGCCGCTCCAGTCGGGCTCGGGGTCGATGTGGAGCAGGTACCTCCCGGATCGCTCGGCACGATGTCCTCCGTCGTCGAACTCGAGGGATTCGAGCTCGGTCGTCGTCCCATCCAGGTCCACTCCGATGTAATCGAGCGTGAGAGTGCCTGCGAAGGCTTCTCCGACCTCGACGACGATGCGATGGCCCTCCGCGAGCGTGAATGCATAGGCGAGGCCATCGTTCGATCCCGCCTCGAACCAGACATGCTCGCGAACGGGCAAGTCCACGTCGATGGCCCTCGCGAGCACGAGCTGGTCGTGAGCCACCTCGGTGTCGCCGCTGGGCGCGACTTCGGCCGCCCCCGCGACGCCGTTGTCCAAGGGTCCACACGCCAAGATCAAGAGCACGAGCCGAACGAGCCGGCGCGCATGCCATCCCCGCTGCACCACCGTCGAGCAACGTAGCATCTCGGAAAGAGCCGGCCATCCCCCAGGGCCGCGGCGCCGTCATCCGTCGCAGTTCCCGGCCCATCGCCCGTCGCCGTCCCGGAAGGGGGACTGCGCGGGTGAAGGGTGGGGTTCGTCAGGGTCTATTCGACGATCGTCACGGTCGTGCTCGCATTGTGACCAAAGCGCTCGGGTTCGTACATCGCTTCGGCTTTCGTGGGCGGCAGCACGAAGGTGCCGAGGTTCGTGGCTCGAGCCGTGTAGCTATAGGTGTACACGCCCGCGGGGAGATGGTCGGCGAAGAGCAGCATACGGTCGTCTCTCAGTTCTGTGTGCGAGAACGACCAGAACGGGTACCACCATCGCCCCCCTTCGTTGGCGCCCATGGGGTGCGGAGCGCCTTCGGATGGGGTCGAGCGGGCCGATTCGGCACTGGTCAAAAACCGAGGATTTTGTCCCTCGAGTCCGCCAGGGAGTGGATCGTCGACCACCACGAAGTTCGTGCGATCGGCAACGACGAGCTTGAGCGTGACTTTGACGTCGGTTCCTGCCTTGATCTGCCAGCTGCCATCGTCGAGGCGCTTGACCGCGGCGGGATCGATCGCTTTTTCGCCGACGGGCAAGGCTTCGTACGTGCGGTACACCGAGAATCCGCGGTCGCGAGCCGGTAGCTTGAGATCGCTCGGTGCGTAGCGAAGGCCGAGGCGATAGTAAAGCTTGCCGGGGCCTTCTTTGGCGAGCGTCAACGTGTGGAGTCGAGTGCCGACGAGCTTCGCCATCGGCAGATCGCGCTTCACTTGCACGGTGTTGCGACCCTTGAAGGGCACTTCCCCGGTAAACCCATCATCGAGCCACACGCGGGCGAAAAACTCCGGAACTTCGGATTCGAGTGCCGTGTAATAGCGACTGGCGGCCAAGAGGGCCCAAGCGTTGGCGTGGGTGGTGTCCCACCGTCCGCCTTTCCTGGGATCGCGCTCCGCCATGATTCCTGCCATGACCTTGGGCAGGATCGGATCGGAGGGGGCGACCTCGAGCCATGCCATCAATGCGATCGCATCGGTTTGCACGTCGGAATGCATGAGCACGCGCAATCCTTCCATGGCGGCCTCCTCGGTGGACTCCGCGAAATGGATCGTCTTGGCCGATTCGAGCACCCGACTGCGGAACTCGGTCAGCAGGATGTTCTGCTCGGACGAGCGTCCGTAACGGTGCGCGGCGGACATGAGCAACGCCCGTGCGTAGAGCGGCAGTCGTTCGCGTTCCGCCCAGATGCGGGGAAACGAATCGGAGCCGCGTCGATCGTGGCCACTCAGCAGCCAAAGGCCAAACGCACGGCTCGTCCAATCGTAGTAGAGGCCATACTTCGTTTTCTGGCCGTGCCGCACGAAGTTGTCGACGTAATCGAGCGCGCGTTCGAGCGCGGAAGGGTCGACGGCGAACCCCGCATGGACCCCTTCGAGCAAGGCAAACGTGACCCAAGTGCTGAGATAGGGCGAACTTTCGCCGCCATCCCAATAACCGAAACCACCGTCGTGGCTTTGCTTCGCGAGCAGCTTCGCGATGCCGTCGCTCGCGAGTTTGGTTCGCAGGGCGCGATCTTGCTGCGAGGCGATCGGGAAATCGTTCAAGATATCGCCGAGCGCAAAGATCGGCAGCAATCGGCTCGCGATCTGCTCCGCGCATTCGTAAGGGTAGTCGACGAGGTATTGGACCGCATCTTCCAAACCGCTGAGGGCGGTCGAACTGAAGGTGAGCTCGAGGCCGCCGAAATTCGGCAGAACATTTTGGGGAGGTTCGACGGTGCGAACGATCGCGTCGGCGGTCACACCATAGTCGGCAAAGGCTTCCGCGACCGCGGGGCTTTGGACCGGTAGACTGACTTCGGTCGCATCGCGGCCGCCTGCGCTCATCGCCGCGAATTGCAAACGCATCGTCCCCACGTCGCGGGCGGCGACCTGGAAGCGAACTTCTCGCGATTCCCCTTGCGGGATGTCGATGAGTTTTTGATCGGTCGATTCGACCGTGACATTCGATCCGCGGATGCCGACGAGCACCTGCTGCGGTGCATCGGTTTGATTGTCCACCATCACTGCGGCTTCGAAGCGATCGCCGAAGTTCGCAAACCTCGGCAGCGACGGCCGGAGCATGAGGGGTTTACGCACGCGGACGAGGGCTTCGCCGTTGCCGAAGCGGTCGGGCGCTTGCGTATCGACGGCGACGGCCATGATGCGGAACGTGGTCAGATTTTCCGGCATCTCGATCTCGAGCGTCGTTCGGCCATCGGTGCCGGTTTTGACGTCACCGTCGAAGAACGCGGTCGTCGCGAACAACGTCCGCAACGAGACCGGTTGTGCCATCGCTTGATCCACGTTGAAGCCCGCGTCAGCGGCCGCCATTTCGGCCATCGGTGCAGGCGGTCGCGCGGACATGGCCATCCGTCCCTCCATCCCGCGATGCCGCGTCGATCCGCCGCCCTTGGCCCCGTTCCTCATCATCACCTTGGACTCCTCGGGCTGGTCCGGGGACTCGGGGGTCGCCGGCGAGGTACGAGGCACGACGCGGCGATGCAGCGCGTCCATCCACACGTCGCCGCTACGCTCGTGAATGAAGAAGTCGAGCGGATTCGGGGTCGTGAAACCCATGAGATGGAGCACCGCTTCATCGACGACCATCACCGCGACAGCCGAGGACGTGGGCTGCCCATCCGAGGTCGTGGTCTTGAGTTCGACGGACAATCGTTGACCGGGTGTGATCTCCTTGGCGCTCGGCACTACGTCGACGACGATCCGCTTGGTTTTCGTGGAGACCGAAAGCATGACCTCGCCGGTCGCGAGCGCAGGCATGCCGAGATCTTCACCGGCCGGGACGCCCGGGATCTCCGTGCGACTGCTGACGAGCAAACTCGACACCGTCACTTTCGGCATCATGGTGGCGTCGATCGGGATCTGCACCGTCGCGGTTCCGCCATGGGGTTCGATCGGGAGCGACGACGCGATCCCTTCACGCTCGACGACGACGAAGCCATGGGCTTCGTCGAACGGCGACCGCACGAGGAGGGTCGCGGTGTCACCCGGTTCGTAACTCGCTTTGTCGGGAACGAGATCGATCCGTCGTTCGCGCGCATCCCAAACCACCGTCTTCGCGCCCTGAACATGGACCTCGAGTTCGGTCCGCGCAGTGCGACCCTGGGCGTCGTTCGCGAGGCCGCGCACGCGATAGGTTCCCGCTTCGTTCACGACGAACTCGCAGGGCTCGGGCGCGGGGCGGCTGGTGACGTCACACGTGCTGATCTCTTTCGCCTCGGTCTCGTACTCGAACGACCACGACGGGCCGGACTGCACGGTTTTGCGCTGCGTGACGAGGCGCAGGAGTTTCACCTGAACGGGTTTGGCGTCGATCCGCTGGCCGTCGAGATCGACCAACACGCTCTCCACTCGCAAGGTCTCGCCTTCGCGCAAGACGTTGCGATCGCTGCGTAAGCCCACGTAGACGTGGGCCGGGTGCGCGACGTAGCTTGCTCGCCCAGCGATGAGTTGCCGGTTCTCATCCGAGACGAGGGCCTCCACTTCGAACGTGGAGGCGTCGAGCACCGGGTCGACGCCCTTGATCAAGGACTGATCACCTTTGGCTGGATCGGGAGCCTGCAAGGTCGTGGTCACCTTCAGGTGACCGCTCGTATCCGTCTTGCCGGAGCCGCTCGCCACGATTTCAGGGGATTCGAACCGACCTCTCCATCCGTCGAAGCTCATCGCGTGACGACCCCAGACGAACCACGGCCGTTTGAACGGCCCAAAGCTGAAACCGCCATTGGCCTCGCCCGGAGGCCGAAAGCCCGTGGTGTTGCGACGCACGGAATACTCGACGTTCCCACCCACGAGTGGGGCTCCATGGAGATACTGGGCACCGATCTGAGCGACCAAGGTGTCGCCGTAGGCGAGGGGACTCGCATCTTCACGGACGACCTCGACCTCGAACTCCGGGGTTCGAAACGCTTCGACGGGAACCGAATGGTAGAAGGTCGTCCCCTTCACCGTGACTTCGACCCCGTAGTCACCGCTGCCTTGCGAGGCGTCGGTTTCGATGTCGAACGTAAAGGTGCCGAGCGGCGAGATCGGGGTCGAACCCTTCTTCACTTCGATCCCACGCGGAGTCCTCACGATGTACTCGGCTTTGTCGACCGAGTTCCACAGCACTACGCCTCCCTTCGGTCCGGCCTGCTCGAGGCGAAGGACCCCCGCGAGGTGAACGGTTTCACCGGGTTTGTAGGGCGTTCGTTCGGTGAACAGGAACGCACGCGGCGAATCGTTCCGCGGCGAGCCAAACGCGACGCCGCGTTGCCGAGCGTCGCCTTGGAGTGGCATGAAAGCTGAGTCATCGCCCTGGGCGACCGTGAGTACGATCGGCTGACTCGCGAACGTGAAACGGGCAAGCCCGCTCGCATCGGTGCGGACGGTCGCCATCACGTGGCCCTGTTCGCCGACGACCTGCACATCGGCCTCGGCCACGGGTTGGCCGTCCGAGAGTCGATGGACGAACGCGAATCCTCCTGTTTGATCCAACACCGCTCCAAGTCCGAGATCGGTGCGCTGAAACGTCTGGACGAAGCCGGATCGGTTTTCGCTGCCCCACAGCTTGAAGGGGTTCGACAGGATCGAAACCCACCCGAGGTTGCGGCCCTGCGTCAACATGTCCGCGAGCGGGAGGTCGAACGTCAGGGGGCGCTTGAGCGAATCCTTGAGTTCGAACGTTCGTTGGTAGGTCGGCTCGCCGATGCCTTTGGGCCACTCCTCGGGTCCCGCCCACTGCAGACTGAGGAAGCGGGCGAGTTCGGACAGCGTGAACGAGGTGGTTCGAACGTCGGCGCGCGTGAGTCCAGCCGCGAGCACACGCCAAGCCGGCGTCCCGACCCGTTCGATCACGATCGGATACTCTCCGACTTGCGCGGGCGAGAGCTGTGGGTAGTGCGGGCCGAGCTTCACCTTCCCCGTGAAGGTGCGCGCGAGGGTTTGGCCCAAGGCATCGGCAAGGCCGGCTTGGATCTCGACGGTGTAGGTTTCGTTGCCGACCCATTCGCCGTCGAGGTGGACCCCGTTGTAGCTGGGTTCGACGCGAAAGCCCTCGGGCTTGGGCTTGACCTGGATCTTGTCCTCGAGCTTCGGATCGAGGATCTGGTTGTTGAACTCGACCATGATTCCGTTGCTCGCAAAACACGGGTCGCCACAATCGAGGCGTACGACCTTGAGCGGAGCGTAGGTGCGGAACCCGATCGTTTGAGCTTTGCCGGGGAGTGTTCCTTCACCGAACACGCCGGCCGGCCACCGCAAGGTGTAGGCCGTGTCCGCTCGCAGCTTTTGCTTGGGCTTCATGCGGACCTCCCGCGCCTGTTGCCACGCATCGCCCGGGCCTGCGGGAAGGCGTTCGAGCGGGACCGTGACGCCGCCGCCTTCGAGCCGAAACGCTGCGAGGATGGCCGGCTGGACCCCTTGATTGAAGGTCAACACGATCGTCGGCTCGAGCGGCACGCCGGTTTGTTCGTTCCACGGATCGCTCGAAACGAGGGCGAGCGTGGGGGTGGTGAACGACCAGCGAAACGCCTCCTCGAGCTTCGTTCCGTCTGTGGCTTGGGTGCCCGCCGGGACCGTCACCTCGTACGCGGTCGAAAACGGGACGCGCCCGGTCGCGCGCAGGGCCACGTTCTGGGTGCCGAGCCACTGGGTCGAGCCCTCGATCGCGGGTTCGATCGTGAATGGGCTGGGCAGGCGCTCCAGAGCCTCGACGGTGGCAATCGGTACCATCGCGTGGCTGAACGTCGCCACCACGGCATCGACGACCTCGATATCCCCGACCGGGCCATGACGCTCGACCCGAAGCGGCCCCGTGGGGGTGGGCGGGGCAGGTTCCGGTGGCAGCACTTCGGGGAACGGGGCCTCCACCACCGTGGTCGCCGTTTCGGGGCGAGCCGGGCCGGGTCGCGGCGAGAGGTCGGACTGCACGTCCGAGGGCTGGGGTTCGACGGAAGGCAAACCGGACCAGAGATCCAACACGGAGTTCGTCCCTTCTTGCGTGGAGTCGATCGTTTTCTGCGTGCACGCAGCGAGCACGAGCCCGATGAATGCAAGCGCTCGGGCTCGGACGAGAACGAAAGCAAAAGAATCGGCCACGCGCGAAGGATAACGGTCTTCCAGGGGCCTTTCGCGAAGGCCCTTTCGCTACGGCAGCCAAGCTGCCTCGGGCTCATCGTCGAAGGACCTTTCGCAAAGGCCCTTCGCTACGGCAGCAAAGCTGCCGCCGCACACCCGAAACGCTCGCCTAACGAACTCGTTGGGGCGCGCCATCTGGAGGCCGGCTCGTGTTCGACGGCCTCTCGGAAAACCTCCCCGCAAATTCTTCGCAGGCCTATCGACTCATACTGGCACGCACGAAATCGCGCTATCGATGTTGCTCGGCGGCGAGCATGGCCGCGCCGATGATCCCCGCTTCGTTGCGCAACTCGGCGGGCACGATCTCGGCGTCGACCGAGAGGCGGGGCAAGAACTTTTCGTGTTTCTTGCTGACCCCACCGCCGACGATGATGAGCTCGGGCCAAAACAGACGTTGCAGCAACTTGAGATAAGCGTCGACACGTTTGGCCCAACGCTTCCAGCTGAGGTCCTCGCGCGAACGAGCCGCGTCGGAGGCCCGACTCTCCGCATCGAACCCATCGAGCTCGAGATGGCCGAGTTCGGTATTTGGCACCAGCTTGCCATCGACGAACACGGCGGAGCCGATGCCCGTCCCCAAGGTCGACACGATGACGACCCCACGCCGATCACGGCCGGCCCCGAACCGCATCTCGGCCAGGCCTGCAGCATCGGCATCGTTCGCGACGGTGAACGTGCATCCAGTTGCCTTTTCGAACGCGTCGCGTACATCGATCCCAATCCAAGAGGGGTCGATATTGGCGGCGGTCATCACCGTGCCGTGGCGGATGACGGCCGGGAATCCGCACCCTGCTGGACCCGTCCATTCGAAGTGCCGAGCGATCTCCGCCACCGTTGCGGCCATCGCTTCTGGGGTTGCGGGTTGGGGGGTGCGGAGTCGAAAGCGTTCCGTGGTGAGGCGTCCGGTCTGGGTGTCCACCAAGGCGCCCTTGATGCCGGTGCCGCCAACGTCGAGGCCGAGGACTTGCATTCGTTTCGTCTTACCACATTGGACCACACTGGACTTTCCAAAGCCTACGATTTAGCAAGGCTTCATGCGATCGATGTGGTCCGACGAAGGAGCCGAAGCGGCCATCCGTGCGTGGGCGGGCGGGCGAGCTTGCAATGAAGACATCGCCCTGCGCGTGTACACGACGCGGCTCATCGGGCGCGAGCCGACGCTCGTGTTACATGGGGGTGGCAACACGTCGGTCAAAACTCGTTTGCTCGACGAACTCGGAGAGCTGGTCGATGTGTTGTGCGTCAAAGGCAGTGGGTGGGACATGGCGAACATCGAACCGCCAGGGCTTCCCGCCGTTCGGCTCGGGGCCTTGGCCTCGCTGCGACGGCTTGCGGCGCTGGACGATGCTGCGATGGTCAACGCGGCGCGAACACGGTTGCTCGATGCGTCCGCACCCAATCCTTCGGTCGAAGTGTTGCTGCATGCTTTCTTGCCGCACAAGTTCATCGATCACTCGCACGCGGATGCCATTCTCGCGCTCGTCGACCAAGCCGAGGCCGAATCGCTCGCTCGCGAAGTGTTCGGGGACTCCCTCGCGATCGTGCCCTACATCATGCCGGGATTCGCGTTGGCCCAGCGCGCGGCCGAGGTCTACGAAGCGCACCCCCAATGTCAGGGGCTCCTGTTGCTTCAACATGGCCTCTTCACCTTCGGCGCGAATGCGCGCGAATCGTACGAACGGCACGTCGATGCCGTGTCGCGAGCCGAAGCCTACATCGCGAGCCGGCGCAAACCCGTCGGCGTCACGTCCCGCCGCAATCTCGACTACGCGATGTTGGCCCCACTCCTCCGCGGCCGGCTCGGGAACCATCGACCGGTCGTGTTGCGGTATCGGCAGTCGCCGACGATCCGCCGATTCGTCGACCACGAGAACCTCGAATCGTCGTCGGGCCGTGGTCCGGCGACTCCCGATCACGTCATTCGCACCAAGCAGCGTCCGCTCGTCCTGGATCTCGGCGAACAACCGCCGGAGTCGTGGGCCGAGGTGACGAGGAATGCCCTCGGGGCGTACCGAGCTCGCTACCGTTCGTACGTACGGCAACAGATCGAGCAGAAGGGCGTCGCTCGCACGGAGCTCGATCCCGACCCACGCATCGTGTTGATCCCCGGCGTCGGGCTCATCGCCATCGGCCCCGATGCAGCTGCGGCCGACGTCGCAGCCGACATCTACGAGCACACGATCGAGGTGATCCTCGATGCCGAGTCGGTCGGAGCGTATCGGGCGCTCGGCGACGGTGATATCTTCGACATGGAATACTGGCCGCTCGAGCAGGCCAAGCTGGGCAAACAACCGCCCAAGCCCTTGCAAGGCCGAGTCGTGCTCGTCACGGGGGCGGCCTCGGGGATCGGGTCGGCGACGGCACGTGTCTTTGCGACGGCCGGAGCGGAGCTCGTGCTCCTCGATCGTGTCGAAACCCCTCTGCGGGAGCTCGGTGCACAGCTCAAAGCCCCCTGGAAGGTCGTCGACGTTCGCGATCGCGACGCGATCCTGGCGAGCGTGCAATATGCGGTCGAAACGTTTGGAGGGCTCGACGGCATCGTGTCGAACGCCGGGACGGCCCCGCAGGCGCCGATTCACGAGTGCCCCCCGGACTTGTTCGAAGAAAGCCTCGCGATCAACCTCCTCGCCCACCAGTGGCTTGCGGCTGCGGCGAGCACGGTCATGCGTCGACAAGGAACCGGCGGATTCCTCTTGTTCAACGCGTCGAAGGCCGCCTTCAACCCTGGGAAGGACTTTGGCCCCTACGCGATCGCCAAGGCCGGTCTCGTGGCCCTGATGAAGCAATATGCCCTCGAAGGCGGCGAGGCCGGGATCCGTTCCAATGCGATCAACGCCGATCGCGTGCGGACGGGACTGCTTCCCCCCGAAGTGGTCAGCGCTCGTGCGGGCGCCCGTGGCCTCGATCCCGACACCTACTTTCGATCGAACCTGCTCGGTCGGGAAGTCACGGCGGATGATGTCGCGCGGGGTTTTTTGCATCTCGCGCTGGCCCCGAGCACGACGGGGACGGTCCTTACGGTCGATGGGGGCAACATCGCGGCCTCACCCCGTTGACCCACCCGCTCGCCCCTCGTGGCAACACCAAACGCCCGCCGATCGACGAGCGCGCGCTCGGGTTGGCGAGGGCGGCTTCGTGGCGCGCCTCGCCGAGCTGACGCCCGGTGTCGTCTTCCTTCATAGATGCATAGATGCGGCTCGCTCGGGCTCGCTGGTTTTCGGCAATGCCGCACCTCGATCGACCCAGCTTCCACTGGCATCACAGATCGCGAGATCGCATAAAAACCGGCGCACGTATGGGCGGGATGCGGCCGCCGCCAACACGATTAAGACTTAAACCCGCCTTAATTGAGCTCCAACCGTTGGCGTTGGAGGCGACGCGGAGCGCATGGTTGCTGGGTGTCGCATTGTGGAGCTACCGGCGTGGAAAACGAAAACCAACGGAACATCGAGGTCGCGTCGCTCGAAGTCGAGGGGCGCCAGTTCGTGGTGATGTCTTACCCGACTCCGGCGGATTATCTGCCGCGAACGTTGCCGCCGGTTCGCCGCGATGTCGTCGCACTCGCACTCGAGGGCCTCTCGAGTGCCGAGATTGCCGATCGTCGTGGGGTCTCGAAGCGCACGATCGACAATCACCTGCGGGCCGCGTTTCGGCAGCTCCGGGTGAAATCCAAGGCTGAACTCGCGAGGGTGGTTATCGATGCTCTGTGAATCTGTTGCTGCTGTTGTCGACATGCCTTATCCGATGGTGAGTTCGGACGAGCTGACGCTCACCACCACCGTCGACTCCGACGGAGAAGGCGCTTCGACGGATACTTTACGCGAGTCCGCCAAAGGGCTCGTGCGCGCCCGGACCGAGGTCCATCAAGACGCCGGCCTAGCCGTGACGGCATGGCAGGGTCTGGTCGACGGAACATGGTCGTTCCTCGACCATTTCGAGAGCGATGGCCGACGCTACTGGATCGTGCATCGCAACGATCCCGCCGTCGCCGAAGCTCGGGCCCTCACCGCGAGAGAGCGTGAGGTCTTGACCCTCCTCGGTCGCGGCATGAGCAACCCTGAGATCGCACGGACCTTGGGTCTGCGCGCCTCGACCGTAGGCACGCACGCGGCCAACCTGCTCGCCAAACTCGGGATCCGTTCGCGGATCGACCTCATTCAGTTGGTCGCCCATCTCGATCGCCTCAAGCGGAGCTCGATTCCGTTCGAGCTCGACGCGTCTGCTCAGGATTCGAGCGCCTCCAATAGGGTGCAGCTCACTTCCGTGCCCGATTCGTCGCCGTTCCGCACGGTGACGCAACCCCCCGCCTGAGCGACCAGCAAATAGACCCATGCCAGTGGGTCGAGTCCGGGATCCTCTCGCCCGAGTCCTTTCCGAAGGGCTCGGGCGATTGTCATTGCGGGGACCGGCGGTCCGCTGTCGATCACGCTCAAACGAACGTTTTGCCCCGAATGCCGTTCGGCTTGGACCACGATTCGATCGCCATATTGTGAAGCTGCGATCGCCCGACGGAGCAATAGCGTGATCACGGTCTCGAGCTTCGCCTGCCCCATCGCGACGGCTCGTACACAGTCGAGTCCTCGTGTTTCGATCCCAATCCCGAGGACCGACTCGGCCCCGCTGCGGATGAGTGCATTCCGGAATGCTGATTCAAGATCATTTCGACCCTCGACTTCACTCGTACAACGCATCGGCTGATTCAACGAATCCCCAGAATAGAAGCGAGCTCGACATGGAACCACTCCCGCAAGTGCAAATGTGTGCGCGAGCAACGAGCCTGCCGAGAAATTCTTGCGTGGACTGCTCGCACGTGCACGGACGCCTCTGCACGAAACATTGCTCAATCGCTGTCTAGTGCAGCAACGGGTCGAGTTCGCAATATAGGGTTCGCTCGGGTCCGTGAGTGGGATCCGATCGATCTACGCCAGAACATGAGGTCACAGTTTTCGACGGACGGGTCGCGTTGAGCAGATCGCGCCGGTACCGCGCGATCGAGGGGATATGCGTCGTGCGTCCACGCGTAGCGCTCGATCACCGAAACCTCCGCCGTTCGAGCGATACTTCACACCGCCATGGAAGCCACGGGCCAGAACCAAACCTACGTATTCGACGGCGCAGATGCAGAGCGAGAGCTCGAGCGCTTGCGGTTGCTCGAATCGGTGTTCGATCCGGGAACACGTCGCTGCTTGCTCGCAACCGGTCTCCAACCGGGCTGGCGAGGTCTCGAAGTCGGTGCCGGCGCGGGCTCGATCGCAGACTGGATGGCCGATGTCACGAGTCCCGGGGGACGCATCGTTGCGGTCGACACCAACACGCGATTCCTCCGCGGCCTAATGCGTTCGAACCTCGAGATCATCGAGACCGATATCGCGACGGCCAACCTCGCTGCGGGTTCGTTCGACGTCGTGCACGCTCGTTTCGTCCTCATCCACGTGCCGGATCCCGACGCTCTATTGAAAGCGATGCTGCGTGCGCTCAAACCGGGTGGGTATTTGGTCGTCGAGGAACCTGACTTTTCCGAGTCCCGCTCATTGACGGGCGCCCCGCACCTTCGCGCGGCCTTTGCTCGCGTCCATCGAGCCGTCGACGCGATGTTCATCGCTCGGGGCCTGGATCCGACGTTTGGCGCCCACCTACCCGAGATGGCGCAGGTGTATGGTCTCCGCGACATCTCGATCGATCACGATGCGGCCATCGTGCCCGGCGGTTCACCCATGGCGCGAATGATCGGCCTCTCCGCGTGGCAGCTCCGCGCTCACTATGTCGCCACGGGTCTCGCCACCGAAGCAGACATCGAACACTACCGTGCCTTCACACTCGATCCCCACGCCTGGGCGACCTATCACGGCACCGTTCGCGTCTCGGCTCGAACACCCTGATTTCGAGCGCCGCTCCGCCATGTGGCCACCTATCTGCCCACACGCAGGATGCACGGCGAGCCCGACTGGACCCGCGAGCCTCGGTGACAGCGGCGGGGCTCGACGAGTGGTTTCTAGCGAAGCCTAATGCTTCGCGGGGTCGCTTTGCCCATAGCCCTCACGCACGTAGTGGTTGACCGACGCCGCCGTGTAGGCGGGTCGCCAATGGGCCTTGGACTGTTGTTTGACCTCGCCCAAAAAGTCCAAGTACGCCGATTTGCCGCCGAGGGACGCGTTGTAGCTCTCGATCGTGCGCCCCGGATCCGGGTATTCCACTTTCTCGATGCGCGAACCTTTGTCCTTCGATTCTTGTTTCCACGTTTCGAAGTCGACCGGCCGCTTGTGAATATAGAATGTGCCCTGCGTGCGGTCGGTATAATACACGTTGTCGTAGAAGAGCATCCCCGGGACGCCCCCCTCGATCCCCGCGGGGGCCATCTGGCTGCCGGGCAGCTGCACCTGGTTGCCGAAGATCCGGAGGTTCTCCTTGTTGGCCGAGTCCTCCACGATGATCGCGGCGCCGGGCGAGAACAGGTCATACACGATGTTGTTCGCCACCTCGACGTTGCGCATGTGCCCGATCAGGTGGACAGCATAGACGTTGCGCACTTCCGGGGTGCCGACACTGGCAATGATGTTTCCCGAGATCCGGCCACCATCCCAATCGAGTACGTCCAAGCCCCAACCGAGTTTGCGTCCGGTCGGGCGATCGCGTCCGAGGTTGAGGAGCACGTTGTTCATGATCTGAACGTTGCCCCACCGAGCGCCCGTACCACGGTCGGCGTTGCCTCCCGCGGAGACCCCGACTTCCCCTTCGACGAAGAGATTGTCTTCGACGAAGATGTTGGCCGCCATGATGAGGTCGCCGGTTTCGGGGGGATTGGCAGTGAACTTCGCCCCGATGCTCGACGACCGCGAAAAGATATTGCGATAGAGGACGGTGTTGCGGGTATTCGTGAAATAGAGGTTGTGATTGTAGAGGGTCGCTTGACCTTCGTTGATCGGACCGCGGCGGTCCCCGCCGCCCTTTTGAAACCATCCGTTGTGGTCGAACAGATTCTCTTCGAGGAAGATCGAAGCTTCGGTGCTGTAGATCCCCTGGGCGTGGGAGGTCGTGCTGTAGTTGTTGAGGAACTGCGAGCGCCGAACGATGATGTCGGTGCTCCCCTGCCGAGCGATGATGTTGGTGGAATAGAATTCGAAGACCGCGTCTTCGACGAGCAGGGAACGATTGGGTGCGGCGCCCTCGCGCGAATGGCTACGGAACCCGAACGCCTCACCGCCCGACCCAAATCCCGCGAAGTTGGATGCCTTGGGGTCACGTCGGTCGGCGTAGAAGTGGATTCCCATCAGCGCGCTGAACTGTTTGCCATCCATCCAGCCCACCGCTTGCTGACCCGTGCCCGTTCGAACGAGCGGTCGTTCGACGGCGGATCCATAGTGGGTGACGACCGAACGTTCGGTCGGTGAGCGGCCCGATTGCAAACTGACCGTCTCGGTGACATCCCAAGCGCACCCGCGTTCGAGCAGCACCCAATCGGGCGAGTCCGGACGGGCCATGCTCATCGCGCGTTCGATCGTTCGAAACGCTTGAATGGGCCCGCGAGGGGACGAAGGGGAGTCGCCGACTTCGGGGGACGAAGCCGAATACGCAACCCCGCCACTGTCGTCACCGGTTTTTGCGCTCACATAGATGATGCGCGAATCGGGCGAAGGCTTGAGGATCGAAAAGCCCTGTTCGTCCTGGGGCGGAAAGTTGAACTGGGTCTTGCGGAGCGTCGCAACGTCGGTAGCGCTGACGGTTGGAAGGATGGGGGGCGTACGCCCGGTCGCAGCACCTTGGGATCCAGGACGCCGAGTCACACCTGGGCGCACGCGAGAGGTCGGGGACACGGACGAAGACGGGCTCGTGGACGGGGGTGGCCCCGAGGTTTCGTCCGTTTTGTTGGCCAATGCGGGCAGTGAATCAGGTTGAGCGAGACAGGTGGCGAGCTCGTCGACCGCTGCTTGCAGGGTCGCCACCTTGGTCGCGAGGTCCTCACGTCGAGCCTCGAGCCGCGCGACTCGTTCATCACCTTCGCTTCCTTGACCTTGGCCCAATCGGGCATCCAGTTCTTCGAGCTTCTCGCTTTGCCGCGCGAGCCGTTCTCGGCCCTGCTCGATCATTCGCCGCGCGTCTTTCTTGGCACCGCGCGCATTCATCACTTCCGAGGCGCCGTCGTTCTGCGTGAGGCAAAACAGGCCCGGGTTGTAACGAAGTCGAACCGTTTGAGCGAACGTGACGACGTTCGGTGGAATTGCGCAAAGCGCAGGAAGCGCGACCAAGGAACGAAGCCGAACGCGCACTCGCGCGAGTCTAGTGCGCTAGGGTCGTCGCGGCAACGCGCGTGCACAACGCCAAGTTGCGAGCGAGCGCTATGCTGACCCACGTGCGAGCGTGGAGCTTGTCGGACATCGCACTCGATCGTCCCGTGACGTTCGGGATGCTGCTACTCGCGATCGTTCTGCTCGGGGTGATCGGGTTCGGCAAAATGCCGCTCTCGTATTTGCCCCTTCAAGCCGTCCCGAAACTGCAGGTGCGGGTCAGCATCACCCGGACGAGTCCAGAGGTGCTCGAGCGCGAGGTCATTCGTCCCTTCGAAGAGGAAGTGGCTTCGATTCGTGACGTCGAACGGATCAAGGTAGGCAGTGGGTCGTGGGGCGTGTTCATCAACCTCGACTTCGAGCCCGGCACCGATCTCGACGCACGGAAGCTCGAGCTGCGCGATCGCATCGAACGGTTGCGACCCGAGCTGCCGGCGTTCGTGCAAAACGTGGAACTGCAGACCGTCACCAACCTCGATGAGCCGATGATGGAGCTGCAGATCGCGAGCGGTACCGATCTGTCTCAGGACTTCTATCTCATCGAGGAGCGAATCCTTCGCCGGATCGAACGATTGCCCGGCGTGGCGCGGGCGGATCTGTACGGTGTGTCGGCCCATGAGCTCGATGTCGCCGTCGACATCGAAGCGGTCTCACGCCAAGGCATCTCCATGCAGGATGTTGGGGCCGCGGTGCGTGATGCTCGGCAAGGTCGCAACCTCGGTCAAATGCGCAGCGGTGAGCGGGTGGCGGGTGTGCGGAGCCCGGGGTCGGTCGCCACACCCGAACGCTTCGCGCAGGTCGCGTTGCGGCGCGGGGCCGATCGTCCGAAGGCGATGGATCCCGACGCATTGCCGCATTTCGCCACGCTCGGACAAGTCGCTGACGTCTCGGCACATCCGATCGATGAACGATCGGGCATTCGCCTCAACGGTCGCCGTGCGGTCAGCATCTCGATCCACGGGCAAGCCGGCGCAAGCGCGGTCGAGGTCAGCCGGTCGGTCCGGGCCGAAGTCGAACGCATCGCAAACGATCCAGCCCTCGATGACATCGATCTGCTCGTGCTCATCGACCAAGGGGAGTCGATCCTCTCCACGCTCGGAGACCTCCGTAACACCGGTATCTATGGCGGACTACTCGGCATCGTCGTGCTCGGACTCTGCCTCCATCGGTTTTCGACCACGTTCGCCGCTTCGCTCGGTCTCCCGATGAGCGTGGCCGCAGCGGGGGCCGTGCTGTTCGTGCGGGGCGATGAGCTCAACTGTGTCGTCATGCTGGGCCTCGTGCTCGGCGTGGGTATGCTCGTCGACAACGCCGTCGTCATCGTCGAAGCCATCTCCCGCGCCCAGGGAGATGGCCTCCCGCGTCTCGAAGCGGCTCGCCTCGGCGCACGCGAGGTTGGCTTTGCCACGATCGCTTCCACCATGTCGACGATCATCGTGTTCGTCCCCCTGATGGTGACCAACCCGGCCGATCCTGCGGCAGTCTACATGAACTCGGTGGGTGTCACGTTCACGATCGCGTTGCTCGCGAGCCTCGTCATCTCACAGACCGCGGTCCCGTTGTTGATGGGGCGGTGCTTGCCGGCCGCGACGACGCCGATTCGCAATCCGGTGCTCGATTGGGTCGGCGATGCGTACGGCTGGCTCATCGGCAAGACCCTTCGCGCACCGCGGTTGACATTGCTACTCGGACTCGGACTCGCGAGCACTGCCGTCTACCCCTATTCGCGGCTGGAGGCGCGATGGAGCGGCTCGGAGGTGCAGAAGGACAACTTGCCCATTCGGGTCGAAATTGCGGGCAGTCGCGGCTACGAGGTCATCGAACGGGTGCTCATCGTCGTCGAACGAGCCTTGCTCGATCATCGCGACGAGATCGGGTTCACGGCGCTCACGTGTTCGTATTCGGACTTTTGGGGATCGTGCGACGTGTTTCCCAAGGATCCGTTCCAAAGCGAACAGGACTACGCGGGCTTCGAACACCGCATTGCGGCGATCTTACCCGAGCAAGTCGGCGTTACGTACCGCTTGGGCGAGAGCGAGTTCCAATGGGGCGAGACCCAGGATCGCCACGTCGTCGATTTCGCGATCAAGGGCGAGGACATGGGCGAGCTCCTGCGTGTCGCGGAGGACGTGGCGGTGCATCTGCGGGCAAAGCTCGAGCCGGGTCGTCCCGACGCACCCGACGAAGGTGGCCTCGACTCGATACTCACGCCGTTCGACGAAGGCTCGCGCGAGCTCCATGTGATCTTGCATCGCGACCGCCTCGAGCGATTGGGTTTACGCCCGGCCGACGTGGCCGACCGCATCGCGCTCTCGTTTCAAGGGTGGCCGCTCGGCACGGTCGCGGGTCCGCGCGGCGATCTGGAGCTGCGCCTCCGCGCGAAGGGGGCGTCACGCCCATCCGAGGCTGGGGAGGCCACACAGGATGCCGGCTTGACGATGTTGCAAAACCTCGAGCTTCCGGTCGGGGACAGCGACGCGGGAAATGGACGCTCTGTGCCGCTCGGCAGCGTGGCCGACATCGTGATGGAACGACGGCCGTGGTGGATCCAACGAGTCGATCGACAGACGGAAGTTCGGGTCAAGGCACGGTTCTTCTCGAACGACGGCAAAGCCAACTGGGCGGCCGTGACCGCAGCGATGGCAGACTTCCATTTTCCGCGTGGTTACACCTGGGGCCGCGGAACGAAATGGTTCGTCGAGCAAGAGGCCAATACCGACATGCTCATCAACCTCGGCCTCTGCTTGATGCTGGTCTACGCCGTAATGGCTTCGCTGTTCGAGAGCTATCTGCAGCCGCTCGGGATCTTGATCACCTGCATTCTGGGCAGTTTCGGTGCGTTTTGGGGTCTCTACTGGACCGCAACGACACTCGATACCACGGCCGTGGTCGGATTTTTCATCCTCATCGGGGTCGTCGTGAACAATGGGATCATGCTAGTCGACCGAGCCCTACAGTTGCGCGCCGCCGGGGTTCCCCGCGCCGAGGCCTTGGAAGCCGCGGGACGGCAACGCATTCGACCGATCCTGATGACGGCCCTCACCACCATCTTGGGCCTCGTACCCATGTTGATTCACCATCCGACGATGGCGGGAATCTACTATCACGCGATCGCGATCGTCGTCGCAGGTGGACTCTTGACGAGCACGATCGTGACGCTCATCGTTTTGCCTGCGATGTACACGATGCTCGAAGGGGCTGCACGATCCGCGGTGCGGCCGTTCCGTTCATGACCGAGTCGCCACCGAAATCCGCAGCGTCGGACAGTGTCCGGATCGACAAGTGGCTCTGGGCGGCCCGCTGTTTCAAGACGCGCAGCCTCGCGTCCCTTGCATGCAACGCCGGCCACGTCAAGGTCAACGGCGACTCGGCCAAACCATCGAAGGCGATCAGGGTTGGCGATCAGTTGGACGTTCGGACACCGGGAGGCCCACGACAGCTCGAGGTGACCGCTTTGGCCGAGAAGCGCGGTTCCGCAACCATCGCCCAATCCCTCTACCTGGATCACACACCGCCCCCGCCACCCAAAACCGAAGAGCCGGAAACGATCCAGCGCGAGCGTGGCACGGGGCGCCCGAGCAAACGCGACCTCCGGCTCATCCAGAAGCTTCGCGGGTATTAGTCATCGAGGGGCTTTCGTAAAGGCCCCTCGCGGAGGCATCAAAGCAGCCTCCGCCCACCCGAAACGCTCGTCGAACGGCTCGTTGGTGAGCTCGAAGGGGCATTCGTGGCAAAGCAGCCTCCGCCCACCCCGCAACGCTCGTCGAGTGGGTGCGATTGGATGTCGTAGTGAAGTCGGCGTTGCTCGAGCTCGTCGCGGCGGTCAGCCTGTGGGCAGGACGAAGCCTTCGCAGCCCTGTTGGATGAGATCCACGGCGTTGTCGAAGAACTGACCGAACGATGATTCGCAGATGTCCCCGATGAGCCCCAAGTCCTCGTGTCGACGGGCAACGTCCATGATTCGTTCCCCGTCGCGCTCGGTACCGGTCGCCGTGTCACACACGTTGTCTGGAGCACCGCGGGTCAACGACAGGATCACGAGGTTTTCGCGAACGCCTTTGGCTGCGACGAGATCCTCGTACCATTCGTCGGGATCGCCGGGCGATCCGTCACAGTCTTGGTCGCGGTCCATGCCAACGCACGTGCCGGGATCATCCTCGTCGCTGATGAGCGTGACGACGAGGAGCGCATCGTTTCGAACGAAGCCTTCGTTGCACTCTCCCGCCTCGTTCAACTCGGGGTTCACCGCAGCGAGCATCGCAGCCATCATTTGCTCGTCGTTGGCACCATCCGTCCCGACCTGCGCGGCGCACGAAAATGCCGAGGGGAGATCGTCGGCCTCGGTCATGAATCGTGCTCCGTCGGAGAACGGACCACAGACATCATCGCTCGAGAAATCACCACCGGTGCGTGTAACGAGTGCTCCAAGCTCGTCGCATTCGCCGTCGTTGGGCTGATAGGCATCGCTCGTGACCACGCCCACGTGAAAGCTCTGCACATCGACGAGCGTGCTGCGGATCGCTTCGACGAATTCGGGGAAGCTCGCGACGAGTTCGGCCTGGTTCGTCTCCATGCTGTTCGAGGAATCGATGACGAACAGGAAGTCGACGTTCTCGCAGCCCGAGGGCATGTCACCCGCATCAGAAAACCCGGTTCCGCCACCCCCCACGTCGAGCTTCAACCCACCGCCCCCTTCGTCCGCGGTTTCGTCATCCTCGGCTTGCGAGGAACCCCGTTCCGCTTGACTTGGATCGGATTCGCTTTCGCTGCCCCACAATCCACCGATCCCATCGTCGGCGGCTTCGTCCTCGGGTTCGGCACGGCAGCTCACCCCCCCGAGCGCTGCCAACGCAATCATCCATTTTCCCAGCTCCGCATTCATCGAAGCTCAGTATACCTGCGACGATCGCCGCTCCGATCGGTGATCGTCCATGCAACTGCGAGCCGCACGCTCGGACCGAGTGATCACCGAGGGAAGGTGTCTTCGATGTCGCAGCAGAGTCCCGCTTCGGTCAAAAGCGCGATCACGTTTCTTGCAAACGGATCGTCGTTTCACTCATCGAGCGGGTCTGCCCTGTCCCCTTGGCCACGGAATGTCCAACTTCGCCCTAACTTCGCCTTGCATCGAAGCTACACCGACCACCCCTTGGCTAGCCGTCGTCGTGGATGCAGCACGACGTCAGCGCGAGGCAGACACGGCATGTCTTTCACACTTGCCAGAGAAGCTCGGCGTATGCGCGGCATTCTTTGACCCGTAACGCCGTCGCGATCCCACGTCCACGGGCCGGGGTTGCAAACGTCGAAACCGCGAGCGAGAGCTGCATGTCGACCCGCGAACCGCTCGAGCGAACCCGAGATCGGGACCGGAAGTCGCTCCAAAGGAGGCGAAGCAGGCGCCGCGAGCTCGATGTAAGGGCGGCAACTGTTCTCGCTGTGGAACCGTCGCGGTGACGAAATCCCTTCTGACGAGGACATACTGTCCCTATCTCGAAGGCGCCGGCTCGGGTGACGACGGGTCGTCGAAGACCAAGCCGCACGGAGCGAGAGCTTCGCGCGTTAGCGACCCAGGTCCGGGCTCGGATCGCCAAGCCGGTCGCCTTCGCCGCGTAGGCGGAATTCACCGGACTCCCCGGTCGATGCGGATCCCCGCAGACCTCCCGCCGTGCCCGGGAGGGCTTTCCACACGCTTCCATTGAGCTGGGTATGGTGAGCGATCCAACCGCGAAAGTTTTTGAAGAGCCCGTGGTCGACCGGTTCGGCGTGGGTCCAGAAGCTCTCGAGCGTGCCTTGATGGGTGAGGCCGAGCATGTCGTAGATCGCCCATCCCATCACTTTCACGGGGGTTCCGTGCTGCAGCGAGGAAATGCCGACGGTGCTGTTGATCACGATCGTCCCCTTCGCATGGCGAAGGAGCGTCGGCAGATGCAAGTCGTGAACGTAGACGAGCCGCTCGCCGAGGCCGTGAGCGGTGCTCAACTCGCGCAGGAACCTGGAGTAGTCGCGGAACGACCGATCCATCGGATGATGCTTGATGACGAGGGATGTGCTCGCGGGAGCATGTCGTGCAAAGGAGTCCACCACTTCGCGGATGAAATCCCGAACGTCCGCATAGTCCGAGTGACGCAGTTGGAAATCGCAGTACACCTGTAGGGGAACGAAATAGAACTGGCCCGATCGGTGCTCGACCAACTGCTCGAGGACATTCCGCTCGCGAATACGGAAGACGAGCCACCGGACCGCCCCGCGACATTGCGCGTAGATCTGATAGCCAACGTTGAGCGGTCGATGGTGTTGATACTTCGGAAATGCAGGCCACCCGAAGGCCGTCGCCAAGGCATAGAGGATCGACCACCATGCGGAAGCCCAAAACGTATTGCCCACCGGTTCGGGAGTCGGTACCTCGGGAACGTTGAGCGATCGATAGAACCCCGGATCTCGGGGAAGCCGGGAGTTGCCATTGACGCCGTCGGCTTCGAACGTCACGTAGTCCGGACGGAGATAGCCTTCTTCGAAGACGTAGATGCGAATGCCCAGCTCTCGGGCGACCGCGATGGCGCGAGCGTGCAGCGGACGCATGTCGCCGAACACGAACACGTCGGTCGCGTCGACGCGTCGAGCGAGGTTGCGGAAAAACGTGGGCCAGTCTTCGAGCGTGCCGCGATACGAGACGGCGTGGGGACCCGAGAAAAAAGCTGCGTCGCCACCATTGAAGTTGACCTTCGTGTGCGTCGCACGGACCTCGTCGAGGGCAGCGGCAATGCGCCGAAAAAATGGCCCGGCGGGTCCTTGCAGCAAGATCACGTGTCGGCCTGCAAACTTACGAAGCATCGAGGAGCCCTCGCAAAAAGCGACCGACTTTGCGCAGTTGACGAACCGGCCATGGGGTCATCAACGGGATGACGCTCGTCGACTGTACCTTGGCCTCGGCCAGTTGACGCACCACCGTTTCGGGGGTGGTGAAGGTGTTGTGTTCGCTGTGGAGATAACGGGGATAGCGGATGAGGCAGGCCGCGACCAGTTCGTCGATCGATCGGTTGCGTTGCCGCCGCGGCAGCGGAACCAGATCCTCGGTGAGGCCCCACCCCGCGTAGAACGGAGCCCCATAGACGACGACGCGCTTGCCTCGGAGCAGGGCTTCGAAGCCGACGAGGGATGTCATCGTATGGATCTCGTCCGCAAGATCCAGACACCTCGCGATCGATGCGTTCTCGGTCACCAGATCGCACAACACCAGGGCTTCCGGTGACACTTTCCCCTTGCGATTTCCACTCACGACATCGGGATGAGGTTTGTATACGAGAAACCCCTCCGGGCAACGTCGCCTCGCTTCCTGCAGAAGGACGGTGTTGCTCGGAACGACGGGCGATCCCGTGCGTACCGAAGCGTCGTCTTCGACTTGTCCGGGGACGAGGATGATGCGTCGGGCGGGAGGGATCGTGACACCGAGTTCGTCATCCACCCCGAGATTGTATTTACTCAAGCGCGATCGAACGATGGCCTCGCGCAACCGGGCCGCGCGCTCGAGCTCGCGCTCGCTGAAGTTGGCGGTGCCAAGGATGGCTTCGAGGTCGCTCGGACCGCGCGGGTCGTAGTAGACGCCCGAGCAATCGACGACCAACGACGCGGGTCGGACGATATCCGAACCTAGTCCGACCGAGCGGAGGAAACCGTCTTCGACCCGCCACACCGGGACGTTTCGCTCCGCCGCAACCTCGCGCAGCTCGGAACCATCGCGATGACCCCAAACGACGAACTTCGTGCTCGAATCGAGCGGTAGTTGCCGAATCCGGTTCGGTTCGGAGCAGAAATGGATCTCGTTGTCGGGTGAGCGCAGGAACTGCCGAACGAACCGACGCTTCCATCGTGCAAACCCAAAGCAGTAGAGCTGGCCGGCATTGCGCCGAAAGTAGTTTCGCTGGGTCTCGAGATGGGTGATGACGTCTTCGAGCTCACCCGGTCCACCCGTCTCCGGATCGAGATAGCGGCTATAGAGCAGATACGCGGCGGCGAAGACTTCGACAATCGAACGCGAGCGCGAGCGTCGGGTCGCCGCGACGCGGTCATCCGTGATGCCCCATCCCGCATAGAACGGGACACCGAAACACGTGACCGGCTTGCCGAGCAAGAGCGCCTCGAATCCGAGTTGCGACGTGCCCACGTAGACGTGGTCGACGGTCTTGAGCAGCGCGATGGGATTCACGTTCGTCGTGATGTACTCGATGCGAGGGTCCGAAGCCTGCGGAACGCTCGAGGTGCGAACACCCGCGAGCACGTCTGGATGCGTCTTGACCAGAATCTTGGCGGTCGGGTGCTCCGAACACGCAGCGTTCAGCATGCATTCGAACCCGCCGTCCGGGACGAGTCCGAGGCGCGCCGACAAGTCGCCGGCCACTTGATCCACCACGAGAACGCGCTCGCGGTCGCCTTCGCCCCGCGTTGGTGCCTGCGTGCTGCTGAAGTTGTATTTCGAGAGCTCCGCGTTCGTGATCCGTTCGATTGCGGCAGATGCTCGCGCGAGCAAGGCGGGATCGCGAAGCCGACGGTCGGCGTCATCGACTCCCTCGAGGATGAGCTCGATCGCGGACGGTCGGGTCGCGTCGTAGTAGATCCCCACGGGATCGACTACGACGGCAAGCGGTGGATCACCTTCCACGCCCAGTCGAACGGAACGAAGAAACCCATCCTCCAAAGCGGCAAACGGGAGGCCGTGGGTTTGCGCGTAGGACCGCGCTTGTGCGGTATTGTCCTTGCGCCCCCAACCGATGACGGCGTCGAGCTGCGGGGCCATCGCGTCGGAGGGACGGAAACGGATCTCCGTCCCACCCAGCATGGCGCTCAGGCGGGGAACTTGTGCGATCCCGCGCGAGAACGTGCCGATCGGGCGCGAGCCGAACTCCAGAATTGCGCGATCACGTTGCGTTGAGTCGGGCATTAGAGGTCGCGCACCGGTCCTTCCGCAAGCAACCGACGCGCGACGGCGAGATCTTCTGCCGTGTCGACCCCGGGCACGCGCGACGGTTCGACCACCGCCACGCGGATGGCAAACCCGAGGTCGAGAGCTCTCAGCTGTTCGAGCTGCTCGGCCGCTTCGAGCGGCGAGACGGGTCGGGCATGCAGATGGGCCAACGTGCCCAGCCGATACGCGTAGAGCCCCAGATGACGCAAGAATGTGACGTGTTGCGGGAGCGCCGGGTTCGAATCACCGCTCGACCACGCGAGTTCGCCACGAACCCACGGAATGGGCGCGCGACTGAAATATCGCGCCAAACCATCGTGATCGAGGACCACCTTGACCACGTTGGGGTTGAACAGTTCCTCCCACTCGAGCACGCGCGTCGCCAACGTTGCGACCTGGGCACGCGGGTCGTTGTCGAGTTCTTGTGCCACTCGACCGATCCACGCAGGAGGCATGCCTGGCTCGTCGCCCTGGGCGTTCACCACGATCGTGTCGTCGGACCACGCGAGGGCCTTGGCGACTTCGCAGATCCGATCGGTACCGGACGCGTGATGCGGGCTCGTCATGATCGCTTCGCCGTCAAAGGCCCGAACCGCGTCGGCGATCCGCTCGTCATCCGTCGCCACGAGGACGGTCTCCGCTCCGGATCGTTTCGCTGCTTCGAACACCCACTGAACCATGGGCTTGCCGCCAATCGGAAGCAGGGGTTTGCCAGGCAGGCGCGTGGATCGCATGCGCGCTGGAATGACCACCTTGAATGCGACAGCCAAGGGCTCAGCCCTTGCCCTTCGCCAGCGACTGTATGTATTCGTCGTACGCTACACTCAGTCCTTTGCGTGCGCTCACGATGGCGTCGCAAATCTCTCGGACCGCTCCTCGACCGCCCTTCTGCTCGGTCACCCAATGGGCGCGGTCCCGGACGAGAGGATGTGCATCGGCGACCGCGATCGCGAGCCCCACGGCTCGGAGCACTGGGAGATCGAGGATGTCGTCACCGACGAAGGCGATCTGCTCGAGCGGGATCTCGAGCGCTGCGGCGAGCGTGCGCAACGTCGCAAGCTTGTCCGAGCAGTTGTCGAAAACGTGGGGGATGTTCAACTCCGTGGTCCGGCGGGTCAACGCGATCGA
>Ga0315912_10000262_pt1 | contig 108662 bp, 101 predicted proteins | sample VfabasoilMG_FD_204469 | JGI IMG/M metagenome (GOLD analysis project Ga0315912, IMG submission 204469) | Garden soil microbial communities collected in Santa Monica, California, United States - V. faba soil | ecosystem: Environmental > Terrestrial > Soil > Garden | place: USA: California... | reverse complement strand
AGGGGACCCAGATCTCCCTCCCACCTCGAAGACCGCCGCTTCCCAGCGTGCCTTCAACCTCCCCGCGCCCGCTGCCGCTCCCCGAGCTCGCAGTCGCGATTGCTCCGCCACCCCGCTCTTATGCCTGGTACGTTAGGCGGACCCGGAGGCCCATGGAGGAGTTTGCGAAGTACGGGCTCTACACTCAGGCCGAGCTCGTTGTGCTCGCGTCGGACGAGCTGGTTCGGCGCGCGCTCAGCGGCCTCTCGTTCAAGGCCATCGGCAACCTGCTAGCGCGTCGAGCCCCTTCGCTGGAGGCGGCGAACGTTCTCTTGGATGCCTTGCAAGGTCGTACGGCCGAGGACTGGCGCATTGGATATCTCTTTGGGTGTGTGGGACATGAGCTGGGATACGACGCTGTTTGCCGAATCCTGATGAGCCCCGCTCTGACCTCCGCGGGCAGCTGGGTCGGACCAGCACTCGTCCGGATCGACGCGGATAGGGCGGGCAAGGACCTGGCTCGCATCCTCTCGGAAGCGCCGACGCGCGCAGGTCGTGAAGACGCCGCATGGGGTCTGAGGGTCCTAAAATGGCGGCACGGTCGTTCAGCAATGCTCGATGCCGCTCTTGCGGGTCGGGTGGATCGCAGGTTCGGTGCTGAGATGCTGGTCGACCTTGGAATCGAGCCAACGACCGTGATGGCGTGGTTCTCGTCGGGAGAGGTGGAGAAGGTGTGCCTCGCCTTGGAGGTTGTCTGCTACGGCGCGCGCCAGCCGAAATCAGCAGATGGCTGCTGCTGGAGTTACCGCGAGAGGCGGCGCCTCGTGACGCGTGCACGCAAGCTCATCGCGCGCGGAGAAATCGAGCCGAAGCCGTACCAGCGACGCGACCTGCGATATGACGCTCGACACAGCTCGATGATGTGGCGCCTGTGGGAGTGGGCAAGGCAGCTTGTACGCAGACCCCCGGAGCGGATCGTCTTCACCCCGGGACCGGCACTCTTGCGGTAGGCCGCCCAACTCCGGTTTGCAGCAGACGCCTTCCTCGCGTTCGCTCGGGCGGCGCTGCTGAAACCTGGTACGTTGGGCGGACGGAGACATGTCGGGCGAGGCAGACGTGTTCGCAAAGCGTGCCTGGACTGTGTGCGGCACCGTCGGTGGCGGGGTCGTTGGCCTGGTCATGGCCCCGCGCATGCAACGGAGCCTACGCTTTGTCGGTGTTGATCAGGTTGGATTTGCCCCCGCACTCGTCATTAGTGTCTTGGCGGCGGCCCTGAGCGGATTCCTAACCTGGAGAGCGATGCGTGACTAATTCGACGTTCGCCGCCGTGGTACGTCGGGCGGACGAGGACTGTAGTGGTCGATAGCTTCGCGGGGCTTGCAGCAACACTCGCCGACGCGGTGCGCGACGCAGCACGACCAGCACGCCCGGCGCTTGTCGGGTTGGATGGCCCGGGGTGCGCTGGAAAAAGCACGCTCGCAGATGCGCTCCAGGCGTTTCTGCCTGGCGCAAGCGTTGTCTCGCTGGATGACTTCTTTGCCCCGCTGGATACGCAGGTCCTCACGCGCATCCCAGGCGAGGACCTGGCGACCGGCGTCCCCCACCTCCGTTGGGACGAAGCGCAAGCGCTGGTCAACGATCTCGCGTCCGGAGGTCCGGCGTCCTACACGCCGTACGTCTGGGCCGCCGACAGGCTCGGCTCGCCTGTCCTTGTTCCACGTTCGGACTTCATCCTCGTCGAGGGGCTCTACGCACTGCACCCACAGCTGCGTTCCGCCTATTGTTTCAAGATCTGGGTCGACTGTTTGGCAGCAGATCGGATGGCGCGCGTCGGGGATCGCATGATGCGCGCTGGCGTGAGCAGCCGCGAGCGCTGGCTGGACCTCTGGGCGGGGCTGTACGTCCCGCGAGAGCAAGCCTACTTCGCAACCTTCAGGCCTGACCTCTCTGCAGATGTGTTTGTAGCTGGTGCCGGCCTTGCGAATGGGACGCGTGACTCGTTTGCCTGGACTCACTCTGCCCGGCCGCCGCCCAACAACGGTTTGCAGCAGACGCCTTCCTCGCGTTCGCTCGGGCGGCGCAGCTGAAACCTGGTACGTTGGGCAGACAACGGACGCGACTTCCCTCGCAGGAGGGGAGAACTCCTGTAGAATGGGTTGCGCAGTGGCAGAGCATTCTCCCTTGGGAGACTACGACTGGCCGATGTCCGACACGGGGTTCAGCCCCTACTGCGGCTGCTTCGAGCTATATGGGTTCCCACCGGTTGAACGGGGGGTTCCAACGCTCCATGGCGACCTCCCGGATGTGTCGTCGCGAGCATGGGTGAGGGTGATCGAGCGCATTGAGGCTGCAGCAGCTCGCCACGTTGAGATTTTTGAACCGCTTGAAGGGTTGAGCGATAGCGAGCGTTCGGAAATCACTACTCTTCCCCCGGAAATTGCGCGGCTGACCAGCGTCCGCGTCTTGAAGATTAGCTGCAGCGGCTTGTCGTGGTTGCCGCCGGCCATTGCGAGCATGCGGTCGCTTGAGATCCTGGATGTCTATCAGTCATACCGCTTGCACTACCTCCCGTTCGAGATTGCGCGGTGCGCGAGCCTCAGGGAGTCGCGAGTCAGCACTCGTGCGCTGTTCGGAAACTACAAGTGCCACGCTCCTTTTCCTGATCTGCTCGATCCGGTCAATCGTGCGGCGATTGAAGCCGTGACACCAAAGTCATGCAGTATTTGTTCTGTGCCGATTGGCTCGGGGTCCGAGCATCCCCGGTGGATCACTCGACGTATTGGAACAGACATCGTGCCGTTGTTGTTAGTCGTCTGCTCGGTGGCTTGCATCGAAGAACTCTCCCGACAGACGCCAGGGGCCTCTGCTCATACCGGCGGAGCCGGCTCTGCCTCGTGGGGGCCGCGCGAGAGGTTGCGTTCGAGCGTGCTGCCCAACTCCGGTTTGCAGCAGGCGCCTTCCTCGCGTTTGCTCGGGCGGCGCAGCTGAAACCTGGTACGTTGGGCGGACGGGGAAGGGGTGGAGATTTGCTACCCTCGAGCTCGCTCATGCCGAACAAGCAGCTGACGCGCACCCTCCTTCTCGAGGCTCACTCGACAATCGCCACTGAGTCCCGACGGGCTGTCTCTCAGATCGGAGTTTCGCTGCGCAGGAGGCCCAGGTCGTTCGCCAAGTCGGAGTTCGCCCGCGCATATCCTGAGCTCGCAGCGGTGATCGAGAAGTCAATTGCGCGGATGACCCTGACGTATCCTCCGGAAGCGCGACCGCTGACATCAGCGGAAGAAACCGCGCTCGAGAAGCTCAAGCTGACGCGCCTCGAGCGGAGCGCGGTTCGCAAGCTGATCGCTGACGCGGGTGCGGCCATGATATTTCACTTGTTCTGCCTGATGGACGCGGTCGGCGAGCCGACAGTGGTGCCAAGTAAACGCTGGTCCGGAGCGTCCTTTGCGGTCCGTGAGGAGGGCCCCATGCTTCATGACGAGTTCGGGGACCTCTACTGGGAATTCAAACGGGCAGTGACCCGCAAAGCTTCCTCCTTGCCCAACGGCTTGCGAAGGAAGCGGTCAAAGACGCGAGCCAAGTAGCGTCGCCGCCCAACAACGGTTTGCAGCAGACGCCTTCCTCGCGTTTGCTCGGGCGGCGCAGCTGAAACCTGGTACGTTGGGCAGACCGAGACCGACAGCGGGAACCTCGGTGTTTTGGCGGTGTCAGCGATACCGTGAAGATCAGCAGCCTCTTGGTCATTCTCGGCGCAGTTGGCGCGTGTCGCCCGCGCGAGTCTGCTCCGCCGCCTGCACCACCGGCTCCAGTCCTCGCGGCAACGGTTTCCCCGGATACCGCGTCCGCCGAATCCGACCCGGCGCCCTATCTGGCTGCCGGCTGCCCGTCGGGTCAACACGCGGTTCAGCATTGGACAAGGCTCGCCCCAGCAGTTGTCGCCGATGATCAACATTCCGCGTTGAACAACTCGCCCTGCAGTTGGACGATTGTTTCCCGCGACGGCACGGTGCTTGCCGAAGCTCATCGCGAGACGCGGCCTTCAATACCTCCAGGGTTGCGCCTACCTGACCAGTGGGGAGCTCCTCGCGTCGTCCAGCGCGGTCACTCGGGAATTCTCGTGGGCTTCAACCGCGGCGAATGGGGTGGCGCATTGCTTTGGTACGCGGACGACGGCAAGTTGCGGTCAAAGCTACTCGACGACAATATCGTCGAACTCCTCCCAGCCCCCAGTGGCTTTACCGTTTTCGCGGGTCTTAGCCACCTCGGAAGCGACACTGGAAGGGTCGTCGAACTCGCCGAGTACAGCGACCTCTATCGCGTCGGCCGAACCGCCGATCTTGGAAGCGCACCACTCGCACTAGTCGTAGAGCGCGGCGGGACCACTCTCGTTGCGACGATGGCAGGGCTGGTGCGCTTCGGTCCCGATTTCCGAGTTCAGCCGTTACTTCGCTCCCGCTGGGGCATGCTCTATCCGGTTAGCCTAGCTCTCACTGGTGAGACGGCTTATGTCGGCATGCGAGGGATCGTCGCTGAGGTTCAGCTGGGACCCGGTGCTCCCAAAGAGACGTGGCTCTTCCCCGTGGCCATACGGTAGTGCACCCCGCGACGGCTGCCCAACAACGGTTTGCAGCAGACGCCTTCCTCGCGTTTGCTCGGGCGGCGCAGCTGAAACCTGGTACGTTGGGCGGGCAATTGTGTGCGTGATCGTCGGCGCCAGATTGACACCTAGTAGGTGGTCGCAGGTGAGCTTACTGACCGGGGCGCTGCTTGCGGTGGGATGCCAGCAGCCGCCTTGCCCCCGTGCGCCGACGGAGCTGCCCTTGGCGCCTCCCGCTGTTCCGAGGGTCGCTGCCGCGGACACGGTCGACGACGATCAGGGGCGCGTCGCGGAGGGTGACCGGGCGAGCACCAGCGATGTGGCGTGTTCCGGCGATCCTTGGCCCCGCTGGGACTCAAAGCTGTCGCCTGGACCAGCTGAAACGACCAGCACCGATGACGCGCTGACCCTGCCGGCCGATGATCGTGAAGCGGCGAGCCGCGTTGTGGTCGCGATGCGGGCCGGGTTCCGCGAATGCTTCAAGCCGCATCTTGACCGCAGGGGCGGGGATGTTTCTGTCGTGCTGGTAGTTCACGTCAATTGCACGGGCAGCGTTTCGTGGGTCCACGGTACCTCCGAGGGAGCTGACCGTCACACGCTGGAGTGCATGTTCGACGTTGCAGCCGCCTCGCGCTTCGATCCTCCATCCCGGGGATGGGCGAATATTCGCGTCCCTGTCACGCTTGCCAAACAGTAGTCTCCACTGCTGGCTAACTCCGGTTTGCAGCAGACGCCTTCCTCGCGTTCGCTCGGCGCGGCGCAGCTGAAACCTGGTACGTTAGCCCGACGCATCGATGACATCGTTGCTCGTTCGCCCTGCGACGCCCGCCGACACCGAGCAGATCGGCATGGTTCACAACAATGCGTGGCGTGAGGCATATCGTGGGCTGCTGCCTGTGGCGGCGATGGGAGGGGCCGACGCGGTAGCTCGTGCCCGCCAATGGCGTACCAACATTGAGTCTGGCGCTCGCGACGTCTTCGTCGCGCTCTCGGACGGTCACGTCGTCGGCTTCTGCAGCGTGGCGCCGTCGAGGGACGTTGGGGCCGGCGCCGACTGTGGCGAAATCACCGCCTTGTACGTCGACCCCAGCGCGTGGCGCCGTGGGTATGGTCGCGGTCTCGTTCGCGCCGCTTGGCAACATGCACTCGTTCGACGATGGAGTGAGCTCACGCTTTGGGTGTTTCGCTCCAATCAGGCCGCCTGTTCCTTCTACTTGTCGTTGGGGTTTCGACCGGACGGAGGCGAGAAAGTCGAGGGGGACCCTCCATTGCTGGAGGTGCGCTACCGCACCGTCGTGGACGCGGGCTAACTCCGGTTTGCACCAGACGCCGCACTCGCTAGCGCTCGGCCGGCGCAGCTGAAACCTGGTACGTTAGGCGCTCGCCAACTTCTTGGTCGGGGCGAGTGCATCCGCGATCTCTCGTCGAGTCGCACCGGCGGCCAGCAGCCCTTGGACAAGAAGGTCGAGGGAGACCGTAGGGTCGCCTGCTTCCATTTTCGCTACGCGCGACTGGCTGGAACCCATCCGATCAGCCAGGGCTGCCTGGGTGAGGTTGTGTCGCTGGCGGGCCTTGCGCAGCCTCGTCCCGAGCGACAGCTTCATCTCGACGAGCTGTTCTTCCGCACTGGTCAGGTTCAGGAACGTGGACGCCGAGCCGACCCTCCACCCGGCCTTCTCGAGTCGCTTCTGCTTCTTCCGGTCCATCAGAGTCGTCCTTTGCTTGCTTGGTCGTATCGGCGGAGCCGGTCCTGGCTGAGCTCGATCGCAGCCTTCGGTGTTGCTTGTGACGTCTTGGCGAAGACCTCCGCGATGATCACGGCGTCTCGGTCGACCCGGTAGATGATCCGCCACGTATGTCAGAATTGACATACATGCAAGCGGCGCCTAACTCCGGTTTGCCGCAGACGCCTTCCTCGCGTTCGCTCGGGCGGCGCTGCTGAAACCTGGTACGTTAGCCGGACATGCGCTGCGCATGCCCGCTTATCGCCCTGCTATTGTTGACCGGTTGTACGCCGGCGGCCGGCGGGCGGCCCCCGCCTTCTGACGGGCGGCCTCCGCCTTCTGACGGGGCGTATTCGAAGCCCTATCAGGGGAGTTCGGACACGGAGCGGAAGTTCCTCGCTGAAGCGCGGCGCGATGTTTATCCCGACGACGTGCGAAAGACGCCGGAGGCATTTCGGAAGGCAACTCTGGCGTGGCCGGGCATTGTCGTCAGCGTCGAGCCGGATCCGAGTGATCCCGCTCTCTCGACGGTGTTTGTCGAGCACCACTACTGGGATTGGACCGAGGACCATTCGATCCAGAAGGCGAAGGCGTTCCTGTCGCCTAGGGGAGAGGGACGATTTGTGTGCCACGCGGAACGCCAGACGCTGCCGAACGTTGAGCTCAAGAACACCATGACCATTGCCTACGTGCGTCCGGTTGGAGTGAAGGATCAGTCCATCCATGCGGCGTGTATCATGCGGTTCTTCCCGCGGGAGTGGTATCTGACGGACGTGATGGACTACGGGCGCGATGGCCAAGGGCTACGAATCCTCCGCGTACCGATGGAGTGAGCCGGCTAACTCCGGTTTGCAGCAGACGCCTTCCTCGCGTTCGCTCGGGCGGCGCTGCTGAAACCTGGTACGTTAGGCGGACAGAGGGCTCTTGCGGCATGTCGCATTCCGTGGACCACGCTGGCGCTTCAATCATCTGGTCGATGGATCCGATGCTCGACCTGCGTCACGGTTGGACGGCGGTGGCCCTCGCCGTCGCCGGGCTTGTGCTCGCTGGATGCGGCGACGACCTTTGCACGAGCGAGAGCGCCTGCCCGGCTGGGCCTTCCGAGACCCCGAGTCAAGAGCAGTGGCGGCTCACGGGCAACGTCAGCTTGAAGCTCCTGAACCCCAAGCTCAACAACCTAACCGACATGCAGCTCGAGGTGGGCGACTTGGATTTCTTCGCCGGTGGGTCGGCCGAGACTTGCGACACGGCGACGGCCGAAGCCTGCTCGCAGATCAATGTGGTGTTGTCGATGCGCTTGCCGATTCTCGAGCACGAGGATCCCGAGACCGGCGAGCTGTCGTTCGTTACGAAAGACCCCGACATCACAGTCTTCGGCACGATGTCGCTCGACCCCGCGTACCCGAACGAGAGCGTGTATCGGGCAGAGACGCTCGACGTGCGTACTTGCAGTCGCCTGCAGAGTTCGCCGCCTGAAGGGCCGTTTCGCGGCCAGGGCCATCAAGTGCAATGGGCGTCACAGATCGAGTTTCAAGCCTCTCGAGAAGGCCAAGGCGCCACTCTGAGTTTCACGGGCATGCCGCTCACGCTCACGAGCAACGCGGAGTCGTGCGAGCCATTTGAGCTGTCTCTCTCGGGCGATTTCGAGCTCGAGCGCTAAGCCGGCCCGCCATCACGAATGCCGCCCAACAACGGTTTGCAGCAGACGCCTTCCTCGCGTTCGCTCGGGCGGCGCAGCTGAAACCTGGTACGTTGGGCGGACGTCAGACTGAGGCGGCGTCACTGTCGCGGAGCACTGAGAACATTCGGAGGTCGTGGTAGCAGCCTTTCCAGTATCCGAAGGCTCGCAGTACTCCCTCTTCCCTAAACCCCGCTTTCTCCAAGACTCTAACGGAAGCGTGGTTTTCGAGCATCACCGCCGCCTCAATGCGGTTGAGCTCGACCTGTTCGTGCCCGAAGCGAACCACGGCGCGCACCGCCTCGGTGGCGAGCCCTCGGCCCCAGGCGGCTGGCGCGAGCTCATAACCGAGGTGGCCCTTATGTGCGACCTGACTGATGCTGTTGAAGCCGATTGTTCCAACAAAGTTCCGGCTCTCGCGGTCTTCGAGGGCCCACCTGATTCCCGCACGGCTGCCATAGCGCTGTCGCATGAAGGTTATGAGAGCGCTGGCGGCAGTGACGCCGGTCATAGTTTCCACGTCGTAGTAGCGCGTGACCTGTTCCTGGCGAAACATGTCGAACACCGCAGGGGCGTCTTCGTCGGCGAGCTCGCGAAGGCGCAGGCGTTCGGTTTCAATTGTCGGGAACTGCTCGAACAGGCTGAGGTTCACCCGCGAATCATACCTGAGGGGCCCACCGGAGTCAGACCTCAGCCGAAGCCGAGAATTTCTTCGAAGCCCTTGTAGTCGGTCGCATGCGTAGTGTCCGGCGCCGCCCAACAACGGTTTGCAGCAGACGCCTTCCTCGCGTTCGCTCGGGCGGCGCTGCTGAAACCTGGTACGTTAGCCAGACATGTACGCCATGGGAGGACCAGCGCGGCCCGCCATTGTTGTTGCGGTGATGGCAGTCGCGTCACCTGCCCTAGCCGAGCTGCCCCGGGTTGTTTTCAGTCAAACGCCACTTCTTTGTTGGCGCGATGGTCTCCCACTTACTGAACAGGTCCCACTCGAGGGAGTCGTGGCGCTCCCTTTCGCGAGCCTGACGGACGTCTCGGTGATTTCGATCAGTCCAGTGTTCCAAGGCGATGATGTCTTTACGCCTCCGACGCAAGTGCAAATCACTCGTTCCTTGGGCAAGGCAGCCCTCGCTGAGTGCAGCGTCGGCTGGCTCGCGCCCATGGTTCCGCAACCTGAAGGAGCAAGTCGCGAGATCGTTGCCCTGCCAACGGATCGGCAGCCGTATTTGTCAACTATCCGCGCTGCGGCCGGTCGTGGAGTTCTAGTGAACGAGTTGGTGCAGGTTGATCTGGATGGCGATGGCATGCCGGAAGTTCTTTTTTCAGGCGTCGTTTCCAGCGGAAAATCTTCTCCACGCTCCGTCAGATCAATCGTCGGTGTCGTTTCGGAATCCGGGCGTCTCTTGCTGAAGGCGGAAAACCGGGATCACCCATCCGAGCCTGGTGTGTCGATCCGGGGCGTAACGGATGTCGAAGGTGACGGTTGCCTCGAGCTCGTGCTGTACACGCGCGGAGATCATTGGGCGCGCTATGCCTTCATCGGCTTCGCGCAAAGCAAGGTCCGCGGCGGGTACGAGACCGGCGTCACCTGGTAGGCTGGCTAACTCCGGTTTGCAGCAGACGCCTTCCTCGCGTTTGCTCGGGCGGCGCAGCTGAAACCTGGTACGTTAGGTGGACCGGAGCGAGAAGCTCATGCCATCGACGCGCACAGGAAGCTTAGCCATCGGCCTGGGTTCGTTCGTTTCGATCGCCTGTCTTTCCCCATGTCCACCGTGTGCACAGCACCCAGAGCTGCCCGCTCAGCAGCGGAGTTCGGAGCCGGAACTGCACGCGCAGTCTCCCGCGGACCGATTCTCGCCTGCGCAGCGTCCGAGCATGCAGGCATCCGACGGAGAGCTCGATGGCGAATGGGCTGGATCGCTAGCCTTCATCGCATTTAGTGAGGCCCCTGGCGGCACATCGAAGCCGACCACCGTTAGAGTGGTGATCGCCGGCAGTGTTGCGCACGCCTACCTGCAACACGAAGCAGACTGGCGTGAGGTGAAACCAGGACGGTTCCTTTGCTCTCAGCACGGAGTCAACGGCACCGTAAGTGCCATCGACGACGGGGTCGATGCCGATGGACGCTGGGTCGAGACATGGACGCTCACGCTTACGAAAACATCGCCTGACTCGGCTCGCGTGGTGCTGCTCAGGATGGTCAACAATCTCGATCGGCCGCGGACGCAGAAACAGGCCACATGGTGGCTTGTTGCCGCCGGCGAACTGAGCGCTACCGGGCACCGAGAGCCTCTCGCTCCCGCCTCCATCCAAGACTGACTCACACGCGGGCGCGAGGTGGGCTGGCGGCTATCAGGGGCCACCCAACTCCGGTTTGCACCAGACGCCTTCCTCGCGTTCGAGGAGAGAGTCAGCCGAGACCTTGGCGCCCCTGCCAGCAGCCTTCACTGAGTTGGGGGTGCGTTGTTCAGGTTCGTGTCCTGAAAATCCTTCGCAGTGTTGCGACTCGGATACGGCTGTGCGGGCACGGGTACGCCGAGGTGTGCGCACAGCGGCTCCCAGCCGTCCCCTAGCTTGTGAACGAGTAGGCGCGCGGGGGGTACCGTCGCCTGCACGGCCTTTACGTTCTCCTCGTAGATCGCAATCGCGTGAGCGCGATCGGCGAGTCTTCCGCCGAAAACTTTGTCACGAATCAGCGCGATTCCGAGTGACTCCGGCTCGGTGCTCACTTGGATACCCCGGACGATCGTCTTCTCGACGCTCTGCCACCAGCTTTCGCTCGTCCGGTACGTCAGGACGACTTTCGCCTCCGGATAGAACTCGACGAGCTCCCTCCAATAGTACGCGGACGGCCAGTCCACGCAGCTGCTGTACCCCGCAAACAGTTCCTCCCACCCGAGAGGTGCTCCTTGCACGAACGCGCGCCACATCCGCTTCTGCTCCTCGTGCGCGTTCACCTCGTACATGTGATGACAGGGCCCAAACCCAAGAGTGTTGAGCGCCTCGCGCAGCGAGTCCGTGCCCGTTCGGCCAAACCCCGTACCGATCACTCTGAGCACCACCGGCACGATGTAACCCGGAACGTCGCCGCCGTCGACGGTTGGCCAGGTCGCTCGACTCCTACGCGGCGCGCGCCGCCCAACTCCGGTTTGCAGCAGACGCCTTCATCCTCGCCATCGCTCGTGCGGCGCAGCTGAAACCTGGTACGTTAGGCGGACGGGAGCATCATGTCGCGCGGGGTCAGCATCATTCTCCGCGTCGCGGTGTCCTGCTCCCTGTGGTGGTCGGGGTTGGGCGACCGCGAGACGCGTCAGGTTGCACTTCGCGTTGCAGGCTACCCATGAGCATACGCACGGCTGACATAGGGGAACCCTGGAACGTCGAGAGGAGGGTCCACCTAAACTTGGTGTTTCTGCCGGGGCTGGATGGAACCGGTGATCTCTTCGACCGTCTTGCGCGTCGGGCCCCGCTGCCGGGTTCGCTTTACTTCATGTCGCTGCCGCCTGATCGCGTTCTCTCGTATGACGAACTTGTCCAGTGGCTGCTGCCGGACCTTCCTCACGGGCCCACCGTCCTGATCGGCGAGTCATTCTCAGGGCCGCTCGCGTTGCGCTTGGCGAGGCACGTTCGACCGGTCGCGTTGGTTCTGTGCGCGAGTATCGTTCGCGCGCCAATGCCGATGAGTCTGCTTCGTGCTCCCCTTTCTCTTCTCCTGAGAATCACCCCACCTAGGTCTCTGGTCAACGCGCTGCTTACCGGCGGTGATTCCGACCTGGCGGCAGATGTCGAGCGCGCTATTGAAATTGTCGACAAGCGCGTGCTCGCGTCCCGCCTGCGCATGGCCCTCGACGTTGACGCGACCGGTGACTTGGCAGGGTTATCTGGGCGGGTTCTGTATCTCCGTGCGACAAGAGACCGCCTCATAGGTGCCGGGCAAGCCGAGCTCGTCCATCGCGTTCGCCCGGACGCCCGGGTTGCTACGGTTGACGGCCCTCACTTGCTCCTGCAGGCGCGACCCCTAGAGTGTTGGCGTATCATGGCGCCGTTCATATCCGCAGCCCTGCGCTCCTGAGTAATAGCGCGCGACGCATCGCGTCTACCCGGCGGAGCGCCGCCTAACTCCCGTTTGCAGTAGACGCCTTCCTCGCTGTCCCTCGGGCGGCGCAGCTGAAACCTGGTACGTTAGCCAGGCAACAACTTGTCACGGCGAGTGTTGATTTCGACCAAGCTGTTCCAGCTCCCAGAGCGCCTTCTCGAGGCGTTGCGGGTGCGGAGGGATCGCTTCGGTTCGGACGACCTGGCGCAAGCATACGATGCTTTCCTGCTCGATCCCGGCTTGGGGCCACCGGTGTACCTCACGAGTGACGGTCGCATCGTTTGGGATGACGACATTTGGGACGTCGTGGGCACACGCGCCGATGCGTTCGCCGCAGTTGCCGCCGGGATCCAGAAGACCGGCCTTTCCGAACTGCGTCAGCTGCTGCCGTCTCGCCCGACCCTCTCGACGGATTGCCCGGACTGCTCCGCGACCGGCCGATTCGATGCGCAGGGTCAGCTCAAAGATCTCGAGGGACGCTCGTTCACGGTCGTGTGCATGAAGTGTGCAGGTCTCGGGTGGACCGCTCCTTCCCTTGTGCTCAGTGAGTCCGTGCTGGAAGCTGGCTAACTCCGGTTTGCAGCACACGCCTTTGCTCGCTATCGCTCGGGCGGCGCAGCTGAAACCTGGTACGTTGGGCAGGCCAAGCCGGTTACTACCGGAACCAGGAACAGCGACCAGCGAGGCATCCACAGAATCGTGGCAAATCGGTAGATAGCGTATGGGTGTCCTTCTCGCACTTCGGATCACTTCCGCTGTGCCCGCATGCCGGACCGTCGCAGTCTCGATAGATGGTGCACTCGCCGTCGTGCACACAGGTTTCCACAACGCCCCGGTTGTTTCCATCAGCCACAAAGCGCCGCGCTGCGTTTGCGTCGTATCGTGCAAGCGTCAAGCACGAATGATCGGATGGGATCGGGCCGCAGCTTGGATCGTTCCGGTCGCACCGCTCCTCGGTCTCCCAGGTGAGGGGCGGACGTTCGGGACGTGGTGCACATGGCGAGGTGGCTGTGCACCTACATCCACCGAGGAGCTGCGCGCAGACGTCGACCGGAAGGTTGGTCGGAGCGCCCTTCTCACGGCAGACAATTCCATCATCAAAGCGTCCCGCCTCCTCGAAATCCGCGGAGCAGTGCGCATCGTTTTGGATGGCACCTGGGCACGTGAGGAGCTCGAAGCTCCTGCCGCCCGCTTTCACCAAGCGTCCGTTGGTGTTTCGAGCGCCGCATGACGCGAGCGCTCCAACCACAATAAGACACGCGAGACTTACCGCTCGCGTGACCCTCGATGCGTTGCCGTTCGGTTGCATGAAAGGATCGCTCCTCCGGGCAGTACCGTAGCTGCCATCGTGGCATCGCGCTGTTCGAGCTGCCCAACTCCGGTTTGCAGCAGACGCCTTCCTCGCGTTCGCTCGGGCGGCGCAGCTGAAACCTGGTACGTTGGGTGGACGGGAGAACGCACTTGGCTGGAGCTGCGCTCATCATCGTAGATCTGCTGAACGACTTCTTTGAGCGAAGCCCCGTGCTGGCAGCTCAAAGAGCCGCTCTTGTGGCTGCTACGAATTCGCTGACCGCGGGCGCAAGAGCCGCTGGCTCCCAGGTCTTCTGGGTACGGCAGGAGTTCGCGCCAGACTTGAGCGACGCGTTCCTCGACATGCGGCGGCATAACGTCGCCGTCACGATCTCCGGCACGCCGGGCTGCCAGCTCTTGCCCGAACTCGAGCGGCATTCGTCGGACGTCGTGGTGGTCAAGAAGCGTTACAGTGCATTTTACGGAACGGACCTCGAAGAACGGCTGTCCAGGCTGCAACCCAGGCTCTTGGTCGTCGCCGGCGTTAACACGCACGCGTGCGTCAGGATGACGGTCATCGACGCGTACCAGCGGGACTACGACGTAGTTGTCGCAGCTGACTGTGTCGCTTCCTACGACCGGGACCATCACGATGTCACGGTCCGCTACCTCGAAGGGAAGGTTGCGCGGTTCCTCCCCACGGCGGACATTCTCCCTTTGTTGGGCGCGCCGCCCAACTAGTATGAGCAAACGGCGCGCCCTTCAGATCTTGTGGCCGTTGGCCGTGGGCGGATTGCTTGCCTGGCTCTCCAAGGCCTGGCTCCTCGGGTGGGTAGCGGCGCCCTTGATCCGATACGGGAAAGACGGTTCGTGCGGCCGTTTCGCCTGGGTTTTCCCCAGTCGGAATAGCGCGTTCCCGTCCTTTGCGTATCTCACGATCTCAGGGGCATTGCTTGCAGCGCTCCCCTTGCTTGCGCAACTCGTGGTCGCGACGTGGTTCCCCCCTACGAGCGGCAGGCGTCTCGGTGTGTCTTTCGTCCTCCTTTCCTACCTATCGAGCGCACTGGGACTCTACTTGGCCCAGCGTTTTCTTTGGCCACTCGTGATCCGGGACATGTTTCGCGACCGGGACTGGTGTGGCGAGACCTGGGTGCTTGATGAGGTCTCCGTCCTCAATGCATACGTCGAGAGCGCGTGTGCTTCGGCAATTGGGGTCGTGGCGTGCTTTCAGCTGCCTCTTGTAGCAATCGCGTGGTGGCTCTCCAGGCGCGAGCCGTGAGACGTGCGATGATTGCGAGCTCGCATGACTGACCGAACACCTACGCTTGGCGCGATGTCTGAGTCAGATGGCGCATTGTTGAGCAACTTGCTCGAGCTGTATATTCACGACCTGAGCGCAATATTCATCGATGTTCAGCTCGGTCAAGACGGCCGCTTCGGGTATCCGCACGTAGCGTCCTACCTTTCAGGATCGAGCGACAGATTCGCCTTTCTCTTCAGATGCGATGGACTCATCGCAGGGTTCGCACTGGTCACGCGTGGGTCTCCTGTCGCCGAGGATCCCGAAGTTCTCGACGTGGCAGAATTTTTTGTACTGCGCCGGTTTCGAGGCTGTGGCGTTGGTCGTGTAGCTGCTGGCCTTCTCTGGGATCGTCTACCGGGTGCATGGACCGTTCGTGCCGCCGATGTGAATCCTGACGCCGTCGCGTTCTGGCGGAAGGTCGTCGCGAGGTACACCAACAACACTGCGAGAGAGTCGGAGCACCGCGACGGAATCAAGAACTGGGTCGTGTTCTGCTTCAACAACGCGTCCTGACAGCGGCGCCGCTGAAACCTGGTACGTTGGCCTGACCGATCAACTGAAAGGCGTGCGGGTGGCGTTGCCCATACTTCTGGCCAGCCATGTCAGGGCGAGGATCCGCGGGGGCAGCTCTTCACCGGTTGTGGTCGAAACGCCCCGTGGCCTCTTTGTCGCCAAACTGCGTGGAGCGGGACATGGGGTCCTGGCGCTGGTGGCCGAGATCATCGTTGCGGAACTCGCCGAACGTTTGGGGCTGCCCGCGCCCGAACGTGCGCTGATCGAACTTCTGCCAAACTTTCAAAGTGACGACCGGAACGATGAACTTGCGGACCTCCTACGCGCGAGCATTGGGATAAACCTGGGCTTCCGGCTTCTCGAAGGGGCGCATGAGCCGCGCGTGGAGGATTTGCGGTCGCTCGATGACGAGTTCGTCGGACGGGTCCTTTGGCTCGACGGGCTGACGATGAACCCCGACCGAAGCTCTCAGAATCCGAACATACTCTTCTGGAACCATCGGCCGTGGCTCATCGACCACGGGTCCGCCCTGGCGTTTCATCACGACTGGGCGCGCGTCAACGAAGACTCACCGAGGGAACCCGCTGTGTACAGCGGGCACGTCTTTGAAAGCTCTCTTCCGTTGCTGCGTCGCTTCGACCCAGTTCTGGCGCTCCTCATGACTCGGGAAGCACTCGAGCAAGCGATGGCGATCGTTCCCGCGTCGTTTCTTCTCGAAGCAGGCCTCGAGGGTAGCGCCGATCGCATTCGAGCAGCGTACGCGGCGTTTCTGTGGAAACGACTGAAATCGCCGAGGCCCTTCCTGGGCATGCCCCCCGACCATCGGTGAGTTGAAGCCAGCTTCGAGAACCGACCTGGCCGGCTGTCACAGGAGACTGCGAACCGTGAGCGTCAGGTCTCGGTTCTCCAGTGTCAGGTCCATGAGCGCGGTCAGCGCGTCGCGGATTTCCGGCGACGTGCTCCCGATGACACCGTCGGCCGGCAACTTTCCGATTCGCTCCCGCCACACCGCAACGACCTCTCGGGGTATCAGCAGTGTGGCCGTTTCACTGGCGGCAATCGCCGCGTCCTCGAAAGTGTCGTGCCCTTCGTAGATCCACGGTGCCTCATCGGCGAACGCAGGACCATCGATGACGACGTAGTGCGGACCGTGTTGCGTCGTGAGCGACCACTTTCCCTCGTCTAGAAACGTGATCTCGACGGCGTTCGCGGTCCCGCTTCGGGGTGACGGGCTGGTAACGGCGCCACGCCTGATCACTCGGAGAAGCAGCTCTCCCGCCACTGCGAACGGCTACCACGTGGCACAGCGCCGTCCAACACCGATCCAGCCGACGCCTTGCTCGCGTTCGCTCGAGCGGCGCAGGTGAAACCTGGTAGGTTATCCGGGCGGGGCCGCCGTGGACCGAATTGACGTCATCGTCGGGGACATCACGAAGGTCGAGGTCGACGCGATCGTGAATGCCGCCAACGAATGGATGCTCGGTGGCGGCGGCGTCGACGGGGCCATCCACGGTGCCGCCGGGCCGCAACTTCTCGAAGCCTGTCGATCAGTTCCGGAGGTGCGCCCAGGTGTTCGGTGTCCGACCGGGGAAGCCCGCGTGACACCCGGGTTTTCCCTACGGGCGCGCTACGTGGTGCACACCGTAGGTCCCGTGTGGCGCGGGGGTGGCCAGGGCGAGCCCGAGCTTCTCGCCTCGTGTTACCGCGAGTCACTCAAGGTTGCGGCGGCGCAGGGTGCACGAACGATAGCCTTTCCGTCGATCAGCACGGGAGCGTTCGGATACCCGCAGCGTCCGGCGGGCGCCATTGCCGTTCGCGAGTGTCGGACGTTTCTCGCGGAGCAGCCGACCTTTCAGAGGATCTTGCTGGTGGCGTTTCGAGAGATGGACGCAAGCGTTCTTCGCGAGGTCTTGCGCGCATGAACCTGGAGTCAGCCCGTTGGCGCCGGCGGTGTTTCCTGACGCAGCATGGCGAACAGGTCGGTGACCCCGGGATCGTGGCCCTGCTGCACGAAAAGGGCAGTGATCTGGCCGCGATGATGGGTCTGGTGGTTGAAGACATGGGCGACCGCCCACCAGAGAGGCGCCTGATGCTTCTGGCCGAGGCGATGGTACACGAGCGGGGCGGCGAGCCGGCCCGGGGTGAGTTCGGACACCCAGGCCGTGAGTGCGTCGTCGGTAAGCGCTCGCTCCCGGCGCAGTTCATCGAAATCGGCGTAGAGCTCCTGGTCGAGAGAGCGGATCCCGGGCCCCATGAAGCCGGGCGGGGCGGCGACGCCGTTGAAGCGTGCGAGCCACACCCGGTCGGCGAGCAGCAAGTGGTTGAAGGTGCCGTGGATCGACTTGAAGAACGCGCCGAGATCGCGCTTGCGTGCTTCGTCGCCGAGCTTGTCTGCAAGCGCGTAGAGCTTGTCGTTCATCCAGCGATTGTAGCGAGCGGAGGCGCCGAGCCATTCGGGACTCATCATGGCGGCAAGCGTAGGACCGCTGCTGCATGCCTACCAGTCGGTCATGAAGCGCTGCATGCTGGCGGCGAAAGCTTTGCTCTCGGTCATGCGCTCGAGGAAACGAGCACCTAACGTCTGCAACGCAGGGTCCGCGATCAGTTCGGCCATGAACGAGGCCAGCGCGGCGTCAATGCGCGGGGTGTCGAGCGCGTCGCGGAAGGTTTCCTTCATCTCTGCCGCATCCGGATGAGCGTCGAGCAGTACCAGGAAGGATTCGCGCAGCCCTTGCTGGACTTCCGGATCCGAGAGCAGCTCGGTGGACAGCGCCACCGCCCGTTTTCGGAAGCTCGGAGCCTGCAACAGGTCACTCGCCAGACGGCGTAGCTCGCTGCGTGTTTCCGGTAGGTTCAACCATTCGATGATGAGGGTCTCGATGCGGTCGACCGTGAAGGCGCGATCAATCAGGATTTGGGTGGCGACGGCGGCGTCAGGCTCTTTTCCGCCGTTGACCGCGCGCACTCGTTCCTCCAGCGGTCGGTAGTCGATGCCGTGAAACACCGCGGCCATGCCGCGCTCGAACTGCGGATTGTTGGCGACCGCAGCGCCGAAGTCCTCGAACGCGGCCGTCAGCCGCGGGCGCTCGAAGAGGCGATCGATGGCGAAGTCGAAGGCTTCGTCGAAAGCCGGTGACTCCGTCTGCTGCTCGACGTGCTTCCCCGCGAGTTCCCCGATCTCGTCGGGACCGGCGCCGGGGTGCTCGGCCATCAGCCGCATCACGAGCGCTACCATCGCCGGCTCCTCGCTCAAGCTCTCCTGGAGCGCCTCGGCACGCGCTAGAAGCCGCGCATCCTGACCGAGCGCTTGGAACAGCGCTTCGCCCTGCGCCTCGAGCGCCGGGTCGTCGCCCAGGCTCGTGAGCAGCTCCTCCATGGCCCGGTCGACCGCGGGCCTCTCCCAGGCCTGATCCACGCGCTCGGCGAAGAGAGCCTCGAGCTTCGGGGCGTCCACCTTGGTCGGATCGAGGCCCCGCTGGGCGCTCCCCTCCGGGTCGTTCAGGCTCGTCCCCCCCAGGGGGTCCGCCGCCGGTCGCGTCGGAGCGCAGGCGCTCAGCCCCAAAGTCGCCCACACGACGAAGTGCCGCACCAGAGTGATGGTGCACGCCACGCCGCGCATCGTCAACGCACGCGGGCGGGCGCCGCCCCCACTTCACCCAGCCGGCGCCGCCGAAATCTGACCCCTTGCGCGCCGCCCGGCCCCGCGCTAGACACTGAACCTAATGGTTCAGTATTCAAGGGTCCCGCTGGATGCCTCGTTTGCCGCGCTTTCGGACGCCACCCGGCGTGGCGTTCTGGAGCAGCTCGGCCGCCGAGACGCTTCGATCACGGACCTGGCCGAGAAGTTCCACATGACCCTGACGGGCATGAAGAAGCACGTCGGCGTCTTGGAACAGGCCGGTCTCGTGACCACGGAAAAGATCGGCCGCGTGCGGACCTGCCGGCTGGGGCCGCGGCGGCTGGAACAGGAGACGGCGTGGATCGAGAGGTACCGCCGGCTCTGGGCCGCGCGCTTCGACGAGTTGGACGACGTGATCGAGGAATTGAAACGGAAGGAAAAGGTCGATGGACACCACAAGAGAAAGTGAACCCATGCCCGTGAAGACCCGCACCACGGTCGAACGGAAGTCCGATCGCGAGCTCGTGATCACGCGAACGTTCAACGGCCCGGCGCGCCTGGTTTTCGAGGCGTGGACCAAGCCCGAGCTGATGAAGCGCTGGTGGGTACCCAAATCGATCGGCGTGGTCCTGCTTTCCTGCGAGATGGATGTTCGCGTCGGGGGCAAGTACCGCTTGGTGTTCGGTCACGGCACGTCGGAGCCGATGGCGTTCCACGGTCGGTACCTCGAAGTGACGCCGCCCTCGCGCCTCGTTTGGACCAACGAGGAAGGCGAGGAAGGCGGGGCCGTCACCACGGTGACCTTCGAGGAGAAAGGGGGCAGAACGCTGCTCGTCATGCACGAGCTGCATCCCTCGAAGGAAGCTCTCGACGGAACTCTCGCTTCCGGAGTCGTGGAAGGGACGCGCGAGACGTTCGAGCAACTCGAGGAGCTCCTCACCGGGGAACTCACTCGCCGTTCATCCCATGACAAAAACGTCGCCCTGACGCCTCCAGCCCTGCCAGAAAGAGGTGGCTGAACTGCAAGACTGCGCGAAACCCGTAGATCCATGATCGCGGGACCACCTGCTTGGGAATGTGGGGAGCGGTGATCTCCATGACCAAACCCACCAGACTGCTTGCTGTCTCTTTCATCTCATTGCTGCCCGCCCTCTCCTTTGCGGGTTGCACGCTCGAGGGCACCCCTAACGACGACGGCTCGGGGGCGAATGGCGGGACCAACACCTCCGGCTCGGGCGGCACGACGGGTGGCGTAGGCGCCATGGGTGGCGGCGCAGGTGTCAGCGTCGCGGGCGTCGGTGGAACCCCGATGAGCGCGGGCGGCGCCGGCGGCGTGACGGGCGGCGCCGGCGGCGTGACGGGTGGCACCGGCGGCGTGACCGCGGGCACCGGCGGCGTGACCGCAGGCACCGGCGGCATGACGGCAGGCACCGGCGGCGTGACCGCAGGCACCGGCGGCATGACGGCGGGTAGCTCCGGATCGGCGGGCGTCGGTGGGTCGGCGGGTAGCACTGGCGGCATGTCGGGCGGTGGTGGCAGCACCAGCGGTTCGGGCGGCGGCGGCGGCACCGGGAGCACCGCGTGTCCACCCCTGCCGGACCTTCCGGACGGCAACGCCCTCACCTACATGAACGAGAAGCTTCCCAGTCCGTTCGAGTTCTACGACGGCACGCCCGTCACCACGAAGGCGCAGTGGGAGTGCCGCCGCAAGGAAATCCTCCACATCGCCGACAAGTACATCTACGGCCCCGTGCCCCCCGCGCCGGACATGACGACCGGAACCGTCAGCGGAGGCACCGTCAATATCACCGCTACGTTCGGCTCCCAAACCCAGACCTTCACGGCCAACATCGCCGGATCCGGCACCGCGATCGGCCTCAAGTTGTCGGGAGCGCTATCTCCCTCGGGCAGCAGCAAGACGTTGACGTTCGGAAGCGGCTTCGAAGGCAAGATCAGAACGCTTTTTGGCCTATCCGCCTCCCCCAACACCAATATCGCCAACGGTTGGATGATCGACAGGGTGATGGACGTGTTGGAGCAGAACCCGACGAGCGGTCATGATCCCACGAAGATCTGGGTGTCGGGATGTTCCGGCTGCGGGAAGGGCGCGTTCCTCGCGGGTATCTTCAGCCGTGCACCGCTGGTGATCATCGTCGAATCGGGCGGTGGTGGCGCCGCCAACTACCGCCAGGCGGAGTGGTTCAGGCACGGTGGCGGCAATTCCACTTGGATGTGCGCCGATGCCCTGCCGCAGAGCATCGACAACCTGGAAGACAACGGCATCTGCGGACCGTGGGTGACCGCCGCGGCCAGCTGGCTCCGGAGCAACCCCTCGAAGGTGGTCAACCTCCCGATCGATATGCACCTGATGCTGGCGACCGTCGCTCCGCGGTACCTGCTCCACTTCTCGAACAACAACGGCACCAACTCGTGGTGTCACCTCGGCGGAACGTGTGAAGCGCTCTCCTCGTGGGCAGCCAAGCCGGTCTATCGGGCGCTCGGTATCCCGGAGCGCATGGGTTTCCAGATGTACAGCGCGGGGCACTGCAGCAATCCGTCCTCGGCGACCTCCCTGGCCAACCTGTTCTTCCAGAGAGCATTCGAAGGAAGCACCACGGCGGCGACCGACGTGATGACGATCATGGACAACGGCGTTCAGCAACCGGTCAGCGAATGGGAAGACATGTGGGTTGACTGGGACATGAACACGGTCCTGCAGTAAGGCGCGCTCGAGAACGAACCTTCGACGGGCACCCCCGCTGGGTGCCTGGTAACGTTGGACCAACGGGTGCGATCTCGGCGCTGTATGGCCTGCCCGGCGAGGCCGGCTGATGGAGTTTCTCGCCGACGCAGTCCGCGACCCTGACGAGACATTGCAGCCGGAGCCTCTCCTTCGCTTTCGTGAGGACGGCGGGGACCTCGAGCCGGGTTGCCTGCTGCTTGCCTATCCACCGTTCTGCACGGCGGAGTCGGCGGAGGGCGTGACCCTGAAGGACGTGCCGTGCGACGAACTGCTGCATTTTCACGCCGATTTCGCGCGGCAAATTCGGGGCCTCGAGGACGGGCAGAAGATTCGGGTCAAGGTTACCGACTAAGCCGGCGTCCCAAGCGGCTAGGCTCATCGAGGGACCGATGACCGAGGAAGAGTACGCAGAACTCGGAAGGTTCGTCTGGCAAACGTACGTGCCGAAGAGCGGGCAGGCCGACACGGTGCAAGGCGAACTGCTCCGCGCGAACGAGAAGCTCCGCGACGAGAGCCATCGGAACGGCAACATCAATTGGGACGAGGACCACGTGATCCTCGCCAACTATCTGCTCGAGACCCTGACGGCTTCATCGGTGCTGAGCGACGCCGCCAAGAAGCAGCTCCGGCTCGACGTCGATCGGATCCTCGATTTCGAGAACCCCTACACCGAAGACGATCTTTTCGACAGGGTCGAGCGGGCGCTTCTCGACTGGTGCGCAGCCCATCCGGAGCCGGTGCTTCGCGCTCACGATCCGAACCTTTCCCGGTAGAAAGCACGGGGTTCCGCTCGGTTCGCTCGGGTGGCGCAGCGGAAAGCTGGTACGCTCGAGCGGGCGATGGGGCACCCAGCGCTCAGTCGGATTGACCATCGGCCGTGGGCGATGCCGTCGCGACCTTGGACGTGGCGGCAGTCGTGGGTCGATCTTCTCTTCGCTCACTGGCGAGTGCCGGCCGCGGCGCTGCGTCCTCTGGTTCCAGAGCCACTCGCGATTCAGGAGTTTGGCGGGACTAGCTGGATCGGCGTCGTTCCCTTCCGAATGGAGGGTGTCATGCGGCGCCCGCTGCCGAACCTTCCCTGGATCTCCGCCTTCCCCGAGCTCAACGTGCGCACGTACGTGGAGCTCGACGGAAAGCCGGGCGTCTGGTTCTTGAGCCTCGACGCGACCAACGCGCTCGCGGTCTGGGCGGCCCGCCGCTACTTCCACCTGCCGTACTATCAGGCCCGCATCGACATCTCGAAGGAGGGCGACGGGTTTCGATACCGATCCTCGCGCCCTGGAGCCGGCTTTGCGGCAAGCTACCGTCCCTCTTCCGACGTCTTCCAGACGGTCGACGGATCACTCGAGCACTGGCTCACGGAACGCTACTGCCTCTACGCCCAAGCGCCGGACGGCTCGATCTGGCGTAACGACGTGCACCACGTGCCGTGGCCACTCCAAAACGCCGCCGCGACGATTGAAGGCAACACCATGCTCGACCCACACGGCATCGTGGCAAACGGCGAGCCGCTCTTGCACTTTGCCAGCCGCGTCGACGTCGTCGTTTGGGACGCCGAACGCGCGGCGTAGCCTCACGTCACGTCTTTGATCTTCGTTTCGCAGCCGACGCGGATCGCCACGGTGCCGGTGACGGTGGTGTTCAGGCGTGCGCAGGTGGCGCCGCAGACGCGAATGCCGCTCGGTGTGTTGCCGGTCATGGTGTAGAACCAGCCGCCCTCGTCGTCGCAGTCGGCCGGATCCTCGACGAACGGGATGGTCTCGACGTCGGCGTCTTCGCTCGGCTTGAATTCGACGTTCACGCGGCCGTAGTCGAGCGCGATGCCGCCCTGGGGAATCGGGATCTGGTAGTCGCACGACAGGCCGACGCCACGGATGCCGTTCAGCGCGGTCACGAACTCCTGCACCACGTCGGATTGATCGCTGATCACGAACGCTTCGCCGTCGCCGGCCGCGGCGATGGCGCGGATGTTGTCGGGCCCTTCCAGGCTGTCGAGGTCGTCTTCCGCGATCGGGCTGAACACGCCGACGGTAAAGGTGCGGACCGGGATCGTCGCGCCGGCGGCGACAGCGGCGAGCGCTGCGATCTCGGCGCGACCGGACGGGGTGCAACCGCCGGTCGGGGCACCGTCGGTCGCCAGGACGACGATCACGCGCCGCTCCGGGTGCGTTTCCGCCCACTGTTGCGCGTGGGCGATGGCACCCTCGAGCGCAGGGCCGGTGGGGGTCAAGCCGAACGGACTCTGCGCGGGGGCGTACCTCGCGAGCGAGTCGACCAGATCGTCTGCCGCGCCGGGCAAGAGGGCGATCGGCGTCTCGGGCGTGATGTAGTCCGAGAGCGTGCAGACCGTCTGCGAGGTGCAAACACTGCGGGTGACCGCGGTGCACGTCTCCTGGTTGTCGCAGGTGGTGTCGAGCGACACGCACGACTGGTCCCCACAGCCGCCGAGCGGCACGCAAGTGTCGCCCGCCATCGGGCATTCGGCGTCACGCGAACAGGGGATCAGCCCAGGGCGTGAAGGATCGACGCTGCGGCTCGTGCGGCAGGCCTTCAGGTAGCAGAGGCCGCTGTCGCAATCGTCATCCGCGATGCACGGCTGGTTCGCCGGAAAATACTGGATGCCGACGCCGATGCCGTCCGAGCGCGGATCGGTCGCGAACGAGCCGAGCGCCTGAGTGACGGCGTCCCACTTGGTGATGCCGGCGCTCGTCCTCGCGTACATGGAGAGGGAGCGGTCGAGCATGATGTACATGTCGAGCGGGATGAGCTCGGCCGCGTGCTCTTCACCCGCGCAGGTGCCTTCACCGCCCTCGCCGCCGAGGCCCGAGGCGTCCACGAGCAGGCCGCCACCGCCGTCGACGCTGATGCTGCCAGCCGTGCCGAGGCCGAGGCCACCCGAGCCGCCGGTGCCGCCCGTTGCCGGAACGCCGCCGGTCATGGCGCCCGCGGCGCTCGGTGTGCCGGCGGTGCCGGCTGTCGCCGTGGTGAGCGTCGGCCGTTCCGTGGAGCACGCGTAGGTGTTCCAGCCGAGCAGTGCCACTGCGGCTCCGCTCAGCCAGAGCGGCCGATGCCACCTGGCGTGCACCTGACTCCGACCCACTGGCCCCGACTATAAGCCGACTTTCCGCGCGCGCCAGTCGGGGCAATTTCGGCCACAAGGGCACATTTGTAACAATTTATCGGTTCTCGGACGGAAAATAGCGCTGGTCGGAGGCCGCTGAAGCGTTACCCTTCTCCGCGGAGGGCCCGTGGTGTCTCGGCTTCTCTCTTTCTTGGTGGTGACAGTCTGCTGCGCGCTCGCCTGTGGCAAGCGCGAGAGCGATGATCCGAAACCCGCAACCGGGGGTAGCGGCGGTGTGTCTGCCGGGAGCGGCGGTGCGGGTGGCGCGAGCGGTGCGAGCGCTGCGAGCGGCCTCGGCGGCAAAGCGGGCTCTGGCGGCGCCGGCGGGTCGGGCGGCACGCTGGTCGGCGGTGCCGCGGGCAGTATCACCGGTGAAGGAGGCGAGAGCGGCTCCGCGTCCGACGACACCGATGCCGACGAGGACACCATCTCCGATCGCGACGAGGGTGCTTTCAGGCGCGACACGGACCACGACGGTACCGCCGACTACCTCGATCGGGATTCGGACCAGGACGGGATCCAGGACGGGTTCGAGGCCGGCGACGAGATCCTCGCCACCGCGCCGGTCGACACGGACGGCGACGGCACGCCCGATTTCATCGACGCGGATTCGGACGACGACGGGATCCCGGATGCCACCGAGATCAGCGGCGGGTTCGACACCGACGGCGATCTCACGCCGGATTTTCTCGATGTGGACTCGGACAACGACGATTTGCCCGACCTCGACGAGGCGCGGCGGGGCCTGAGTCCGCGCGACAACGACTCCGACGACGACACGATCAGCGACGGCCATGAAGACCTGATCGACCCCGACGACGACGGTATCGACAACCCGCTCGACGAGGACAGCGACGGGGACGGCTACGACGATGCCGACGAAGCCGGCGACGCCATCGTCGACACGCCGCCGGTCGACAGCGACGGCGACGGCGACCCCGACTTTCTCGACTTCGATTCCGACGGCGACGGCCTGCCGGACGACAAGGAGGGCACCTGCGGGCGGCTCGCGATCGACGGCGACGGCGACGGCTACAACGACCTCGTCGAGGTGCTGACGGAGGCCGACCCGTGCGACGAGGACGACACCGTGCTCGAGCACGGCGTGGAGTTCTTCTTCGTGCTTCCGTACGAGGGCCCGGCCCAGACCGCCACGCTGCGCTTCGTTCCGCGAGTCCAGAAGGCCGACGTGTTCTTCCAGGTCGACACCACGAGCTCGATGAGCGGCGTGATCGCGAGCCTGAAGTCGGGGCTCCAGTCGATCATCACGAGCACGCGTGACCGCGTTTCGGACAGTGCGTTCGGCGTGGCGTCGTTCGAGGATTTCCCGCAAACGCCGTTCGGCAACGTCGGCGACGAACCGTTCCACCTGTTCGCGGGCGTCACGCTCGACACGCAGGTCGCGCAGGCCGCGGCCAACGCGCTGGCGCTCGGCGCGGGCGGAGACCTGCCGGAATCCGGGTTCGAAGCGCTGTTTCAGGCGGCGGATGGGTCCGGTGTTTCCGGCGCCGCCGGGACCTTCGGACCGTTCGGGGCCGACGACCGCGTTGGCGGCGCAAGGTTTCGGCCCGGAGCGCTGCCTATGATCGTGCACGCGACGGACGCCGATTCGCACGACACGGTGGCGGCATCCGGCAACCCCGCCTACCCGTCGTCGTTCAACGCCCACGATCGCGACGCCGCCTTCGATGCGCTCGACCAGGTCGGCGCCCGCGTGATCACGATCCAGAACGGAACGAACGCGGCGGCGGCAGCCCACCTGCGCGAGGTGAGCCAGCTCACGCGCGCCGTCGTGCCGGTGTGCTCGTTCAAGACCAGCGCGACGGCGTGGCGCTGCGGGGCCGACCAATGTTGCTTGCCCGATGCGACCGCGCCCACGCTCGGCGCCGGGAGCGTCCCCGAGTGCGTGCTCCACTACCAGATCCAGGGGAACGGCACCGGCCTCGCCGACGTCACGGCGGATGGCGTCGACGCCATCATCAAGTACACGAAGTTCGACGTTTTCGCTGCCGGCCGCGACGACGGCAACGGGGCCACGCCTGACACGAGCCAGTTCCTCTCGCGCGTCGAGGCGAACACGCCGGACGACACCTTCAAACCCCCGCTCGAGCCGGAGCTCAGCTGTAACCCCGTACCGACGCCCGCGTCCTTCGCCGGTGCCGACCACGACAACGGATTTTCGGGTTTTGCCGTCGGCTCGAGCAGCGCAACTCGCGAGGGCGCGCGCCTGTTCTTCACCGTGCGAGCACAGAACACGACGGTGCCGGAGACAGCTGAACCGCAGATGTATCGCGCGTTCGTCGACGTGGTGGACGAACGAACGAGAACGGTTCTCGACAGCCAGGACGTGGTGGTGATCGTTCCCGGCGTGCCGGGTGGCGTGGGGGAGTGATGGAGCGGGTGATGCGAATCGAGCTCGGGTTGATGGGTGCCGTCCTTGCGGTCAGCCTGCTCGCGGCGGGTTGCCAAGGGGAGAGCAAGGCGCCCGACGACGACGGAAGCACGGGCGCCACGGCGGGGACTGCGGGCGTCGGTGGCGTGGGCGGCAGCGCCGGCGCGGCGGGGACCGGCGCCGGTTCCGGCGGGGTCAGTGGATCAGCGTCCGGCGGCACGGCGGGCGTTACGACGGGCGAGGGCGGGGAGGGTGGCGCCGCCGACACCGCGCAGTGTGGCGACGGCGTCGTCGAGGGCGACGAAATCTGCGACCTCTTCGATTTTGCCGGCGAGACCTGCGAGAGCCTCGGGTTCGGCCCGGGGCCGCTCGGTTGCGGTGCCGACTGCACGTTCGACCCGACGGGGTGCTCGCCGGGTGAAAATTGCGGCAACGGTGAGATCGACGGACCCGAACAGTGCGACGACGGCGAGGACAACTCCGATACCGAACCGGACGCGTGCCGCGAAAACTGTGCGTTGCCGCGCTGCGGCGACGGCGTCCCCGACTTCGACGAAGGCTGCGACGACGGCCCGGACAATTCGGACTACCGGAAAGACGCCTGCCGCAGCGACTGCCGGCAGGCCTACTGCGGCGACGCGCTGATCGACACTGGCGAAGCCTGCGATCGCGACAAGCTCGGCCTCGCCAGCTGCGAGCGCGAGGGGTTCAGCGCCGGTGAGCTCAGCTGCTCGGCCGAGTGCACGATCGACACCGCGGCCTGTGTCATCTGCGGTGACGGCACCGCCGACGGCGCCGGCGAGGCCGACCCGGGCTACGAAGCGTGCGACACGACCGATTTTCGCGGGCGAAATTGCACCGACTACGGCTTCGTCGGCGGGCGGCTCGCTTGCACGTTCAGCTGCGAGCTCGACACCTCGGGCTGCGGCGACGAGCCGCCCGAGTGCGGCAACGACGCGGTGGAGACGACGGAGGTGTGCGACGGCACCGATCTCGACGGGCACACCTGCACGGACCACGGCTTTTCCGGCGGGCGGCTCGCCTGCAGATCCGACTGCGGAGGCTTCGATGTCAGCCGCTGCAACACTTGCGGCAACGGAACGATCGAAGTCGGCGAGGTGTGCGACGACGGCAATTCAGAGGACGATTTCACCTGCGCCGGGGACTGCCGCGCGGATTGCGGCATCGGCTACGGCACGTGCGACGGCAACACCTCCACGTATTGCGGGTTCAATCGCATGGGCGAGGCCGTCGTTCAGACCGAAGTGTGTGATCCACTGCAGGGGCTCGCCTGCGACGACGGCATCTGCCAGGGCGCATGCGCCGTTTCGGCACTCGGTTCGAGTTACCTTGGCTGCGACTATTACCCGACGGTCACGAACAACAACCTGCTCGTCACCGCCAACGGCGACTACGCGATAGTGGTGGCGAACTCGGGGTCGGTAACGGCCAACATCACCGTGACCAAGGGTGCAGCCACGATCGGGACCTACACGGCCGCCGCGGGAGACCTCGCCGTCATCGTGCTCCCGTGGGTGCTCGAGCTGAAAGCTGCCGTGACGGCACTGGTCGTCGACGGGGCATACCGCGTGCGCACCGACCAACCGGTGACCGTGTACCAGTACAATCCGATCAATTACTGGAGGGGCACGACGTACACGGCCACGAACGACGCGTCGTTGCTGCTACCGACCAACACCTGGACGGGCGACTACGTCGTCGTGTCGCGGAATCACTTCTCGAGCGCCCCGGGTTTCTACGCGGTCGTAGCCAAGGAAGACAACACGGAGGTCACGCTGATTCCGTCCGCCACCGGTGGTCGGGTCGTTGCCGCAGCGGGCGTCTCGGCGACCGGCACCGGCGTCGTGACGCTGAACGAGAGCGACGTTCTCCACGTGGGGACGGCGTCCGGCGGAGGCTCGCCGGACGTGAGTGACCTTACCGGCACCCGCATCCAAGCCAACAAGCCGGTCGAGGTGATCGGCGGCCATGGCTGCACCTTCATTCCCTGGGACGTGTCTTACTGCGATCACCTCGAGGAGGCGATGCTCCCGATCGAGACGCTCGGCACGCGGTACCTCGTGTCGACCCCCTGGATCACCGAAGGCATGGAAAAGGCACGCATGGTGCGGGTGACGGCCGTCGAGGCGAACACGACGATTTCGTATAATCCGGCCCAGACCGGCGCGCCGACGAACTTGGCGAACGCCGGCGACTACTTCGAGATCCCGCTCACCCTTGCCAACTTCGAAATCACGGCCGATCGCCGCGTCATCGTTGCCGAGTACTTCATCGGAGAGACGGCCGGGGGCGGGACGGGCGATCCAGCGATGGTGCTAGCGGTGCCGGTCCAGCAGTACCGGACGCACTACCTGTTCCACGCGCCGACGAATTACGAGAACAACTACGTCCAAATCCACGCAGCGACCGGCACGACGGTCACGCTCGACAGCATGACGCTCGCTCCCGGTACGCCGATCGGCACGACCGGTTACGAGGTCATCCGCGTGCTCCTCGACGACGCGGGCACGGGCAACCACCAGATCGACGCCAGCGCGCCGTTCGGCATCACGGTCTACGGCTACGGGCAGTACACGAGCTACTGGTATCCCGGCGGCCTGGAACTAACGCAGTTCTGATCGTCCCCGAACGCTAGTCGACGACCGGAATCGGCGGCGGATCACTGACCAGATTCAGGTTCAGCCCGCCTGGGTATTGATAGCTCGTGAACCGCCCGTAGCCGGCCACCTGAATGCCTACCGGCTGGGTGGCACTGAGTTCGTGTTGGCCGGCGCGCGTCGCAGCGAGCTGAACGCGGTACACGTCGTACGTGAGCTCCGTGGTGCCGTCATCGGCGCGCCCCGCGAGTTTCGTGGCGGTCGTTGCATCGAGTGCGGTGCCGTCGAGGGTGACGGCCGTACCGGCGACGGCGACGATGTCGACGAAGTTCGCCGTGTAGTCGGACGGCGCGAGAAACACGTAGCGCTCGCGGAACTGGGCCTTGCCGGTGGTGAGGCTCTGCGACGGGTCTCCCATGCTGTCCCGCGGGTCGGCGGCGGGGTCGAGAACCTGGCCGCCGACCAGGAACGAACCGACGGCGAACGGCGCCGTCCCCTGCACCTGAAAATCGACGGACGCGGCGAACTCCGCCACGGCGCCGGCAGCGAGCGTGTCCGGCGCACCGGCGGGCTTTGCGGGAAAATAGCTGAGCGTCGTCGGCATCGCGTGGCCGAACAGCCGCACCACGTGCTGCACCGGCGTGCCGTGCGGACCGGTCGGCACCGTGACCACGTAGTCATGCCCGACCGCTTCGGCGGGGAATACGATCTCTTCCAGATGATCGGCGGACGGTGTCGCCGGATCGGGCACGTTGGCGGCCGGATTGCCGGTCATCACCTGAATCGGCTTGTCGCCGGTCGCTTGCACCTGTGTGCCGCTGAGATCGGTGCCGGGCACCGCCATCAGCTCGACCACGTCGAGCGCGTTCATCATCAGCGAGAACACCGTCCCGGGTCCGGCTTCGACCAGGGTCGAGCCGGCCGGACCCGCCTGGATCGTGCCGAGCGGTCCCACCTTGACCACGACCTCGGTGGCGTCCTCCACTGCCGTCACGGCGATGTACGACGGTTTGGACTCCGCGCCGGCGTCGCGCCAGGTGAAGGCGAAATAGTTCGGGGTGAGGGCGTTTTTCGGGAGCAACAGCGAGGCGTCGTTCGCGTACGTGTTGCACGTGCAGATCGCCGTCGGGTCGCAGCTCCACACCTTGCCGGGCGGGCCTCCGAGCGCCTGGAACTCGAGTGGGTTGAATTGGTACGCGGCGACCGGTCGCGTGCTCGTCAATCGGTACGCGCCCGCGGGAGCGATCACCGACGAAGCGAATCGATCGGAAATGCAGAACCCGTCGACGTTCGGGCCTTTGAGCGCGTCGACCCAAGGCAAGTAGACGGTGGTGAGGGCGTGCGGAGCGACGGTCGCATCCGTGGTGAAGGCGTTCGGCCCCTCGACGTGGATGCTCGCTTCTTCGTCGCTGGCGTTGGCGACGACCACGGCAAAGTCGAAGATCGGGTTGACGGCGTTGCCGAGTACGGTCGGAAAGTACTCGCAGCCGAGGTACGTACGGAACGTGACCGCTTCCGCGCAGGTCATCGGATCGCGCGTGCCCATGCCGGCGAAGCCGAAGCCGGCGCCTCCCGCTTGCCCGGCCATGCCGCCGATCATGATGCTGCCGCCCGAGCCACCGAGCGCGGGCAATCCGCCGGTGCTTCCGCCGCTCCCCGCCGGCCCCGCGCCGCCGCTTCCGCCGCTCGCGCCACCGGTGCCACCGGTGCCGCCGGACAGCATGCCGTCGCCGGGGTCGACGGGTTCGCTCGGCGTGCAGCCGACCAGAGCGAGGACTCCGGCGGCCGAGGCGATCGCCGCGAGCTTCACTCGTTCTCCCGCGACCGGCGCCGGAGCACGACGAGGAGCGCGATCCCGAGCGAGAGAAGCCACGAACTCGCACCGCTCTTGGGCGTTGCGCGGCAGCCGCATCCGGTATCGACGTAGTCCGCCTCGTCGTTGATCTCCCTGGGGAGGTCCGTGCCGCCGGTGCCCGCTCCGGCGGCGCCGCTCGTGCCGCCCGTGCCGCCCGTGCCGCCGCTCACCGTCACGATGCCGCCCGTACCTCCGGGCGTCATGCTGCCGCCGGCTCCGGCGCTGCCGCCCGTGGTCGGTGGTGGAAGCGTGCTCACGCAAACGCCGTCTCTGCATTCCTCGTCTGCCCCGCACACGACCCCGGTGCAGCGGTCGACGCAGGTGCCGCTTTCGCACCGTTGCGAGAGCGTGCAGGCCATGCACGGATTGGTGCAAACGCCGCTCACGCACTGGTCACCCGGGTTCGGGCAAGCCGTGGTCGTGCAGTCGGCGGCGGCCATGCAGTGGCCCTGATTGTCGTCCCCGGGCACGCAGCTCTGGCCCGGGATGCAGTGCACGCCGGTGCACGAATCGGTGCACACGCCGGCGACGCACTTTTCGCCGGTCATGCAGGTCACGCCGGTGCAGGCGTCCACGCAGGCGCCGGCGACGCACTTCTCGCCGCCCGGACAGACGGCGCCCGCGCATGCGTCCACGCACGCCCCGGCCGCGCACACTTGGCCCGCGGGGCACATCATGTCGGCACAGCCCGTGGCGACGCAGCGCCCGTCGCTCTGGCATTCGGTGCCGACGCCGCACACCTGGCAATCGCACTTCGGCACGCACACGCCGCCGTCGCACACCCGCCCGACTTCGCACGTCACGCCGACGCACGGATCCGCGCAGCGCCCGGCTAAACACACCGTCCCGCCGGGGCAAACGACGCCGCCGCACGGCGTGCGGCAGGTCCCGGCCTCGCACCGCTCGCCCGCGGCGCACGTCACGTCGGCGCAGGCGGAGTCGACACAGAAACCGGCCGCGCTGCAGATCTCCGTGCTGTCGCAGGTGACCGCGAGCTCGCTGCAGCGAGCGACGCAGCGCCCCCTGTCACAGACCTCGTTCGTCGCGCAGAGGTCTCCGTCGTCGAGCTCGCCGTTACAATCGTTGTCGAGGCCGTCGCAGGTCTCGGGGGTTGCGGTCACCTGTTGCCGGCACTCGAGCGTGCCACCGGCCACGCACTCGGTGAGCCCCGGTGCGCACAGACCGGGCAGGCCGGTATCGCACGGCGCGCCGCCGCCCGGGCAAGCGACACCGGTGATGCGGAACACCTGATCGTTGAAGTCGCCGTCGTTGTTCCAGCTCGACGGCGAGCTGCTCGCCCCGCCCCAGTCCTCGAACGCGAGGTAAAACGTATTTTCGAACTGGGTCGACGGGTAGATCAGCGCGGCTTTCCAGTGATCGACGATTTGCCCGGCGCCCGTGCAGCCGGTGCAGATCTCGTTCCGCCGAAATTCCGAGTAATAGGTGACCGTCGGCGGCGTGGTGTCGTTGTTGTCGTCGTTTCGCACCAGGGCGAAGCCGATCAGTCCGTTCGCGTAGTTCGCGCTGGTGCGGATGTCCGCGCTGGTGACCGTGGTGCCGACCGCCGTTCCCGGCGGTACGATCGGGTACACCTCGGCTTGCGGAACCGGTCCCGTGGCGTCGGCGGTGGTGTTGTACCAGGAGATGCCGGCGATAGCGCTCGAGTCCTTGAGCACGAAGGTCGCCGAGAAATCGCAGAGCGGGGAGAACGCGCCCGGCTCGGCAGCGGCATCGGCCACGACGTCGAACGTCTCGCCCTGCTGCGTGAACCAGGTGCCGAGGTAGACGCCGCCGGCCGCAACGTTCACGGGAACGACCGCACCGTTCGGTTCCGTCACCGCCGCCGCCGCGGGCCGAACGACCAGCGCAAGAGCGGTCGCGGCAAGGGCGAGGCGGAGGGAACGCATGGGGAGGTGAAGCAGGCGCGCCTTCGGCCGCGCGCCGACAAGTCCTCCCAATGTGGTCATTTCTGACCAAGCAATCAAGGCGCGCAGCTAGAAAACAGGGCGAAAATCGCGCGCGATGTGGGCGGATGTGGTCAAAACTTGCGCTCAGAAAGCAGAATTTTCGCACGGCCGAGCAAAGCGTCGCGCTCGTTCAGCGCCGGGTTCTCGGTCACCTCGTCGAGTAGCGCGCGCAACACCTCGCCGATGTGGCGGCCCGGACCGATGCCCAACTCGGTCATCAGCATGCCGCCGTCGATCGCGAGGTCGCGCAACCCGAACACGGCGCCGGCCGCCACCACGCGCGCCGCGTGCTCTTCGAGTGACGTGATGTTGCCGAGATCGACCGTCGCGTCGCGGCCCTTGGCGAGCGCATCGGCGCGCCCGAGGGCGTAGAGATCGGCGACCGTCTCCGGGCCGACGCGCTTGAGCCAGCGCCGCACGGCCTTGTCCGACCAGGTTTCGTCGTAACAGAGGATGTGATGTCGAACGAGCGCCACGATGCGGGCGCGCTCGTCGTTCGAGAAACGAAGACGCGCGAGCAACGGGTCGGTCATCTCGGCGCCGATGCGGTCGTGCTCGTAGAACGTGTAGTCCTGGTTCTCCTGGCTGAACGCACGCGAACGGGGCTTTCCCACGTCGTGGAGCAGGCCGGCGACGCGCAGTACGACCGAGGGCGGGCACGCGTCGAGACAGGCGAGAGCGTGATCCCACACGTCGTACGCGTGATGGCGGTTTTGCTCGCAGCCGACCGATTCGAGCATTTCCGGCGCGGTGACTTCGAGCATCCCCTCACGTTCCATGACGCGGAAAGCTCGGCTTGGCGCGCGCGCCTTCATCGTCTTCACCCACTCGTCGCGGATCCGCTCCGCGCTGACCTTCTTGTAGCTCGCGAGCGAGGGCCGGATGGCGCGTTTCGTCGCTTCGTCGAGCTCCACTTCGAGCGTGGCGACGAAGCGCGCAGCGCGGAGCACGCGGAGCCCATCCTCGGCGAAGCGCGCCGCCGGATCGCCCACCGCCTTGAGCCTCAGCTGTTCGAGATCGCGCAGGCCGTCGAACGGATCGATCAAACGATCGGCGAGTGGATCATACGCGATGGCGTTGATGGTGAAGTCACGCCGGGCGAGATCATCCTTGATGTCGTCGACGAAGTACACGGCGTCGGGCCGGCGTCCGTCGGTGTACGTCGTCTCGCCGCGGAGCGTCGTCACTTCGTACTGGGCGTCGTTCATCAGCACGGTGACGGTGCCGTGCTGGATGCCGGTCGGGATCACGCGGCGGAACAGCCCGCGGACCTCTTCGGGGCGCGCGCTGGTGGCGATGTCCCAGTCATTGCGAGCCGCGGTCGGCACGCCGCGGAGCTCGGCGAGGAGCTCGTCGCGCACGCAGCCGCCGACGATCCAGGCGCGGTGCCCGGCGTCGCTCAGCCCTCGCACGAGCTCCCTCACCTCGTCGGGGACGGAGGCGCCGAGGCGCGCCGTGTCACGCATGGGGAAGAGCCTAGCAGGCCGCTGTTACCGAGCGTCTACTTGCCCCAGGGATCGATGATCTCGCCGCCACCCATCGACGGGCGCTTGCCCGCGGGCTTCGCCGCGGGTTTCGTGGCCGGGGTCGTGGGCGGCTTCGGTTGGGCGCCGGCAGGAGCCTTCGTTCGCGGCTTCTGGCCGGCGAGTGGTTCGAGACGGATCTGTTGCCGCGTCTCCGAGCCGTCGACGATGACGCGCGCGTCCTTGTAGCCTTCGGTCCTGATCGAGAGCTCGACCGACTGGCCCTCGGGCACGTTCACGCTGACGGGGCTCATCCCGAGGTCCTCGGTACCGCGGAAGATGTTGCCGGCGACCGGTTCGGTGGCGATCAGCACCTGACGGACGACGGGCGCCGGCGGCGGTGGAGGAACCGGCGCGGCCTCGACCTTCGCCGGCGGAGCGGTCACCGGCTCCTTGCTGGCGGTGGGCTGCGGTTTGCCCTTGGTCAGGAAATACCCGGCGGTACCGAGTGCCAGTGCGGCGGCGAGCGCGATAGCGATGGCGGCGCCGCTCTTTTTCACCGGCACGGGCCCGCCCTGATCGAAGTAGGCCGCCGGGCTCAAGAGCTCGGTGCCGCGCACGCTGAAGGCTGCGCTCGGCATCGTGCCGGAGCCGAGCTTGTCGAGATCGGCGACCAGCTCGAGCATCGATTGGTAGCGAAGCTCGGTCCGCTTGGCGAGGCACTTGGCGATGATCGCCTCGAGCCCGTCCGACATTTCCTCCGGCTTCATCGCCAGCTCGCGCAGCGAGGGCGGCGCCTTGTACATGTGCTGCGTGAGGACGCCCATGAAGTTGTCGGCGTCGAATGGCGTGCGCCCGACGGCGAGCTCGTACAGGATCACGCCGAGCGAGTAGATGTCGCCGCGGTGATCGACGTTCGAGCCGGCGGCCTGCTCGGGCGACATGTAATGCGGCGTGCCGAACACGGCGCCGGCGCGCGTGAGCTTGCCCTCGTTGGCCGAGACCTTCGCGATGCCGAAATCGAGGATCTTGACGAAGTCTTTGTCACTGCCGCGCTGGATCAGGAAGATGTTGTCCGGCTTCAGGTCACGGTGAACGATGCCGGCGGCGTGGGCGGCCGCGAGCGCTTCCCCGAGCTGCTTGCCCACGCTCACGATGCGCGCGAGCGGCATCGTCTTGCCCGGGTTCACTTCCGCGGTCAGCGGGTGCCCGGTCAGAAACTCCATCACGAAGTAGGTCGAGCCGTCCGGGAGCTGCCCGAAGTCGCTGATGTCGATGATGTGCGGATTGCCGATCGCGGACGCGGACTTGGCCTCGTTGAGGAAGCGCTCGGTCACCTCGTTGTCGCGGGCGAGATCCGCGCGCAGGACCTTGAGCGCCAGCTTCTTGCCGATGATGGTGTGGCTGCAGCGATAGACGACGCCCATGCCGCCTTCGCCGAGCACGGTCTCGACTTTGTAGCGGCCGTCGATGATCGAACCCACGTACGGGTCGCGTCGGTCCCTGCTCGGTGCCTCGATGTCGGGGAACGATTGGGTCCCGGGCGCGACGGTGACGATGCGAAGCCGGGTGCCGTCCGGTGCCGGCGTTTCGCCCGAGATCGATGCTTCGTCGGTCGTGGCGTTGGCGAGCCGGGGCCCGGTGATGGTGCGCGACCCCGAGCCTGGCGTCCCGCCGCCACTTGCTGGCTTGTTGGTGGCCTCCGTCATCGCGAGCTCGTCAAAAAAGCTAAGTCCCTCGAATGCTCTTACGGGCGATTGGAAAATTCAGTCTGCCGCGACCATGGATGCAAGGCTCGAGCCTACTCCGGCCCCCCTCCCGCGTCCCCTTCTTGCCGGTTTTCATCGAAGATCCCGTGGGTTTTAGGTTGAGGCGTGAACCGTAGTCCGCAACCGTTGCGCACTCTCAGCGCCAGGCCGGCCACCGAGCCGATTCGGATCCGGCGGCCAGGTGCTTTCGGGGTCGCGTGCCGAGGGTGGTAGATCCCGCCCGGCCATGGGTTTTCCGCTCACCCTCGCGCTCCGCTACATGCGCTCGAAAAAGCAAGCGAGCGTGTCGGTCGGAACCCTGTTCGCGATCCTCGGTGTCGCGCTCGGCGTGGCGGCGCTCGCAACCGCGATCAGCGTCACCGGCGGCTTCCGTTCGGAGTTTCAGGACAAGGTGCTCGGTGTCAACGCGCACGTCCTGGTGCTCAAGTACTCGAGCGACTTTCGTGAGTACCGGAAGGTGATGGATACGGTGCGCTCGGTGCCCGGCGTCACCGGGGTCGCGCCGTTCGTCATCAATCCGATGATGGTGACTCACGGCACCCGCACCGCGACGGGCGTACTCCTGAAGGGCGTGGATCCCGCGCGCGTGGAATCCGTGCTCGACCTTCCGCGCCACATCACCAAGGGAAACATGCAGGGGCTCCGGCTCGAGACCGCCAAGCCACCGGAGCGACGCCGTCAGAGTTCGATTGGACTCGACCTGCCGCCGCCGCGACCTTCGGCGTCCGCCGCGAGTTCGGCTCTCGGGCAGACCGACCCTCCGCCCGCCGCCAGCGGCCGCGGGCTGCTCTCCGCGCTCGAACTCGCGACCAAGGATCCTTCGCCGGGCGATGCCGGCACGCCACGCCGCCCGTCCGAGGACGACGTTCTCGACCCGCTGTCGCCGTCGGCCGCGGAGGAACCGTGGGTGGTCGAGCCCGGGGCGCCGGTCGGTCGCATCGAGCCGGAGGGCGGTTTTGGGGTCGCGCTGCCGGACGAAGATGTGCTTCCGGAGGAGCTCGACCCCGATCCGTGCCGGAGCCCCAGCGCCGTCGCGAAGCTCCCGGGCATCGTGGTCGGTGCCACGCTCGCGAAAAATCTGGGCGCGGACCTCGGCGCGTGCATTCAGGTCACCTCACCGACGATCGGGTTCGTGTATGCGCGCGGCGCGATGCACGCGCCGGTCGCCAAGCAGTTCCGCGTCATCGCCATCTTCGACGCCGGGTTCGATCAGTACGATTCGAAGCTCGTCTACACGGACCTCTACGAGGCGCAGACCTTCTACGATTCCGGCGACAGCGTGACCGGCGTCGAAATGAAGGTGAAGGAGATCGATCGCGCACGCGAGGTGAAGGCCGCGGTCGACGCGAAGCTCGCCAACGGCGTGTACCACACGCTCGACTGGGAGCAGCTGAATCACGGTCTGTTCACCGCGCTTCGCATCCAGCAGATCCTGATGAGTCTGGTGCTGGCGCTGATCATCATCGTCGCCGCGTTCACGGTGATCGCGACGCTGATCATGATCGTGCTCGACAAGAAGCGCGAAATCGCGGTCTTGAAGGCGATGGGCGCCAAGAACGGCGCGCTCCTCCGCGCTTTTCTCTATCAAGGCGGCATCATCGGTGTCGTCGGCACCGTGTTCGGCCTCGGCCTCGGCTACGTCGTCTGCAAGCTGCTCATGGTGTACGGCCTGCCGCTCGATCCGAAGGTCTATTTCATCTCCAAGCTTCCGGTCCTGATGCGCCCGACCGACTTCGCGCTCGTCGGCCTGTTTTCCCTGCTCGTCTGCCTGATCGCGACGTTCAAGCCGGCGCAGTACGCCGCCCAGCTTCGCCCTGCCGAAGCGTTTCGAGAGAACCGCTAGCCAGCGCGCGGACCGAGAGTCAGAATTGTCTCCAAGGTGGAGATGGACCGATCGATTCGGGTTGTAGGACGGGTCCTTCTTTTCGGGGCGATGGTGCTCATCGGTTGCGGTGGAAAGAGCGAGACCATCGAAGGGGGTGGCGCGAGCGAAAGCGGCGGCTCGAGTGCGACGGGTGGGGGGGGCGGCGCGACGGGAGGGACCGGGGGCTCGCGCACCGGTGGGACGGGAGGCGTGAGCGCCTCCGGTGGCGATGCGGGAACGGTGAGCGGCACGGGCGGCGCAGGCACCGGTGGCGTCACGCAGAACATCTACATCAGCCAGATCAGGAACACCGTCGTCGACAAGATCGACCTCTTGTTCATGATCGACAACTCGCTTGCCATGGGCGACAAGCAACGGCTCCTCGCCGACGCGCTGCCGCCATTTCTCGCCCGGCTCGTCCAGCCCCGATGTGTGGACGCGGAGCGGATCCCGACCGGGGTTAGTGCACCGTGCCCGGCGGGAAGCGCCCCCGAGTTCAAGGTGGTCGACGACATCCACGTCGGCGTCATCACCTCGAGCCTCGGCGACCACGGCAGCGCCGACGTGTGCTCCGAAGCGACGGTCGTGGCGGGCAGCGACACCACCTACAACGACAAGGCTCAGCTCGTTCCAACGGTGTATTCGTTCATTCCGCAGCGGGCGGGCCTCGCTTCCTGGAATGGGCAAGGTTTCCTGGTCTGGGACCCGCGCGCCCCGGACGGCGACGTCGTTCCGCACATGCCGCCCGGGTACGGTTCGCCGCTCGTGGGCGGCCCCGGCGATACCGACGCGTTCATCGACGCTTTCGTCGATCACGTGACGGCTGCCGGCGAGCACGGCTGTGGCTACGAGGCGCAGCTCGAGTCGTGGTACCGCTTCCTGATCGATCCCGAGCCGGTCGACTTCATGGCCAATGACGGCCAGGTGAGTGTGCGCGGCGCCGTGAATCAGACGGTGCTCGCGCAGCGCGCGGCATTCCTGCGTCCGGATTCGTTGCTTGCGATCGTGATGCTCACGGACGAAAACGATTGCTCCATCCTCGACGAGAACCAGACCCAGGGCTGGCTCGTTCCGTTCAAGGGCGGACCGACCCGCGGCCAGTGGCGCATGCCCCGCGCGCACGCGATCTGCGCGACGCGCCCGAACGATCCGACTTGCGTCCCTTGTGGTTCTGAAGACCCCGATCCTGGCTGCGCGGCAGGCCCCTACACACCCGCCGACGATGCCCCGAACGTCCGCTGCTACCGCCAGAAACAGCGCTTCGGCATCGATTTTCTGTACCCGATCCAGCGCTATGTCGCGGGTTTGACGGAAGCCGCCATCGACCCGCGGTTCACCGGAAATCTCACGGAAAATCCGCTCTTCGCGCCCGGCGCAGGTGGGGAGCTGCCCCGCGATCCGAGCCTGGTGCTGCTGGCCGGTGTCGTCGGCGTTCCCTGGCAGGACATCGCAACGGAGGACTCGCTGAGCGCCCCGCGCGATCTCGAGTACATGACCGCCGACGATCTCGCTGCCAACGAGCGCTGGGACGTGATCGTGGGCGACCCGGACAACGCGGTGAACCCGACCGATCCGTTCATGATCGAAGCGATTGACCCGCGGCCGACCGGCGCGACGAACCCGGTGTATCCGGGTGCCGCCGTCACCGATTCTAGCGCGACCAACCCCATCAATGGGCACGAACAAGCGGTGATCCCGACCGAGCGCGCCGACTTGCAGTTTGCTTGCGTCTTCCCCCTCGTCACGCCCGTCCCGTGCGACGTGGACAACGAGAGCAGCTGTGAGTGCAACGCGGACGAGTACGCGAAAAACAGCCCGCTCTGCGACTATCCCGACGCCAACCTGGACGGCACGCAGGTGCGCGCGAAAGCGTACCCGAGCATTCGCGAGCTCGCGGTGCTGAAGGGGATCGGCCCGAACGCGATCGTGGCCAGCGTGTGCCCGAAGAACACCGGGGCCGACGGGACCCCGACCATCGACCCGAGCTATGGGTACAATCCGGCCCTCGGTGCGCTGATCGATCGCATGGCGGGGGCACTCCGAGAGGCGTGCCTCCCTCGTCCCCTTACTGCTGACACGGATCCGGCTTCGCCGGACTTCGGCACCGTCCCGTGCAGCATCGTCGAGGTAGAACCCGCCGGTGGCGCCGCGTGCGCCTGCGATCCCGAAAGCGGACGCCTTGATGTCGCTAGCGCCGATCTCAGCGGCGCCGTTCGGGAACACCTCGTAAGCCTCGGATACTGCCGCGAAGGTGAGCTGCCCCTGTGTGATTACTGCTTCTGCGAGATCCGCCAGTTCGAGGGCCCCGACCTCGACGCGTGCCGGACGGAAGCCGATCTCAGCGGTCCACCCGGCTATTGCTACCTCGACGAGGCGGCTGGCGCGGACCCGGCGCTGCTCGCCGACTGCCCAACGGATCAGAAGCGCCGTCTGCGCTTCGTCGGCGACGACGTGCCGCACAAGGACGCCCTCGCCTTCGTCGCTTGCTACTAGCCGCTCGCCGGCACCTGCGCCAACGCTCGGTCGTGCGTCAGCTCGGCGCGAGCGCAGCGGGGGGCTTCGTGCGGCGGAGCAGGCCGAGCACGCGAGCCTTGAGCTCGGGAGCACGGAAGGGTTTCGCGACGAAGTCGTCGGCGCCGGCGTCGAAGGCCGAGACGAGGTCGTCGCTGCTCGAGTGTGAGGTCAGAAAAAGGATCGGGAGCGGGCCGAAGCGCGTGTCGCTGCGCAGGCGCTTGCACAGATCGAGACCGCTCATGCCGGGGAGCGACCAGTCGAGGACGAGCAGGTCGACGGGTGTGGCCGCCATCATGTTCCACGCCTCTTCGGCACTGCCGGCGCGAACGGCCGAAATGCCCGATGCTTCGAGCATCGTGCCGACGATGGTCTGAAGCGCGGCGTCGTCGTCCACGATGAGCACACGCGTCCCGGGGGCGGCTTGCACGGGGTGAGGCATGCTCGGCGGTAGCGCGGGTGGCGCGGACGGCGGGCTGCGCTCTTCGGCGAAATCGAGCAGGCGCTGCCAGTCACGCGGAGCAAACGTGAGGCGGTGCCCGTGACCGCGATCCTCGACGCGACCAGCGACCGCCGTCGACTCGCTACCGATGACGAAAGTCACGACCAACCACTCGCCGTCGGTCGCGCAGTCGCAGCCCGCGAAGCTCACCTCGTGCTCCTCGCTGCCTTGGGCGAGCGCCTCACCGAGGGCCGCAAAGCTCTGATATTCGCAGACGATGCCGCGCACTCGCGGGTACTCTGCCACCATCCTCGAACACCGCAAGTTCTTTACGTCGACCGCCAGCACGCTGGCAGCAGGCGTCTCACCCCGGTTCTCAGCGGGGCGCCCGTAATACGGCGAGGAGCACGCCGGCAAAAGTCAGGCCGAGCAGGATGGCGAGGGCAACGAGCTGGCTCGAGTCGATCACTGGCTCGCCGCCGAGCAGGCTGCGAGCGTTCGAACGAGGGAAGGGGAGCGCGGCGTACCCAGCTCCCGAGCCGAAGACCCAATCGATCGCGAGCATCGCGACGCGCCCCCAGCGCCCCCAGAGCGAACCCACGGCGTAGAGGCCGGCGTAGGCCGCGCCGATCGCGGCTCCGCCCCACGCGCACGCGACGAGGTCGGGAACGAACCGGGCGGCGGTGGGACTCGCGCTCGAGAGCGCGGCGACCAAACCAAGCGCACCACCTGACACGGCGCAGACGAGCGCGAGGGAACCGAGCAGCCCGGCAGCGAGTGCGCGGCGGCTTTGGCCGTGCCGCGCGAGGGGAGCGATGATCGCAGTCGTACGGTCCTTGCGGTGAACGACCTCGAACAACGCTAGAAAGAGCAGTGGCGCGAGGAAGCCGAACGCGACGCCGAACAACGTGCGCTCGGTGGCGTACGCCGCGTCGCGCGCTTGCTCGACCACGCCGAGCACCGCAACGGCCGTGAACGCGAGCACCTGGAGCAGCCACGGCGTCCGGCTGCGGAGCGCGTCCGAAACGTGAAGTGCCCCGAAGACGACGCTCATCGCCCGTCACTCCCGCCGCTCGGGCGTGTTGGATCGGCGAAGGTGGTCGGCATCGACACGGACTGATCCGGCGCGCGACCCGGCGCCTCCGGGAGGGGCGCGACGTACGGCTGTGGAGCCGCGCCATACGGTGGAGGAGCGGCGCCGTACGGTGGAGGAGCGGCGCCGTACGGTGGAGGAACGGCACCGTGCGGTGGAGGAGCGGCACCGTGCGGTGGAGGAGCGGCGCCGTGCGGCACCGGCATCGTCGTCGGCACGATGCTTTCGATCGGTACGCCGGACGCCTCCGCCACTCGCGTCACCGTCTCGGCGACCAGCTCGAGGTCCGTCCCGAACACGAGGACGCTGCCCGGCGCCGCGATGTCGTCGAAATGAACACCGGTGAGGGACGCCTCCTCGACGAGTGCTTTCACCAGCCGTTTCGGCTCGGCCGTGCGCACCCGCAGCGAGACCGAGCCGCGGAAAAGCCCGAGGTCGGACCGCGCGGCGCCGAGGAAGCCCCCGCGGAGCTCGAGACGAGTCGCGGCGAGGGCGCGAAGCGGTGCGACGCCGACGGCGGCCACGACCACGATGGCGCCGCGAGCGGCGTGCCGCCGGATCCCGTCGCGGACGGTGTCCGGTGTCATCCCATTTCCGGCGTGGAACGGTTCGTAGAGTGCGAGCAGGTGCGGTGAAGGATGCGAAAGGGCCAACGCCAAGGCGAGGGAGCGTTCCTCCGACGGGTCGAGCTCGGCTGGGCGGCGGCTGGCAGAGCTTCCGAGGCCGCTCGCTTCGAGCACGGCGCCGGGCGAGCCGCTGTCGCCGCGCGCGGCGAGGACGCGCTCGACGGCGCGAAGGACGCTCGGGGCCGGAGGGAGCGGCTCGCGAGCGAGGAGAGCGGCCGTACGCCGCCGCTGTTCGGGGGATTGGTGCGGGTCCACCTCTTCCAGGCGGACGCGGCCGCTCCGCGGGCGTTCGGCGCCCGCCATCAGAGCGATGAGCAGCGCGAGCGCTGTCGGGCTTTCGCCCGACACCAACGTCAGCCCGGGGCCGATCCTGGCATCGACGCGCAGCAAGGGTCCGGCGCTGACGCCATCGAAGACGAGTCCACTCACGTGGCACCGCCTCCGAGCACCTCGGGTGCGAGCCCGCGAAAGATGGCCGGCAGGTTCGGCGCGCCCGGCCAGGCGAGGCTCAACGCGACGGGGAGCAGCACCGCGGCAACGAGCAGGAGCCGTCCGCGGCCGGGCAAGACGAGAGCGGCCCCGCGCGAAAGCGCCGCGAGCCCGAGCCCGAGGACGATCGCAAAGAGCACGGCGCCGAGGACCCAGCGCACGGCGTCGACGCCGCCACCCACGCCCGCTGCGTGCGACGCTGCATAGAGCGACACGAGCACCGCGCGCACCCCCACCGTGCGACCGATACGCCGCGCAACGCCGAAGAACCGAGCGATGGCGAGCTCTCGATGATCGAGCCCGCGCTGGCCGGCCAAGAACGCGTCCCCGCTCGACTCCTCGGCGCCGCCCGCGTCCCGCGCGGCGGCAAAGGCGATCACCGTGCCCGGGACCCAAGCGAGCGTCACGAAGGCCCGATCGAGGAGCGCCGGTGCGGACGCCGGGTCGAGAGCGATCAGTACGGCGTACGTCACCACGATGCCCCAGCCGTAGACACCCGCCGTGCGGACGAGGAAGGTGTCGCCGAGGCGCCGGTCGGCGAACTCCGCGAGCGCGGCCAGGCGCAACACTCCGGACGGTCGACGACGTTCGCCGGTCACGCACCGTTCATAGCATTCGACGCGCAAGCCGGGCGAGGAGCGGATCCGCCGGCGACAGGCGTCGCGCCCGCGCGAGCCAGAGCGCGGCTTCCGGCGCGCCGAGTTCGCTCAGGGCGATGGCGAGCGCCAGGGTGGCGACGTCGTGGTGCGGCTCGAGAGCGAGGGCGCGGCCGGCGCTGTGCATCGCCTCCCGCGGACGCCCGCTGGCAAGGCTTGCCACGGCCAGCCAGGCGAGCGCCGAGGCGCCGATTTCGTCCCTTCGCGCGGAGAGCGGGGTGAGCTCCGCGATCGCCTGATCGACCTCCAGCCGTCGCAGGTCGCAGCGTGCCGAAAGCAATGTCAGCGCGGGTGCGCCCGGAAAACGGGCGAGCCCTGGTCCGAGCAAGGCGTCTGCTTCTCGAGTCCGTCCGAGGCGAAGCAACGTCTCGATCAGACCCGCGAGCGCCCCCGCGTCGTCGGCAACTCCCGCGAGCCGCTGGTACTGAACGAGGGCTTCCTCGAGCTGCCCGCTCTCGAAAAGCAGCCGAGCGAGATTCGCGCGCGCCGGGGTGAAGCCCGGATCGACGCTCAGCGCCGCGTAGTAGTGCTCGGACGCGCCGGCGAGTCGGTGCTCGCGCTCCGCGAGCACACCGAGCGCGTGATGCGGCTGCGCGACGTCGGGGTTCAGACGTCGGGCCCGCTCGAAGAGCACCCGCGCGCGGAAAAAGTTACCGCGCTCGAGCTCCACCAGCCCGAGGTTCACGAGCGCGTCGACGAAGCGGGGGCTGTACTCCAGAGCGACGCTGAAGCGCGCGTCGGCCGTCTCGAGGTCGCCCCGCCCGAGCGCCTCGATGCCCGCCCGGTTGAGGGCGGCGGCTTGCGGCGGCAATGGCGCTCCGGCCGAGCAGCCGACGACGATCAGGGGCAGGAACCTCTGCATACCGGCCGGATCGGTCCTCGGAGGGGGTCAGTTTCCTGATTTTTTGGGGTGATCGGTCGCGATCCGGTTGCGCGTCCCTCCGGCGCGTGGTTTCAAGAGGCCCCATGGTGAGTGAGGCGGACGAAGAAGCGACCGACGCCAGGAAGCGCCCGAGCGGGCGTCCGAAGAAGGGCAAGCGCCCGAAGCCGCCGATCCCGCAGACGGAACCGGAGATCGACTCGCCGGACCGCCTCACGCTCGTCGTGCTCGGCTTCATGGGCGTCGTGACGCTCGTGCTGTGGGGGTTTGCGCGCGCCGCCTGCAACTACCACCCGCCACGCGAAACGCGCGTGCCCCGCGCGGTCAAGCTCGAAGACCTCGCTCGCGAACCGAAGGACGCCGCGCTCGAAATGCAGCAGCGTTTCTTGATGGCGAATTACTCGGGGGCCGCCGAGCTTTCGACCGGTGAGGCGCTGGCTGCGGTCGAGAAAGCCAAGAGCGAGTGCGAACAGAAGCCGCAGGACTGCGCGATGAAGCGCAAGACCCTCGAAAAGCACGTACTCAGCACGCCGTCGCTGCTCGAGCGCACGCCCACCACGGCCATCGTCCGGGTGGCGAGTGAAGTGCACGGGAAGAAAGAGGTGAGCCTCGTCACCGTGGAGCGCGCGGGGTCGATCTGGAAGGTGTCATCCCGCGTGCCCGACGACGGCAGTTACCGCCCGCGAGCGCGAGCGGAAGAGCCGCCGGTGCTCGGGCTTTCGCCGCCCGTCATGGGCTCCGCGGAGCCGATCGGCTCCGCCGTGACGATCCCGCTTCCCAGCGGAACCGCGACCTCGCGCACGTTCGTCGTCCGGCCGCCCCCACCGGGCGCCGCTCCGTCGCCCGTGCCGCCGCCGCCCCCTCCGGCCGCCCCGCCGCCCGCGCCGCCCTCACAGTAACCAGGCTGCTCAGCGCTCGGCGACGAAGCGCTCGATCTCGCGACGCGACGGCACGCCGGCGATCGAGCTTCGCACGTTGCCGGCGCGATCGATCAGCACGACCGTCGGCAAGAGCGACACGTGGTACCCGCGTGACACGGTGCCGTCGTCGAGGGCCACCGGGTACGGTATCTGCCACTCGTCGCGGACGCGCGTCGCCTCTTCGGGAGAGTCATCGAGGCTGACGCCGACGAAGGCAACGTCCGAGCGGCCGTGGGCCTTGTACATCTCGGCGAGGATTGGCGTTGCTCGTCGGCAGGTCCCGCACCAGCTCGCGAAGATCTCCATCACGACGGGTTTCCCTCGGTGACTTTCGAGGTCGAACCGACCGTTCTCCCCGAGCAGCGGAAGGTTCACCTGTGCTGCCCGGGTGCCCTCGACGGGGCCCGACGAGCGGTGATGGATCAGCACCACGACCGACGCCGCCAGGGCGGCCCAGATCACGTAGTCGAGGAGTCGCGACGCGAGCTTCACGGTGCGAGCAATCGTCGCCCCACCAACGCGCCTAACCCCACCATCGCCACCACGACGAGCCCATGTGAAATCCCCACGTGCCACGCCTCGTGGCTCGGACAGGCGACGCCCAGGGCGAGCGCACTGCCGAGACCGCCGACCAGCCCGGCGAGCGCGCCGGAGACCCCCGGCGTCAACGGATCCGTTCCGCGCCAGAGCAGGAGCACCCCCGTCGTGACGATCGCCCCCAGCATCAGGCAGCTGATGCCGCACCTGACGGCGTGATACCCCGTCGCACCCTGCGCGAACGAGGAGAACGAATCATGAGCCGCGGCGGTGGTCGTGATGTAGAGCACGAACAGCACGGGAATCGACAGCGCGGCGAACAGCCGAAACCGGCGCGCGGGGCGGCGGCCCGGCGGAAAGGCGAGCCCGCCGAGCAGCACGACGACGATGACGAGCGCCCAGCCTCCGACGCCGTAGAGCGCCGCTCGCACCACGTCGCTCGTGTCGCCGCGCAGGATCGCGAGGAACGTGAAAAGAGCGATGGCGGCCATCGGGAGCAGCAGGGAGAGGGCGGCCCGACGGTGCGCCCGCACGCAAGGCGTGGGGATGAGGGCGTGGGTGCATTGGCGTCGGATGCTCTCGCTCACGGCGTCGCCTGGCTCCACGGGTTTGGGCCAGGGCAGGTCGTCGAGCGGGTCCTTCTCGCTCATGCGCTCCTCGAAAACTGCTCGAGCGACTTTCGCAGGAGGTTGTAGCCACGGTGGACCCGGAGTTTCACCGCGGTCTCGCTCGCCCCGAGGACCGACGCGGCCTCCGCGATACTGAGCCCCGAGATCTTCGTCAGCTGGATCGCCTCGCGGTAGGCCTCCGGCAGCCCATCGATGGCGCGCTCGATCGCTTCGGCGACGTCGTTCGACACCGCTTCCGGCTCGGCCTTCGGTTCGGGCACCACGCCGTCGCTCGACAGCTCCTCGTTGCGCGAACGCGCGGCGCGGCGCTCGTCGAGAAAGGAGCGCCGGGCGATCGCAAAAAGCCACGGCAGGACCGGGGCACCCTTGAGGTAGCTCGCTCGGGCGCGGTGGACCTTGGAGAAGGTTACCTGGAGCAGATCCTCGGCGCGGCCGCGGTCACGCGTGAGGCGCAGCAAATAACCCATCAGGTTGGGAGACACGCGGCGGTAGAGCTCGGCGAAGGCATGGGGGCTGCCTTCGACATATCGCTCCATGAGGCCTTCCAGAGAAGGATCCGCACGCGTGTCCACACTTGCGATACGTAGACCGCCCCACGGGTGCATGCCAGCGAGGGTGGTCATCCGGGCATAGGTTGATACGCCGGGCCCCCGGCCGGGGTTTCAGCCCGCCCCCCGCTTAGAGCAGGGAGCGAAGATCAAGCATTTCCTCGACATCCGGCATCAGCACCAGCTCCACCCGCCGGTTCTGCTGGCGCCCGTCGTCGGTGTCATTTTTCGCCACCGGGTCGGTTTCCCCGTAGCCGGCGGCGTGCAGGCGCGTCGCGGAAAGGCCCCCGCCACCCTTTTTCGGGTCCTGCGGGGCGACCAGGTACACGAGCACTTCGCGGGCCCGCATCGTGGAGAGGCCCCAGTTGTCGTGAAAACGACCACCTTGTAGGGGCTTGTTGTCCGTGTGCCCGGCGACCTGGAAGTAGCGAGCCGAGAGCTGCTTGTCGTTGCGGATCACCTCCGCCACCGCGTTCAGCACCGGCTTGCCTTCGGCGCGGAGGGTGTCTTGGCCGGAGGCGAAGAGCACGTCTCCAGGCAGGCGGATGACCATCCGGTTGCGGCGGATCTCCACCTTGAGGCCGAGCTCCGTCAGCTTCTTCAGTTTTTGTTGCAAGAGCTCGAAGCGCTGCTTGATGCGCTCGAGCTGGGCGGCGCGCGCCTTGTACTCGTCGAGGGCGCGCTGCATGTCCTGGACGTTCTTGTTGAGTGCCTCGTTCTGAGACCCTGTCTGCTGCAGCTGCTCGTTCAGGGTGTCCATGTTGACGCCCATCTTCTCGAGCTCGCGCTTCAGCTGATCGACCTGCCCCTTGGCGTGGTCGAGGTCGTCCTTGGCCGCTTTCTCCGCAGCGGAGGTCTTCTGATGCTCAGCCGCTAGCTTTTCGTACTTGGCGAGCTGGGCCTGCCACTCCTCCTCGGAGTAGCCGCAGGCGACGACGGTGAAGAGGGCGACCAGTGCAAGGTGGCGAATCACGGGGGAAAGGTACCCTCGGGGGCGCCCAGAAGGCTCGAAAATGCGCTGCCTAGACGAGGCTCCTCCGAGGAGGAGCCTCTACCCAGACAGGGCTGCGCTCCCCTGTGGCTCTTTTCGCCCTGGACGGGGCTCCTTGCCCCTCGGCGAGGCTCCCCTCGTCGAGGAGCCTCTATTTTGGCTGGTTGGAGCCCCTCTGCGGGTCAGCCGCCGGACGACCAGTCCACCCACAGGCCGGTCATCCAGTTGTCGGACGCGTCCTCGAACGCCCCGACGTACGCCGCCGCTGGATCCTCGAACCCGGTCCCGGCTGCCGCCCCGGTCACCGCCGTCGCCGGGAAGGGGGCGGGCGGGTCCGAGTAGCAGTCGAAGCCCGCCGGCTTGCTGGTGCCGTTCAGGTTCGCCGCGTCGTTGATCCACAGAAGCTCGTCGAACCCGCTGTCGTTGTCCGTCGCTTCCGTCGGCGGAGCAATGATGTTGGCCGTGAACTGTTCGAAGAACAGGCTGTTGGTCCAGCTGATGACGGGTGCCATCGGCGTCGTCGTCCCGACCGCGTCGCGAGTGTCGAGGCCGGTGTTGAACCCGGTGACGATCGCGTTCGTGATCAGCGTGCCGGTCTGGAGACCGCGCCGGAGCACCGCGCCGTACGACGTGGCGCCGGCGGTGAAACCGAGGCCGCAGAGCGTGACGTTCGCGGCGCGCGGCGTGCCGCGCACGGTCGCAGCCGGGTTCGGTTGGTTGCCGTCCCACTCGAGGCCGTTCGGATCCGCGGACGTGCCGGAGATGGTGAGGCGGCCGAAGAGGAACTGCAGGTAGCCGTTGTACATCTCGTCGGTGTCGAACATGTCGTCGCCGGTGTTCTCGCAGATGAGATGGTGCGCATCGACCGTTCCACCGAAGAACTCGAAGCAATCGTCGCGCTGGCGCTTGACCATGATGTGGTCGAGCGTGGTGCCGCGGCCGACGCCCGCGAGCGTGAGGCCGTTGACCTCCTTGTCGGAGACGATGATGTCGCCGCCGTACTCGATGCGGACGTACTGCATGGTGCCGCTGTCGTCCTCGGGGTCGGTGCCACCGTAGAGAGCGCGCGTCTCTGCCGTGAGGCCCTCGAACGGGCGCTCGACATCACCTGGTGTCACCGGCGGGGTCGTGCCTTCGCCGATCGGTGCGTTGCCGAGGAGGACCACGCCGCCCCACGGGGTCTGCTGGTGGAAGATGGCGTCGGTGCTCGAGAAGACGATCGGCTCGTCCGGCGTGCCGACGGCGTTGATCTTGCCGCCGCGCATGATGAAGAGCGACCCCGCCTCCGGGTTGCCCTTCGGGGAGCCCACGATCAGCGTGCAGGGTTCGATGTTGAGCGTGTTTCCGGCGCCGACGAAGATGCGACCGTTGATCTTCCAGGTCGTATCGCTCGTCAGCGCGAGCTCGGTGCTGCTGCCGAAATCCACGTTGCCGTTGACGTCCGTGGGAATATTCACCACGGGCTTGGCCGGGTCGTAGACGTTGCAGCCGACCGGGGGGTTCACCATGCCGCCCTCGTTGCCGGTGCCGCCTTCGTTCGCCATGCCGCCCTCGGGCGCGCCGGCGCTGGCGCTCGTGCCACCCGTGCTGCCGCCGGCGCCGCCAGCGCCGCCCTTCCCGCCGCCGCTGCCACCTTTGCCGCCGTTCCCGCCCGATGCGCCCGTGCCGGCGTCACCGCCCGTGGCGCCTGCGCCAGCTTTGCCGCCGGTCCCACCCTTGCCGCCGGTTCCACCCTTGCCGCCGCTACCGGCGGTGCCACCGCTGCCGCCCTTGCCGCTAGCGTTCGCGGGGTTGTCGGAATCCTCACCACCACAGGCCGCTGCTACGGCCACGCCCAACAGGCACGCCATCAGCGCGCTCGAATGAAGCCTAATCATTTGAAGTCCTCCATGAGACCGAACACGGTCGCAACATAGGCGTCGCCCGATGGCCTCCCGGTGCATCGTTCGTAACTTTTCCGTGAACGCGCCGGGTCCAGGAAGGCGCGATTCATCGATCGGTCAGTACGTGTACGTCCCGGAGATCGTGAAGACGCGGGCGTCGTCGTAGAACACGTTCTCGAAGCCCTGCGGCACGGTGTGGACGCGCATGATGGTGTCGTCGCGCTTTTCCGGGCCCAGCGTCACGATCGTGTCGGCGCCGACAACGTTCACGGCGTTGAGTTTTAGCCCGAAATTCTTGCCGAATTGCTTGCCGACGGTGAGGTCGACCACGTGCTTCGGCTGCTCGTACGCGTCGGGGACGCCGCTCCCGACCTCGACGATCTTCTTGCCGGAGACGTTGTAGAGGGCGCGCGCGGTCAGGCCCCACGGCTCGTATTCGTAGTCGACCGCGATGTTCACGACGTACGGCGCCTGGTTGATCATGGGTCGCTCGAAATTCGTCACCGACGTGAGGTTGTCGTGCGACAGTTCGATGTTCGAGCGGGCGAGCGTGAGGTTCGCGATCAGCGTCAGATCCTTGAGCGACTTCGTCACGAACTCGAGCGTTTTTCGCGCTTCGAGTTCGATGCCGACCAGTGTCGCGCCTTCCGCGTTCTGCGGCTGAACGCCCGACGACGCGACGACCACGTTCTCGATCGGGTCCTTGAACGTCTTCGCAAAGAAGCTGAACGCCAGCACCTCGCGCAGCGTCGGGTAGTACTCGAAGCGCGTGTCGAAGTTGTTGATGTAGGTCGGCCGCAGATCCGGATTACCGGAGTAAGGCCGCGCGCCGAAGTACGGGGCGTAGGAAAACGGTGCCAGCTCTCGGATCTGCGGTCGCGCCAGCGTCTGGGCGAAGGAGCCGCGAAGCTTGGTGGTCTTGGTGGTGTCCCACGACACCGACACGGCCGGGAGAAAGTCGTTCGATTCGAAGTTCTGGGCGGGTTCGTCCGTCGCCGTCGGAGCCTGTGGGTAGGGGTCGAGCTTCTGCCGCGTGATCTCCATGCGAACGCCGCCGACGACACGGATTGTCGAGGTGATCCCGAGGTCGAGCATGCCGTACGCCGCATAGACGGCGAGCGACGCGCGGTACGCGTCTTCGGGCGCGGTGTCCTCGTAAAGCAGGAGATTGCCGTTATCGATGTTGGTCGGCGTGAAGAGCAGGTCCGGACAGTCGCGGCGATAGACGGGACCGCAGACGAAGCCGTCGGCGATCGGCGACGGCTCGAGGTGAAAGCGGCGCTGCTGAAAGTTCCTCGACTTCGAAGTGATGGCGCCGCCCACCTTCACCTTGCTCGCGTCCGCCGCGCGGCTGAACGGTTGCGTCCAGTCGAGGCCGCCGCCGACGGTCGTTTCGCCCTGGTGCGCGTTCAAATGCGCGCCGTTCTCGGGCGTGATGATCGCCGTGTAGCCGAGTGACGGGTCGCGCTGGAACACCGAGTCGCGCGTGTCCGGTTCCTCGCGTCCCGCATGGGCGAGCGAGCCATTCCACTCGAGCCGCGCGTTGGAAAGCATGCTGAAATCGTGCTCGCCCCTGAGCTGGCCGAAGTTCAGCGCGCGGCTCACGTACTTGAGACGCGTGTTGGCGATATCGGCCGAGCGACCCTCGTTGAACCCCTCGACGATCTGCGCTTGGGAGTCGGCGAGCTGCGTGTGGAGACCAAGCAAGGTGAGGCGATGGTTTGCGTTGGGCCAATAGCTCGCGCTGCCGAGCGCGCCCCAGCTCACCTTGTCCATGCCGAGCGAAAACTTGTAATCCGTGTCCATGTCGACGATGGGCGTCACGCCGTCCGGCGCCGTGTCGGGGCTGAACGTCCGGACGACGCCGTCGTCGCGGTAAGAGAAGGCACGCCCGTAGTTCAGCGCGACGAGCGCGCCGAGGCGTTGATCGCCCCCGAGGGACCACCCGTTGCCGGCCACCACGCTCCCCGAGTGGTTCGGCGGGGTGAACGTTCGCACCGCTGACATGTACGAGTTGATGCCCTGGGTCGCCGCATTCAGCTCTTCCGGGGTCATGTTGATGATCTGCTTGCCCTCGAGCTCGGGCGGCAGATCGCGCGTGCCGTCGTCGAAGCCCAGGAAATCCGTGCTGCTCCCGCGCTGAGCGAGCCGCTGCAGGAACGTGGCGTGGTCGTTGTAGCCGAGGCCGACGGAAGCCTGGAGCAGCGGCTTGGTCGGTAGCTCGCGCGTCTGGATGCGCACCGAACCGCCGGCGAAATCCGCCGGCACGTCGGGCGTGAACGTCTTCACGATCGAGAGGTTGTCGACGATGAGCGAGGGGAATACGTCGAGCGGGATCGCCGCGCGGTCTGGCTCCGGGCTCGGTAAGGGTGCGCCGTTCAGGAGCGCGTTCGTGTAGCGCTCACCGAGGCCGCGCACGAACACGAAGCGATTGCCCACGATGGTCGCGCCAGGCACGCGCTGTGCGGCCTGCGCGGCGTTGGCGGCGGGCGTGCGGGCGATCTCGGCGCGGCCCACGCTGTCACCGACCGCCGTGGCGCGCCGCCGCGCGAGCGTGGTCCCTTCCACCGTGCTGCGGTCGGCTTCCTCCACGACTTCGATCACGTCGACCGCTTCTTCGTCGGAAAGTAGCTGCGTATCGAGCCGGATCACCTTGCCGGCTTGCACCGACACGCGATCGAAACGCGTCGACTTGTGGAGCTCGTACGAGATGCGAATGTTGTACGTGCCGGGTGGGAGCTCGAGCCGGTAGTGGCCGTTTTCGTCCGTCACCACGGTGGTCTTCGTGCCAATCACCTGGACGGGCGCCTCGATCAGCTCGCCCTCGGTGTCAGCGACCTTGCCCCAGACGACACCTTTGCCCTTCGGCGGGGGCCGTCCCGGGTTCTCGGCGCCGAGATCCTCGTCCCCGAGCTCCTCGTCGGCAGCATCGTCTTCCGCTTCGGCTGCGTCGCCCGCCGAAGCGTCGCCAGCGGCAGGCGCGCTACCCTCCGGCGTGACGTCGTCGCCCTCCATGTCTTCGTCTCCCTCGGCCTCGGCGCCGGGAGCCGGTGCGGCGGGCGCCGGTGCGGCGGGTGGCGGCGCGGCGGGAGCGGGAGCGGGTGCGGCGGGCGCCGGAGCCTGAGCGCCAGCCAGTCGAAGCGATGTGACGAAACCGAGAAGCCCGATCGCAACCCGGCGACTTAGGAATTTCATGCCGGCCGCACCGTGCAAAGTTTCGGTGACGGCACGATGAACGAATCGCAAAATGCCGGTGATGAACGAGCGCTCGGCTCGCGGGCTGACTATTTGACGACGGTCTCGGTCAACATCGCGATCGACTTCACGCCGCCGGCGCGGATCAGATCGATCACTTCGACGGCCTGCGCGTAGCTTGCCGCGTCGTGCGCGTCGAAGAACACCGTCTTCTGGTTCTTCGCTGCCAGCATGCGAACCACGCGCTCTCTCACTTCGGCCTTGGTGAGCACCGTCTGGTTGGCGCGAATGACGCCCTTCTGGTCGATGGTGACGACGACCGGTTTCACGTCATTGGGGCTCGATTCGGCCTTTTTTTCGCTCTGCGGGAGATTCAGCGCAAAGGTGCGCGTCATCATCGTCGTGACGATCATGAAGATGATGAGCACGACCAGCACGACGTCCACGAGGGGCGTGATGTTGATCGAGGGGGCGGGGCGCCCCTTCTTGTCGCCGGGGCCGGACGGAGTCATCGCCATGGCGGCCTCATTCCTTCTTGTCGCTCACCTTGAGCAAGATGCCCTTGAAGCCGACACCCTGGATCATGGCGAACAGCTCGCGCACCTCGCGGTAGGGCGCGTTGTGATCCATCTTGAGCATCAGGGCTCGTTTCGGTTCGGAGGCGTGCATCGCCTCCACCTTCGGCTTTATTTCCACGCGCTGGATCTTCTGTTTGTCGAGGATGACGGTGCCGTCGGTGCCGATGGCGAGCTCGATCGGGTTCACGTCCTTCGGCTTCGGATCAGCCGTGACCGCTTTCGGCAGCTCCAGCATCGCGCCCTCGCTCAGCGCCGGTGCGATCACCATGAAGATGATCAAGAGCACCAAGCACACGTCGACGAGCGGCGTGATGTTGATGTCCGGGGTCGAAACGACCTTCGACGGGCTGACTCTGGCGGCCATTGGGACCTTTCTCGCCTGTCCTAAGCGGTTCAGGCCGCCTCGGCCTCACGGTTGCTCCTCGCGCGCGGGCTCTGATGGGTCTCCATCTCGTCGAGTAGCTCACCGACGGAACGGCCCAAGGCCAGCTCGATCCCCGCCACGCGACCGGTCAAGTAGTTGAACATCACGACCGCCGGGATCGCGACCATCAGACCGAACGCCGTTTCGACCAGCGCCTCGGCGATACCGGCCGACACCGCCGCGATGCCGCCCGAGCCTGCGGCGCCGATGCCCTGGAAGGCCGCGATGATGCCGACGACGGTGCCGAGTAGCCCGACGAACGGCGAGATCGAGCCGACCGTCGCCACCATGCTCATCCCGCGCCGGAGCTCGGCTGCGAGCTGCTCCTTCATGCGCTCCGACTCGTTGCGCGCGAGCTCGACCGGAGTGAGCGCGCCTTCGAGGCCCTCGAACGCCCTGATGTAGCGCTGGATGGTGGCGAAGAAGAGCCGCGCGAGCGCCGAGTTCTTGAACTTCCTCGACAGCTCCTCGACCTCGTCGATCTTCCACTCGTCGATCAGCGTGGCTGCCCTCTGAGCGAAGAGCCGGGACTCGTTGGCCGACCGCCGGAAGGCGATCCAGCGCTCGACGGTGACGCCGATGCTGAGCACCGCCATCAGCAAAAGGATCGCGAAGATCGCCTTGCTGAGCGGCGACATCGTCGAGAAAATGTGGACGAGATTGAACGACATCTGAGCTACTCCTCGTGTTCTCTTCAGCGGATGCGGAACGGAAAGCGTGCGATCTTGACGAAGCTGATCGCCTGGCCGTCGACGATCATCGGTTGAAAGCGCCAGGTCTTGACGGCCGCCAGGCAGGACTCCTGGAGCTCGGGCGGGCCCTTCAGCACCTTCGCGTCCTTGACGCTGCCGTCTTCACCGACGACGTACTTGACGATGACGACGCCCTCGATGCCGGCGAGCTTCGCCGACGACGGGTACTCCGGCGTTTTCATCACCGTCTGCACCGGCTTCGGCATGTCCTCGGTCAGCCGGATCGGCTTCTTGACGGTCGGCTTCGCCTTCGGCGGCGGCGGTGGGGGTCGGGGCGGCGCCGTGCTCGCGACCGCGGCGACCGGTCGCTCGTCCTCTTCGACCTCCGGTGCCGTGGTGGCCGGCGTCGGATCCTTCTCCTCCGGTTTGTCGTCCGGGACGGCGAGCGGAGACGCCATCCGCGGGCGCGGCGCAGGCTTCGGCGCGTCCGGCGGCGGTGGGGGCGGGGGCGGCGGCTCGGGTTCCGCCTGCTTTTCCAGCTGAACCTCGATCGGGCCCTCTTCCTCTTCTTCGATCGCCTGGGCCCCCTTCGAGCTCAGGATCACGAACGCGAGCGCTGCGATGACGGTCACGCAGCCGACGACCGACCCGACGAAGAGTCTCCGCAACCGCACCGTATCGACGCGGGGCGTGGTCCATGTCTCGAAATTCATGGGCGCGAACCGGCGGCGAGCATGGGGGCGGTCGGTGACGCAGGTGTGACCCAACGGGAAAAACCCGATGACTGAAATGTGACGGACGGATGTCCATGCCCGTCGCCGCAGGTTCTTCCTCCGTTGGCGGGGAAGATGCCGGAGTTCACCCCATGGCACCAAGTCGTCACTCCGCATTCACACGGGCTCGGTATGCGACGGGTCGATGGCTCGCATACTGGTGATCGAGGACGAAAGTGACATTCGTCAGGTGCTCGACCACAACCTCCGGGCGGCTGGTCACGACGTGATGGCCGCGGCTCGGGGGCAGGACGGCCTGCGGCTTGCGCGGCAGGAGCGCCCCGACTTGGTCCTGCTCGATCTCATGCTGCCCGACATCCCGGGCACCGAGGTCTGCCGGGCGATCAAGGACGACGCGTCGACTCGCCCGACGCCGGTGATCATGCTGACGGCCAAGGGTGAGGAGATCGACCGCGTGGTCGGCTTCGAGCTCGGCGCCGACGACTACGTGACCAAGCCGTTCAGCGTGCGCGAGCTCCTGCTCCGGATCCGCGCCACCCTGCGCCGGAGCGAGGTGAAGCCTCCGGAGTCGTCGGTGGTGGATTTCGGGGTCTTGCGCATGGACCGCGACGCCCATCGCATCTGGGTCCAAGGGTCGGAAGTCGAGCTCACCGCGCTCGAGTTCAAGCTCCTGGTCACGCTCTACGACCGGCGGAACCGCGTGCAGTCGCGAGGAGCGCTGCTCGACCACGTGTGGGGGATGGACACGAAAATCGCCACCAGGACCGTCGACGCCCACGTGAAGCGTCTTCGCGAAAAGATTGGGTCCGCGCGGGACTACGTCGAGACGGTTCGGGGGGTGGGGTATCGGTTCTCCGAGACCCCGCTGACGGCCGTCGCCGATAGACCGTAGCGGCAAGGAACCCGGGATGTCACACTCCCGTCACTTTCCACAGGTACCGAGGTCGTATGAGTCGGATTTTGGTGGTCGAGGACGAACAGGACCTCCAGCAGGTCCTCGACTACAACCTCCGGCAGGGGGGACACGAGGTCACCGTCACCCAGCTCGGGGCCGAGGGGTTGAAGGTTGCGCGGGAGCAGCGCCCTGATCTCGTGCTCCTCGACCTGATGCTCCCCGATCTGTCGGGGACCGAGGTCTGCAAGCAGCTGAAGGAGCATCCGGCAACTCGCGGCACCCCGGTCATCATGCTGACCGCCCGCGGCGAGGAGATCGACCGCGTCGTCGGCTTCGAGCTCGGTGCCGACGACTACGTGGTGAAGCCGTTCAGCGTGCGTGAGCTGATGCTGCGCATTCAGGCGATCCTGCGACGCGGCAAGCCGGATTCGCGGAGCGAGCAGCCCGCGGTCGAGTTCGGTCGCCTGAAGATCGACCGCGGGGCGCACCGGATTTGGGTGGATACCGCGGAGGTCGAGCTGACGGCGCTCGAATTCAAGCTCCTCGTCACGCTCTACGATCGCCGGAACCGGGTGCAGACGCGCACGGCGTTGCTCGACGACGTGTGGGGCATCCAGGCAGACATCACCACGCGCACGGTCGACACCCACGTCAAGCGCCTGCGCGAGAAGCTCGAAGGGGCACGCGACTACGTGGAGACCGTGCGAGGGGTCGGGTACCGCTTCGTGGCGACACCCGAAGAGGCGGTGTCTTGAATTCCGGCATCGGCGCGTGGCTGCTCGTTCGCTCGCTCGGCGTCGCCGGCCTCTTCCTCGTCCTCGGCTACGCCGCGCTGCCGGAGGCACGCTCGGCACTGCCACTCGCCGGCCTCTTCGCCGTGGCGGTGGCGCTCGTCACGGCCCTTCTCGCTTCGGGTTGGGTGGCCCGCCGCGCGGAGGACATCGCGTCGGCGGCGGACAAGCGGGTCCATCGGGCCCTCGCCACCGCCCACGACGAGCTCACCGAGGAGCGCGATCGCCTGCGCGGCATCTTGGCGGGCATGGAGGAGGGCGTGCTCCTGCTCGACGAGCAGGGCCATGTCGCGCTCCTGAACACCGCCCTGCGCGAGATGCTCTTGCTCGGGGCCGACGCGGTGGGGAAAACGCTGCTCGAGGCGATCCGCCATGCCGAGCTCAAGGAGCTGGTCGAGCACGCCCGCGAGGGCGAGGCCATCACCGGCGAGATCGAGCTCGAGGGCTTGAAGCCGCGGCGCCTGCTGGTGCGGGCGGCGGCGCTCCCGGGCGCCACCGGTCAGGTGTTCGCGGTGTTCGTCGACGTGACGGAAGTGCGGAAGCTCGAGTCGCTCAGGCGTGACTTCGTCGCCAACGTTTCGCACGAGCTCCGGACGCCGGTGACGGCGATCCGCTCTGCGGCGGAAACCCTGCAGACGGCGATCCCCACCGACCCCCAGGTGCTCGACCAGTTCATCGCGATCCTGGGACGAAACGCCGAGCGCTTGCACGGTCTGGTCGAGGACCTTCTCGACCTCTCGCGCATCGAGTCGCAGAAGCTCAAGCTGGTGCCGGAGCCGCTCGACGTGACCCTGGTTTTTGCCCAGGTCTTGAGTCTGTTCCGCGAGCGCGCGGACAAGAAGCACGTGGAGCTCGTCAATGCCGCGCCCGCCGGCCTCTCGCGCCTTCTCGCCGACCGGCGAGCGCTCGAGCACGTCCTCACCAACCTGGTCGACAACGCGGTGAAGTACTGCGGCGAGAATGCGCGGGTGGTGCTCGGGGCCGAGGAGGACGCCGAAGAAATCCGGCTGCTCGTTGCGGACGACGGCCCTGGTATCGAGGAGCGCCATCTGCCGCGGCTGTTCGAGCGCTTTTATCGCGTCGATGCCGGCCGCTCGCGCGAGCTGGGCGGCACGGGGCTCGGACTTTCGATCGTGAAGCACCTTTCGGAGGCGATGGGGGGCGGGGTGAGTGTGCGTAGCAAGCCCGGGGCCGGCACTACGTTCGTCGTCGGCTTGAACAAGGCCGAACCGCGTTCGACGCGAGCCGTCGCGTGACCGCCAGGGCGCGGTCGGGATTCCCGCTTTCGCTGCCGGGCGGCGGGAACGTTGGGGATCGCGTGTTCTTCGGCATTTGTGCCGGTTTCGCGCTGCTCCTCGTCCTTTCGTTGGTCGCGATGGCCGTCGAGATGGTGGGGGCGTCGCTGCCGACGCTGCGCGCCTACGGCATGGGCTTCGCGCTCGGCCGCGTTTGGGATCCCTTGCACTCGATCTTCGGGGCGCTGCCGTTCGTGTACGGCACGGTGGTTTCGTCGTTGCTCGCCCTGGCGATCGCCGTTCCGGTGTCGCTGGGCGTCGCCATCTATCTGTCCGAGCTTGCCCCCGAATGGCAGCGCGGGCCGCTCGGGTTCCTGATCGAGCTCCTCGCGGCAGTGCCGAGCATCGTCTACGGCATCTGGGGCGCGTTCGCGCTCGCTCCGCTGCTGCGCACGACGGTGGAGCCGTTCCTGGCAACGTACTTCGGGTTCTTGCCGATGTTTCAGGGCCCTCAGCAGGGCTTCGGACTCTTGGCGGGCGGCATCGTGCTCGCGATCATGATCGTGCCGACGATCGCGTCGGTGTCGCGCGAGGTGCTGCGCGCGGTTCCATCCGCGCTTCGCGAAGGCGCGCTGGCGCTCGGCGCGACCCGCACCGAGATGGTCTGGGTATCGGTCCTGCCCTACGCGCGTTCGGGTCTCGTCGGCGCCACGTTGCTCGGCCTCGGGCGTGCCCTTGGCGAGACGATGGCGGTGACGCTCGTCATCGGCAATCGAGCCGACATCAGCGCCTCGCTGTTCGCGCCGGCGTACACGCTCGCCAGCGTGATCGCCAACGAGTTCACCGAAGCGACCGCGGAGCTTCACCTGTCCGCGTTGGCGGAGATGGGGCTCGTCTTGCTGGTGGTGACCGTCGTCTTGAACGCGCTCGCGCGCCTGCTCGTCGCACGAGTGATGAACCGGCCCGCTGGAGGTCGAATCTGATGGATCGCTGGTTTTTCCGGCGCCTCGTCGATCGCCTCGCACGCGCGGCGTGCCTGGTGGCGACCCTCCTCGCGCTCGTCCCGCTGTTCAGCGTGCTCGGCTTCATCGCGGTCCGCGGCGCCGGTGGGATTTCACTCGATTTTTTCCGCGAGCTGCCGCGTCCGGTGGGAGAGCCGGGCGGGGGCATGGCCCACGCGCTCTGGGGGTCGCTCGAAATCGTCGGCGTCGCCTGCCTGTTCGCCGTGCCGTCCGGCGTCCTTGCCGGCATCCAGTTGGCGGAGTTCTCGGGCACGCGCTTCGTGCGGGCCGTCCGCTTTGCCGCCGACGTGATGGCCGGTGTACCGTCGATTGTCGTGGGCTTGTTCGTGTACGCCGTGGTCGTCGTCCCGAGTGGCGGCTTCTCGGCGCTGGCGGGCTCATTGGCGCTGGCGCTCTTGATGCTGCCGACCATCGCCCGTTCGACCGAGGAGCTCGTTCGGCTGGTGCCCGAGTCGCTGCGCGAAGCGGCACTCGGGCTCGGGGTGCCGAAGTGGCGCGCCACGGTGCACGTCGTGCTGCGCACGGCCCTGCCCGGTGTGGTCACCGGCATCATGCTCGCCGTGGCCCGCGCCATGGGCGAAACCGCCCCCTTGCTGTTCACGGCGCTCAACAATCGCGACTGGGCGGGTGGTCTTCGCGAACCGACGGCGTCCCTCCCCGTCAACATCTACACCTACGCGGTGTCCCCGTACCCGGAATGGCACGAGCAAGCCTGGGCGGCCGCGCTCGTGCTGGTCACCCTGGTCCTCTGCCTCAGCATCGGCGCCAGGGTGCTCGCCAGGGGAAGCGTGCGAGCGCGATGAGCGACCGAGCATCGGCCCCGCGCCTCCGCGTCGCGACGCCGCGCGACGAGTCGGGCACGCCCGCCCGCTCGCGCCCGCTCGCGGAAGTGCACGAGAAGGTCCGCACGATGGGGCTTCGCGCGTTCTTCGGCAAGACGGAGGTCCTTCACGGTATCGACCTCGCGATCCTCGCGCGCGAGGTGACGGCGGTGATCGGGCCCTCGGGCTGCGGCAAATCCACTTTTCTCCGCTCGTTGAACCGCATGCACGAGGTCGTGCCCGGGGCCCGCGTCAGCGGGACGGTGTTGCTCGACGACGAGGACATCTATGCGGCCGGTGTCGATCCGGTCCGTGTGCGGCGGCGCGTCGGGATGGTGTTTCAGAAGCCCAATCCGTTTCCGACGCTGTCGATCCGTGACAACGTACTCGCCGGGCTGCTCTTGAACGGCGTTGCGAGGGGCGACGCCGACGGGTTGGTCGAGCAGGCGCTGCGCAAGGCCGCGCTGTGGGACGAGGTGAAGGACCGCCTGTCGCACGCGGGCACGAGCCTCTCGGGTGGCCAGCAGCAGCGCCTGTGCATCGCGCGCGCGCTGGCGCTCGAGCCCGAGGTACTCCTGATGGACGAGCCGTGTTCCGCGCTCGATCCGATCGCGACCGCCCGCGTCGAGGAGCTGATCCACGAGCTCCGGCAGTCCTACGCGATCGTGATCGTGACCCACAACATGCAACAGGCCGCCCGTGTCGCGAATCGGACGGCGTTTTTCTACATGGGGGAGCTCGTCGAGTGCGACCGCACCGAGGTCGTGTTCACGCGGCCGAAAGAGCGCCGCACCGAGGACTACATCACCGGCCGGTTCGGCTAGAGCCATCTGACGACCTTCGTGAAGGTTGCGGAGCTCTAGCCAATTCCCGGGCGTACCCCTCACGCGAATACTCCGGTTGGCACCCGCATGAAGCCCGGGGTAGCGTCCGGCGCATGAAGGTCGTCGTCGATTTCGACAAGTGCGCCAGCAACGCGCGCTGCATGAAGGCCTGTCCGGAAGTGTTCGAGGTGCGCGAAGACGGGTTCCTCTACATCTTGAAAGAGGAACCGGAAGAGGGGCTTCGCGCCAAGGTGGAGCAAGCGATGCGTGACTGCCCGACGCAGGCGATCACCGTCGAAGGCTGACTCGCAAGGGCTCGTGAGAATAGGGCCGGGTGGCTTCGCGGGGGCGTTGCTCTGTGCGCTGATCTGTCTCGCGCCGCCGGCGGCCGCTCAGCCGGCGCCCGATCCGCGGGTGGACAACTCGCCGGTGACCGAGCCGGAGCTCGTGACCTTCGTTCCCGCAGAGTACCCGAAGGAAGCAAACGCTCGCGGGCTCGAGGCGGACGTCGACCTCGTGCTCGACATCGACACCGAGGGGAAGGTGACGAAAGCAGAAGTCCTGAAGGCCGCTGGAGACGGTTTCGACGAGGCAGCGGTCGCGGCGACGCTCCGCTTCGTCTTTCGCCCCGCGATGCGCGACGGACGGCCGGTGAAATCGCGGATCGTGTACCGGTACTCGTTTCACTTCACGGCCCCGAAGGTGGTCGAAACGAAGGCCGCGGTGGGTTCGATCGTCGGGCGCATCGACATCGCGGGCACGGGCCAGCCGCTCGCCGGCGCCACGGTGACCGTCGGACGAGAAAACGCGCTGACCAAGGTGACCGGGTCGGACGGCGCCTTCGAGTTCCGGGACCTCGAGCCCGGCAAATACGTGATTCAGATCACGGCTCAGGGCTTCGAGCCCTTCTCGGGGCTCGAGGAGGTCGTCGCGTCGGAGGAGCTCTCGCTGAAGCTGAAGCTCGTGCCGGTGGCCGCCGACGGCGACGAGGTGATCGTCCGGGGTGCGCGCCCCATCCGCGAGGTGACCCGGCGCACCGTGACCCGGCGCGAGCTCACGCGCGTGCCCGGGACGTCCGGTGATGCCCTCCGCGCCGTCCAGAACCTGCCCGGCGTGAACCGGCCTCCGTCGCTGTCCGGCGTCTTGATCGTGCGCGGCAACGCCGACCAGACGACGCCCGTCTTCGTCGACGGGCTCTGGCTGCCGAACATTTACCACTTCGGCGGGCTCTCGAGCGTCGTTCCGACCGAGATGCTCGACGAGGTGAACTTCTATCCCGGCAACTTCAGCGTGAAGTACGGCCGCGCGCTCGCCGGCGTCGTCGACGCGCACCTTCGCGAGACTCGCGACGACGGCCGCTATCACGGCCTGGTGCAGCTCGATCTGATCGATTTTCGGGCGATGGCGGAAGGCCCGATCCCGCTCGCCTCCGGCTGGAACTTCATCGGCGGGTTTCGGCGCAGCCACGTCGACGCCTGGCTCGTTCCACTGGTCGAGGGCGAGGACACTCAGATCAAGGGTGCACCCGTCTACTACGACTGGCAGCTGATGGCGGACACGCGCCCGACGCCGAAGAGCTACCTCCGCATCGGCCTGCTAGGCTTCGACGATCGCGTACGGCTGGTCGAGGAGGGCTCGTCCGGCGGCGGTGCGCTGTCGTCGTCGAACGCCTCGCTCGGCGTCGGTGTCATCTACTGGAATCGCCTTTCGGCATCGACCAAGGCGGAGCTCACGGCGAGCGTCGCTCGCACGCACCAGCGTGTCTCGGTCAGCACGATCCTGGTCGACACCGAGGCGATCGGCATCTTGACCCGCGCCGAGCTCACGACGCGCGTGCGGCCGGGCTTCGGGTTCCGCACCGGCGTCGACGTGCTGCTCGCGCCCTACACCGTGACCGGCGAGCTGCCGGAAGACGCCCCCGGCGGGCAAGATCTGGGTCCGTTCATCACCCTGCCCACCCGGCGCTTCGACCACGAGAACCTGTTCTTCTTCCCGGCCGTGTACGGCGAGTTCGATCTGAAACCGACTCGTCGGTCGTCGCTCGTCAGCGGTGTGCGTGTCGACTACAACTACGAAGGTCGGACTGTCGACGTGAGCCCGCGCATGACCGCGCGTTACGACCTCTTGCCCGGCTCCCCGCGCACGACGCTCAAGGCCGGCTCCGGCCTCTTTCATCAGGCACCGGGGCTCGGCGAGGTCGTGCTGTCCGACACCGAAACGGAGCTCCGTTCAGCCCGTTCCTGGCAAAACTCACTCGGCGTCGAGCAGGAACTCGGCGGTCAGGTCGAAGCATCGGTGGAGGGTTTCTACAACGTGCTCGACGATCTGGTCGCTCGCGCGCCGGACCAGAACGGCGTGCTTCGCTACAACAACCAGGGACAGGGTCGGATCTACGGCCTCGAGGCCATGCTTCGCTACCGCGCCGACGATCGCTTCTTCGGCTGGATCTCCTACACGCTCTCGCGTTCCGAGCGCACCTGGGCCCCCGGACAGCCGTCCGAGCTCTTTTACCTCGACCAGCCCCACATCTTCACCGCGCTCGGCAGCTACGCGATCGGCAGCGGTTGGGAGGTCGGGGTCCGCTTTCGCTACGTGACCGGCAATCTCTACACCCCGTGCAACGGTGGCATCTTCAGCAGTAGCGCCACACAATACCTCTGCGTCAGCAGCCCGAACGCTCAGGAGCGCCTGCCGCCCTTCCATCAGCTCGACGTGCGGGTCGACAAGCGCTGGGTCTTTTCGAGCTTCACGCTCGGCGTGTACCTGGATTTGATCAACGCCTACAACCGCACGAACCCCGATTTCATGGGCTACAACTTCGACTACTCGCAGAGTCGGCCGGAGACCGGCAGCCTGCCGATCGTGCCGAGCCTCGGCGTCCGGGGGGAGTTCTGATGCGCGCTTTCACGCTCGGTGCTGCGGTCGTCGTCGCGCTGTCGCTCGGGTGCGAGCCCGGGTTCGAGTCGCAGACCAAGGTGAACGGCCTGCGCGTGCTCGCGGTGCGGCCGGACCCGGCCTCCGGCGCGCCGGGCGCGACGGTCGAGCTCGAGATGCTCGTCGCCGACGGCAAGGTCGTCCCCGGCGAGCCCGAGCGGCCGCTGTCGATCGCGTGGCTCCTCGGCTGTCACAATCCGCCCTCGCGCCTCTACTTCGCTTGCCTCCCCGGCTTTCGCGCGCTCGCCCAGGCGACGGAATCGCTTGCCGATCTCCCGCCCGGCGTCGTCGCGTTCGGGCCGCAAGCGTCGCTCGTGATCCCCGACGACATCCTCTCGGCGGCGCCGCGCATCGAGTCCGACCCGGTGCATTTCGGCGTTTCTTACGCCTTCTTCGTGGTGTGCAGCGGAACGCTCGAGCTCCGGCCGGACATCGTGGACGGGATCCCGGTCGGCTGTGTGGATCCCGACACCGGAGCGGCGCTCGGAGCCTCCGACTTCGTCGTCGGTTTCTCCACGATCTACAGCTACGAGGGAGCGTCGAACGAGAATCCCGTCCTCGAGACGCTCGACTTCGCCGGCGCGCCGGCGCCAGACCCCGCGTGCGCCGACGACCCGGCATGCTTGCCCGTCGTGCCCCCCTGCGCGCTCGAGGACCGGTCGGGGTGTCCGAAGCATCGCATCGCGCCCCGCGTGACGGCGGAGAGCGTCGAGGGCGTCCCCGGTGGCCTCGAGATCCTGTGGGCCAATTACTACGCGACGGCGGGCGAGATCACCAAGGAGACCCAGCTCGTGAGCGACCGATCGACGGGTCTCATCGGCGACTATTCGAGCTCTTTCGTAGCGCCGGCGAGCGCCGTCGGTCGGGTGCGGTTGTGGGTCACGGTCAACGACCAGCGCGGCGGGGCCGTGTTCCGCACCTTCGACGTGATGGTGGAGTGATTTAGGGCGTTTTTCGTGCCAGTTGGGGGCGTGGGCGGTGGTCCGCGCGCCAGTGACTTGCATCATGATAGTGACTGGGGTACGAGGTCGTCCGTGCAACGAAAGAGCTTTTCCGACATGGAGTGCCCGATGGCCCGCTCGCTCGAGCAGATCGGCGACGGGTGGACGCTGCTCGTCCTCCGCAATGCGCTGCTCGGCGCGCGGCGCTTCCAGGATTTCGAGCAAACGCTCGGCATTCCGCCGAACACCCTTTCGCGCCGGCTCGATGGGTTGGTCGAGCACGGGCTCCTCGTTCGCCGCGCCTACGAGGACCACCCGCCGCGCGACGAGTACGAGCTGACGGCGAAGGGGCTCGATCTCGCCCCGGTGCTGCTGGCGCTTTCGGCCTGGGGCAACCGCTGGCTCGCGCCTCACGGCGCGCTCATCGTTTGTGCGGATCGCGCGACGGGCAGGCGCATCGAGCCGGTCGTCGTCGATCGGCGCACGGGTCGTGAGCTCGTGGCCGGCAGGGTGGCACTCCGAGCAGGCCCCGGGGCGAGCCCCGCACTCAGAAAATCCCTGCAACGGAGCGCGCCGTTCGGAGCTGCCGCGGCGCGTCCAGGCGGGCGCCAACGGCGTCTGCTGCTCGGGGGTGCGCCGTGAGACGCGTGGTCGTCACCGGGCTCGGCATGGTGTCACCGCTCGGCGTGGGCACCGAGCGCACCTGGCAGCGGTTGCTCGCGGGGCAATCCGGCGTCCGGCGCATCGAGCATTTCAACGTCGACGACCTGCCCGCGAAGATCGCCGGGCAGGTGCCGCGCGGCGAGGGACCGGACGAGTACGACCCGCTCCGCGTTGCCTCGGCCAAGGAGCAGCGCCGGATGGACGACTTCATGCTCTTTGGGTTGCTCGCGGCCGAGGAGGCGCTTTCGGACGCGGAGTGGCTCAGCCCGCCCGACGCCGAGCGTGAGCGCACCGGCGTCTTGCTCGGCTCCGGCATCGGCGGGATCCGCAGCATTGCGGAGAACGCCGTCAAGCTCGAACAGGGCGGCCCTCGCCGCGTGTCGCCGTACTTCATCCCGGGCAGTCTGGTGAACGAGGCGTCCGGCGTCGTGTCGATCAAGCACGGCTTGCGCGGGCCGAATCACGCCGTCGTCACCGCCTGCGCCACCGGCGCCCACGCCCTCGGTGACGCGGCGCGGCTGATCGCGCTCGGCGACGCCGACGTGATGGTGGCGGGCGGGACGGAAGCCGCCACCTGTCGCCTGACGGTCGCGGGTTTTGCGATCATGCGTGCCCTCTCGACCGGGTTCAACGATCGCCCGACGGAAGCGTCGCGCCCGTGGGATCGGGCGCGTGATGGTTTCGTGCTCGGCGAAGGCGCGGGCGTCGTGGTGCTCGAAGAGCGAGAGCACGCTAGAGCGCGCGGCGCTCGCATTCACGGCGAGCTTCTCGGCTACGGCCTGTCGGGCGATGCGCACCACGTGAGCGCTCCCGAACCGACCGGCGACGGTGCGCGCCGTGCGATGGCGGCGGCGCTCGGCCGCGCCGGTCTCGACCCGAGTGCCATCGGCTACGTCAACGCGCACGCGACCTCGACGCCGGTCGGCGATCCGGTCGAGATCGAAGCGATCCATCGTCTTTTCGGCGCGCACGCGCCGGGCCTCCTGATGTCGTCGACCAAGTCCGCCACCGGGCATCTGCTCGGCGCCGCCGGAGCGGTCGAAGCCATCGTCACCCTGCTCGCACTACGGGATGGCGTCGTCCCGCCGACGCTGAATCTCGAAGAGCCGGACGTCGCGACCGAGATTGATCTGGTCCCGCGCGAAGCGCGACAGCGCCCCCTCCGCTACGGGCTCTCGAACTCGTTCGGCTTCGGCGGCACGAACGCCGCGCTCGTGTTCGGCAAGGGCGATTGACGACGCTACAGGCCCGCGATGGGCGTGCCGGCGGGGCTGCCGTAGCTCGTGACGGGCATACCGAAGCGCTGGATCAGCGAGGCGTGGAGCGCGCCGGTCGTCTTGTTCGAGGAAGGCACCGCCACGGAGCGGCCGGTCTCGAAGCCGCCGGCGTGGCCGGCGATCAAGGTCGGCATGCGCGTGCGGGCGTGGCTATCGCCGTCGCCGTTCTCCGAGGCGTAGAGCACCAGGCACTCGTCGAGGAGCGTCCCGTTGGCCGTCGCTACGTTCTTCAGCGCATTCACCAGGTAAGCGAAGCGCCGGACCTTGAAGCGCGAGGTGTTCACCACGCGGATGTTGGCGATGCGCATCGCTTCCGTGCGGTCGATGCCGTCGAGGTCGGTCGCGCGATCGGTGTCGTCGAGCTTGTGCGAGATGAAGTGATCGCTCCAGTCGCCGAGCCCCTCGATGCCCTCGCCGATGTCGTAGTCCGAGTAGCTCACGCCCCAGCTGTCGCTGTATTGCAGCGTGATCACCCGCGTGAGGTCGCAGGCCATCGCGACGACGGCGAGGTCGATGAAGAGCTTCGAGTTACTGTGCCAGTTGCCGTTCCCCCCGGCCGGTTCCGCCGGGACGGCGCAGGACGTCGGCGGGACGGCCGAGACCTGCTGCTCGAGCTCGAACACCGAGGTGAGGTACTGGTCGAGCCGCTGCCGGTCGGCGCTGCCGAGCCGGGCCTGCAGCCGCTGAGCGTCACCGCGCACGAGGTCGAGCACGCTGAGCTGCCGGGCGAGCGCGGCCTGCGCCGCCGGATCGTCGCCGCCGCCGACGTCGCCGTTGCTGAACAGCGTGTCGAAGAGCGCGCCCGGAGTGCGGACGATGCTTTCCGGCTGTCCCCCCGCCTTGAACGACTGCGTGCCCTGTGAAACCTCGCGGTTGCTGGTCGCCGACAGCGCGAAGTTTCTGTACGGCGTCTGCCCGCGCAGATGATCGGCGAGGTACTGGTCGAGGGTCGGCTCCGGCGGCGTGTAGTTGTTGGCCACGCCCTTGTGGGCGGCAAACGCCATCGACGGGACGTGAATGTCGGTGGAGACGCCCGAGTGGTCGATCCCCGTCACCACCGTGACGTCGCTCATGATCGCTTCACCCGCCGGCCAGATCCCTTCGGCCGCGAACCCACCGAGATCGGTCAGGCATTCGGGCAGGCTGCCGGCCGTGAGCGCCCCCGCGGGCGGGTCCCACTTCCCCGGATCGGTGCCGTTCGGGTAGAAGAAGCCGAAGAAGCGCTGAACGGTGGCCGGCGCTGCGTGCACGCGCCCCGGGCGCATCGCTTCGAGGAACGGAAGCGCCATGCACACGCCCGCGCCGCGGAGCAGGGCACGTCGAGGAATGGGTCGAAAGGCCATGGCTAACACCCGCGCCTAGGGCGCTGGAACCTCCGGAAGAGCGCGGCGCAGGCGGAACGCCGGAGCTTGGACGATGCCGGCGAGCAGCGCCGGGAAGCTGTTGCCGCTGGTCGCGAAGGCCTGCGCGATGCCCTCGAGCGTGCAGGCGTCGGCGGCCGCAGGCTCGCGGCCGTTCACGTAGAGGAAAGCGCGTTCTGCCACGCAATGAGGGACGGCGGGCAGCTCCTTGAGCTTCGCCGAGAGCTCGCCGATCGTCGCGAAAGCGGGGACCGCCGCGTCGGGCAAGCCGGCCGTGATGGTGTAGCCGGTCGTATCGATGGTGGCGTCGAAGCGGCCGGTCGCGTCGAACTGCACGAACCCGATACCGATCGGGTCGATCGTGGCGTGGCAACCCGTGCATTGCGGGCGCGTGTTCCGGAGATTCACGATCTCGACCCGGTCGAGGCCGACGAGGTCGTCGCCGATCTCCTCAGCCAGGTTCGGCAGCGGCTCGACCTCGTCGCACAGGAACGTTCGGCGGAGCCAGTTGCCGCGGATGGCGATCAGATCACCGTCGGACTTGGCGCTGATCAGGCTACCGTGCGTCAACAGCCCGGAGCCGGCGCGCGCGTGACCGGCCGGGATTTCCACCCGACCGTCCGCTGCCGGAGCCGGCAAGCCGTAATAGGTGGCGAGCGTCGCGCTCGGGCGCGTGTAGGTCGTGGTGAGCGCGTCGAGCAAGCTCTGGCCGCCCCAGGCGTAGTCGCCGATCACGGCGTCGGTCTCGGCCTGCATTGCGGGCATCAGCGCTTCGGTCCAGTCCGCAGGCGGCACGACCGGTGCCCTGAGCGTGTCGAACCTGAGCCATTGGCGGAAGAACGCCGCAAAGAAGGTCTGAGCCTCCGGATCGGCGAGCATCGCCTGGGCCGCCGTGGCGAGCCCGTCCGGCGTATCGAGCGCGCCGGCGGCCGCCTGGTCGAGCAACGCGGCGCTCGGCGCCCGGCCGAGCAACGCGAACGACAGCCGCGACGCGACCTCGGCGGAGGTGAGCGTCGAAAGCCCTTCCGGGCTGGAGCCGACTTCGACGCGATAGAGGAAGCTCGGGGACGTGAGCAGTACTTCGATAGCGAAACGGATCTGGTCCTCGGCATCGGTGCCGTGCGTCGTCGCGTCGGCGGTGATGGCGTCGATCTCGGTCTGCTCGAGCGGGCGGCGATAAGCGAGGCGGCCGAAACCGGTGACGAACGACGTGAGGCAACCGGCGGCCGACGGCGCGCAACCGAGCACCGCCGTGCTGCGGGTCGCGTCGGCGAGCAATGCATCGGCGAGCTCTCCCGCCTTTTCCAGATAGCCGCGGAGATCCGCGGTGCCCATGGTCTGGATCTCGGCGAACGTCTTGAATCCGTGGTGCTCGTTGTCGGCCGGGATGCCCTCGATGTCCGGCGGAGCGGTGAGCTGAAACAGGCTTTGCACGGTGCGCTGGTACTCGAGCGCCGTGAGGCGGCGCAGGTAGCTCACATCGGTGTCCGCCGCCGCGCCCACGCACGCGGGGTCCGGCACCGCGCCGGTGCCGCCCGTTGCGCTGCCAGCCGTGCCGCCGCTTCCTCCGGTCGTGCCACCGACGCCGCCGGTTGCAGCCGTGGCTCCGCCACTGCCGCCGGATCCACCCTGTGCTGCGACGCCGCCGGTCCCAACACCCGCGGTTGCGCCCGTGCCGGTCGCGCCACTCCCGGTGGCACCCGATCCGGTCGCACCGGAGCCGGACGGCGGTTGGTCGATGGACGCCGTGCACGCGGAGAGCGCGCCGACGAGGGCAAGCACGCTCGCTCGTTCGAGCCCGCGACAGGACTCGACGATCAGGTGGAGGTTTCGAAAACCAATCCGCACCACCGAACGATTCTAGCGTGGCCCGTGGCCGCTCGGCGACGGATTGCCGCTCCCCGAGTGTCGATGTGCGTCGAATCGGACCGCGCGGAGGCTTACCCGTCCGTCGCGACCGGATCTTTCCGCTCACCCTCCACGGCCGTGCGGACGGCGCTCAGCGGTGCACCGTGGGCGGCCGGGTCGTCGCGGTACCAGAGGATCGAACAGATCACGAAGCCGCTCCAGATCGCAGCGAGGTGATAGAGCATCGCCGCGCCGCCGTGCTGGGCGAAGAGGAACCCCGAGATCGGCGGTCCGAGCAGCATGCCCGCGCCATAGAACGCGTTGTAGAAGGCGTTCGCGCGCGGGTAATCGCGCACGCCGACGACCACGCCTTGAAGCGCGAGGCTGAGCGGCGAGATGCTGGCGAGCGCCGCGCCCGCGACGAAAACCGCGGCCGCCATCGGCTCGAACCGGTCGAGGAACACGAAGCCGAGGATCATCGCGAGCCCGACGACGGCGAGCAGACGCATGATCTTCAGGTGCCCGTGGCGATCGCCCACCCGGCCGAGCACGTTCGCGAAGAGCAACATGCCGGCGGCGAAGAACGCGGGGTTCAGCGTCGTCTGGTGCTCGCCGATATTCTTTTCGTGGATCATGTAGAGCGGGAGGAAGAGCACCACGCTCGCCTGAAAGTAGCCGTACGCGAAGGTCGCGTAGCAGGAGTTCTTGATCCGAAGCAGGACCTGCGCAGCGCTGAGCGGCCGGTTCGCCTCCGCGGTGCTCGTGGCTGGGCGTAGGTCGGCTTCGGATTGATGCGCGTCGCTCGTCTCTCCGTGACCGGACCCGGCCGGCAGCTCGCGGTCGAGCTTGAGCGCAACGAAGGCGCTGCTCGCGAGCGCGAGCACGCCCGCGATGAGGAACACCGATTCCGGCGGGATGACACTGATCAGCGCGTACGCAGCGAGCGGCCCGAGGATGTAACCGACGGCGAGCGTGTTCGTGTACAGGCTGGTGACGAACGCCTTGTTTTCACGGCTCGAACGCGCGAGCAGGATGGTTTCCGAGCTCACCCACACGCCGACCGAGCACGCGCCGTCGATGACGCGAACCGCGGCGATCGAACCGTACGACGGCAAGTACGGGAATACCGAAACGCTGATCGAATACCCCGCGAGCGCGGCGACGAGCGTCGTCTTGGCCGAGAAGCGCTGGATCAACCCGCCCATCGGCAGTGACAGCGCGAGGATGCCTCCCGCGAACCACGCGCCGAGCGTTCCGATTGCACTCTCGTCGAAACCGCGCGCGCCGAGGTGCAGCGAGAAGCGCGACAGCGAGATGCCGTACGCGATGCCGAGGAGCAGCGTCGCTCCATACACCCGATAGATATTCGGGTCGCGGATGCGGTCGCCGAAAAGCGAAGTTTGTTTGGACAAAGCGCCCGCTCAGATAGCCCGCCCGTGCCCCCAAGGCCAAAAGCGGGGCAAAACTGCCCCAAACCACCGGTCATCGCCGATCGCTCGACCCGAGCGCTCGACCAGGGCGCGCGCGCCTGTCGAAATTCGGGAACGCGAGTCGAAATTCGGGAACGCGATCGGTGCTTCGCGACTCATTCAACGAATGGGCTCGCAGATCATCATCTCCGTGCGTTCGCAGTGGTCGATGTGGGTTGAACGCAGTGTGGGTACGAGGACCGCCCACCGGAGTTGAAACAAAGAGAAATGATCGTTGCGGCTCCCACCTACAGGCAGGAAGTTAGAGGTTGGGTTCGATGTCCTCTGGACGCGAAAATGCAGCGCCGTCGCTGCTGACAGCGGCGATGCCTTCGGCGCTCGGCGACTACTCCATCCTGCTCAAGCTTGCGAGCGGCGGGATGGCGACCGTCTACGTCGGGCGGAGGCGCGGCGTGCGCGGCTTCGAGCGGCTGGTCGCGATCAAGTGCTGTCACCCGCACCTGCGCGACGACGAGGAATTTTCCTCGATGTTCCTCGACGAAGCGCGGCTCGCCGCCAGCATTCGCCACCCGAACGTGGTTGGCACGCTGGACGTGAGTGACGGCGAGCTCTTGTACCTGGTGATGGAATACATCGAGGGTTTCAGCCTCGGGAACATCGTTCGCCAGGCGTCGAAAGCGAACAAGCGGTTGCCCCCCGGTCTCGTCGTTCGTGTACTGAGCGACACGCTCGCCGGTCTCCATGCCGCGCACGAGCTGCGCGATGCGGACGGTGAGCTCTTGAATCTCGTGCACCGTGACGTGTCGCCGCAGAACATCCTTGTCGGCGTCGACGGCACGTCGCGGATCACGGACTTCGGAATCGCGTTCGCGTCCGCTCGCTCGACGGTGACGCAGGAGGGGCGCATCAAGGGTAAGTTTTCGTACCTCGCTCCCGAACAAGCGAAGGGCCAGACCGTCACGCGGCGGATGGACATCTTCTCCGCCGGCACGGTGATGTGGGAAGCGCTGGTGGGCCGCGCCCTGTTCCGTCGACAAGACGACGCGGCGACGATCGGCGCGGTGCTGGCCGAGCCGATTCCTCGGCCTTCCAGCCTGGTTCCAGGCCTTCCGGCGGGCCTCGACGACGTGGTGATGAGGGCGCTCCAGCGCGACCCCGACGCGCGTTTCCAGACGGCCGCGGACTTCGCCGATGCGCTCGAAGCGTTGAAGGTCGACGGCGCCAAACCCCGCGCGGTGTCGAGCCACGTGCAGTCGGCGTTCAAGAAAGAGCTCGCCGAACGGCGGGATCGGATCAAGAAGGCGCCGGAACAAAGTCTTGCACCACCCGGCAGCGGAACGAGAAGCGTCGCCGCGCCGAGCGAGCCGATCAGCGAAGTCACGACCGAGCAGATACCGAGCGCCCCGCTCCACAGCCTCGAGCCCGGTGCCGGGCCGACTGATCCGTCCGGTGCGGCCGCCACGCTCGTGTCGCGAACGACGGATGACATCGAACATCGTCGCATGCGCGGCATCCTTGCGGCCGTCATGCTCCTGCTCGTCGGCAGCGCACTCGGCTTATTGCTTGCTCGCTCGGGGCCCGAACCACCAGCGGCGCCCGCTCCCTCCGCGCCGCAGCCCATCAAATAAGGGGGAACGTAGCGCTTCTTCGTCCATCTGATCCCAAGAACGACCGGTCCACTCGACCGCGCGCCCAACCACGACTGGAGCCACGAGACCCATGCTGATCGCTGCACTCGGAGCCCTCGCCCTCGGCGCCGTCGCCGGGATTTTCTTGGCCTTTCGACATTTCGTACGCAAGCGCCTGCCGGTCTGGGTGGCGCTCGCTCACGGCGTCGGCGGCGCCACCGGTTTCACGCTGGTGCTCTTGACCGTCGTGCAGCAGCCGACGTTCGGCCTCGCACGCCAGGCGCTCTACCTGCTGATTGCGACGATTGTGCTCGGCGTCGTGAACCTCTTGTTTCACGTGCGCAAGGTGCGGCACCGGACCTCGCTCATCGTCATGCACGCGCTCGTCGCGGTCTCGAGCGTGCTCACGATCATCTACGCGCTGGCCACCGGTGCGCCCGCACCCGCCGCCGTCGCGGCCGCGGCGCCTCCACCGCCCGAGACAGCGCCCGCCGCGCCGGTCGAGAGCGCGGCGCCACCGGCAGAAACCGCTTCGGCCGTCGCCTCCGCCCCGGCGAGCGCGGCCCCCGCCGAAAGCGCCGCCGCGCCCGCCGCGAGCGCGCCACCACCCGCGCCGGCTGCGCCCGGCGAATTCTCGGTGCCGGCCGACGTCAATGCCGCGCTCGGTAACTCCTTCGCCTTCGGTAGCAATTCGAGCCGCCTCTCCGCCGACGCCATGCCGGGTCTCACCGCCATCGCGACGGCGCTCAAGGCTCACCCGGAGGTGACGCTGATCGAGGTGCAAGGTCACGCCGATGGTCGCGGAGGCGACGGCCACAACGTGTCACTCACGCGAGACCGCGCGACGTCGGTGATGGAGGCGTTGATCTCGCTCGGCGTCGAGCGCCCTCGTCTGCGCGCGGTCGGCTACGGGTCGCGCTGTCCGCTCGATCCGTCTTGCGCCGTGGCGTCGGCTCCCGAAAGCTGCCTCGAGGCAGGCAAGCTCCAGGCGGACCGGCGCGTGGTGTTCGTGCCGCTGCGCGTGGGTTCGGCGTCGTTCTCCGGCGCGGTGGTCTGCGAACGCGGCCGAGACCTCACGCCGCCTTAGAGCTGTTTCTCCCGCTGGCGCGCTCTAGCGCGTCAGCCGAGCGTGATCCTGAGCGGTTTTCCCGGCTCCGGCCAGGCGAACAGCGCGCCGTTCGCATCGGTCTCGAGCGGTGTCCCGCCGTCGGTCGCCTTCGCGCCTGCACTCTGGCGAACGCGCACCCTGAGATCCTTGCCGCCGGTGGCGCGAAGCTCGACGTGCGAGCCGGCGCGCGTCGCAGTGAAACGCGCTCGTTCGGCACCAGTCGGACCGTGGACGACGGCGCTCGCCGTCGCTCCGTCGGCGAGCGCGAAGAGATCGAGCTCGAGGCCGTCGAGGTAGTCGTACTCCGGACCATCGTCGCGTTTGCCGGTGGGGATCAGCGTGTTCTCACGCACGAACAGCGGGATGCGGAAGAAGCTCACCTTCTCTTCGCGCAGGTAACGACCGCCGGACACACGCTCCGACGTGAAGTAGTCCGTCCACTCGCCGGGCGGCAGGTAGTAGCGAACGCTTCCGCCTTCATCGAACACCGGGGCGACGAGCAGCGACGGACCGAACAGGTACTGGGTGTCGAGCAGCTCCGCCGCCGGATCGTCCGGAAATTCCAGCATCATCGCGCGGAGCAGGGGGGTGCCGCGATCGTGCGCCTCCACGGCGGCGGCCCACACGTAAGGCATCAGCTTCATCTTCAGGTTGGTGAACGAACGCAGCACGTCCACCGATTCTTCGTCGAACGCCCAGGGTACGCGGTAGCTCGTGGCCCCGTGCAGGCGGCTGTGACTCGAGAGCAGACCGAAGGCAACCCAGCGCTTGTAGAGCGCCGGCGAGGCCGTCATGTTGAAGCCGCTGATGTCGTGGCTCCAGAAGGCGCCGCCCGACAGCCCGAACGAGAGTCCGCCGCGCAGCGTCTCCGCCATTGCTTCGAAACGCGCGTCGCAGTCGCCGCCCCAGTGCACCGGGAACTTTTGCGAACCCGCGGTCGCCGAGCGCGCAAAAACGATCGCGTTGCCCTTGCCGCGCTTCTCTTCCAGGAGCGAGAAGACCGCCTGGTTGTACAGGAACGGATAGTAGTTGTGCATCCGCTCCGGGTCGGAACCGTCGTGATGCACGGCGTCGGCGGGGATGCGCTCGCCGAAGTCGGTCTTGAAGCAGTCGGCACCTTGATCGAGCAAATGGCTGAGTTTTTGCTGGTACCAGCGCACCGCCTCGGGGTTCGTGAAGTCCACGAGCGCGATCTGCGGTTGCCAGTCGTTGCGCTGGTACACGTCACCGGCGCGTGTCGTGAGGAAGTATCCGCGGTCGCGACCTTCGTCGAAGAGCTTCGAAAACTCGGAGATGTAGGAGTTGATCCAGAGGCAGATCTTCACCCCGCGCTGCTTGAGTCGGGCGAGCATCCCCTTCGGGTCGGGAAACTTCGCTTCGTCCCATTCGAAGTCGCACCAGTGGTGCTCCTTCATCCACATGCAGTCGAAATGGAACACGCTGAGCGGGATCTTGCGCTCGAACATGCCGTCGATGAGCCCGCCGACGATCTTCTCGTCGTAGTCGGTGAGAAACGAGGTACTGAGCCAGAGGCCGAAGCTCCAGAGCGGCGGGAGCGGTGGCCGGCCCGTGAGCGCCGTGTAGTGTTCGAGGATTTGCTTCGGCGTGTGGCCGGCAATGACGTAACAGTCGAGCTCGCTGCTCGGCACGCTGAGCTGAATGGCCGAGACACGCTCGGTCATGATCTCGAAGTCGACGCGACCGGGGTCGCGAGCGAACAGCCCGAAGCCCTGATTCGTCAGCAGAAATGAAATATTTTTGTACGCCTGGTCGGTTTCCGTGCCCGGATCCTCGTTCCACATCGGCACCGTCTGGCCGTCGCGCACGAGCGGGCCAAAGCGTTCGCCGCCGCCGAAGACGTGCGCACCGACGCCGAGCGAGAAGCGCCCCATCACGTAGTCGCGGTCTCCGGCGACCTCCATGACGCCGACCGAGTTGTCGCGAGTGAACGTGAGTTTCTTCGCGCCGTCGAGGAAGGTCAGGGAAAACGGACGTTTTGCGACGCGCACCGCGAGCCCGCCGCCGGCGTCGTAGGTGATCGTGTCCGCATCCTCCGAGACGCCGACACCGTCGGTGCGATCGGGCGCTACCTCGAACTGGGGTCCGAGCTGCTTTCGACCGGTCTGGTGGGCGACGCGAAGACGCACGACGCCGGGCATCGGCGAACTCAGCCGAACGGTCATTCCGTAGTTGTTGAGGTTGTTCTTGGGCTCACCCTTGTGGACACAGCGCAGGACGAGCTCCCCGTGCTCGACGTAGTGCCGCGCCACGCGCGCAACCCAGTACGGCGTGATGCCCTCCCGCATGCGCCAGATGCCGTGCGAAAATCTCATGGCGGGAACCTTCCGCGAGGGGGCGCGCGCTGACAAGAGCAGCGCGCGGGACGGGCATCTCGCGCGGTTCGGGGGTGATAGTAGCTTTCAAGTTCATCCGGAGCCGCGGCTTTTCTCGAGAAATGAAAGGCTCCGCTTGACGGCGGGTGAAATTGCTTTTGACTTTCATTTTCAATTAGTACGCTCGCCCGCCCGATGCGCCGCCTCCTCATTCGTTCCGCACTCGGCAGCGCGCTCGTTTTCGCCGTTGCTCCGGTACCCGCGCACGCTCACGACGAGCCCCTGCAGCTGCCGGAGCCAACACCCGCATCCGTTCCCGCCGCCCCGGAACCTGCGCCCGTCGCGGCCGACACCGCAGCTGCTCCCGAACCCGCTCCGAGTCCCGCTCCCGATCCGGCCGCCCCCGCCCCCGCTGTCGACGAAGTCACGGTCGCCGGCACCAAACTCTCGAGGATGCCGGGCTCGGCCCACGTCATCACCCGGCGCCAGCTCGAGCGCATGGAGTACGACGACGCCCAGGCCGTGCTGCGTCAGGTTCCGGGCGTGTACATCCGCCAGGAGGACGGTATCGGCCTTCGGCCGAACATCGGTTTTCGCGGCGCGAACCCCGACCGCAGCAAGAAGATCACGCTGATGGAGGACGGCATCCTCTTCGGCCCGGCGCCGTATTCTGCTCCCGCGGCCTACTACTTTCCGCTGATGACACGCATGACGGCGGTGCGTGTCGTGAAGGGGCCTTCCGCCGTCGCCTACGGCCCGCAGACGGTCGGCGGCGCGATCGACTTCGTGAGCCGGCCGATCCCGGACCGGACGACGGGCTACCTCGACGTTGCCGTGGGCCAGTACGGCTACGGCAAGCTCCACGCCTACGTCGGGACCAGCAACGAGCAGATGGGTTTTTTGCTCGAGGGTGTTCACCTTCAGGACGGTGGCTTCAAAGAATTGCCGAACGGCGGGGACACCGGTTCCACGCGCAACGACTTGATGACGAAGGTCTCCTACGTGGTCGATCCCAGCGCCTCCCAGCTTCACAAGTTCGGCCTCAAGGTGTCTTACGCCGACGAGACCTCGAACGAAACGTACCTCGGGCTCACCGACGCGGATTTTCGCGCCGACCCCTACCAGCGCTACGCCGCGAGTTCGCTCGACCAGATGAACAACCACCGCATCGCCTTCGCGGCGACGCACCGCTTCGAGGTGCCGGCGCTCGCGCTGACGGTGAAGACCGACGTTTACCGCCACGACTACGAGCGCATTTGGCGCAAGCTGAACCACTTCGAGGGCGCCGACATCGCCAGCGTGCTCGCCGATCCGACTGATCCGGTGAATGCGCCGTACCTCTCGGTGCTGAAAGGCCAACGCGACACCTCGACCCCCGACGAGACGCTGCTGATCGGCCCCAACGACCGGAGTTTCGTCAGCGAAGGCGTGCAGCAAGTCGTGTCGCTCGGGGTCGACAAAGGTCCGGTGAGCCAGCGGCTCGAGTTCGGCTTCCGCTTGCACCACGACGAGATCGATCGCCTGCACACCGAAAGCCCGTATTCCATGATCGGCGGCGAGCTCGTCCCGCAAGACGCACCGGTGCGGGTCACGACGGCGAACGTTGCGACCTCGGACGCGTTGGCCCTCCACGTGATCGACGCCGTCACCATCGGCGGCCTCACCGCGACGCCGGGCGTCCGCGTCGAGATCATTCGGTCGTCGCTGGAGGAGCAGGCCAACGCCAGCACGAGCGGCGCGCTCGTTCACGCCGTGATGCCGGGCTTCGGTCTCTACTACTCGCTCACCGACCATCTTGGCGTGCTCGCCGGCGCCTACCGCGGGTTCAGCCCGCCGCCACCGGGCAGCCCCGAGTCGACAACCAAGCCCGAATACAGCGTGAATTACGAGGCTGGCGCGCGCTTCGGCGACGGCCCGCTCCGCGGCGAGCTGATCGGGTTCTACAACGATTACTCGAACCTCACCGACGTTTGCACCCTCGCCAGCGGGTGCCTCGACGCCAATCTCGATCGCCAATTCGATGCCGGTCGGGCGCACATTTACGGTCTCGAGGCGTACGCTGCCCACAACGTGCCGCTCACCGAGAAGCTGAAGCTGCCGGTGACCGTTGCTTACACCTTCACCCGCGCAGCATTCGAGGAGACGTTCGAATCGCAGGAGCCGATCTACGGCAGCGTCGTTGCGGGCGACCAGATGCCGTACGTTCCGCGCCACCTGCTCTCGGCGACGTTCGGCGTCGAACACCCTCGCGCGGGCGGCGCCGTGGTCGTCAACTACGTCTCACCGATGCGCGAGGAGGCTGGCAGCGAGCCGCTCGACCAAACGGTCGCCACCGACGAGCAGCTCGTGGTCGACTTCTCCGCGAGCGTGAAACTCCTGCGATTTCTCTCGCTCTACGGAAACCTCAGGAACGTGTTCGGCGGCGAGTTCATCGTCTCGCGGCGCCCGTTCGGCGCGCGCCCGAATCCGCCGCGCTGGCTGCAACTCGGCGCCAAGCTGAGTTTCTGACCGATCGGTTGGGGTTTCACGTGGAAGGCGTGACGAGGGTCGCCCAGCCGTGGGCGGGCACGTCGAACTGGTAGAAGGCACCGGCGACGGACACCGTCGTAGGGCTCGGCGCGCTGCCCGAATTGTAAACCTGCGTGACGATGCTGCCGTCGGGATTTTCGAAGGCGAGCGCGTCGTTCGAGCCGGTGAGCCCGATCCGCGTGGCACCAGGAACGAGGAAGCGCGAGTAGTGGCGGAACACGTAGTAGGCGGGTGTGACGATGAGCTCTTTGGCTTGCCGGTCGACGACCAGAAGAGCGTTCTGCGGCCACCCGTCCAGGCTCTGGCCCTGCGTATCGAGCACCATGTTCCATGCCACGTAAGAGTTGACGCCCGCTACGATCCAGTCGCGGATGAGCTGCCAGCTTTCCTCGCCGTACAAGTGATCGTTCTGCGCGGTATTGGGGTCGTACCGGCTCTGATCCCAGTACTTGGCGGAGAAGTTGTAGTTGCCGCACCGGTGCTCGGTTTGCATGACCGGACCGTGCGGTGCGAGCTCGGCCACCGTCGTTTCGAGGTTCCACTGGAGCCCGAAACCCTTCGTGTACTGCATGGCCTCCGTATCGGCCGCGAGGGTGGTGGCGATCGTGCCGTCGTCGGGGTGGGACATCGTCCCGCACCAGACCTCGGCGGGAATGCTCAGCTCCACGAACTTCGGACCGAGGTAGCTCTTGATGAAGTCGATGAAGAGTGACTGCGTCCAGGTGACCCTCGCGTATCCTGGTTCGTTCTGCGGGTGCACCGACTCGATCGGGATGCCTTCGGCGCCGTACTCCTGGACGAACCTGGCGAAATAGAGCGCGTGCGCTTCCAACGTCTGCGGGTCGGTCCTCATGTTCCGTCCGTTCATCATCCAGCTCGGCACCACCCAGGGGCTCGCGAAGAAGCGGATGTCGGGCCGCACCTGTTGTGCCGCCTTGACGTACGGGATCAGCATTTCCCGGTCGCGCTCGATGGAAAAGCTCTCCATCGCGTAGTCGTCGGTCGTTTCCGCGAGCGTGTACCAGCTCATCGCGTAGTCGCTCGCTCCCATGGGGATCCGCCCGTAGACGAAGTTCGCGCCCTCCTGAGGATGGAAGAGCAGTGTCAGCGCGCGCGTGAGCTCGGAGCCGACGACGGAGAGCGCGTCCCACCCCATTTCGTTGAAGGTTCCGCCGAATCCATCCCAGCGTTGGTGGGTCGTGTTTTCGTCGACCGTGATGCTTGCGGTGCCGCTCGACATCTCCTCCAGCGCGGCGTCCGTCTTCCAGTAGTCGTTCGGGCCGGAGGTGATCAGCGTGAGCTCGACCGGGGAAGCGCCGCCGGTTCCGGCTCCCGCCGTCGCGCCGGAGCCGCCCACCGGCGAGCCGCTCGCACCAGATTGCCCGCCGCTGCCGCCGATCTCGCCACCCGACCCTGCCGTGCCGCCGCCTGCGCTGCCGCTCGAGCCGCCACCAGCCGCGACACCGCCGGTCGCGCCCGCGGTGCCGGCGCCCCCATCGCCCCCGGCGCTCGCGCCCGCAGTGCCGCTCGCGCTACCGCCGCTCGAGCTGCCGCCGAGCGAACCGCCGCTTCCGCTCGTCGCGCTCCCCCCAACGCTCCCGCCGACACCGCCGCTACTCCCCGATGGTGAGGGCGCACCGACCTGATCCGTTCCACACGCGGCAACGCACAGCCAGAGGGCGAAGCCTTTGGCCACAAAAGTTGCTGTCGTCACGACACTCCCTTTGGACGGAGTCATTGCCGTGACCAGTTTACGCGAGGCTCCGCGGGACGATCACCCGAAGCGCACTACGCGTTCCTACTGAGTCAGTCCTGCACGGATCGGTCCGCTAAGCTTCTGAGCTTACGTGCTCAGCAGCCGCCTCCGGGGTCACCGAACATCATCGAATCGATGCAGCCGAAGGTGGCGAATTGGTAGTCGAGGTAGCCGCAGACACCCATCGAGCAGCAGCCCGGTAGCTCGTAGCTGAAGGGGCCCACCATGGCGTCTTTCGAAGGGCAGCCGGTGTTCTCGCCGCCGGGGCGGACCGTCGGCCAGCAGCCGCGGAAGCCGTTGCCCCAGGTGTCGACCTCGAGACCGCAGACGTCGATGCCCGTCATCCCCCCCGGCGGCGGCGGGGGACAGCACGGCGGAGCGAGCCAACTGAACCCCTTGTTGTCGGGGAATTCACGGCCGTAGCAGGTGGAAAAGCCGCACGTGACTTCTGCGTTGAGGCACTGCTCGGTCGCGCAGATGTCGAGGCTCGACCCGCCGCAGAGGCACTGATCGAGGCACGAGTAGTGGTCGCACGCCAGGCCGTAGATCTGCTCGCACTCGGCCTTCGTCTGGCCGTTGCAGATGCAGGCCGCGATCATGGAGTTGCCGCACTTGCAGCCGGCCTCCGGCGAGCAGGCGCCGTTGCACTTGAGTTCGCACTGCTCGGTCGCGCCGCCGCTCTGGCAGAGGCACTGGCTCATGCAATCGCCGCAGGTGCAGCTCGGCGGCACGCAGGCGTCCGGGCAGTCGGCGGCGCAGCCGGAAAACGTCTGCTGTGCGCAATAGAGCAGGTTCGACACCATGCTCATCGGGTCGCCTTCCGGGCCGCCGTTCTGATCGATCACGTCCTGGCAGGCGCCGGGGGCATAGCAGAGATCGCACTGCGTCTCCTGGATGCATTCCCAGATCTCACCGCAGCCAGCGTCTTCGAGGCACTGACTCCACTCGAACTGGCAGCCGTTGCACACGCAGCTGTCGCACGTCGTCGCGCAGTCCTGGCAGGCGGTTTGGACCTGTCCACTGCAACTGCTGTTGTCGTACGGAGAGCAGACCTCCGTCGTCTGGCTGTCGCGACAGCAGATCGCGTCGCCGCCGTCGCACAGGCAGTCGCCGAACGAATCCGAGCAGCCGCCGCACATGTCCTCATCGGTGGCGCATCCGGCGCAGGCGCCCTCGCATTCCGCCTGGAACCCCGTGGGCGAGAAGGAGTACCGCTCGGCCAGGCAGCGGCACTGGGACGCGCAGCTCGGGCAATTGACGCAGTCGAAGTCGCACACGACGCCCTCGGGGTCGCAGCTCGACGGCTTCGGGTCCGCCGTCGGGAAGTTGACCTGGCAGCCGAGGTTCACGAAGCCCCCGGTATCGAGCATCACGCCGCATTCGCCCCCAGACGTGCAGCAGCCGGGAAACGTCACGGTGTCGGGTTGTCCCGGCAGACGGTAGGGCTCGCTCGTGGGGCACTCGTCCGAATGCACGCCCGGCGCGTTCATCAGCGAGCAAGCGTCGCCCGGCCAGCCAGGGAGTGCGGTGCCGAGCTGCAAGCCGCACTGATTGGGGTCCTGTGGAGGGCAGCACGCGGCGACGGTGCCCGACGTGAACGGCAGCGCCGAGCCGTAGCAGATCGACGAGCCGCATTCGACGTCGCCGCCGGACTGGCAGTCGTTCTCGTCCCATAGCTGGTTCGGACATTCGCAGATGCTGTTGTTGGAAAGGCCGCAGGGGTTGTCGCTGAAGCAGCAATCCCCGCAATCCTCCAAGTCCCACGGCATGCCCGGGCAATCGCAGCGGCCGTTGCCCGAGAACCCACACGGATTCTCCGTCGAGCAGCAATTGTTCGGATCGTTGCAGGGGCAGCCCTGTCCGGGGCCGTTGATGCAAGCGCCGGCCGTCAAGAGTAGCGAGAGGGCGCGGCCGCCCTGCTGCCCGTATTGCTCGAAGTCGTCGGCGCAGGCGCCGTCGTAGCAGGAGTCCTCGGCGCCCATCGCCAGCGTGCAGGGGTTTTCGCGAATGCAGTCGAGGAGCGCCGTGCAGCCCGCGTCCTCCAGGCAGCCGCTGAGCTCGTTGCCGCAGGCGCCGCACAGGCAGCTGGCGCAGGAATCGCTGTTCCCGAAATGCTCGCGGCAGACGCCCTCGGGATCCGTCTCCGGGTCAGGGCATTGGTTCGTTTCGCCGTGGTTCTTGCAGACGCAGGACGTGTACATCGTCGGGCAATCGGCGCAGCTCGCGCCGTCGCCCCACTTGCAGCGGGCAAAGCCGGTGTTACCGCTGCCCGTGACGAAGTCGCGGAAGCAGACGTCCACGCTTCTCCCTTCGCAGCGACAGCGGTGGTACTCGAGCGAGCACTCGCTGCAGTTGCCGTTGCGGCAGCCCTCGTAGCCGCCCGGCGGGTAGTCACCGTCGAGCTTGCGATCCTCGAGGCCGAGTAGATTGCCGCAGGCGGCGGCGACGAGCGTGAGGAGCAGCGCGAAGAGGATGCGGAGGTTCACCACGAGCCCTCCAGCGACAGCTGCCCACCGCCGACGCCGGCCCGCGCGACCAGCGTCACCGGCGCCGCGCTGCCGGACGACGACCTGGAGGCGGTCATCGCGACGACGATGCCGCCGACGAAGAACACGCCGCCGACGACGGTGACGACAGTGGCCGCGGTGGCCAGGCTCTGCGCGCTCTCACCCTGTTCGACGCCTTCAGGGCTGCAGAGCGTCGTGTCGTCGCTTTGCCGGCACTCGCTCTGTGAGTCCTCGTACTTGCCCTTGGCCACGAGCCCCATCACGCCGCCGCTCACCAGGCCCACCGCGCCGAGCCCGATCGTCAGGTAGCCGATGCCGCGCTGCACGCCGCCTGAGCTCGACGCCTCCGGCTTCGGCGCCGGACCTGCCGCGGCCGTTGCGGCCACCGCTGCCGGCGGGGGGGCGACGGGTGGCGGAGGCGTCGGTGCGGTGGCGAGCATCGGGACACGAATGGTCGTCGAGCCCCCTCCTGCCGGCACCTCACCCTCGCCCTTCCACGAGATCATCCCGGGCGCCTCCGCGATGACGACGACGCGCCCGGGATCCACCGGCACCGGCGTCTCCCACAGCGCGCGCCCGACCTCCTGCCCGTCGCGCATCACGCGCAGGCCCGGAATGTCCGGCCTCTCCACCGATACCGTCAGCTTCGACAGGATCCCCTCGAGAGCAGCCGCCTCCTTGGTCGCCGTTTCCTCGCGATCCTTCTGGCCCGCGGCGCTGGCGGCGTAGGCGGCCTCGCGGAAGGTGCCCCAGGCGCTCGCCGTCTTGCCGGTCTGCTTGTAGCAGTCAGCCAGATAAAGCAGCGTGCCCACGCCCGGATCGAGCTTCTGGCTCTCCGCGAGCTTCGGACAAGCGTCCGCGGCCTTCCCTTGGTCGAGGAGCTCGAGTGCTTGATTGAAGAGCGCTTCGGCGGCGGCCCGATCGGACGCCGAGGGTTGCGCGAGTGCGCCGCGCGGCGCGAGAAAAAGGAGGATCGCCCAGAAGGCGACGAGAAGCCTAAGGTTGTAAGGTTTCATTTTCGGGAGCCGAACTTATTCTTTGAGCCTGTTGCTGCCGGTTTGGCCTCGACGGGAGCCGGCGCGGGTGCGGGCGCGGGGGCAGGGGCGGGCTTGGCTGCGGGGGCGGGCTTGGCCGCCGGTTGGCGCACGACGCGGCGGGTGGCCACGGCGACGGGCGCAGCGCTGGCGGTCGCGCTGGCCGACGGGGGTGCGGGCGCGGCGGTCTCGACCGGAGGAGCAGCCACTGGCTCGGCCGGCAAGATCACAGGCTGCGGCGGGGCATCGGGCGGCTTCGCGATGGGCTCGGCGGCAGCCTCGACGGTCGGAGTCGGGCCGCCTGCCGCCGCGGAGGGGCGCCGCGTGAGCAGAAACGCACCGACCCCCAGGGCCCCGACGGCAAAGGATCCGAGCACCACGAAAAGCGGCAGGTGCGAGCGCTTTTTCGGCTCCGATTGCGTGCTGCCGAACTCGACGGCGGTGCGCGCCTGGCTCGGCCCTGCTCCGGGCGCAAGGCTCGGCGGAAGATCGATCTGGCTCGTCCGCACGCCCGCTTCCTGGAGCACGCGGCTGATCCGCTCCACCGAGGTGCGTCCGCTCTTCGGCCCGTAGGGCAACAACGACTGCGCGAAGTCGCCGACGTTCGCGTGGCGGCGCGTCGGGTCCTTCTCGAGGGTACGCATGATCGCCGCTTCGAGCCCCGGCGGGACGTCGGGCCGGTGAGCGCGGATGGGCACCGCGGCGTCGGTGAGAATCATCGCGCAGAGGGCGGGCATCGTGTCGGCCACGAACGGCGGATGTCCCGCCAAAAGCTCGTACAAGATCACGCCGAGCGCCCAAATGTCCGTGCGCGCGTCGACGTCCCTGCTCGAGCGCATTTGCTCGGGTGACATGTAGAGCGGGGAGCCCATCATGCTGGAGGTGCGGGTCAGCGACTGATTCGAATTCGACCCGGGCGCCGTGTGCTTGGAGATCCCGAAGTCGAGAACCTTGATGCTGAAATGGCCGCCGGCCTTACGCGCCAAAAACAGGTTTGCAGGCTTGAGGTCGCGGTGGACGATGCCGTAGGCGTGCGCCTCGGCGATGGCTTCGCTTGCCTCGAGCACGTAGCCGACCGCCTCCTCGACGCCGGCCCGCCCTCGCTGTTCGATGGTGGCGGCCAGATCGGAGCCGATCAGGTATTCCATCACCATGTACGGCGCGCCGTTGCGGAGCGTGCCGACGTCGATCACGCGTGCCACGTGCTCGCTCTGGATCTTCACCGCAGCGCGTGCCTCGCGAAGGAACCGCTCGGCGGCCTCCTGGTGCTTCACGTGCTCTTCGAGCAAAAACTTGATCGCGACCTGGCGCTCGAGAGCTGTGTCGGTAGCGAGCACCACCACGCCCATGCCGCCGGCACCGAGCACCCGGTCCACGCGGTACTTGTCGGCGATGATGTCGCCCTCTTTGACTGGTGCGGCCGCGGTCTCCGACATTTCCTAGAACCAACGAGACTACCGCTTCCACGGGGCAGCCCGAAAGGGCGCAGATGTCGGCTTTTGTCCGATGTCTCGGAACGAGGCTCCGCGCGCACGCGCCCAGCTTTCGTGTTTCCCGCAGATGTACGGATGCACGAACGCAGATGTATGACTAGGTCGTACACCGCCCGACAGAGTCGGGGGCCGGCTAGAGAGGCTCTAACCGCCGCTCACGAGGCGCGACAGTCGGGTGAGCGCGGTCTCCAGGACCGCTTCGGCCGGCCCGAAGCTGAAGCGAGCGTGATGCTTGAAGCGCGAGGCACGCCCCACCCGGCGCTGCCCGGGGTCGACGTCGAAGAAGCTCCCTGGGACGACGATCACCTTGTGCTCGAGGGCGGCGCGGAAGAGGCCGTCACCCGTGTCGAGCGGCGGCGGCAACGCGCGCAGGTTCCCCCACGCGTAGAACGAGCCGTCCGGCTCGCGCTCGAAGCGGACACCGAGCGCCTTCAGGCCTTCGATCATCCGTGCTCGTTTTTTTCCGAACGTGCGGCGGATGGCGGTCGCCTCGGCGCGGGCATGCTCGGCCGTGAGCAACGCGATCGCGGCATGCTGCAGCGGGCGCGACCCGCCCCCGTCGAGGAAGGACCCCGCGCTCGCCAGCGACTCGATCACGCGCCGCGGCCCGAGCGTCCACGTCGTTCGCCAGCCCGGGTAGCGCCAATTCTTGGTCAATCCGTCGAAGATCACGACCGGGTCGCGCTCCACGTCTTCGACGAAGGCGGCGGCGCTCATCAAGGGTTCGTCGCCGCGCCACACGTAGTGCGAATAGAACTCGTCGAGGAGCAGCGTGCAGTCGAGCTCGCGCGCCGTGCCGACCCAAGCGGCAAGCTCCTCGCCGAGCAGGGCTCTCCCCGTGGGGTTACCGGGGTTCGAGAGCAGGAGCGCACCGAGGCCGCGGCCCGAAATCTCGCGCTTCAGCTCTTCGAGCGGAAAGTCGTAGCCGCGTTCGGGGTCGAGCAGGATCGGGATCGGCGTGAAGCGGCGGAAGATGTCGAGCAGCTCTTCGTACGCCGTGTAGTCGGGGATGAAATGTCCGAGGTGGATCTGGCCGATCGCTGCGCACGCGCGCATGATCGAGACCCGCCCGCCGCCCGACAGCGAGACGTTCTCGGCGCTGTAACGCGAACCCATGCCACGCCGGAAGAGCTGGTTGTAGAGATCGGCGATCGCTTCGCGCGCTTCCCACAGGCCCGCGACGGGCGCGTATTCCTGGTCGTTCGTGCTGATCGAAATCTCGGTCACCCGCGGCGGCGCGCCGTCGAGCGGACCCGTTTCCGGCTGACCCTGCCCGAGGTTGCACCAGTCGGGATCTTCGGAGCGAAACCCGGCGCGCTGGGCCTCGGTCGTGGCGTAGATCACACCCGTGCGCGGTACCGGGCGGAACGCGCTTCGTGGCTCACTGGAATCAGGAGGGTTGGTCACTCTGGCGGGCGCCAGAGTAGCAGCACCTAGAGCCGAGACGAGCTCTAGGGACAGAGCTCGCGCACGCTGACCGAGCCGGTGGTCTTGCCCTTGGTCACGTTCGTCGGGCCGAGTTCACGCCAGCTCGAGCAGGGGCGATCGGTCGGGCTCGGAGCCTGGACCTTCGGCTTTGCTTTCACGCGCGGCGCCTGCCGGGCCTCGACCACGATCGGCTCGAGGACGACGACGGGGTCCGGCGCCGGTTCGGCGATGGTGGTGGGAGGTTCGGGCGGGAGAACGCGAACGGCGTCCACCGCCGGCGGGGGTGTGGCAATTGGGCTCGAGGGCCCCATCGTGGCCGCGTACGCGAACAGGCCCGAGCCTGCCACCAGGGCTGATGCGAAAACCCAAGACTGGTACATCTGACGCTCCTTTCTGCGGACAGAGCTTCGCCGTCGAGGGTCGTGCGGCGCGAGCCGCGCGGCTTTCGGCATGAGCGGAAAGTCGATGAGGACTCTTCGCTCGCGACTAACTCAACTTAAGGTGTGTGCAGAGGAGCGCAAGGGCTCACCGTGCGCTTTCCCGAGGTTCGCTGAGGAAGCAGCGCACGAGTTTTCGTCCACCTACGGTGTAAAGCTCAGGCGCTTCGCGCGGACAGCGCTCCATCACGTCGCCGCAACGGGGATGAAAGCGACACCCGCTCGGCGGGCGCGCCGGCGACGGGATCTCACCCTCTGCCCTGGAGCGCTTCGCGCGGCGCTCCGCCGCGAGGGTGGGCACGGCGTCGAGCAGCATGCGCGTGTACGGGTGTTCGGGACTCTGGAAGAGCGCTTCCGCTTCTGCGAGCTCCACGATCTGCCCCAGGTACATGACTGCCACACGATCGGCGATCTGGCGCACCACGCGCAGATCGTGGGTGATGAACAGGTACGAAAGGCCCAGTTTGTCCTTCAGATCGAGCAAGAGCCCCAGGATCTGCGCCTGAATCGAAACGTCGAGGGCGGACACTGCTTCGTCGCACACCAGGAGCTCCGGCCCCACGGCGAGCGCTCGCGCGATGCACACACGCTGCTTCTGCCCGCCGGATAGTTCGTGCGGGTAGCGATCGCCGAACGTCGGGTCGAGGCCCACCTGCTCGAGCAACGTGTCGACCCGAGCGTCGCGCGCCGGGCGTTCGAGATCGGCATGGAGCTCGAGCGCTTCCGCGATCGCAGCGTGGATCGTCAGTCGAGGATTCAGGCTCGCGTCGGGATCCTGAAACACCATCTGGAAGCGCTTCGAAAGCGCACGGCGCGATGCCGCGGGGAACGGCATGACGCGCGTGCCGTCGAGCAGCACCACTCCGTCTCGCGGCGTTTCGAGTCCGACGATGGCGCGAGCGAGCGATGACTTGCCGCACCCCGACTCACCGACGAGCGCGAGCGTCTCTCCTTTTTCGAGCGTGAGGCTCACACCGTCGACCGCGCGGATCGGGTTCGGCTTGGCCGGGTAGTGAACGCGGAGCTCACGCACCTCGAGCAGGGGGGCGGCGGGGCGGGGGAGATCCGGCTTCGGAGCGGCGGCGATCATGGCATTCCGTTCGCTCTTTTCATGGAAGGGGGAATTTTCTACTTTCGCTTCCCGCGGCGACAATGCTGGAAGCACTTACGGTCCGCAATCCAACTTGGCGAGTGTCGCGCCGAGGAGTAGCAAATAGCCGAGGTCGTCGATGTCACGCTCTGCCATTCCTTTTTTTGGATACGTAACACTTACCCTCGCCATTGCGGGTGCATGCAGCGCTCCGCCTCCCGAGATCCCCGAGCCCGAACAGCCGCCGAACCAAGGCGGAACCGGTTCCTCAGGTGGTAGCAGCGGTAACGGCGGCACGACGGGTGGCGTCGGCGGTGCAACGGGCGGTGTCGGCGGCGCGACGGGTGGTGTCGGCGGCGCGACGGGCGGTGCCGGCGGTGCGTTGGCTGGAGCAGGTGGTTCAGTTGCTGGCAAGGGCGGCGTCGCAGGCACGCCGGCTACGGGTGGCAACGCAGGCACGCCCCCGGGCGTCGGTGGCAGCGCAGGCACGCCGGCGGCGGGTGGAGTTGGCGGCGCAACGACGGCGGGCACCGGCGGAGCATCCGCTGGCACTGCCGGTGCCGGTGAGGTGCCGTGCGAAGCATCGATGGTCGTCGGCAGCGACGGTTTCGTGCGCGCCCCCGGCGCGAGCGGTTGCTGGCACGGCTACGCTTCTGCCGGCAAGGGCGCGATGGACATGGAGAGTTCGATCATGCCCACGTCGTTTGCGATGTGCGGCATGAGTTGCATGCTGCGCATTTCCGGGGAGCTCGGCTCGGCGACGTCGACGAACAACTACACCGGCGTGGTGTTCGTCGGCTTCAACGTCAACGAAGCGACCGGCGGCGGAGCCAAGGGGACGGTCACCCCGATGGGCTCCGGGCTCGTCGTGACGTACACCAACACCAGCGCGAGCCCCACCGTGCGCATTCAGATCTCGTCGGGTAGCGGGGAAGCCACGCGCTGGTGCGCGACATTGACGGCGAGCCCGGCGACCATCCCGTACGGCATGTTCAATACCAAGTGTTGGAACACCGCCGAGACCGGAGCCGCGGCCTACACGAAGGCGCCGATCGACACCGTGCAGCTCGTGCTCCCGGGTGCTGATATGGCAGGCACGGCTCCCTTCGACGTCACGTTGGTGAGCGTCAAGGACACCTGACATGCGCGCGCCCGCGGCCCCGCGCGGCGCGCTCTGGGCGCTGCCGTTCGCGTTGTGCTTCGCGGTCGCGGCGTCGTGAGGCGGCGGCAGTGTCGCGAGCGACGACGACGACGACAACGCGGGTGAGAACGGCAACGGCGGGAGTGCGGGCTCGAGCGGCGGCAACGCGGGCGAGGACGGTGACGGCGGGACGGGGGGCTCGAGCGGCGGCAGCGGCGGTACGGCGGCGGACGGCGGTAGCGGCGGCTCGGGGACGGGGGCCGGATCGTCCGGCGGGAACGGCGGCGCGGGCGGCAAGGGCGGCGGAACGGGGGGAGCGGGCGGCGTCGGCGGAGGATCAGGAGGAGCGGGCGGAGACGGTGGAGGAACAGGGGGAGCGGGCGGCGTCGGTGGCGGTGCAGGCGGTACCGGTGGTGCGGGCGGAGTGACCGGCGGCAGCGGCGGGATGGCCGCGGGTGGCAGCGGAGGTTCGTCGGCGGGAGCAAGCACCGGTGGCTCCGGCGGCGCGACCGGCGGTGCAGGCGGTTCGACCGGCGGGAGTGCCGGAGACGGTGCCGGCGGAAGCGCTGGCGCAGGGCCCGTCACGTGCGGGACGTCCTTCGCGATCGCCGCTGACGGCTTCGTTCGGGCGCCGGCCGCCGGCGGAGCCTGCTGGCACGGCTACGCGATGACTGGTGGAGACCCTGACAGTGTCGTGACTCCCACGTCGTTCTCGAACTGTGGCGTGGGTTGCGTGCTCCGAGCAACCGGCATCGTCAATGCCGCAAACGACACGAACAATTATGCCGGGGTCGTGTTCCTCGGCTTCAACCTGAATCAGGCGCCCGGCACGACCACTGCCGGAACGGTGACGCCCACCGGCAACGGTCTCGCCCTCAACTTCACGAACACGGGCGGGAGCGGCACCGTGCGAATTCAGATTTCGCAGGGGACCTCGGCGACCACACGCTGGTGCGCGGATCTCACCGCGCCCCCGACTACCGTCCCGTACTCGAGGTTCAACACGGCGTGCTGGAACGGCACGGGCACCACCTACGCCAACGAGCCGATCGACACCGTGCAGATCGTCATCCCCGGCGCCGCTGTGTCGTATCCGTTCGATTTCACGCTGCTCAGCGTCAAGGATACGTAGGCTGACGGCGTCAGCTCACGGGAGCTGACTCGTGGGGAGCACGCAACGCCGGAGACGCGCGGCGCCGGCCTCGGCCTCGACTAGTGGCGGATCGCCCCGGAGGCACGCGTCGTGAACGTGGCGGCAGCGGGGCGCGAAGGTGCAGGCGGTGAACGGCCCGCGGTCGAGGCGGGGCGGCATGCCGGGGATCGCCAGCGGGCGCTGTCGTTGATCGATGCGCGGCAGGCTTCCGAGCAGGGCGGCCGTGTAGGGATGGAGCGGGCGGCGAAAGAGCTCGCTGGTCGGTGCCGACTCGACCACGCGCCCGGCGTAGAACACGAGCGCTCGATCGCACACGCGGTGCACGATGCCGAGGTCGTGCGTGATCAGCATCACCGCGAGCCCGCGCTCCTCCTTCAGTTCGAGCAGTAGATCGAGGATTTGGGCCTGGATGGTCACGTCGAGCGCCGTCGTGGGCTCGTCCGCGATCAGGACCTCCGGGTTCGCGAGCAGGGCCATCGCGATCATGACGCGCTGCCGCATGCCGCCGCTGAGCTCGTGCGGGTAACTCCGGAGCCGCTCCTTCGCATCCGGGAGGCGCACGCGCTCGAGCAGCGCGCGGGACCGCTCGTCCGCTTCGCTTCGCCCCAGGGCAAGGTGCAACATGGCGCCCTCGCGGAGTTGCTCGCCCACGGTGAGGTACGGGTTCAGCGAGGTCATCGGGTCTTGGAAGACCATCGCGATGCGGCCGCCTCGCATCGCGCGGAGCCGGTCGGGTGGCAGCCCGACGAGGTCGACGCCCGCGAGCTTCACGCTACCCCGCACGATGCGGCCGCGACCGGGGAGCAGCCCGAGGATGGCGAGGCTGGTGGCGCTCTTGCCGGAGCCGGACTCGCCGACGATGCCGAGCATCTCGCCGGGCGCGAGCGTGAACGAGACGTCCTCCACCGCGCGCACGGTGCCGTCCTCGCCTTCGAACTCGGCGGTGAGGTTTCGGACGTCGAGCAACGGCTCGCCGGTTCGGCTGCTTTTTGGCTCGACCGGCGCCTGGTCGCTCATCGGGACTTCGGGTCCACGGCGTCGCGCAGACCGTCGCCCAGGTAGTTGAGGGAGAGGAGCGTGAGCGCTAGCAAGCCGCTCGGAAAGAGGAGCAGCCACCAGTAGAACGTGAGCGGATTCACGACCGCGACGGCCTCGGACACGAGCTGCCCCCAGGAGAGCTTGAGACCGAGACCGAGGAAACTCAGGAACGACTCGAGGATGATCACGGTCGGCACCGTCAGCGTCGCGTAGACCATCACCACCGCGAGCACGTTCGGCACCAGGTGCCGCACGATGACGCGCAGATCGCCGGCGCCGAGCAGGCGCGCCGCCAGCACGAATTCCCGCTCGCGGAGCGACAACACCTGCCCCCGCACCACGCGCGCCATCGTCAGCCATTGCACGAGACCGAGCGCCACGAACACCGGCACCGGGTCCCCGCGCGCCGACTCGGAAAAGAGCAGCATGATCAGGATGACGAGAAACATGTAGGGGATGCCGTACAAGAAATCGACCAGGCGCATCATCACCTCGTCGACGCGCCCCCCGTAGTAGCCGGCGATCGCGCCGTAGAGCACGCCGACGACCACGCAGGTCACGGTCGCGACGAGCCCCACGAGCAGCGACGTCTGCCCGCCGGCGAGCACGCGCGCGAAGTAGTCGCGGCCGAGGCTGTCGGTGCCGAACAGGTGCGCCGCCGAGGGGGGCAGGTGACGCGCCGCAGGATGCGTGGTCAGGGGATCCAGGCCCAGCAAGGCGGGCAGGGTGAAGCAGGCGAGGGCGACCAGCGCGACGAGCGCGGCGCCGACCACCGCGAAGTGGTTCTTGCGCAAGCGGCGCCAGGCGCGGAGCGTCGGGCTCTGACCGCGCACGCCGCGACCGGCGGTCGATGCGGGGGACTCGGTCACCTTTCGCTCCGGACGCGTGGATCGAGCCACGCGTACGCGAGGTCGACCAGCAGGTTGAAGACGGTGACCAGGCTCGCGTAGACGAGCGCCGTCCCGAGCACGAGCGAGTAGTCGCGGTTGATCGCACCCTTCACGAACCACTGGCCCATGCCGGGCACCGAGAAGAGCGTCTCCACGACGAACGATCCGGTCATGATGCCCGCCGCCGCCGGCCCGAGGTACGAGACGACCGGCAAGATGGCGCCCTTCAGCGCGTGCCGGAGCACGATCGCCGTTTCCGGCACGCCCTTCGCCCGCGCCGTTCGGATGAAGTCTTGCTGCATCACTTCGATCGTTCCGCCCCGGGCGAGGCGCGCGACGTAGGCCATGTAGGGCAGCGCGAGAGTGATCGCGGGCATCACGAGTTGGCGGTAGCTGCCCCAGCCCGCCACCGGCAACCAGCCGAGCTTCAGCGCGAAGACGATCGACAGCGCGGCCCCAATCACGAAACTCGGCAGCGAAAGGCCGATCAGCGAGATGCCCATGCTCGCGTAATCGGAGAACGACCGCGGCTTCAGGCCGGCGCGTATGCCCAGCAATAGCCCGACGGACGTCGCGAGGCAGAGCGCGAGCAACCCGAGCGTGACGCTGATCGGTAGCGCCGGGGCGAGCAGGGATTCCACGGTGCGACCTTGGACCTTGATCGACGGCCCGAGCGACCCATCGACGATCAAGCGGCGCATGTAGATGCCGAAGAACTCGCCCGCACTCTGGGGCACGCCGAAATGCGCGCGCAACGCGGCCTCGATCTGCGGCGTGGCGGCGCGCTCGCGCGCGAACGGATTGCCCGGCGCGTGGTACATGAGGAGCGTCGTCACGAACGCGAGCAGGACGAGCGAAGGCAAGAGGAACGTCACGCGCCGAAGCACCGCGGGCGAAGCCGTGCGCCAGGCGACGAAGAAGAGCACCAGCGCGACCAGCAGGCCGACCCCGGGCCCCGCCCCGACGCGCGCGACGACGAAACCGAGCGCGGCCGCGGAAAGCGCGCCGCTGACGCGCACGGCGCGCGGAGAGAGCCAGGCGGTGCCGGCGAGCAGCGCGAACCCGGCGAGGATGGCGAGCGCGGACAGGACGCCGACCGCGACGCCGAGTCCCACGAGCGCGCCGAGCGCGAGGGCGAGCCCGAGCAAGGATCCCCGCCGAGTCACCGCCTCCCTCCCGGCACGAGCGAGATCTCGCGGAGCGGGTGCAAGTCCTGCGAGTTGACCTCTTTCTTCCCGTCGGGGAGCACACGCGCGGCCGAGAAACCGCGCACGTACGGGCGAATGAGCCCCCCGTTCACGTAGAAATACACGGGGATGATCGGAAACTCGTCCTGCACCAGGACGGCCTCCGCTTCCTGGAACAGCTGCATCCGGATACGCTCGCGAGCCGCGCGCTTCGCGGCGCCGGTGGCGTCCTTTTCTTCCGCGAGCAGGCGCTCGAGCGCGGGGCGGTTCTTCACCTTCGACAGCGTGTCTTCCGGGTCGCGGGTGAGCAGCGTGACGTCGCCAGCTTGCTGGACCAAGCGGTCGTAGATCGGCGAGCTGAAGCCAGTGTAGTTGTTGGCCCCGTTCGTCACCCACATGTCGAGGAACGTGTTCGGGTCCCGGTAGTCTCCCACCCAGCCGGCCCGCGAGATCTCGTAGTCGAGGGCACGCGTCGTCGCGAGGTAGGATTGCCACTCCTGGTTGTACGCGTTGACCTCGATGCCGAGCGCGCGCCGGAGCTGGTCGGAGACCACGTCCGCGAGCCGCTTGTGGTCCTCGCTCGTGTTGTGCAGGATGCCGACGCGGGGGAAGCCCTTGCCGCCGGGGTAGCCGGCGGCGGCGAGCAGCCGTTTCGCCTCGTCCACGTCGTAACGGATCGCGCTTTCGGGCGGCGTGTAGCCGCCGAGGCCGGGCGGCACGAATGTCGCGGCCGGAAGCTGCCCGAGGCCGAGCACCTGCGTGGTGATGATCTGGCGATTGATCGCGAGGTTCAGTGCTTTTCGCACGCGCCGGTCGTTGAACGGCGGGCGCGTGGTGTTCATCCGATAGAAATAAACGACGAGCCCCGGCTCGCCGTAGAAGTCCGGGCGCTTCCTGAGGAGCGGCGCGAGCTCCTGCGGGAAGTACTTCGGCAGCCAATCGACTGCGCCCGTGAGGTAGAGGTTCATGTTCGTGGTCAGGCCCTCGGTCGCGAGGACGTCGATCCGTTCGAGCTTCACCTCGTCGCGGCCCCAGTAGGTCGGGCTCTTCTCGAGACGCATGTGATCGTTCACGACCCAACGCGCGAGGCGAAAGGGACCGTTCGAGACCAGCGTTTCGGCGAAGAACCAGCGGTTCGCGATCTTCGGATCCTCGGTCAGCCAGCGCGGTACCGGGTACGCCGCGTGGTGACTCAAAAGCTCGAGAAAATACGGTGTCGGGGCCCGCAGTTCGACGACCAGCGTGCGGGCGTCCTTGGCGATCGCGCCCGCGTCTTTGCCGAAACGCGCCGCGGCTTCCTTCGCTCGAGCGTCGAGGTTCGTCGCCGCGCGCTCGAGACCGAGCCTGAGTCCGTCGAGCTCCGCCTCGCTGACCGTCCCCGTGCGGCGGCTCAATAGCCCGTCGAGCGAGCGTTCGTCGGCCGCGCGCAACGGATCGGAAAGCTTGGTCGTCGCGAGAAAGCGCTGGAACTCTTCGGCAGGGATCGGGCGGCGTGCGCTCGTCAGCCGGGCAAGCGCGGGCAGGGCCTTCTCGCGCAGGGCCACGGCGAGCCCGTCGAAGGTGTTCCGCGCTTCCGCGAAGCGGATCGGAAACAGCATGTAGGCGACTTCCGCGCCCATCGCCGGATCGAGCAGCCGCTGCCACGAGTACACGAAGTCGTGAGCGGTCACGGGCCGGCCGTCGCTCCACCGCGCCGCTTCCCGCAGGTGAAAGGTGTAGACGGTGCCGTCCTCGGAGATGTCCCACGACTCGGCGACGCCCGGCGCCGGGCCGAACGTCGTCGGATCGAAGCGGGTGAGACCCTCGAACAGAGCCTCTTGTACCCGCGCTTCGGGTTCCCCGCTCGTGAGCTGCGGGTCGATCGACTGCACCTCCGTTCCGTTCGCCATCCGGAAGTCGGCTGGCAGATCGACGGTGGACGAAAAGGTGAGTCCCGCGATCGAGAGCGCCGCCACGATGACGGTGACGATGCCGATGAGCGTCCGATACATGGAGTTGCCTAGTGTCCCCGGTACGCGAGGTCGTCGTGACTCGGGACTCCGTCGCGGCCGAGGCTCCGGACTTCGAAACGGTCACCGGACGGGGCAGCGAAGCGCGGGCCGCGAGGCGGGAGCAGGCGGTAAAGGATCGCCCGCCCCCAAGGATCGGTCGCTTCAACGCCGCCGAACATAGGGGGGAGCCGCCAGCCGAGATCGGCGAGTGTCTCCGGCAGGTCACCGGTCACCCGTTCACGCTCGCGGATCTCGTCGCGGAGCCACTTGAGCTCCCGGAGAGCCTCACGCTCTCGCGACACACGCCCGAAAGCGCCGCCGGCCAAGAACGAACAGAGGAGCGCGGCCGCAAGAGCAAGTCGCCGGCGGAGGGGACGCGCGAGCACCCAGCGCGCGGCTTTGGGCAGGGGACGGCGCCGCGGGGTGGGGACGTCGTGCTCCACGCGTGCTCCGGCATCGTCGGGCAGCGAGACCGGCGCCGGTGCCGGGCTCTGGGCGGCGTTCTCGGCCACCTGCCGTTCGATGCGCTCGCTCACCCGGCGGTGCCAGTCGTCGCCCTGCTCGCCTTCGGCGTGAAAACAGCGCACGACATGACCGAGCTCGACCTCCTCGCTCGGTGGCACCTCGACCCGGCAGCGATCCATCACCGCAGGACACCGGGTGTGGAAGCGACAACCGGCGGGCGGGTTGAGCGGGCTCGGGACGTCGCCGGTGAGCACGATGCGCTGGCGCCGCCGTTTGGGATCGGGCACCGGGATCGCCGACAGCAGCGCGCGTGTGTACGGGTGGGCGGGTGCGGAAAACAGCCGATCGCGCGTCGCGACCTCCACCAGCTCGCCGAGGTACATGACGGCGATGCGGTGCGAGAGGTGGCGCACCACGGAGAGATCATGGGCGATGAACAAATAGGCGAGCCCCATCTCGCGCCGGAGCTCGAGCAAGAGGTTCACCACCTGGGCCTGAATCGACACGTCCAGCGCCGACACCGGTTCGTCGAGCACGACGAGCTTCGGTTCGAGCGCGATGGCGCGGGCGACGCCGATGCGCTGGCGCTGGCCGCCCGAAAACTCGTGCGGGTAGCGGTTCAGAGCACTCGGTGAGAGCCCGACGCGGCCGAGCAGCTCCGCCACGCGCCGTTCGGTCTCGGCGCCGCTCGTGAGACCGTGCACCTCGAGCGCCTCTCCCACGATGTCGAGCACCCGCAGCCGAGGATTGAGCGAGCTGTACGGATCCTGGAACACGATCTGCATCGAGCGCCGGAGGTGCCTCAAGGTGTCGGCGTCCGCCCGCGTCACGTCCGTGCCGTCGAACGTCACCTGGCCGGCGGTCGGCTCGATCAGGCGCAGGATCGCTCGGCCGGCGGTCGTCTTGCCGGATCCGGACTCGCCGACGAGCCCCAGCGTTTCGCCCGGATCGACCGAAAAGCTCACGTCGTCGACCGCCTGCACGTGCCCCACCACGCGGCCGAAGACGCCGCTCATCACCGGAAAGTGCTTGGTCAGGCCGAGGACGTCGAGCAGTGGCGCCGTCACAGAACCACCTCGCTCGCGGTTGGAGGCTCGGGCGTCTCACGCGACAACGACTCCGCCACCAAGTCGGCATCCGGGTTCTCGTCCACGTAGAAGCACGCGGACAGGTGCGGCGGATCGCCGGGAGCCTGGCGCTCGCGCAACTCCGGCACCTCTTCACGGCAGACGGGCATCGCGAACGGGCATCGCGGGTGAAAGCGACAGCCGGGCGGCTGGTGAAGCGGATCGGGCACCGTGCCTTCGATCGGCTTGAGATCACGGCCTTGTCGATCGTGACGCGGTAGCGAAAGGAAGAGCCCGGCCGTGTACGGATGGCGCGGCCGCTCGAACAGCGGCAGCGTGGTCGAGCGTTCCACCACGGCTCCGGCGTACATCACCACCACGCGCTCCGCCGTTTCGGCGACCACGCCGAGGTCGTGCGTGATGAGCAGGATCGCCATCCCGAGCTGTCGCTGGAGCTCCAGCAGTAGTTCGAGGATTTGCGCCTGAACGGTCACGTCGAGCGCCGTCGTCGGCTCGTCTGCGATCAACACCTGCGGTCGGCAGGCGAGCGCCATCGCGATCATCACCCGCTGGCGCATGCCGCCCGAGAGCTGGTGCGGGTACTCGTCGAGCCGTCGTTCGGGCGCCGGAATGCGCACGAGCTCGAGCAACTCGCACGCCCTTTGCCGCGCCTCCTCGGCGTCGAGGCCCCGATGCAGCGTGATGCCCTCCGCGATCTGGTCACCGATCGTGAACACGGGGTTCAGGCTCGTCATCGGCTCCTGGAAGATCATCGAGATCTCGTTGCCGCGCAGGCGGCGGAGGCGCTCGGGAACGGCGCCGACCAGCTCTTCGCCGTCGAAGCGGATCGATCCGCGAGCGATCTCCGCCGAATGCGGCGGGAGCAGGCCGAGCACGGCGAGCGCGGTCACCGATTTCCCGCAGCCGGACTCACCGACCACGGCGAGTGTCTCTCCGCGGTGGAGATCGTACGTCACGCCGTCCACCGCGCGCACGAGTCCCGCTCCGGTCCGAAACGTGACCGAGAGATCCTCGATCGTGAGGAGAGGCTCGTCCGGCATGTCTCAGCGAGCCGCTTTCCGGCCGCGGGAGCTAGGGTAATATGACCTCGCCATGCCGGATCCTTCGGCCCCTCGGCCGCTCGCGGCCGCCCCCGCGCCACTTCCGGCTGCGGGCAGTGCCCCTACGGGGCTCTCGTCGCGGCGTTGTCCGGTTTGCGGGGGCCTCTTCCCGGCAGACTTTCGCGTCTGTCCGCGGGACGCGGTCCCGCTCGAGGACGCGCCGGAAGGAGACGACCCGCTCGTCGGGCGGCTGCTCGGCGACTCGTACGAGGTCACGCGCGTGCTCGGCGAAGGCGGCATGGGGCGCGTCTACGAAGCACGCCACCGGCGGCTCAAGGGCAAGCGCTTCGCCGTCAAGCTCCTCCACCCCGATCTCGCTCGGCAGCCCGAGGTGGTGACCCGTTTCCAGCGCGAGGCCGAGGCCGCGAGTGGCATCTCGCACCCCAACGTCGTCGGCGTTCACGACGTCGGTGTCACCGACGACGGGCAACCGTACATCGTGGCCGAGCTTCTCTCCGGCGAAGAGCTCGGCGAGTACATCGAACGGCTCGGCAAGCTTGCCCCGGGCGACACGATCAGGATCGTCCGCCAGATCTGCAAGGCGCTCGCGGCCGCACACAAGACCGGCGTCGTTCACCGCGACGTGAAGCCGGAAAACGTCTTTCTTACCGGCGATATTTCGCAGACCGACACCATGCTGGTGAAAGTCCTCGACTTCGGGATCTCGAAGGTTGCGTCCGCGGGCGGGGAGTCACTGACCAAGACCGGCATGGTGATGGGCACGCCGGACTACATGGCGCCCGAGCAGGCGCGCGGCGACAAGGTCGATGCGCGCGCGGACGTCTACGCGGTCGGCGCGATCCTCTACCGGGCGCTCACCGGCAGGAAGCCGTTCGAGGGGCTCGATCCGATGGCGACGCTGACAGCGGTGCTCGTCCAGGAGCCTGGGCGTCCGACCACGCTGAACCCGACACTGCCGCTCGCGCTCGAGCTCGTGGTGCAGCGTGCGATGGCGAAAAATCCCGCCGATCGCTACCAGACGATGACCGAGCTCGACCACGAGCTCGCCGCATTCGATCCCGATCTCGCCCAGCGTCCTTCGCTCGCGCCAACCGTTCCACCACCGCCGCCAGACGGAGTCCCCGCGAGCAAGAGCCCGACGGTCGTGCGCCGCCTTTCGCCGAAAGCGATCCACGCGGCGCTCGCCCGCACTCAGCAGAGCGTTCAGGTGGCGCGGCCCGGCCTGATCCTCTTCACCTCGCTCGGCTTTCTGTGGCTCCTGGCAAGCCTCGCGGTGATGATCGGGAGCATCATCCGCTACGCTCGCGACGAGAGCGCGGACCTCAGTCAGGTCGAGGCCGTCTTGTCGGTGGTCGGCGTCGCGGCGGCGCTGGTGACGCCGCTCGTGCTCTGGCTTCGCTACCTGCTTCGCCAGATCTGGCCGAGCACGCCGAAGAGCCTGGAGACGATGGCGCGGCTCAGGGCCACGGTGCTCTACGGGGCCGCCGCCTACGGCATCGCAGCCCTGTTCGTGCAGCTGTTCCTCATCGTCGTGCAGCGACACGCGAGTCTTGCATCCCGCCCGATCTGGAGCCTCTTGGCGCTGGTCGTCGGCCTTTCGACGAGCGTGATCAGCTGGTTTCTCACGTCGCCGCGCCGCCGATAGCGACGGAGCGAGAGCGGTGCTAAACCGCGAGCGTGCGAGTGGACGCCCTCCGCGTGGTGCTCCTGGTTGCGGGGCTCGGGCTCCTCGCCGCGGTGGTGTCGTGGGCGGGTGCGGGGCAGGTCAAGGAGGCGCTCAATCAGGCCGCCGAGTTCATCCCGCTGCTCTTGCTCTGTGAAGGAGGGCGGCTACCGCTCGAAACGATGACGACGCGAGTGCTGCTCGGGGCGCGCGCTCGCCGGCTGCCGCTCGGTGTGCTGCTACGCGCGCAGGCCGTCTTCTATGCCGTTTCCACCGTCGCCCCCGGCGGTCGGCTGGTGGGGGAGGTGTCCAAGGTGGCGATGCTCGCGCCGCACGTCGGGCGTCTCCGCGCGGCTGCCGTCGCGAGTGCGAGCCAGGCGACGAGCTTCTTCGCCGACGGCCTGTTCGGCCTGGTCGCGGCGATCACGGCGGCTTTCGTGCTCGGGTTCTCGGTCATCAGCGCGGCGCTGATCGTGTTCACGGCCGCCTGCGTCACGTTGGGCATGCTGGTCGTGTTCGGCATGCAGAGCGGCCTCCCGCACAAGCTGGTCGCGCGCTTCCCGCGCGTGCTCCGCGCCGCCACCCATTATCGGCGTGCCGCCCGCGCGCAACGCATGGTCGTGCCGCGCGCCGTGCTCCTCCTCTTCTTCGGCCGTCTTCTGCAGGCGGCGTTCATCACCATCGCGCTCTACGCGGTGGGGATCCATTGGTCGCCGGCGCTCGGCGCGATGACGCTTGCCCTCAACATGATGGCGTCGGCACTCGGCGACGCCATTCCGGGCCAGGTCGGGCCCACCGCCGCGGCGCTCGCGCTCTCCGGGCCGGCTCTCGGCGTCGCCGCCGCATCGATGGTGTCGGTCACCGTGACCATCCACGCCGTTCAGTTCGCGTGGGCCGCCGCCTTCGGCGCCGTCGGGCTTTTCACGCCACGGACGGGGCGTGCGCAGGGAACGGCCTAGCCCGCGCTTCCCCGAGGTTCTCGAACGTAGTGCCAAACATGCCCCTCGGCGAGGACCTCGACCGCCTCGTCATGTCCGGCAAAGAAGTAGTGCTGCATGTTCACGAAGTTGTCGGGGTAGTCGGGATAGTTTCGGCGCTGCCACGCGTTGAGGTCGCGAATCCAAGCGCTGTCGTGAACCAGGCCACAGCCAGAACGGCCCTCGTAGGCGGTCCAGTCCGAGCGAACGGCGACACACCGGCGAAAGGTGACCCGGACGCGCGGGACGTGAGCCGACGCCACGTCGAAGAGGTCGAACTCCACCCAGCTGTCGCCCACCTCGCCGTGGTGTAGTTCGAGGAAGGACGTCGCGGCAGAGATCTCGAAAGGGAAGACTCCTTCGTCGTCCATGGTTACACGCGCAACTCGAAGCGAATGGCTTTGGGCGTGAAGCCCAGGCTCCGGAACGCCGCTTGCGCAGGAGTGTTGAACGCCCAGCAATTCAGCTCCACCTCCGAAATTCCCTGCGCTCTCGCTTCAGACGCCACGGCTTGCAATAGAGCACGGCCGATACCCGAGCCACGGTGTTCAGCGCGCACTCCCATCGCATCCACATCCCACCACACTCTTGCAGGGCAGAACGGGTTCTCAGCGCGTTCGCGGCGGATCACGATGGCGTAGCCGACCACCGTCCCCTCCAACTCGGCGACCCATGCGCGGGTTGAAGGGGCTGCCAACAGGTCGGCGACCCAGCGCTCGATTTGGACCAAGTCTGCCGCCTTGAATTGGTCCGGCCGACTTGCAAAGTGGATGGCCTGGACTTCGGCATTGAGGCTCGTGAGCGCCGAGAGATCGAGAACGCTGCCGGTGCGGATCAACACCTTCGCCATCGCAACACCTCCGCCGGACTAGGTCTCCAAGTCGAGGAGCATCTCGAGAGGCACACCCGGTTCCGTGTGCTTCCGCATGAACTCGCGGTGATACGCGTCGATCGAATGCTTGGACGCAGCGGCAATCGTTCGACTCCCAGCCAGGTCGGCCCCGCGCATGTAGTAGATCAGGAAGTCACCCTCCGACGTGGACTCGAGGAAGACGGACTCGACGCTGACCGATTCATCTCGAAGCGTAGCCAATGCCTCTTCCCGGCGGCTGTTGAGCGTCTTGGCCCACTCTCGAACCGCGTCGAGGCTCCCCGACTTGATCCTCACCCGTGCACACGTTGTTTCCACGTCGCCAACGTACCAGGTTTCGGCTGCATCGCCTGAGCGAACGGGAGAAAGCGTTTGCTGCAAACCGGAGCTAGCCGGGCCTCGTCTTGGCGAACCAGGCCATGGCCACATCGTCAACAAGCTGACCATCAGGCAGGCGTACTCGGTTCTTGAGACGGCCTTCTTCAACGAACCCAAGACGTCGGTAGAGCTTCACCGCCCCCGTGTTGGTTGAGCGCACCAGCAGCTCGATCTTCTCAACGTCTGGCTCGACACTGGCCCAGTGTTGCAGGTGTTGGATGAGCGCCGTGCCGACTCCTCGCCCGGTGTGTCCCGGGTGAACCACCACCGTCAAGCGAGTCACGTGCCGTAGTGCAACCAAAGGCGTCCGCTCGACGAGCGCGTGACCCACGATGGTTCCGCCGTCTTCCGCAACGACATAGCTGCCCGCAGCCGAAAGCTCGCCGAGTTTCGTGACGAACGCCCCAAGAACGAGCTCATCCGGACGCGAGACAAGCTGGCCGGGAGTTCTCGCGGTCTCGACTTCGGCCCGCCAGAGCGCGGCAGCGTCCTCCTGGGTTGCCCTGCGAATCAACATGGCGGGGGAGCGAACGTCACCGGAGTTAGCCCGCGCTCGTTGGGAGGACTTCAGGATCGATCGGAATTTCCCGAACGCCATCACCGTCGCGCTCCACGCGGTAGGCCTTGGCGGTGGCACGAGAGCTGACAGTTCGGTGGAGTTGGCCGTTCAGGAAATGCAGCGCGACGCCATCATCAGCCGCGAGGCCATTGGCCATCCCTTCGCGGATCAAGCGGGCGTAGGCGGGCCGCCGAGCTGGCTCGCCATCGTAGTGCGGACAGTTACTACCTGGTAGGAGTCCCAGCCCGTCGACAGGGGAAAGCTCCGGCGCCCCGAACGAGTCCGTGACACCGCACTCGAACCAGCACAACGAACCCGCACTGACGCCCGCCAACACGCAACCTTCAGCAAGTGCGGCCCGTAGGGCGAGGTCGAATCCGTGCAGTCGCCAGACGGCAAGCAGGTTCGCGACGTTTCCGCCCCCGACGTAGAAGATGTCCTGGGTGCGAGCGAATCCGGAGAGATCTGGATTGGTGCGGCGGAAGAGTTCGAGATGGCTCGGCTGGCAGTCCGAACTGGTGAACCTGCGGTAGAAGCGGACGATGTAGTTCTCGTTGTCGCCGCTCGCAGTCGGCACGAAACAAATCCTAGGTCGGTCTGTGCGAGCTAGCCCCAGAACATAGTCGTCCAGCACGGGGCTGCTCTCCATCGAGAAGCCACCACCCCCCAAAGCGACGACATGCTGGTTCACCATCTGTTAGCTAGCCAGGTGGCGACCCATGCTCAAGCGCTCCTCGACCGCGTAGCCCAAGCTCTCGTAGAACGCGACGACAGCACTGTTCGTTGCCCGAACCTGGATGTTCACCTTGGGGCAACCTAGCTGCCGCAGGCCGTTTTCCGCCGCGCGTACCAGCTGAGTGGCGAAACCACGCCGGCGCCACTCGGGTGCGACAGCCAGGTGATACACCCAGCCGCGTACACCGTCGAAACCAGCGATCACGGCGCCCACGAGCGTTCCGTCGGCTTCGCCTACCAGGAGCAACTCCGGTTGGACCTTGAGTTTGTTGTCGATCATGGTCGCCGGCGCATTCCACGGGGGATCGTCTGGGAACACGCGCCCCCACAGCTCCTCCAAGGCTGAACGGTCCGCTGGGTCGAACGGTCGGATCGAAAGCCTCGCTGATGGGTCGGTCACGTGGCCCTCGTAACATACGACCCTTGGCCCGGGCTACGGCCGCACCACGGAGTAGAGCGCCGCAGCTGAGGGACGCCCGGAAACCATCAATCTCTTCTGTAGTATCGCGTCGAGCTGTGCCCCCACCTTGTCGGCGACGCGCCGGCTGCGAACGTTGTCGACTGCTGCGACTATCTCCAGACGATTGAGTTGGGTGTGTTCGAAGGCCCAGGCAAGGAGTAGCCGCACCGCGGCTGGTGCAACGCCGCGCCCCGAGGCCGACGAGCGAATCCAGTATCCGAGATTCGCCACGGCGCATCCCGCATTGATCTGATTGATCCCGCAGCCCCCCAGATAACGTCCTGTCCCATCAAACACGGCAAAGTCGTACATGGTCCCCGCAGCGTGTGCGTCGCGCGTCATTCGAACCCACCCTTCCGCGTCCGAAGCTGAATATGCCGCAGTGGCCCAAGGCATCCAGGGCGAAAGGTCCGCAAGTGACTCATGCACCGCCGCCAGGAGTTCAGGAACGTCCGCAGGCTCGTACTGGCGGATGCTGACGTCTTGGCTCACGGCGACGCTACCTGGCTCGCTTCCGCGACCGCGTCCTTCGTGAGCCGTTGGACGAGGAGGAAGCCTTGCGGGCCATCGCCCGCTTGAATTCCCAGTAGAGGTCCCCGAACTCGTCATGCAGCATGGGGCCCTCCCTTCGGACCGTAAAGGATGCGCCGAACCAGCGCCTGCTTGGCACAACGGTCGGGTCGCCGACCGCATCCATCAGGCAGAACAAGTGAAAGATCATGGCCGCACCCGCGTCAGCGATGACCTTGCGAACGGCGCTCCTCTCGAGGGGGGTCAGCTTGAGCTTCATGAGCGCAGTTTCTTCCGCTGACGTCAACGGTTGCGCTTCGGGAGGATAGGTCAGCGTCATCCCCGAAATTGATTTCTCGATGGCCGCTGCGAGTTCGGGATTTGCCCGACCGAATTCCGTCTTGGCGATCGACGCGGGCCTCCTGCGCAGCGAAACGCCGATCTGAGAGACAGCCCGTCGGGACTCAGTGGCGATTGCCGAGTGAGCCTCAAGGAGAAGGGTGCGCGTCAGCCGCTTGTTCGTCATGACCCCCGTCCGATGTTAGTCAGCACCGCTCGAGAGACGCTGGACGAGCGCGTTTTCCGCGTCGAGGACCGTTGCCGGTGTGAGTTCAAAATCTTGCTTCGGAGAGCCTGTCGGCAGCCACGCGAAGGTGCGCCAGAGGGCGAGGATCCAAGGCCCAACGTACGCCCCGTCGCATCGGCGAAGCAGTTGGTGGGCGTAGGCAACCAGTGCGGCCTGCTCCCGCAGCGGCCGGTCCGCAAGGAGGGATTGAATCGCGTCGGCTCCGATCGGAACTTCCTGCGAAACGGCGAGTTCGCCTACTAGTTCGCGTTCGAGTTGCTCAGCGCGTGCCTTGTCGGGGCGACCAAGCCGCTTCGCGCGGAGGTGGGGAGCGGAGACAGCGATCGTACAGTACGGGCAATAGCATCCGCAATGGGACTCGAGGCGCGTCCCCGGTTTCTCCTCGAGGTCGAACGAGGTCTCCAGGTACGAGGCAAAGCAATTGGCAAACCTGCGGAGGGTCTGCTCGTCGCGACTTGGCGGTCGCGCGGCCAGTGGGAGGTTGTCAAAATGCTCTCCGATCCAGGCCGATGCAGCCGCTGCCGAGTCGGCGTACTCGTGCGCCGTCTCGAAGGAGATGAACCCGCGGGGGATCGCCTCCGCCATCCACTTCAGAAGCGCGTAGCTCCGCTTCTGCAAGTCGATCGCCTCCGCGAGTCGGACAGGATCCAGCATCAACCTGGCCACGCCTGCCCAACGTACCAGGTTTCAGCTGCGTGGTGCGAGTGCGAGCGAGCGCCGCGCCTGCCGCAAATCGGAGTTAGGCCGTGCTCCCGCCTATTGGCTTTCCGGATTCAGATTGGCGACGACGCCGTCCGCGCAACGCATTTCGGGTTGCCGCGTGCACGCATCAATTTTCGCTGAGCCGGCGAACTTCTTGACCACACGCTTGCAGTGCAAAGTGATCGCGCCGGCTCGATCTACCCGAAATTGTGCCTCGGCGCTGAAGGAGCAGGCGTCAAAGTAGAAGTGGCTCTCACCGGACGCTCCAGCCCATACCTGCATCGGCGTATCGCGCTTCAGTCCCACCGCCCAGAGGCTTGTCTGAAAGAACGCCTTGCGAAGGTCTTCGCCGGAGTGTGTGACGATCGTGGCGCCGAGGACGATGGCCGAGGTTGTTCTGGCCACCTCCGTGAGTGCTAGGTCCGTGCTCTCGTGGGTGCCTGCACGCGCAACAAGCTCGGACAGATCGCCCAGAATGCCTTTGCCTTCGACCACCGACCGGAGCCCCGGCCACTCGATCGCCAGCCGGACGAAGCCAATCTCACCGAGCGGCGCGTGAGGATGCTGCGCGCTCAACTCGACGGTGCTCCCGTCCGAAAGCGTCAGCCTCTCCCACGGGGTGAGCGGAACCGGCGCTGGCGAAACGCCGCCATCCAGATCTAGCTCCTCTGCCGGGGGGATTCTCACTAGTGCCCCACTCGATCCTGACGGTGCAGGCCGAACGGATGCAACCGGCGCCGTTGCTTGCGGGTCGGTCGGCATTCTTGCCGTCCGCGAGCACGCCAATGCCCAGACCAGGGGATACAGCCCATGAATCCCAGCACGATTGAGGAGGAATTGGTTGCGCCGCCACACGAGTATCAACCGGCGAACACGGTGTTCTCATCGACGAAGCAGATCTTGTTTGCGAACGGGTCCTCCGCGTAGAAGGAGCGTTCACCCCACGGTTGCGTTCGAATTTTTTCGTCGAGGCGCTTGCAGCCGGCGCCTTGGCAACGTCGGAACGCGGCCTCCAAGTCGTCCACGGAAAAATAGAGGTGATCGGGGTTGGGAGGAAGATCGAAGGCGTCGCCGTCCTCGCGCGGACTAAAGCAGGCGAGAATTGTCCCTCCGCAATCGAAGTAGTGCCTTCCGCTGGAAACTCTAGCTCCGCTCGCACCGAGAACCTTGCTGTAGAACTCGGCGGCAGCCTCAATACTTGGGACCGGCACGATCACGCGGAACAGTTTGACGGGCATGAGCTCTCAGACCGACTGAGCGGGCACCTGCTTGGCTGGTTCTCGGTCCGCCTAACGTACCAGGCATAAGAGCGGGGTGGCGGAGCAATCGCGACTGCGAGCTCGGGGAGCGGCAGCGGGCGCGGGGAGGTTGAAGGCACGCTGGGAAGCGGCGGTCTTCGAGGTGGG